>JADMIO011460671.1_pt1 | contig 23633 bp, 20 predicted proteins | sample 8958161 | NCBI WGS metagenome assembly JADMIO01 (sample SAMN16585339, study PRJNA669376) | soil metagenome | isolation source: Crop rotation soil | place: USA: Cullars Rotation, Alabama | collected 2011
GGTTTCCTGGCCGCGTTGACTTTCGGATTGAGTGGCTACCTCTATCAGCAAACAGGCAACTTGCAGATGGATCAAATGGGTGGCTTCCTCAAACGCATCCCATTCATCGGCGCCGCCTTCGTCATGGCCGCCATGGCAGGTTGCGGGCTGCCGGGATTCGCGAATTTCATTGGCGAAGCCATGGTCCTCTTTAGCGCCTGGAAGTTATTCCCCGCCGTCACTGCCATCGCGACTTGGGCTGCTTTGGTCATTGGGGCGGTTTACATGCTGCGCGCCGTTCGTCAAATCGTTCACGGCCCCCAAGCGCTGATCGAGGCGGTGGCGTCGAGTTCAACTGTCACTCCGGAAATTGGTTTCAAGCCCCGGTGGAATCCGGTCGACGCTTCCAGCCTCTGGCGTAAACTTCCCTACGCCCTGCTCATTGCGACGTTGCTGCTTTTCGGTGTCGTCCCCTCGCTGTTGACCGACAAGGTCAAGCCGAGCGCCGAGGCCATTTTGAACATCGCCAATCATGTTCAAACCGAGCCGGTCAAAAATCTGCCCGCGGCCCGTCCATTCCGGGCCCGCCAACCAGTTCCGTCCCCCAACCGATGAATGCGTCCCTCATGATTTTGGAAATCGCGGTCATCGGCCTGGGCCTCGCCCTACTGATGCTGGATCTTTGGACGCCTGCGGAAAAGCGGCCGCAGCTCGGTTATCTCGCCGCCGGCGGCGTCGCTCTGATCCTCATCGCGAGTTTCTTTATCAATCCCGCTGGCGCCGCGTTTGGTGGCAGTTTCGTGCTCGATCCCGTGGCGATGTTTTTCAAGCGTTTCTTCCTGCTGGCCGCTCTGATTGTTCTGATTATTTCCATCGAGTTCTCGGACCGAATCCCGATTGGGATCTCTGAATTCTACTCTCTTACTCTCTTCGCATTATCTGGGATGATGTTTGCCGCCTCTGCCAATGATTTCATTCTCGTCTTCGTCTCTCTCGAGCTCATCACTTCAACCTTTTATATTTTGACCAGTTTTCAACGGGGCAAGCTGCTCTCCCTCGAAGCCGGTGTAAAATATCTGATCCTCGGAGCTGTTGCCTCCGCCTTTTTGGTCTACGGAATCGCTCTCATTTTCGGGGCAGCAAACGCGACCGATTTCAATGCCATCGTCGCTAACAAAGAATTAGCCTCTAAACCGGTTTTTCTCTTCGGCCTCCTGCTTTTCATGACGGGACTGAGTTTCAAGCTCGCTGCTTTCCCATTCCAGATCTGGGCTCCTGACGTCTACGAAGGTTCGCCGGTACCTTCAACGGCCTTCCTCGCTGTCGGATCGAAGGCCGCCGGAGTCGCCATTCTCATGCGAGTCCTATTCGTTGCCGTTCCAACGATCACCGTGCAATGGACCCATCTCCTCATGCTCATCGCCGTTCTGACGATCCTTTACGGAAATTTGTGTGCCATCCCGCAACGAAACTTGAAACGGCTGCTTGGCTATTCAAGCATCGCGAATGCGGGGTATCTATTGCTGGGCGTTATCGCCTTCAATGAAACCGGCTCATCCGCCGTTCTTTTCTATCTCGGCGGATATCTCTTTGCTGTCCTGGCTGCGTTCGGCGTCATTTGCATCGTCACTCGCGATGCCGAAGACGAAGATATCAGCACCGTCGCCGGCCTTCACCAGCGTTCGCCGCTTCTGGCCGCTTCGCTCTCATTTTCTATGATTTCACTGGCAGGGATACCGCCCCTGGCGGGTTTCTTTGGGAAGTTCATGCTTCTGAAAGGACTTCTCGAACGCGGTGCCAGTCAAACATCGTTTCAATGGTTGATTGCGATCACTCTCGTCGGCGTGGTGATTTCTTTCTACTACTATTTGGGAGTCGTCCGTTCAATTTATTGGTCCACCGCCGCCGACCAGTCTCGGATCGAAGTCTCGACCCCCATGAAGGCATCCTTAGCAGCCTGTATAGCGGGCATGCTCATTCTTGGCATTTATCCCGACATCCTCCTGAACGCCACGTCCCAGGCCGTTCATCTCTTTAAGCTGTAAGTACGGCTCAATCAGCTCTTCTGAAGGCCGCCTGAATAGCTTCGCAACCACGTTGCGAATTCGGCATCCGTCCGCTCTCGGCCCTCGAATAAAAGCAGTGGAACATCCGCACGGTTCGGTTACGGCAAGTGGTATTTTGTGCTGACGAATGCTCTCGCAGGGCCTGCGGAGGCCCTGGAGGAGGCCATGCTGATTGGAATCGTGCTTGGTGCTCGTTAGCAGATCCGCATCGTCAGTCCGCCATCGACCACGACAGTCTGGCCTGTGATGTAGTCGTTCGTGACCAATTCACATACCGACGTGGCGACTTGCTCAGGCGTTCCTTCTCTTTTTAGCGGAATACGATTTTCCAAATTGTGTTTCTTTACTTCGGGTGTCATTTGCGCGTGGAAGGCTGTCCGAATGACTCCTGGAGCAACGCAATTCACTCGGATATTATCGGGTGCGAATTCAAACGCCAAAGCTCGTGCCAATTGTGGCAGAGCGCCTTTGACCGTTTGATACGCCACGTTGGTTTTTATTCCGCGAATCCCGGCGGTAGAGGATACCAGAATGATCGATCCCTCTTTCTTTTTCTTCATGTGCGGAATGGCGGCGCGGCAAAGGTGAAAAATCGCATGCACGTGAACTTCGAACGCATTCTTCCAGATTTCTGGCGTAAGGTCGAAAAGCCCCCCATTGACCGGTCCTCCCGCGGCATGTACGAGCACATCCACGGAGCCAAAATGGCGTGCCGATTCCTCCACGCACCGGATCGCATCCTTCTCTTTTCCCATATCGGCGCTGATGAGCAAACACTGACGACCCAAGGCCTCGATTCGCTGGCGGGTCCGCTTGGCCTCTTCGTCAACATTTCGAGCAACCAATGAAAGATTTGCCCCACGGGCGGCCAGAGCGATTGCGGTGGCTGCGCCGATTCCCTTGCTTCCACCGGTGATTAAGCAAGTTTTTTGTTTCAAATCCATAGAACGTCTGGGTACTAACTATTGCCAATTAGCTACGGTCCGGGAAAGAGAGTAGAGATTGGTGCCAGCAAGTCACGCACGGAACGTCCTAAAATTTCCTCCAGTTTTAAGTCGAAGTGTGAGATTCTTCCGCTGTGTTCTCCGATGCCGATCACAGCGCGGCCCTTGGCTTCCTCGCCAACGGCGTTATCCCTCCCGACCACCGGGACGACGGAGCTGCCGGGGTGAATTGCGGAGAGCGTCTCGCCGGAAAAATGCTCACTGTATATTCGGAGGGTGTTGTATCGGCCCGGCGCCTGGCCGAAATAGAATTCGGGAAGCCACTGCTAAAGCTGGATCCTTCAGAGCTGGAAAAGCTCTTGGACCGGCTTCGTGTTGAAGCACCGGCATTCTACAAGCAGCTCCGCTTGGATGTGACGGCACTTTATCTGAGCGACCCGAAAGTCTGGACGAGAATTGGTTTCCCGGGGCCGTCCGCGGAGACAGGAGGGTATCCGGATTTCGATCAGCCGCAAATGCGCTAGCTCCTTTTTGCAAGTTCTTGAATCCGTCGTATCTTGAGACTGAACTTAAACAAGGAGTTTAATAATGAAATCAAGTCTGACCGATAAAGCTCAAGGAGCAGCCAAACAGGCCGCTGGGAAAATCAAACAAGCCGCAGGGCGCATGACCAACGATCCGAACCTGCATGAGCGGGGAGTAGAGGACGAAATGGAAGGGAAAGTGCAGAAAAAGGTCGGTGACGTGAAGAAAGTATTTGGAAAATAACGCAAACCTTTAGAGGTGCTTGCTGAGTTCAGCTTGACTCGCTGCCAAGACTTCCTTGTGCAGCGAGTTACCATGTGAATCCATCGTTACTACCGCTGGGAAGTCCGAAACTTCCAATTCCCAGATTGCTTCGGGTGATCCGAATTCTTTTAGAAAATAAACGTTCCTGACTTTGCGCACACATTCCGCCAACACCTGCGCGGCTCCGCCGATAGCGTGGAGATAGACACAACCATACTCTCGACAGGCTGCCAGCGTCCGGTCGCCCATTCCACCCTTGCCGATGACCGCCCGGATCCCAAACTCACGAATGATCTCTCCTTGATACGGCTCCTCGCGGATCGAAGTAGTTGGCCCCGCGGCCGTCACCGTCCATTCGTCCAGCGCATTTTTTATAACGACAGGACCGCAATGATAAATGATGCCTTCTCGAAAACTTACCCCCTCCGGAAGGGTCCCCCCTTCGTGCAAGTACTTGTGGACGGCGTCGCGGCCCGTAAACACCGTGCCCGTAATCTCCACGGCATCTCCGACTTTAAGCGCACGAACCTTCTCTTCCGTAAAGGGGAACTCTAGCTTCATATGCCTCTCAATAAAGCCATCCGCCGATCTGCCCATCCTGATTTAGTTTGATGCCCTGCCTTCGATAGGCCCAGCACATGTAACTGACGCTCACGAAAAATGACGCAGGCAATCGATTGGCGGCGCAAATCTTGACGCCGAGCAAGGTGGTTTTGCCTCCGAAGCCCATTGGCCCAATGCCGAGCTCATTGGCCGTTTTTAGGATGTCCTGCTCGAGCGCGTCCAGGTCACCGTTCAGATTGCGGTCGGGCAGAGTGCGGAGAAACTGTTGCTTCGACAATTCATACCCCGTGGCCCGATCCCCTCCGATACAAACGCCCAGAATGCCAGGTCCGCAACCTTTCCCTTGTGCTTGCAAAACCGCGTCCAAAATAACTCTGCGGCAGCCATCGAGGTCGCGATTTGCTTTTAGTTTTTCATTTGGCAGAGAATATTGCGCGCCGACATTCTCGCAACCTCCCCCTTTTAAGATTAGACGAACCTCCACCTCCGCGCCGCGATGCTGATGAAAATGTATGGTCGGAGACCCGGGCCCCACATTCGTTCCATCGTTCACACCGGTCAAAGAATCGACCGAATTTTGGCGGAGATAGCCCTTGCGGGTCGCTTCAATCACGGCAGCTCGGGTCGTTTCTTCGAACTCTACCTGATCGAGGCCTTTCGGAGCATCGACATAGAAAATGATACTGCCAGTATCCTGGCAAATAGGCTGAGACTTCTGTTTCGCGAGCTGAATGTTCTTCTCAATTATCTTAAAAGCCGACTCGGCAATAGTCCCTTTCTTCTCCCGTTCGAGGGAAGTGAGGATAGACTGTTGGACATCGTCAGGGATTTCCGCGGAAGTCTTGCGAATCAATTCAAGTAGTGAATTTTTCAACTCGGGCATAAACGCAACGCCACCGTAAAACGCGGGCTTGACCCTGTCAATCGTCGCGCCGTTCCAGCTCAAAGAAGCGTGACCCGCCACGATTAGTTGAAAAGGGTAGATCCTTCGCTCACTATGACCCCATGTCATTGATGGTCGGAGATCTCAAAGTGGAGGGGATGAGTTGTGGCCATTGTGTCCGCGCGCTCCAGGATGAGCTAACCAAGCTCGGGGGACTGCAAATTGAAAACATTAGTGTTGGCGAGGCCAAGGTGCGTTTTGACCCGGCCAAGATCACACGTGAGATGCTTGCCAACGCGGTCACTGAAGCAGGGTTTGAATTGAAGCAATTCAGTTTCTCTGGGGTGTGATCTTGAATTGCATCGGCCAATGCTGCCATTCGGCCCCCGCATCCTCCTGCAAGGCTTGGGGAAGCCGCTGCCCAATTTGCCCACGAAGTTGATCGAGGAAGGGAAGCTTCATTTTCGCCGCGATCTCCAAAGTTAGAAAGAATTGTCCAGCGTCCTGCATCGGTCGCATTTCGGCCGGCACCAATGGTTGCCCCGCCCGCTGGACATCCCGAATGAATTCGGCGTAGGGGACTGCGATAAACCACGGGGTACCCATTCCAAGAATGTTGCGGGCCGCATCCCATTCGATCCACCCATTCGCCAGCGTATTGATCGGGCCGGGGGGAAGTTTCGGAACTGGTCCGGCCACGCACATCGCCACCCCTTCTACGTGCCGCAGCAAAGGATCGAACACCTTGCCCTGAGCCCGCAACGCGGCGCATCCGTCCGCTATCTGTGCCCAGTTCAATGCCGTCAAGTCGCGCCCGCCAACCAGCCCGACGATTGGCAGCTCAGCATAGAAATCCCCCCTCACTAGAAACGCCTCAGGAAAGATTTCGAGAAAAGTCCTGGCGATTGTTTCGAATTGTGGCCTCGTGAGTTGAAAAAGCGGGAGCCATTGACAATAGAGGCCGCCTGGAGCGAGTGCCCGCCGCACGTTCCGAAAGTGTTCGAGGGTGAAGAGGCGGCCTTCGCCCGTGCGCCAAGGGAGAAAAAGATCCCCTGCGATAACGTCGTAGACCCCTCGTTCCCGCGCGACTACCCAACGCGCGTCTTCTTGAATAAAATGAACGCGTGGATCTTTGAAGACTTGGCGGTTGTACGGGCCAAAAAACCGTTCGGCATAATTCAATACCAAAGGCGACAGTTCGATCGCATCGATCCGTCCCACACGGGGACTGAGCGCGGCCCCCGCGACGGTGCTGCCCGTTGCCACACCCAGGGTCGCGACCCGTTTTGCTGACCCATGGAGGAGAAGTGGTAGCAACGCTTGACGTTCCTGATTGAAACTGGCCTTTGATCCACCGAGCGTATAACTGTTGTTGAACAGGAGTCGCCAATCTCCAGGACCGCATTCAAGGGCCGCCACCACTCCTTCCGGTCCTGCGCCTATTGCCGCAAGCCGTTCTTCTGGCCGGACAAAAGCCTGGGGAAGTTGCTTCGCGGTCCGGGTGCACACGAGGATCAAGAAGCTGAGCACCACAAAATGGGGTGCGATTCTCCATCTCTGCGCTTTTTCTGAAGGCTTGCTGTAAAGGAGGCCGATAGCGAGCACTCCATAGACTGCGCCAATCGTGACGACGCTTAGCCATAGCCCCAACCGGGGGATCATCCAAAGCTGGCCCACCTCAGCTCCAAGCCAGCCCCCGAGACCATTCCATGCAAAAAGTGCAAAGACGTTGATCGTGGGCCCCTCGGAATCCGCTGGAATGCCGGCGCGATTTAGGAGCATTGGGAAAACAAGGCCCGCGATAACTAACATGGGACAAATGCTCAGACCGCCCAGCTTTATGATTTCCCACGTGTAGGCCCCCGGTGGTAGTTCGTAGGGTAAGATCGTCAGGCCGTTTCGTGCGTGCGACAAAAGGAGCGGCTCCGTCATGCACAGCCCACCTGCGGCAAGAAGAATCCAGCTCAGCCTCCTGGAACCCAATCCACCAGTGATCGGCGTGAGGAAGGACGCCACGCCCAATGAGAAAAGAACGAGGGCGAGAACAATCGCGCTCGAAAAAAGCGAATTGATCGAAACTTGAGCCAGTTGATGCTGCAACACCACTTCGACCGCTAACACCAGAAATCCCGAAAAAAATGCCAGAAATTTCTCTCCGGGCGGAGCCGGTGCAGCCTCAACCTGCCGAATGTAAGCCACCTCAAGAGCATTCGAGCCCGTCAACCAACTGCCAACCGCAACGAGCAGATTGAAGAAAATCGCCATTATGCTCGCGCCCGCCAATCCAAACTTCGGTAAGGCCACCAGCATCACAACTCCCAGACCGCACAGTCCCCCCAGGGTGTTGAATCCGTAAAGAATGGCCGGCGAGTGCCACTTGCCCCCGGGTTCGGCTTTCAGAGCATTCATCAGCCATGGAATTACCAGCCCCATCGCAGTTGCTGGGGGCAGCACAAGAATGAAGGGTAGAATCAACTTGAGAAGTGATGACGGGAGCGGTTGTAGATAAATCCAATCGGCCCAATTGGCCGCCACGAGCGAAGGCACGGCCAATAAAGCGACCAGCAATTCTGATGCCGCCACCCGGTGCCATGGATTGCGGATTCCAAACTCCTTCGCCGCTAGAAACGCTCCCAACGCCAGCCCGACAAAAAAAGCACCGATGACTTTGGAGAATGTATCCGCGTTTGCTCCCAGGATATCGACGAGTCGCCGCGTCCAGAGGATCTGATGGCTTAACGCTGCTCCGCCGCTGATAAAAGCGAGGATGAACGCAAGATACTGACGATTTTCAGATGGCATCCAACGACCCCGACGCACCGAAGCCGGCCCTAATCTATCTTTAGTGAAATCGAGCACCAATATTTTTCGCGCGCGAAGCCGGCCAGGCCAGCGAAGCTGAGGGTGTTTATTGGTGCCGAATACACACCCACGGAAAACATGGAGCGATTGCGGTCGCGGGGTTTATTTCTGACCACTGCTAACGGCTTCTCGACAACTGATCGCCGAGAAGCCGGGCGGATTTGGCGGTTCCGGTTAGAATGGCCTCGCCGATCTCGGCAGGGAAGCCGCGCGGCAAGCTTTTACTTGTTTCTTCAACGACCTGCGGGGTTCGCTCGATGATTTCCTCGAGGATCGGTCTCATTTCCGAAAACCCACAGCGCTTGGCTGTTTCCAGCCAATGCCTGGCGGAAATCTCTTTCCACAGATAATGTCGATTCTTCCCCCTCACTGCCATCGCCATCTTGATCTTGTGCGGCGACAATTTTCCGCGGCCATGCCCTAGCATTGGATAAGCAGATAGGATGTCATAGCGTGGCGTCAACTTGTAGGAACCGCCGGGCTGCAGAAAAATGCTGAAGTTCTTGGCGTGGCCATCGATCGCGGCGAAGAGCCAGAAGACCAATTGAGTGCGCATGAAATCCCGTCGATCCTCTGTGGCGCTTTGTGAACCCAGCAACATCTCCATAATTTTCTCCATGCCCGGTCCGCCATCGCTTTCGTATTTCGAAACTGGCGGCGTGGTGGTGGCTTGGCAAAAATCCTCTTGAGGCAATCGAATGTACCAGCCACGGTTCTTAGCGAGCAGACGATCGAATCGTTCCACGACGAGCACCTTCCGTTCACCAAATGATTCGATGCTGCACGCGGCCACGGGAATGCCATACGCGCCGGCCATCTGTGCGCAGAGCCACTCGTTTTCAACCGAGGTTGAAAGGTCAATGCCCTGAGCGTTGCCACCCAACGGCAGTTTGAGAATGTGCGTGGTTGGTGTAGCGCCGGTCGGACGCCGCCATACGCCTTCGTACTTCAGCAGCGCCATCTTTTCCTGGGCGCCCGCCAGCGAAATGCGAAATGTATCGTCCGGCGGTGCGGTTCGGCCAAATCCGCTGTTCAATGAGCCGCCGAGAATTTGCTCCACCTCCCTCGCCGTCAATCGTTCGCTTGTGATGGTTCGAACAGTAGGCGGCGGGTGGTCGTCCGGCAGCAATTGGAGCGCGCCAACGCAATCGCGTCCAATTTCCTGCAACAAATCGAACGCGCCGATGGAGGCGGTTCGGAAACGCTGCTGAATTCTTTCACGGATGGTTCGATTGTCCGGCAGCAAGTTCTCAAAGAACTCCGTTATACCTCTTCGATACGGCTCGGCCGATGGCCGCAATGGTAGCGATAAAGAGATCGGACGGCTCACCGAGGAAGAAAGCCATGATTCAGCATACACGAATTCCTGTCCTCCGTTGGCAGGCTGGCGCCATTCTCCGACGTGCTCACCGTTCATCCAGATGGCCAAAGACCTGGATTTTTTAGATCGCCCCATGATTTACCATTCTGAATGGCCATCCAGCGTTTCACGCTCGCGAACCACGAACTCCAAGTTCAATGCGGCCAGCAGCTTGAAAATGCGAGCGAGCGTGGTATTGGATGGATCCAGTTCGAGTTTCGAGATTTCTTTTTGCACGATCCCGACGCGCGCGCCCACCTGCGCCTGCGTCAGTTTCTGGGCCTTGCGGTATCCTTGCAGGATAGCGCCCACCTGCTGGGGCGTTTTGATGGGATAGCTTTTCATACCTCTTAAAAGGGATAAACGTATTTTATCCCTTAAACAAGGTAAAAGTGGTATCCGCAGACCGTTCAAGACCTTACCTGGTGCTTTGGCGATTAACGGAAAACGCCGATGGCCGAAATGTACGTCAGGCCAAACTTGGCCCGCCGCTGATAAGACGCGGATGAATGCATGATACTGACGATTTGCAGACGTTATTCATTGACACCGAACGCAACGAAGTCGGCGCCAATCTATATTTAGGAAAAGCGGGCACCAATGTTTTTCGCGCTCTCCACAAATGTTACGCGCCACGTTGAAACGAATCCCCATGGCGCCGCGCTTCGGGAGTGCGTATGATAAGTGGATGTTGCTAACGCTGAGTACGACACACAGCCCCGCGACGGATTTGGGCTATGTGCTGCGGAAAAATCCGGCGCGACTGCAATCTTTCGATCTCTCCTTTGGGAAGGCACATGTGTTCTATCCGGAAGCCACGCCGGAGTTGTGCACAGTTGCCATGCTCGTTGAAGTTGATCCCGTGGGATTAGTGCGGAATCGACGTGGCCCGGCGGGTGAAGGCGGCGCACTGGAGCAATACGTCAACGACCGTCCTTACGCAGCATGCTCCTTTTTGAGCGTTGCCATCGCTGAGGTCTTTGGCAGTGCACTTGCCGGGAAAAGCAAAGAACGTCCGGAGCTTAGCGAAGTCTCCTTACCCTTGAAGGCAACACTATCCGCTCTCCCTTGCCGGGGAGGGGAGGATTTTCTGCGCAGACTTTTCGAACCACTGGGATATCGACTTCTGGCGCGTCGATTGCCACTCGATGAGAATTTCCCCGATTGGGGAGAAAGCTCCTATTTTCACGTCGAACTCGAAGCCTGCCTGCCGTTGCAGCAACTGCTCACGCATCTTTACGTTCTCGTCCCGGTGATGGATAACGACAAGCATTATTGGGTGGGCGATGATGAAGTGACGAAACTTCTCCGGCATGGGCAAGGCTGGCTGGCGGCACACCCGGAACGTGAGGCAATCACACGCCGCTATCTGAAGCACCAACGCAGTTTGGTGGGGGATGCGATGGTCCAGATCATCGGAGAAGAGGAAGTGAATCCAGACGAAATGGCTGAATCTCTAGCGCAGGAGGAAGCGGCCGTGGAGGCCCGCGTTAGCCTGAATGAACATCGTCTCGGTGCGGTGCTGGCCGCGCTAAAAGGAACAGGGGCCGCCCGTATCCTCGATCTCGGTTGTGGGGAAGGGCGGTTACTGCAATCTTTGCTAAAGGAGAGGCAATTCACGGAAATTGTTGGAATGGATGTGTCCCATCACGTTCTTGAAAGGGCTCGTGATCGGATTCATTACGACCGGTTGCCGCCGATTCAAAAGGGGCGGCTTCGCTTCGTGCATGGCTCACTCATTTACCGGGATCAGCGCCTGGCTGGGTTTGATGCCGCTGCCATTGTGGAGGTAATCGAACACCTAGATCCGGCCCGTCTGGCTGCCTTCGAACGGGTCCTATTCGAGTGGACTCGCCCCAAATACGTCGTCATCACGACACCCAACCAGGAATACAACGTGATGTGGAAAACGTTGCCGGCGGGAAAGTTCCGGCATCGGGACCATCGCTTCGAGTGGACGCGCACCCAGTTCCAGGATTGGGGTAACCGAGTTGCCGCGCGCTTTGGCTTCAATGTTCGCTTTCTGCCGGTGGGCCCCGAAGATTTGACGGCTGGTTCTCCGACGCAAATGGGGATATTCGAAAGGGTCGGGCAGCAATGACTGTTAGCATTCCTGAACTTTCCTTAGTCGTCCTGATCGGCGTGTCCGGTTCCGGCAAGAGCACGTTCGCGCGAAAGCATTTCAAAGCGACTGAGATTTTGTCGTCGGATTATTGCCGGGGACTGGTGTCCGACGACGAGAACAACCAGGCCGCGACAAAGGACGCATTTGAAGTACTGCATTTTATTGCCCGCAAACGACTCGCTGCAGGCAAGCTCACAGTCGTTGATGCGACAAACGTGCAACCGGAGTCGCGCCGGGCCTTTGTCGAAATCGCGCGCGAGTTTCATTGCCTGCCGGTCGCTATTATTTTGGATTTGCCGGAACGGGTGGCGCACAATCGAAACAAAAACCGGCCTGAACGGGATTTCGGACCGCACGTCATCCGTCAACAATCCCAGCAGTTGCATCGGTCGCTACGCGGGTTGGAACGTGAAGGTTTCCGGCATATCCATGTGCTGAAGTCACTGGAGGAAGTTGAGGCGGCGATCGTTGAGCGGCAACCTCTCTGGAATGATTTGAAGCACGAGCACGGGCCGTTCGACATCGTGGGTGATGTCCATGGATGCTTCGATGAGTTGGTCGATTTATTACGACAGCTTGGCTGCGTTGTGGATGAATCCGCCTTGACGCTTCAACCCGCGGTTGGGCGCAAGCTTGTGTTCGTGGGCGACCTAGTGGACCGTGGCCCGAAGGTTTCACAAGTCCTCAAGCTCGTGATGAATGCGGTGGCGGCCGGAGCGGCTCTTTGCGTTCCAGGCAATCACGACATCAAACTCATGCGCAAACTGCGCGGGCGCGACGTACAGGTCACCCACGGTTTGGCTGAGTCCTTGACGCAACTGGCGGGCGAGACGGAAGAATTCCGCAAACAAGTTGCTGAATTTATTGATGATTTGGTGAGTCATTACGTTCTCGACGACGGCAAACTAGTGGTCGCCCACGCGGGTATGAAAGAGTCGATGCAAGGGCGAGGTTCCGGAGCGGTGCGCGAGTTTGCCTTGTTTGGTGAAACCACAGGCGAAACCGACGAATTTGGTTTACCGATTCGGTACAATTGGGCCGCCGAGTACCGTGGCCCGGCGATCGTGGTTTACGGACACACTCCCGTACCCCAGCCGGAGTGGTTGAACCGAACCATCAATATCGATACCGGGTGCGTCTTCGGCGGGAATCTTACCGCGCTGCGCTATCCGGAAAAAGAGCTAGTATCTGTTCCTTCTCGGCATACCTATGCCGAACCACGCAAACCGTTTCTACCGCTGGAGGAAAAAGCGCCCGTTTTGTCCGCTCAACAACAACACGATGACTTGCTCGATCTGGCCGACGTGATCGGCAAGCGAATCGTCAGCACTCGTTTGCACGGTAACGTGACCGTTCGCGAGGAAAATGCCATCGCGGCCTTGGAGGTGATGAGCCGTTTTGCCGCGAACCCGAAATGGCTGATTTACCTTCCGCCGACGATGTCACCGAGTGAAACCAGCCATGTGCCAGGATTGCTGGAGCATCCAGCGGAGGCATTCGCTTATTTTCGTCATGCCGGGGTGCCGCGAGTGATCTGCGAAGAAAAGCATATGGGCTCGCGCGCCGTTGTCATCGTTTGCCGCGACGAGGAAGCTGCGCGCGTTCATTTCGGCGTCACCGAGGAGGGACTCGGCATTTGCTACACGCGCACGGGTCGACGGTTCTTTGACAACGCGGAGCTGGAAAGACAATTCCTTGATCGAGTCCAGTCCGCCTTGACTGCCGCTAGCTTTTGGGACGAGTTCAAATCGGATTGGTTCTGTCTGGATTGTGAATTGATGCCTTGGTCAGCCAAGGCGCAGGAACTCTTGAAGCAACAATATGCTCCGGTCGGCGCCGCGGCCCGAGCGACCTTGGCTGACGAAGTTGCTGTGCTGGCTCAGGCCGCCGCGCGAGGCTTAGACGTCAGTCCATTATTGCCCGCCACCACGGCGCGGCAGGAGATGGTCAAGGATTACATTGCATCCTACCGGCGTTACTGTTGGACGGTCAGTTCAGTGGACGATCTCAAGCTGGCGCCCTTTCATCTCCTCGCCAGCGAAGGCAAAGTCCACATCGACAAACCCCACAACTGGCACATGCAAACACTCGCGCGACTCGCTGGCAACCTTCTCGTTGCCACGTCTTCTCAGAACATTGACGTGACCGATCCAAGCAGCGAAGCCCAGGGTGTTCGTTGGTGGGAAGAATTGACTCGACGTGGCGGTGAGGGGATGGTGGTCAAACCATTGGATTTCGTCGCCACCACTCGCCGCGGGCTTGTGCAACCAGCCGTAAAGTGCCGTGGACGCGAGTACCTCCGCATCATTTACGGACCGGAATATACAGCGACTGAAAACATTGAGCGATTGCGGGCGCGGAGTTTATCTCGGAAACGGTCGCTGGCCTTGCGTGAATTTGCCCTTGGAGTTGAATCTCTGGAACGATTTGTTCGGAAGGAGCCGTTGCGGCGAGTGCACGAAGCGGTGTTCGCCGTCCTGGCCTTGGAAAGTGAACCAGTGGATCCGCGCCTGTAGCGTGGGCAAATAGTATCAGCTTGCCGTATAAGATTTTGAATCTGCTTCCAAAACAGTTGGCGAGGCGTTCATGCCCAATATTTTGAGGAAAACTCGCGTCTTAGAGTCGCCCCGCCGCTCGTTCCTGCGCAAGAAAGTCGTAGGGCAGAAGCACTCGCAGTCCGTAAAATGTTCCGCCAAGAAAATCGGCGAAGTCGGTCTTGTCCAACGTCAGCAGGACATCTGCCCATGCCAAAGCCGAAAACAAAATGGGTCGGTCCTTGCTTGCCGGGAAGATGACTGGTCGATCCAGCGACACCACGTCATCGACCACGGCTACTTGCGGACGCAACTGTAGCCAGTCGGTCGTGGCTTTGGGTGGTAGCTTTGGAAGATTCCTCACCACCTCGTTCATTGCGTAAGGGCTGCTCACCAGTACCCAACGTTGTGGGGCTGCGAAAGAGAGAAGTGCCCGCGAGGAACCGGCCGCTGAACCGGATGCGGCCAGAAGAACGCTCGCGTCGAGGAAAAGCCTCATCGACCGTCCCGAAAGCGCTGCATTCCCTCCTCATCGTCAGCTATCCATGTCTCAATTTGCTCCCGGCTAAACTCACGCGGTGGCGGAAGCTGGCCCGCTCCCCGCAATCGGGCGGCGAGAAATAGAAAAAGCTCCTGCTTCTGGTCGGATGGAAGCGAGTCCGCAGCGGCTTCGATTTCAGCAAGAGTGCTCATGGAGCAAAACTAACATGGCAGAGCATGGAATCTCAAGCGGGCTTTAAGACGCCACGAAATAGGCGACAGTGTGTCACCGCTACTGCGTCGTGTCGATTCGGTTGGTTTGGCTTCCGTGTGATTGGGTCGACTTAGCGGACGCATCGGCTGGTGCGAGTCCCGTTGATTGCCTCCGCGCTGAGCCACTCCAGCAAAATCATGCCCTTCCCGAATTCCACTTGCCGGTGGAGTGAAAGCGGGCATATTAGCGGTCCGACGGCGGGCGATTGGCGCAGTGGCTAGCGCATCTGCTTTACACGCAGTAGGTCGGGGGTTCGAGTCCCTCATCGCCCACCACTTCCTTCTTCAATGGCGAGATGCCTTCTCTGGCATCGGCGGGTCGGCATAAACAATGCTTTATTTTTGCCTCGCAACGGATGAAAGGAGAAAAATGTTTCGAATCAAAAACTTTCTGAGACAGCTTCCCATTCTTTTTGCTCTGCTGGCGTTGGCACCGTCCCCATGGTCTGCCTCAGTCGATCACTGGGCTGTGCGAGCCCCGCTCTCGCAAGTGAACAATCTTGCGGGAATAGCCTATGGGAATGGAATTTTTGTCGCGGTTGGGAGTGCCGGAGCGGAGATTACTTCGTCTGATGAAGGCTATTCGTGGGGACCCCAAACTAACAGCATTTCTGGAGATTGCCATGCAATCACCTTCGGGGCTGGCAAATTTGTCGTCGTTACGGCTTTGGGAACGATTCATACCTCGACCGATGGTATCCAATGGACGAAACAGGAATCCGGAACTTCCGCCCCTCTTTTTGGTGTCACCTATACTGGCAACATTTTCGTAGCTGTGGGAGATGCTGGCACGGTCCTGACTTCTAGCGACGGGAACACTTGGACGTCTCGTTTCGGGAACACCTCGGTGACACTTTATGCGGTAACTTACGGGAACGGCACTTTTGCGGCGGTCGGCTCGAACAATACTATCATCGCTTCGAGTGATGGCGTCACGTGGCAACAACAGATAGTCCCAGGAGCAATAGAAATTCGTGGCATTGCCTATGGGAACAATACTTTCGTCGCCGGTGGGATCGGAGGCATCGTAATTTCGAAGAATGGTGTCGACTGGGTGGAACCAAGTCCTGGAACTTCTGGTGATATTGAAGCTGTGTATTACTCGAATGGTGTGTTCGTTACTGTCGGAGGTGGTGGATCGCGCATGATATCGGTCGATGGAAGAGTTTGGGGTGGCATAAGTATCGCCACATCTCTGCGCTTAAAAGGAATTGTCTCCGGCAACGGAATCTTTGCGGCAGTGGGGGCCGAAGGCGTTGTGGTCACGTCGGCCGACGCCAAACTCTGGATTGAACGGTACTCCTTCAGGGTCAACCGGAACACTCTTGGGTCCGTTGCATACCTGAACGGTATGTTTGTCGCCGTGGGGGACGAGGGAGCGGTCGTGGCTTCGACCAATGGAGAAACTTGGGTTCACCAGCCGTTCGCGGGATACAAAATATCTCCCGGAAGCAGCTCGGGAGGGGGGACTAATTTTGTGGGGATCGCCTATGGAAACGGAACATATACCGCTATTGCGAACGCGGGCTGGTTCGCCGCTTCCGCGAGCCTCAGCAGTCTCGTCCTCCGCAAAACCGGAATCACGAATCGTTTGAGTGGGATCGCCTATGGCAAGGGTTTATTTGTTGCGGTAGGAGATCGATTAATCGCGACCTCGCCGGATGGGACGAATTGGACCGTTAACCCTGCTCTCGAAATCCTGAATCCGGGTTTGGGAGTGAAATTGAACGCGATCACATTTGAGAGGGACCTATTTGTCGCGGTAGGAAGTACGCCGAGCTTTTCCGTTTTCCGAGGTCCAACTGGGGCCATTTTTACTTCCGAGGACGGTATGAATTGGAGCGACCACAGTTCCGACGCCTTTTATGGGCTCCAGGCTGTTACCTACGGAAATAATCGCTTCGTGTCCGTCGGCAACGGCTCCGTTGCAATCTCTGCCGATGGCACAAATTGGAAATGGGCTGCGCTCCCGGGGAGAGTCCTGGGAAGCATTGCCTATGGGAATGGCTTGTTTGTCGCCGTGGAAGGAGTTCGCGGATCGTTTACAACATCCACGGTCGATTACTCCACCGATGGAGTGAACTGGACGAGGCAAGAAGTTCCGGCTGGCTTGAATGGGATAGCCTTCGGAAATGGTACTTTTGTAGGCATCGGAGGGGCTGCGATTGTTCAATCTGACGTCCTGCCACTGGTCGGTCCAGCGATTAACTTTTCGCTTGGACCCCAGCTTCTTACTTTATCTTGGCCGACGAACTTCCTCTTGCAAGCGCGGGCGACGTTTGACGGGGCAGATGCCTGGAGTTCAATCAGCGTGCCCACCGCCGGCGCCGAGCAGTTCACTCTCAAGGTCGATCCGGTGGGGCCAAGTCGATTCTTTCGCCTCGTTCAACCTTGACCGGCGGATCCCGCGACAATTCTGTAATCTGTCGCCTGAGCCAGCTTTCCGGAGCGGCCAAATCGTTTCTCGAAAAGCTTTCGAACAAAAGATTTTCCTTGAAGCTTATCGTTTACATGTGTAAACGTTACAGCTAAACACTGAATCGAATGTCTGAATCACCCATCATTTCCGAATCGGAATGGAAAGTCATGAAGGTCTTGTGGCACCACTCCCCCCAGCCAGCCTACGATATCATCCAGGCGCTTGGCGCCAGCGAGAAGTGGCATCCGAACACGGTCAAGACGCTCTTAGGCCGATTGCACAAGAAGAAGGTGCTCGGCGTGAAACGCTATAAGAATTTATATCTCTATTATCCGCTGGTTTCAGAGGAAGAATCCGTTCAGGCCGAAAGCCAGACTTTCTTGCAGCGCGTTTTCGGCGGATCCGTCCAACCGTTGCTGGTGCATTTCGTGACCAAACAATCGCTGACAAAGGAAGAAATCCAACAACTCCGACGTATCCTGCGCGACAAGGAAAAATAATATGGAACCGCCACTATTCACCGTCTTCACTTCCGTGATTTCACTTGTTGGGCGGAGCACAGCTCAAGCCACCCTGCTTGGTCTGATCGTGCTCGCCGTTCACATTCTGCTTCGAAATCAATTAAGCGCGCGCTGGCGTTATGCGCTGTGGCTGCCCGTTCTAGTGCGACTGTTACTCCCTTCGGCTCCGGAGAGTTCGTGGAGCCTTTTCAACTTCGTACGCTGGCCGCAACGGGACCTGGAAGCGCGTCTTTCGATTCAATTACCGCAATATTCAGCAGCCGACCTTGATCCCGCCGGAGCGCAAGGCATCGATCTCTCGCCAAGCAGTTTGCCAACGCCAGCCGCTCAGTACGTTTTGACGTGGAATAACGCTTTTCTGGCAGTGTGGCTGGCTGGGGCAATATTCTTTGGCTTACGCATTCTTCGTGGGAATTGGCGAGTGAGGCGCTGTCTCCATGGTGTTCAACCTCTCCACGATCCTGAGACCGAAGCGCTTTTTGCCGAGTGCCGGCAGGTTTTGAAAGTGAAGCAGAGAGCGTCCATCTATTCCGTTCCAGGCATTGACGCACCGAGTCTTTACGGATGTTTTCGTCCCCGGCTCCTCCTGCCGACCGATTTTCGGCAACGGTTTACGATTCCAGAAATGCGGCATATTTTGCTGCATGAGACGGCTCATTTGAAACGGCACGACGTCCTTGTTAATTTGTTTCTTCTGCTGGCGGAGGTCATCCATTGGTTCAACCCGTTCGTCCGCTATTTCTTGAACCGGATGCGGGCGGATCGGGAGCTTGCTTCAGATGAAGCGGTGCTGGCGGTGGGACCCGAGAATGACCGCATGGCGTATGGTGAGACCATCCTCAAGACGATAGAATCTCTTCAGCATTACGCTCCACTGCCAGGGTTGGTGGGCATCGGTGACGCGAAGAACCAGTTGGAAGAACGCATCCGAGGAATCGCGCGGTTCCGTGGAAAGAGGAAGGCAAATCTTATGGCGACGGTGCTCATTGCCTTATTGTGCGTGCTCGGATTGTCGGATGCCCAGAGCACCCCACTCGCGGTTGCCCCGATAGGCGCGAAGCAGGAGACAACTCTCCCAAGTCAGTCAATTGAAAGTCCAAAACCGGATGCGGCCCCGACGCCTCGCGCCGCGGTGAACGAGGTCGGAGTTCCCCTTTACACCAGAAGTTTCCGACTCGATCCGAACACGTTCCTGCGCGCTATCGGAGCAGGAGCTGGGACGTCTCCCACGATGACCAATATGGTCCAGACGCTCGTGCGCGATTATTTCGCTGCAGCGGGAATTGATTTTTCCGTCCCGCCGGAGTTTGATCCTTACAACCCCGCGAAACCGTCCCCTATCAAAGCGATCTTCTTCAATGTCCAGACCGGAGTCCTCTTCGTTCGCGCTTCGCTGCGTGATTTGAACATTGTGGAAACAATGATTCAAAGGCTCAATGTTCAACCCCTTCAGATGACAATCGAAGCAAAGATTGTCGAACTGCCAAGGAAGGAACTCAATTGGTTGAACGAGTTCGTCCCAGCGCAGGGCAACCGCAAGAGGCGGGCCGGCACGAATCAAACGGCAGAAGCACGGATTTTGACCGACCAGCAATTCCGTGCCGCCATAAAGCGATTCGAAAGGAGCCCCGGTGTCGACCTCCTCGCCACGCCCAGAGTGACGACTTTGAGCGGGCGCCAGGCTCAGATTGCGATTTTGGAACAACCCACGGACGAAGAAGCGAAGCGAGATATTCCGGCGACGGGGCCTACGATTGAGTTTTTCCCGCGCGTCCAAGCAGATGGAAAAACGATACAAATGGACGTCGATTTCAAATTGGTAGAAAAGGTGAAAAAGACGGGCTGGTTCTCGGCTGGATCGGATCCGAAAATTCGGAAACGCCAACTCGCCACGACAACTACTCTAGCCGATGGGCAAACGGCGCTGATTACCGGCGTGGCCGATGAACGAAGCAAGGAGTCAGTCGTGGTAATTTTCGTAACGGCGACATTGATCGATCCAGCCGGAAATCGCCTGTATCCTTGAAAGGTACACCCTGTCCGGATCGCTGGTGGCCGTAGAAAACGGAAAACGCAACGCCAGCCCCTTGCCAGCATCTGATTACTTTGCAGCTCCGATTCGCCAGAGGTGCGATTCGGAGCGGATCAGGAGCGTGTCCCCCATCACCGCGTACGAGGCGAGAGTTTTCTCTTTCAAATCGTTCTCTGCTAGCAGCTCAAACTTTCTGCCAGCCTTGACCACGAAGCCGACACCGGTCTCATTCTGAAAGTAAACTTTCCCATCAGCATAAATCGGAGAGGCCGAAAAATTTCCTTTCAAACGTTCATTCCAATGCACACTCCCGGTTTTGGCATCGACACAGCTGGCGATACCCCCATCGGAGACCGCGTACACTTCATCGCCCGCGACCAGCAGGGACGGAGTATTCGGTGCGCCTTTTGCCAGAGTCCATTTGATATTTGTCTCCGTGACGTCGCCGTGCGCCCCTTTGGGATCGATCGCCAGGATAGATGGACGGTCGAAGCCAGTCCCGATATAAAGCCAGCCGCCGGCAAAGACCGGACGTGGAACAACGGAATAGCCTTCACCATACCGAACACGCCAAAGCTCTTTGCCATTAGCGGGATCGAAGCCGCCCACAAAGCCGCTGCTGGCGCTGATAATTTGTTTAGAGCCACCGATCTCGATCTCGAGTGGGGTACTAAACGAGAAATATTTTTTCACGATGATGTCCCGGGGAGTTTTCCAACGAAGCTTGCCAGTCTTGGCATCCAGTGCGGCCATGAAGGGATCGCGCTCCCCGTCACAATTAAAAACGACCAGATCGCCGATGATGGCCGGAGATCCGCCGTTGCCGTGCACGGGTGGATATTGGATGCCAGTCTGTTTCCAAAGAACCTTTCCAGAGAGGTCTAGGGCTGCCGTTCCCAGATGGCCGAAATGAACGTAAAGGCGGTCGCCGGCCAGCGTCGGGGTCGGACTCGCTTGTGAATTCTTTTGATGTTTTGCTTTGGTTAAACCTTCTTCCGGCTCGACCACCGCCACGTTCCACTCGACTTTGCCATCGGCATTGAGACAAAGCACCCGCAGCGAGATCGCCGATCGTCCTTCCGTGGGAGCCGCCGTCGTGAGGTAAATCTTTCCGTTGCTCGTCACAGGCGAGGACCAGCCGGAACCAGGAATGACGACTTTCCAGCGGACGTTGCGCTCGGTGTTCCATTCCACAGGGGTATTCTTGGCGGTTGATAGGCCGTCGCTAGTCGGGCCTCGGAACTGAGGCCAATCCTCAGCCTGAACCGTGATTCCGGCGCCGATCGCCATCGAAACCAAAGTGAATAAGGAGAGTCGTTTGAAAGCGTGATTCATGTGAGTGGGAAGATTACCCCTTGCGCTTGGCGCGCGGGGTTTTGAAAGCGATAGCTTCCGTGCCAGGTGGATTAATTTCGACAAGCGCGGGTGCAGCGGGGGGGACGTTTGAGATCATCGTTTCGGCCCGCATGCTGGCATCCACATAACGCAACATTGTAGCCAAATGCGTGTTCGCTTTGAAGAGCTCGTCTTTAGTCGACATCATTTCTTTCTCGAGAGTCGACAGGCGCATTTTTAAGAACGAAACGATAAACAAGGAGGAAAAGGCGACCGCGATGGTAAGGGCGATCACCGAAACGCCGAGAAATCCTATGGACATATTGCGAGGCATTTGGGAGGGCGGAACGGTCGTCGCAATGATTGCAGCCGCGGGCGGTTTGCTCTCGGCAATCGCCGGCGCCGCGGCAGGTTTTTCGCTCACAGGAGCCGGGGTTTCCGCAACGGCCGCATCTTGGCGTTCCTTTGGAGCGTTCGTTGATAGGAGGGAAACAAGCGAACGTTGAGCGCCGACATGACCTTGAGCAGCGGCTTGCCGAAGCCATTTACCCGATTCCGCCAGATCAGCGGGAACGCCGCGGCCGTGCCGATACAAAAGGCCGAGTTGCATTTGAGCATCCCCTTCCCCTTGTTCCGCCGCCTTTCGAAGCCATTTGATGCCTTGTGCGAAATCTCGCTGTTCCGGCGCCGCCGTCACATAGGCGAGGCCGAGCCGATACTGCGCTCGCGCGTGGTTTTGGGACGCGGCTTTCTCGAGCCATTGCAGCGCGGAAGGCAGGTCCTGCTCGATTCCTTCCCCTTGCAAATTGGCCAAGCCAACCATGTACTGCCCGTCCAAATAACCATGATCCGCCGACCTCCGAAACCACTTTACCCCTTGCGCGAGATCCTTGGTAACACCATCGCCATCATGATACATGAGGCCGAGAAAGAATTCGGCCGTCGCGTCGTTTTGCATCGCCGCTTCGCGCAACCAGCGGGCTGCCTCGGACAAATCTTTTTCAGCGCCTTTTCCTTCCCGCAAAGCCAGGCCTAGGCGGCATTGCGCAAGGGTGTCACCCTGCAACGCGGCCTTACGGAACCATTGGACAGCTTCGGCCGCATCGAAAGGCATGCCCTGTCCCGTCGCATAGCAAACCCCCAGGTTGTATTGAGCTTCAGGCAATCCCTGCTCTGCAGCTAAACGGTACCACTTCGCTGCTTCTTCGACGTTCTTTTGTCCCCCAGCACCCTCATCATAAAAAAGCCCGAGGGCGAATTGGGAAAGCACATCCTTTTGTTCAGCCGACTTCTTCAACCATTGGCCGGCTTCTAGAAAATCTTGTTTGACTCCTTCGCCGGATAGATAGGCGTTGGCTAATATTCGCTGCGCGATGGGGTCGCCGGCTTCAGCAGCTTTCCGGACTTCGGAAATCGGTTCGGCCGCCCAGTTTTTTGGTGTTCCCTGAGCCCGGCCGGAAATGATGAAAAGGCTGAGCAGCAAGCAGCAGCATTGGAATAAGCAGTGGGGTGCGGCCACAACCCGATGTTCGGGACGAGGAGCCTTTGCGTCAAGTTTGGATTGATCGCGCGCGGGACAGCCCCGTATTTTTGTTGAATAAGCTGAACTTGTCCGGCTACTGTCTCCGGCGCTGTGGCAAGCATCAACTTTAGGCTCCTATTTTTCAAAGCGCTTAGCGGCGACGTCCAGGCGCAACATCAAGTCGGCATGTTCTATATCAAGGGCGAGCACCTTCCCCAGAATCTTGCGCTCGGACTCGATTGGTTGACGAAAGCGTCTGAGGCTGGCCACGCCGAGTCACAGTTCGTGCTCGGAGCCCTTTACCAACAGGGTCAGGGAGTCGCTGTCGATCTTCCCAAAGCGGCCTCTTGGTACCGGCGCGCTGCTGAGCAAGGACACGCCGTGGCCCAGTTCAATCTGGGTTATTGTTACGAAACCGGCGAAGGCCTTCCAAAAAACCCGACGGAAGCAGTGGCCTGGTACAGCAAAGCCGCCGCTCAAGGCGATGCCGATGCCCAAAAGGCCTTGGAGGAAATCGCGAACGCGGGGAAACCAGAGAAGAAAGCTGAACCGCCGTCTCCGGTGGTGGAAACCGCTGCGCCCCAGGCTCCGACCATTGAAGCGCCGGTGGTACCCCCGGCTGCGGTCGTTGAAGAACCGCCGGTCAGTCCCCCTGTCGAAGAGGCGGCGCCAGCGGAAGTTCCGCCCCCAGTCGAAGCCCCCGTTTCGATCGCTTCCATATCCGAAGTGGACGCCCCAGCCCCAGCGGCCGCAGATCCCGAACCGGAACCTGCTCCAGTCGCGGCCCCAGCCGAGGTTGAGGCTCCCATTGCCGAGATTCCAGTCGTGGAAGAAAAACCGGCGGAGCCGATCATGCCCCCTTTACCAGAGCCGATTGCCGAAACGGCGCCACCGCCTCCAGCGCCAGAACCGATAGCTGCTCCGATTATCGAGCCGCCTGTCGAA
>JADMIO011385378.1_pt1 | contig 23631 bp, 19 predicted proteins | sample 8958161 | NCBI WGS metagenome assembly JADMIO01 (sample SAMN16585339, study PRJNA669376) | soil metagenome | isolation source: Crop rotation soil | place: USA: Cullars Rotation, Alabama | collected 2011
GTCAAGTCGCGTCTTCACCCGCCAGCCCCTGTGAGCCCTCCTTATTTCAACACCGAATTCCCCTACGAACACGACCAGTTCATTTCCATAATGGGAACAAGTTGGGCCGTTGCCGCGCTGCTGCATGCTATACCTCAGCAACCGGCAGAAAAAATGAAAGAGCGAGACCTGCCAGACCTTGCTCCCGCTGAACGAGCCGAGTGGATTCGCGTCGCGCTCGACTGCGGCGCGGCGGAACTGAAAAAACTCCTCGACGCAGGGATGGAGCCCAACGCCAAAACAGCCGGAGGAACAACGGCTCTGATGCTTGCGGCGCGCGATTACAAGAAGGTGAAACTCTTGCTTGAGCGCGGAGCCGATGTGAACGCGCGGGCCGCGACGGGCTTCACCCCGTTGATGGTCGCCGCGCGCTATAGCGGGAATGCAGAAGTCGTCCGCTTGCTGCTTAAGGCCGGAGCCAAATTGAATGCGGAGCAAGGAAGCGAGGTTCGCAACGACGCCTCCGCGTTGTTTTTAGCAGTCATGGCTGGCGACGTTGAAACAGCCGGGCTGCTTCTCAAAGCGGGAGCGAGCCCCAATGACCGTATGAAAATTCTCGGAAGACTGCTGATAAGCTCGCTCAATTACGCTGTGTCAAACGGGGACTCGAAAATGGCTGAGCTTCTTATCACCAAAGGCGCAAACCCTAATGAATTGGATAATGACAAAATCTCTGTTCTTGAGTGGGCGACGCTTGGCAATCACGCGGAGACTGCGCAAATGCTTCTTGCGCGCGGCGCGCAGGTCAATCACGTGGACAACTTTGGCATGACGGCGCTGCTATACGCCGCCTCTATTAATTTCGGCGACACGGCGGTTCTTGAAACGCTCATAGCCGCCGGAGCCGATCTGAAAGCGAAGAACAAAGAAGGACTAACGGCTCTGGACCTTGCCAAAAATTACAATCACCCGATGATGACGAATCTGCTTGCCGCCAAGACCGCCTCGCGGTGAGCGCGGTCTCAATTTTCTTCAGACCGAATCTCGCTTCAACCCGCTCGATCAACTCCGACAGCCCGGCTTGCGCGATAAAAGCCGGGCTGCGCCGCGCAGGCTTGATTGTATATCCGTAATGCGATTAAGTTTTCGCCAACCATTGATCGAGAGAGGACTGCGCGCATGAAAGTCGGAGCGATACCAGAAGGGCTCATCGAAAAGATGCTGCTCAAGGCTAATCAAATACCAACGCCGCTCATTGAAACCTTCAGCGCGATGATGAACGCGAAAGCGATTCTGGCGGCGAACGAACTGGGATTGTTCAGGGCGCTGTCGGAGAGGTCGCTCACGACGCGGGCGCTGGCCAAACATCTCGGCGCGTCTTTGCGAGGCATAAGCGATCTGGCGGATGCGCTGTCGGCGACAGGTTATGTTGCGCGCGACAAAGATCGCCTTGCGCTCACGGATGTGTCGCGCAAGTGGCTGGCGCCCTCCTCGCCAAATTACATCGGCCACATGCTTGAGCATGTGAATGACTTGTGGTCTATATGGTTGAATCTCGAAGAAGCGATTCGCATAGGCTCGACGCCCGCTTCCAATTATCAAAACTGGCTCAAGGACGAAAATCACCGCGCGATTCTTCGCCGCCACATCGTAGGCTTGCGCGACGCGGCAAAGCTCAACGCGCCCGAAGTCGTCCGCGCTATCTCCGTTCGCGCCGCGAAAAAGGCTCCCAGAGCCGATTTCACGGCTCAACGGCTGCTCGACATAGGCGGAGGACACGGCGGCTACTCGATAGCTTTTTGCCAGAAGCGCAAAGACATGACCGCCGATGTGTTCGATCTTGAAGCGACGGCGGAGATTGGCCGAGAAATAGTTGAGCGCGAAGCGATGAGCGACCGCGTCAAATTTCAGGTCGGCGATTTCCTGACCGATGACTTCGATAAAGGTTACGGAGTCGCGCTCTACTTCAACATACTTCACAACTTCTCCGAGGCAGACAATCGCCGCGTGCTTGCAAACATTTTCAACGCGCTTGCGCCGGGCGGAATCCTCGCCGTGTGGGATATGTTCAAAGAGCCTGACGGCAAGCGCGATTTGCAGCCCGCGCTGATGGCTTTGCACATGCTCGCAGCGTCGGGCGGCACGTCTTATTTGATAGGCGATGTTAGCGACTGGCTCAAACAGGCGGGGTTTCGCTCGCTGCTTCGCAAAAAGACTCGCGCGCTGCCGGGGTTCACGCTCATAACTGCGCGCAAGCCTTCTTGAGATTTGCTGTCAGCTTCTGCGCGCTCGCCGCGTCTATGGCGGCGAGCGAGGATTGTTGACGATGAATACGAGCGATGATAAATTTCGAGCCGTGAATTCGATGAATGAAACCGATGAGAGCGAAAAAGCCAGCCGCTTCAAAGGGCCGGGAGGCACGCAAGGCGGCTTGGGCCTGTTTTTGTTTGGACTGGCGCTGGCGATTGCGGGCGGCTACCTGATCTTAAATCAGGTGAATGTGACGAGCGGTTACTGGCGCTGGTGGGGCGACAACACATTCGGGTTCACGCTCATCCCGCTTGTGATCGGCATAGGGCTGTTGTTTTTTAACGGGAAATCTATCGCCGGATGGATTCTTGCGGGCGGCGGGGCGGTGATAATTTTCATCGGCATTCTCACAAATCTGGAAATCTATTTCCGGCAGACAAGTTTATTCAATGTCATCCTCATGCTAGTTTTGTTTGCGGGCGGGCTTGGTTTGATGGCCCGCGCGCTCAAACGATTTTGAAAGATGAAAAAAAACGCTCGCAACCCGATCAAGCTCGGCCCGCGCTGTTTTTTGATAGCCGCCGTTTTGTGCGCGCTTCTCAATGCTGCAAGCGCGACGGGGGCGCCTTGCCCGAAATCATCGCCGAATGATTTGAAAAAAAAGATCGAAGAAATTATTCGCGCAAGCGGCGCGGAAATTGTGGGAGTGGCTTTTTACGATCTGGCCACGGGCAACGAGATTTTAATTAACGCGGACGAAAACTTTCATGCGGCAAGCACTATGAAAGCGCCTGTGATGATGGAAATCTATCGTCAGGCGGCGGCGGGCAAATTTTCGCTTGACGAAGCCATCCCGATCAAAAACGATTTCGTGAGCATAGCCGACGGCAGCCATTATTCCATTTCTGTCGCCGACGACAGCGAGCCTACGCTTTATAAGAAAATCGGCCAGACCGAAACCATACGCGAGCTTATGCGATTGATGATTATCGCAAGCAGCAACCTTGCGACCAACATTTTGATCGAGCGAGTCGGGGCTGCGCGCGTCATGGATTTGATGCGCGAGATCGGGGCCAAAAATATTCGCGTCCTGCGCGGCGTCGAAGACAGCAAAGCTTTTGAGCGCGGAATGAACAACACAACTACCGCGCGCGACTTGTTGATTATCATGCGCCGGATAGCCGAGCGTCGCGCAGTCTCCGCCGAAGCGTCCGACGAGATGATAAAGATCCTGCTCGATCAACAATTCAACGAAGGCATCCCCGCCGGTCTGCCTAAAGAAGCGCGAGTCGCGCACAAGACCGGCTCAATCACGAAGGTCAATCACGACGCCGCGATAATTTACCTGCCGAACCGCAAACCCTACGCGCTGGTCGCGCTGACGCGCGGCATCGAGGATGAAAAGCGCGCCCACAAATTGATCGCCGACATCTCCCGCGCCGTTTACGAAGAAGTAACCAGAGAACAGAAGGCCGAAAGCAGCAGGCGATAGACGGTTTCTCATAAACAGAAAATAACCGCTTTCATTCAATCGCCCGCCCCGCTGTCAGACAATCTCGCTTGCGTCCGTCTAGCTCAAAGGGGCTTGCCGAGCGAGTGATGCTCGATGTTAGAATGCGCACGCCGGGCAATCGGACATCTACGGTAGTCAAGAGTGAGCGCATGCCGAACATTTCAGCAGCGGGAGCCGGGCTTGAGCGAGACAAGCTCGACAATTTGAGCGACGAAGAACTTGTGGATATGTTTCTTGCGCGCTCGAAAAGCGACCGCGCGAGCGCCCACCTCTGTTTCGAGGTGGTGATAGCTCGTTATCACTGGCTGATAAATCATGTGGTTCGCAATTCGCGGTATCGTTTCCCCGCGTGGGATTCGGCTGACGATGTGATTTCGCGCGTCGTCTTTAAAGTTTATCGCGGACTGGCGCAATGGCGCAGGCAAGGGAAGTTGTCGAGCTTTATCGCTCGCATAGCTTCAAGCGAGATGATTGATACGATTCGGCGCGTAGGGCGCGATAAATCATGGAACCCGCGAGCGGCGGCTGACCCCGATTCGGATGAGCCGTCGGCGGTTGATACTGCGCCGTCAAAAGCTCCTTCGCCGGAGGCGGAAACCATAAGCCGCGAACAGCGCGAGATCATAGACAGCTTGCTTGCGGATGCGTGCCGCGACTGGAAAGACAGCGTAATCGTCAACGAATACATCATAGGAAGTCAGGGGGCGAAAGAGATCGCCGATAAATACGAGATGACCGAAGACCTTGTCTATCAACGCGCGCGGCGGCTGCGCGTTCGTCTGGAGAAATGGTTGCGCGACCGAGGGATCACTTCAGCCGAATCTTTGCTCGGAGGCGGCGGGGCCGAGGTCAAGGGAAGCAGGTGAAACATCATGGCAAAGAATCGAGCGCATCCGAATAAAGAGTTGTTTGAGTATTTGAGCGGCGCGCTCGATACTGAGTCCGGGCAGGCTGTCGAACGCCATCTTTCGGCTTGCGCTGACTGCGCTTCGGTAGCGAGCCTTGTCCGCGCGCTCAAAACAAGCGTTGGCAATTCAACAGACGCGGCTCAAGCGTCGCAGGCGTCAAATCCTGAATCTGAAATCGCGCAAACTCACCCGGACGCAAGCGCGCTCGCGTCATTTTTCTATAGCCGGGCGGCTCGCGCAAGCAACCAATCGGTCGCCGCGCATGTCGCGAGGTGCCGAAGCTGCGCCGAAGATATTGCCCATTATGCGCGAGCCGAGCGCGCAGCCTCGCAGCAGGGTTCCAATCAAGTGGCGGCGGGCGAAGTTCCGCAATCTGCGTGGGAGATGATCCGCGAGTGGGAGGAGAGCAGCTTTGCAAGGCCGAAAGCGGCGAGCGAAACAATCAGTCACGATTTGCTCGCAAAGCTTTCAAAACTGTTAAGCGAACAGGAGCCAGCAAAAGATCGCGCCGGGGAAGTTGAAGACGGCAATTTAGCGCCCGTCATAGTCGTTGACCGCGAAGGCGAAGTCCGCAGCGTGGAGATGTTCAAGAAGGTTCGCGGCGCCGAAGGCGCAAGCATATTGAAGCACGCCGAAAAATCGGAACGGTTTGATAACAAGCCCGTCCACGCTTTGCTCGATTTCGGAGAAAACAGCCCCGTTGTGGTGTCGGGCCGAATTCGCCGCGACACGGTTTCGCTTAAGCAGCCTGCGCGCCCCGAAGCCGAGGCTCGCCGCGCCGATTACTTCATCATTGAAGATTGAAAGCGGCGGTTAACAGATGAGAAAGAGTTGCGGCCAATCCGCGCCTGACCGAAGCCCGCGCGCCCTTATTTCTTGCCGCCAACAGGCGCGCTCTTGCTTGTGATTATTTTTTCAACCGAATAGATTGGCTTGCCTTGCGATTCAAAATAAGTGCGGCTCAACATCTCTCCGATCAAACCTGACGAAATCAACTGAACTCCCGCAAGTATCATCACTGCGCCCATCAGCATCAATGGCCCATGCTGGTCGAAGAGGTCTATGCCGTAAACAACTTTCCTTGCCAGCAACAACAGCATAATCGCAAACCCAATCAACGCGCTGAGCAAGCCAAGCGGGCCGAAAAAATGCAAAGGCCGCGTCACGTATTTCAACAGGAAGCGAATCGTCAGCAGGTCGAATAACACTCGAATGGTGCGCGACAACCCGTAATGCGAACGCCCGCCGGGCCGCTCGATGTTTCTAATCGGCGCTTCGACTACCGTAGCTCCATTCCACGACGCGAGCGCCGGTATAAAGCGGTGCATCTCGCCGTAAAGTCTGATCTGTTTGATAGTGTCTTTGCGATAAACTTTGAACGTTGTGCCGAAGTCGTGAATTTTTACGCCCGATAGTTTCGACATCATCCAATTGGCGATGCGCGATGGCGCGCGGCGCAAAAAGAAATTATCCACGCGCTTCTTGCGCCATCCGCTCACAATGTCGGCGCCCGTTTCTTCAAACGTCTGAAGCAGCGCCGGTATATCCGCCGGGTCGTGTTGCAGGTCGCCGTCCATTGAGATAATCACATCGCCTTCGGCATAATCGAACCCGGCTGCGAGCGCGACTGTCTGTCCATAATTTCTCTTTAATCGAATCGCCACAACGCGCGGATCGCGGCTGGCGATATCTTTAAGTATCTTGAGCGTATCGTCTGCGCTGTGATCGTCTATGAATATGAACTCGACGGGCTCATAACGCCCGGTCATCGCCTCGGACAACTGCCGGTGCAATTCGGCGACGCTCTCCTGCTCGTTATGAAACGGGACTACTACGGAATAGCTCGCGCTTTCAGTCTCATCATTAAACATGGGTTTCAGCAAACTCCCGATAACTGATTAACTTTACGCCTTGCTCCTGGGCGCATCGAATTGTGGCGGGGTCAATAAGCGCCTCAAGCTCTCTTTCTCGCTCTTTTTTCAATCTGGTGCGCGCGCTTTCAAGCTCTGCGTCGTAGACTCCGGGGTGGCACATCAACTCGGTCGTGCCTTCCTTGAGCGATTCGATCACGCTGCCTATCGCTTCGCGATCAAGAAGCCCTGTCAGCCTCACGCCGCAAAAATGATCGGGCGTTTTCAGCCCATACTGGCGCGCGAGCCGCCTGAATGAAATGGCGCGCGGCGCTATCGCAGCCGACATCGCGTATTGCTTCAGATAAACGGGCCGTCGCGCGCGAGCCGCAATTCCTGCGCGCTGGCGGGCGAAGACTTTCTCGAACGGGTTGCGAACGCAGGGAACGCCGAATTCCAAAGCTACGCGAGACAAAGCTCGCATCACGCTTGAGTGTGTGTGAGCGTGTTTATGCGAATCGAGATGCGTGGGCGTTATGCCTGACTGGATGACGCGCTCGACCTGCGCGCGAAATTCTCGCTCGATATGTTCGACGCGGGCGCGACCGCCGATCAGCATCCTTATCAATTCAGTGAGCGTGCGCGGCAGCATCCCGTCGCAGTCAATGAGAGAAGCCACTTCGCGGGCGGGCGCGACAGGGCGACCGCCGACGACTGCGAGGTGACAGCCTATGCCGAGTCGCGGATTCGACCGCGCAAGCTCTGCCGCTTCGTCAAACGCATCGCCGTTGGCCATAAGAGTCGCGCTTGTTAAAACGCCGCTTTTGAAAGCGCGCATTATTCCGGCGTTCACCCCGCGCGTGAATCCGAAATCATCCGCGTTGACGATCAATCTCTTCATGCAAAATCGGCGTTACTGTTCTTCATTTCCCGGCTCCATGCCTCCGACGAAATAGACTCGCGCAGCCGCCGCGCCTTCATACACGCTCGATTGCACGACCGGAAAACTCTTCTCGATGAAATTATAGTTCTCTTTGTTCTCAAAGTAGAGCCGTCCGGGTTGCAGCAACACAAAATCGGGCCGGCCTTCGCTTAAAGTAAAGCTCGGCTGCGATATTATCTCAGATTGAATATCTGGCCGGTTGTATCGCTCAAGGTAATATTCAACGACGCCCGGAATCTCGCTTGCCATCCTTGCGCCGGGCGGCGCCGTCTCGGCTATGAACTTGATGCTCTCTCTCGCTCCGAGATCATAGAATTCGTCGTGCGGGAAGAAATAACCTGCGCGCCCGCCGCCTAAAGCGTTCACGTAAAGCCCCGGATTAGGCATGGCTCGAATCATCGTTATCGCGGGCGCGAGTATGAAGACTGCGGCGATTGCCGCCGTTGCCGCTATGCGCGAGGGCTGCTTGTTAAATGACATTTGCTCAAGCCCCGAAGTCAAAGCGCGCCACGCGACTACGGCTCCAATCGCAGCCGTCATGTAGACAAGCGGCATCAGCGAAAGAGTGTAGCGCGTGAATTTTACGCCTATCAGCGACATCGGCAGGAGCCAGCATACCAGCATCATGCGCAGGAAAAGATAGCCGCGCGATAAGGGATAAGGGCCGCGCCGCCTGAATATTTCGACCAGCCCGATTAAAAACGCCAGAAGGATTGGCAGAGGCAGTTTGACGAACAGAAACAGGAAATAGAAATACCACGGGTTGCCGCCCGGCGTTTCGCCCATGTCGTTTAAGAAAAGCTTTCCCATCACAACGTAGCCGTGATGAGTGAGAATATCTTCATTCACGTATTTGAGCAGGTGGCGTATGGTTTGCGGCGCGAATAAACTGGGGTTTGACAGCGTGAAAGCGGCAAACAGGCCGCCGAAATACTTAGCCCACATGCGGCGCGTCAAGGGCCGGTTGTTTCTGCTGTCGTATCCGACAAGCGTATAAAAGAGCGCGTTCAATCCGAAGTAGTGCGGGAAATACTTAGACGCCATCATCAACCCGAAGGCGGCGCCCGAAAAAGCGTAAAGCCTTTCTTGTCGCTTCACGTCAGAAGCCGGGAGCGATTTGGCTCGATTGTAGAGACAGAAGCCGCAGAACATGAAAAAAACCAGCAGCGAATCTTCTTTAACTATGCGGTTGAACCAAACCGCGTCTATTCCGATTGCCCACATCAATGCCGCTATAAGGCCGATTCTGAAATCGAGCAGGGCCGAGGCAAGCAACAGCAGCGGAATCACAGTGAGCGCTCCGAAAAGCGCGTTTGGCAATCGCAAGGCCGCTTCTTCCGAGATCGTAAAATGCAAAGCGTCGCCAGCCGTCTTGTTCCAAAAGGCAGTTGCGCGAACCGAAGCGTAGCACAGCGCCTTCATGACCATAGGGTGTTCTGTATTGACGGTGAAATCGCCCTGCCCATACACGCGAACGGCGAATATCTTATTCGCTTCGTCTTCGGCCAAACTCGGCTCGCCCAGCTTGTAGGCGCGCGCCACAAAAGCTATGGCAATGGTGAATAGGATGACGAGCAATTTTTTTTGTTCGAGTCTGTCAAACAGCCCGCGCGGGCTTTCTACTTTTGGCGGCTTAAATTCAGCGAAACTTACTTCCAGATCATTTACTGTCCGCATCCTCTATATCTCCACCCTTGCTCAAACACTCTTTCGTCCATTCAAAAAACTAATCATTTAATCTGTCCACGAGAAACCGAGAGGCTGTCGGCCAGAGGCAAAATAGACTGCAATTGCCCGGCGCGATCTCATAGCGGTCAAAGCTAAAACGGGTTCTCCGGCGGAACCCCGGCGAGCCGAGTATTTTAGTAAGCCTAAAGAGAAAACTCAAATTAAAAGCGTCTGCCCCCTGCCTATAAGATTACGCATGCGACACGGCATTAAGATGCGTCAAAATTGGAAAATCGCAGTGTTGACAAGCTTGCGAAGCGCACAGTATGCTTTTTGGCGCTTACAGTATTCTTTGCCGGTGTTTTCATTTTGAATACGGTAGGAGTCCAGTGCGGACGCAGAAGTGGGCTATGTTGAACGTATCCCCACCTCAGGAGCGCAGGCGCGCAGAATCGAAAATCGCATTCAAAATCGAACGTCTCTGGGCGTCATTGTGTTAGTAGTCTGAATTGCAGGTTTCTGTTAAAGTCTTAGCGCCGTTGGACCCCCCTCTGAAAATCATGCGCTGGGCGATGGAGTTAGATATAAGCGCTGCCGCAGTGTGCGGTTTCCCTCGCGGGTTTAACCATCAGAGGGCGAAGCCTGCGCGAATGCAGCAATCGGCGCAGTCGCGATATTTTGAATTCAACATTTTGAACTCAACATTTTGTTTGAGTGCGGCGTTTTGAACCCGGCATTTTGAAGCGGTCGTCATGACAATCGAATTCAACCTGAAAAACTTTGCGGCGAGGCTGGCCGTCCCGGCTCTTGCTCTTATTGCGTGCGCGGGGCTGGTTGTTTTGATTATGTCTCGATTCGCAATAGGAACCCTCGCGGACGACCGGTTCTCGTTTGCGCGCTCGGCGCTCATCGCCCCTGTTAAAGATTATCCGAATTCGCCCCGGCTCAACGCGCGGCTTGCCGAGGCGGAGCTTGTCGAAAGCGACCGCGATCTTGAGCGGGCCGAGCGGTGCGCGCGGCGCGCGATAAATCTCTCGCCCTTCGATTATCGTTTTCATTTAACGCTCGGCTCTGTGCTGGAAGCGAAAGGCGACCGCGAAGCGGCAGAGCAGGCTTTGAAAGATGCGCTCGCGCTCGCGCCTAACAACAAGGATGTTCATTGGCGACTTGCGAATCTGCTGCTGCGCGAAGGAAAGCTCTCGGCTTCTGTTGAGGAATTCCGAACAGCGGTCGCCGCGAATAAAAATCTATTGCCCATGACGCTCGATCTGATCTGGCGAGTTTCTCGCGGCAGCGTCGAGGCCGTTGAGCGCGTCGCGGGAGAAGACGCGAAGGCCCGGCTTCAACTCGCTCAGTTTCTCGTCAAACAATCGCGAATGGATGAAGCCGCAAACATTTTTCGCGGCATTGATCGCAACGCGAGGCTCGCTTCTATAGAAAGCGCGGGGTTTTTGAACTCCCTCATAGCCGCAGACCGCCTCGCGCTTGCGCGAGACCTCTGGGTTAGCCTTGTGGCCGAGGGGAACGACGCAGCGGGGCTAGTTTGGAATGGCGGATTCGAGGCCGACATACTGAAGAATTTTTCGCAGTTCGACTGGACGTTTGGCCGCAGCGAATACGCTCGCCTGAGCATAGACGCGAACCGCGCGCATACAGGCTCGCGGTCGCTGAAAATAGAGTTTCTGGGCCGCGACACAACAGAGCTTAAAGACGAAATCAAACAACTGGTTATCCTGCGGCCCGGCGCGCGTTACCGGCTGGAATGTTATGTGAAAAGCGAGGGCCTTGTCACAAGCGAAGGCCCGCGACTGGCGGTGACGGATAAATCGCTAAACCTGCTGGCGCAATCCGACCCCATCGCCCCGGCGTCAAATGATTGGAAGCCGCTTTCTGTTGAATTTGACGCGCCGAAGGTCGCAAATGGCGAGCCAGCCGTTTATATCTCTGTAAAGCGAAAGCCTAAGTACGATTACGACGAGCCGACGCGAGGCGTCCTCTGGCTCGACGATTTTACAATCAAAGAACGGTAATATGAGCCGATTTCTTGATAAAGCCATAGCGATAGGAATGCTGGCGGCGGTGATTTTCACTCCGCTTGCTTTCGGCTCGAACGAGCCGTGGTCGGTCGGGCTGTTCCAGCTTGTGATCGTCGCGCTCATAATAATGTGGGCTGTAAAGTGCGCGGTTGATCGTCGCGTCCGCGTCCATATTCCGGCGCCGTCGCTTCCCGTTGCCGGGCTGCTTGCGATTGGGATTGCTCAAAGCTTTGCGTATGCGAGCGGCGACGGGCAAATTCACAGTCTTTCGATGGATGTCGAAGCGACGCGCGGGGCTGCGCTTATGCTGTTCTTTTTGCTGGCTTCGTTTATAATTGCTCGGAATTTCTTTGCGACTCGCGAGCGATTAGGCGCGCTGGCAAATGCCCTGATAATTTTTGGTTTGGCGATGTCGGTCTTTGCGCTTATGCAGCACTTCACTTGGGATGGGCGCATTTACTGGGTGAAGCCGACGCAATGGAATATAGCGTTTGGGCCGTTCGTCAATCGAAATCACTATGCGGGTTATATGGAGATGCTCGCGCCGTTGCCTCTGGCTCTGGTTTTAGGGCGCGGCGTTCGCAAAGAATCTTGGGTGTTTTACGGATTCGCCGCAGCCATCATGGGCTTGAGCATATTCGTATCGCTGTCGCGCGGAGGCATTGTCAGCTTGATGGCGGGCATAGCATTCACGACCGTGATGAGCGCAAAGGCGACGGGCGCGCGGCGAATCGCAAAAGAAAAAGGGAGAGCGGGAAAGTCTTTCATGGCGCGGCGAATTGGCGTCGCCGCCGCGCTGTCTGCCGCGATCCTTTTTGGGGTTTTCTGGATAGGGGGCGAAAAGCTGGTTAATCGAGCCGCCGAATCAATCGAGCAGGTGAAAGGCAATCCCGATCAGCCGCCGTCGCTTTTCCTGCGGCAGGAGATATGGAAAGACACTTTGAAGATGATAAGCGCGCAGCCCATTTTGGGCGCAGGGCTTGGAGCTTATGAAGCGGTCTTTCCCCGGTACGCTCGTCACGATGGCACGTTTGTGGTCAATTACGCGCACAATGATTATCTGCAAGCGTTGAGCGACGCGGGCGTAGCGGGCGGGGCGCTTGCGATTTTATTCATCGCGCTGATTTTTCGCGCGGTGGGGCGCGGCCTTAAGAGCGACGACCCGCTTATGGCAAGCCTCGCGCTGGGGTGCGGCGCGGGAGTTTTTTCGCTGCTCACGCATAGTATGTTTGACTTCAATCTTCAAATACCATCTAATGCTTTACTCTTTCTTTTTCTTTCGGCAGTGATAACAAGCATTGCCGCAATCGCGGACAAGCGCGAGGCGAAAGATGAAGCAGTCCGCGCCGTCAACCATGTCGGCGGCTATTAAACAGGAGTTCAATTATGAAAAAGGTTAAGACTTTTTTGACCAAGCCCCTAATTATTTTTGCGCTTGCTGCGCTCGCGCTCGCCGCAACCGTCGGCGCGCAAACGCGCCAGCAGCCGCAGATCAAACCTCCTGCTCCCACGTCGTCCGGCGATTTCAACACCACGCCGACCATCATAGTCTCGCCCGCTGAAGATTATCGCATCGGCCCGCGCGATGTAATCGAAGTCAGAATCGAAGACGCGCCTGAACTGTCAAAGACGTTTCCTGTAAATGCAGACGGCACGTTTTGGATGCCCTACCTTAACCGCATAACGGCGGAAGGCAAAACGCCCGAAGAACTGGGCAGAGAAATAGCCGACAAACTGCGCGTCCGCTACCTCAAAGACCCGCAGGTGCTGGTCGCCGTCAAGCAGTTCAACAGCCGCTCTTTCTTCATCGCCGGAGCGGTGGCTAAGCCCGGCGTCTATCAGATAGAGGGCCACCCGTCGCTGTTCAAACTCATCACGGTCGCGGGCGGGCTAAGAGAAAATTTCGGCTCGACCGCTTTCATCATCCGCGAAACGAAGGATAAAAAAGCCGAATCATCATCGAACAACTCCGCAGCGAATAACTCTGCGGCGATGAAGCCGGTATCAACTGCTGGCTCGGCGAATCAAAACTCGGAGCCGAATAAGGCCGCGCAGCCGGGCGAAGACAATTCCGATTATGTCGTGATGACTGTCAATATCACAGGCATGCTCAAAGGCCGCATAGAAAACAACACCTACCTTGAGCCGGGCGATTTCGTGAATATTCCTCCGGCGGATGTCTTCTATGTCGCAGGCGAAGTCAACGCGCCCGGTTCGTTTCCTCTCAGCGAAGGGACGACCCTTCGGCAAGCTATGGCGCTCGCGCAGGGGACGACCTTTAATGCCGCGTCGGGCGACGGCGTCATATTCCGAACCGACCCGGCCACAGGCAGACGCGACGAAATCAAAGTTGATATTGGCGGAGTGATGAAGAACAAGAAGCAGGATATACCGCTTCAAGCCAACGACATCGTGATGGTTCCAAACAGCAAGGGCAAAACCATTGGCAACGCCGTGTTGAAAGCCTTCGGTCTGGGCGCGGCGCAGCGCGGGCCTTACCGGTATTAGATTTCAGGCTGCGCATTTGACGCCTGCGCCGCCGAGCGCATAATGATTTCCCCTCCCCGCATTTGAAGTGGAGATTTTTCAATGGCAGATGAGAAACAAGATTTAGAGAGAGTCTCGCACACGACCCCGATTGAGATAATCGCGCGGGAAACGGGCGGGCTGCGCCCTCATTACCCCTCTTCCTACGGTTACGGATACGGATACGGCTCGCCGGAGCAGAAGATTCACCTGCGCGAATTGTGGCGCACTGTGCGCAAGCGCAAATGGCTGATTGCGACTTTGGTCTTCGTCATCACAACGCTCGTCACCATTGAGATGTATCGCACAAAAGATATATTTCAATCTTCGACGCTGATCGAAATAGGCAAAGACACGTCGCGCATAGGAAGTCCGGGCGGCAGCATATTCGGCGATGACTATGATCCTTTCTATCTGGTCAACATCAAAACGAAAATGTTGGCGGTCAAAAGCCACTCGCTGCTGGAAAGCGTCGTCTTGGAAAACCGTCTGGATCAAAACCAGCGCTTTCTTCAAGCCGGAGGAAAGAAATCCATCTGGGAGGCGCTCAAGCTGATGGGCGCAAGAGTCGGCATAAGCGATCTTCCGCCCGACGCGAATTTGACCGACGCCGCTTCGTCAATCGTCACCTCAAACGACCCCGACGAAACTTTGTCGGCTGAAGGGAAAGTGAAAGTTGAGCGCTGCATAGGCATGCTTGACGGCGGGCTTGCGGTTGATCCGGTCAAAGAGACTCGCGCTTTGAGAATCTCTTTCACGCACGCAGACCGCGAAGTCGCCGCCGATGTTGTCAACGCAGTCGCCAATAAGTTCCTGAGCCAGAACTTTGAAAACAAGACTCAGAAATTCACAGACGCCGCCCGCTGGCTTTCCGACACTTCGAGCAAGCTCAAGGCGAAGGTGCAGGAAGCCGAAGAAAAGCTCGCCGATTACACGCGCGAACACGGCATATTCCTTACGGACAAGGACGGCACCTTGACGACCACGAAGCTGCAACGATTGCACGAAGAAACGTTGCGGGCCGAGTATGATCGCGTGCTGAAAGAATCGCTTTATCAGGAAGCCAAAGAGGGCCGCGTGACGACGAACGCGGAAGCCTACGCCGATATGTTGTTCAAATCGTCTCCCAAAATGGTTGATCTCCAAAAACAGATGGGCGACCTTCAAACATTGAAGGCGGAACTGAGCAACAAATACGGGGATGACAATCCGAAAGTCAGAGAAACAAATCTTAAAATAGCCGCCATAAAAGAGCAGATCACCGAGAGCCAGAAATCGCTCGAAGAAAAACTCAAGACTGAATACGAGCGCGCCGTCCGAGACGAGCAGAAACTGAAAGCCCTGCTCGCTCAGGCGAAAAACGAAGCCACGGCCCAAAATCAGGCGGGCATTCAATACAACATACTCAAACAGGAAGTCGAAACCAACAAGACGCTCTATCAGGACTACCTCAACAAGACTAATCAGGCGGAAGCTCAGAAGGTCGAGCAGCAAAACAACCTGCGAATAATCGAAGCGGGACAAACGCCCGGCTCTCCCATCGGCCCTCGCCGCATGTTCACCATCATGGTGGCGTTTTTGTTGAGCGCGGGCGTTGGAGTCGGCCTCGCCTTCTTCCTCGAATACCTTGACAACACGATCAAGACGGTCGAAGACGTGAGCCGCTACGCGCAACTGCCAGCCCTGAGCGTCATACCTGCGGTTGCGGGCAGCGCGGCGCGCAGGATTGGATCAAAAAGCAAGAAGGCCCTTGCGACGGCGACGGCCAGCAATTCAGGCGCGGAGATCAAAAACACGCAACTCGTATCGCTCGACACGCGCTCGTCAGCCGCCGAGGCTTATCGAGTGTTGAGAACTTCGGTGCTGCTATCGGCGGCGGGTCAACCGCCAAAAACCGTTTTGATTACGAGCGGGCAGCCGGGCGAAGGCAAGACCACGACCGCCATCAACACTGCGATCAGTCTTTCTCAACTCGGCGCGTCTGTGCTGATAATTGATTGCGACCTCCGCCGTCCGACCACGCACAAGGTTCTGGGCGTAGATCACATTCAGGGCCTGTCAACTTATCTGTCTCGCAATAACGTTTCGCTCGACGACGTGATTCAAAAGCTGCCCATAGCGAATCTCTCGTTGCTGCCTTGCGGGCCGATTCCTCCGAACCCTGCGGAGTTGATAATCGCGGATCGCATGAAGGAGATGCTCAAAGAACTCTCCTTGCGCTACGATCATATAATCATAGATTCGCCGCCGCTCATTAACGTGACCGACCCTGTGATTCTTTCGACGCTTGTGGACGGCGTGATACTTGTGGTTCACGGAGGCAAGAGCACGCGCGACATAGTGCGCCGCGCGCGGCAGGAGCTTTCAACCGTCGGCGCGAAGATATTCGGCGTCGTCTTGAATAACGTAGACCTCAAGCGCGACGGCTACGACAACTATTACTATTACCGTTACTACTCCGGCTATGGTCAGGACGCCGCGACCGACGGAGCGGAAGCGAACACGCAGTAACCGGCTGAATCGAATTGAAGAGCGAGAGAGCCTGACAGAGACGCCTGAAAAATAGAGATGTCCGAAAAAGCTCCGCCGTCTGAAGCTTTGAAAGCGCCCGCTGTCAGGCTCATTCAATTTCCTCTCATCGTCGAGCCGCGCGGAAGCCTTTCCTACGGCCAGTATAACGATCAGCTTCCTTTTGTCCCCATACGCTATTTTCTGGTTTTTGATGTGCCTGCCGAAGAAGTGCGAGGCAATCACGCGCATCGCCGCGTGAGCCAGACGCTTGTGTGCGTTAAGGGGTCGTGCCTTGTGACTGTTGACGACGGGCGAAACCGCGACGAGGTTGCGCTGGACTCTCCGGCGATGGGCGTCTTCATCCCTCCGCTGGTCTGGGCTACGCAGCAGAAATTTTCGAGCGGCGCGGCGCTGCTGGTTCTTTCCTCAGAGGTCTACGACCCGGACGAGTACATCAGAGACTATGACGAATTCATAAAAATCATAGAGCGAGTATGAGCATATCGAAGACGGAAGCAGAAGTCCCGTTTCTGGATGTAAAAGCGTCTTATCTTGAGATCAAAGACGAGCTGGACGCGGCCTACAGCCGAGCGATGGATTCGGGCTGGTACATACTGGGCGGCGAGGTCAGCCGGTTTGAAGAAGAGTTCGCTCGTTTCGTCGGAACAAAGCGCTGCGTCGGCGTAGGCAACGGGCTTGAGGCGCTGCAATTGATTCTTCGCGCTTACGACATAGGCCCCGGCGACGAAGTCATTGTTCCGGCCAACACCTATATCGCAACATGGCTTGCGGTATCGGGCGCGGGGGCGACCCTTGTGCCTGTCGAGCCTGTCGAGCGAACCTTCAACCTTGACCCCGCGCGCATCGAACGAGCGATCACGCCTCGGACGAAAGCCATATTGCCTGTCCATCTGTACGGCCAGACAGCCGAGATGGACGCCATTAATGAGATCGCAAGAAATCGCGGGTTGAAAGTAATCGAAGACGCGGCGCAGGCTCACGGCGCGCGTTATAAAGGCCGCCGCGCGGGCGCGCTCGGCGATGCCGCCGGGTGGAGTTTCTATCCGACAAAAAATCTCGGAGCATACGGCGATGCGGGCGCGATTACGACAGATGATGAGGAACTGGCTGAGAAAATAGCGCTGCTTCGCAACTACGGCTCGAAGGAGAAGTATTATAACGAAGTAAAAGGCATAAACAGCCGGTTGGATGAATTGCACGCGGCGATGTTGAGAGCGCGACTCAGATGGCTTGATGAGTGGAACGCGCGCCGCGCGCGGATAGCCCGAATGTACCTGGAAGAGTTGAGCGGCGCGGATTTGTTGTTGCCTGCGATTGCCGACGGCGCGGAGCCAGCGTGGCATTTGTTCGTAGTGAGAAGCCGCCGCCGCGAAGAGTTTCAACGCTTCTTGAAATCTCTGGGCGTCAACACGCTTGTGCATTATCCAGTCCCGCCGCATTTGCAAAAGGCGTACAAAGAGATGGAGCTTGGAGAAGGCTCCTATCCGATCAGCGAAGCGATTCATCGCGAAGCGTTGAGTTTGCCTATAGGGCCGCACCTGTCGAGCGAAGACGCCGCGCGAGTCGTCGAAGCTGCGCTATCGTTTATGGTCAAAGCCGCGCTTTAAAAATAAAGACAGCTCGGAGCAATCTGTTAAGGCGGCAGTTGCGGGCGCATCAGTCGCGAGCGCAAAACCAAGCGCAAGCATTGCTGTTTTGAAAAAAAGTCCCAATGTCAGACCTTGCATATCTATACGGCTCAAAGGATGAGTCTTATTTTGGCCACCCGTCCGAAGAGTTGGCGCAATTGATTGAGGGCGACGGCTTGTCTGTTTTAGAGGTTGGATGCGCGACGGGCGCGACGGGCAAGTTGCTGCTCGAATCGGGAAAAGCGAGACGGGTGACCGGAATTGAATATGTGCCTGAATATGGCGAGGCCGCGCGCCGAGTTCTCGATGAGGTCTATATCGGCAACATCGAACAGATGGCGTTCGATTGGGAAGCGAAACGCTTTGATTGTTTTGTATTCGGAGATGTGCTGGAACATTTAAGCGACCCGTGGCGCCTGCTCAAGCGATTGAGGCCGTTTCTCGCCGATGATGGCGTCGCTGTAGCAAGCATTCCAAATGTGAAACACTGGCCGGTAATGACAGACCTGATCTTTCGCGATGAATGGAAGTACCGCGACTGGGGAGTCCTCGATATTACGCACCTGCGCTTCTTCACGCGCAAAAGCGCCGCCCGTATGTTTTCTGAAACCGGGTACTCGGTTCAAATCATTAAGCCCAGTTTCAATGGCCGTCGCTATTCAATTCCAAATCGGTTGACATCAGGCATATTCGCCGGGTTTCTGGCGCAGCGCTGGTTGATGCGAATGCAGGCGGCGTGATCGCAGGTTGATGAATCAAAGGCTAATCCGTCCGCGCTCATATCCAAGCTCGAATACGGTCAAAAACGACAAATGAAAATTGCGGTCTGGCATAACACTGTAAGCGGCGGCGCGCGACGCGCGCTCTATCATATCGTCAAAGGGCTGATCGAACGCGGACACACCGTGGAGTCATGGTGTCCAAGCACAGCCGATCAATCTTATCTGCCAATACGCAGCCTGACGACCGAACACATCATCCCTTTTGAACAGAGCTTTGATGGTTCGAGGCGACTCGGCGGGCGATACCTGAATGCCTTTGCTCGCATGCGAGCTATGGACAAGGCGTGCAAGCAGTCGGCGCGGGAGATTCGTTCCGGCAACTTCGACGTTTTATTTGCGACCAGTTGCATTTATTATTCAATGCCCTTCATCGCGCGCCATCTGGACATGCCGAAAGTCGTCTATCTGCACGAGCCTTCCCGGCGGCTGTACGAAGCGTTTCCCTCGCTGCCGTGGGTCGGCAAGGTCTTGAACCGCTCTGCCTCTTTGCGGGCGCGCATGCGCGATTTCGTATTCGATCAACTAGAGATGCAGTGCCTTCGCATTCAAGCCCGAAGAGACTGGCTAAACGCAAATTCCTGCGACGAGATGCTGGTGAATTCTTATTACAGCCGCGAAAGCATCGTGCGAACTTATGGCCGGGGCGCGAAGGTGTGCTATCCGGGAATTGATACATCGCTATTTCGCAATCTGAAAAAGCCGCGCGAAAATTTCATTGTCGGGCTTGGCGCATACGTCGCGACGAAAGGCATAGACTTGGCGATCAAATCAATTGCGCTTTTGGACAAGCCGAGGCCAAAGCTCGTTTGGATAAGCAATGGCGGCGTGCAGGCTTATCTCGAAGAGATGATAAGACTGGCCCGCTCGCTTGGCGTCGAATTTGAGTTGAAGAAATTGATCCCGGATGCGGAGGTGGTAGATATTTTGAACCGGGCTGCGCTTTTAATCTACACCTCGCAACTGGAACCGTTCGGGCTGGCTCCGCTTGAAGCCAACGCCTGCGGAGCGCCTGTGGTGGCTGTGGCCGAAGGAGGCGTGCGCGAGACAATCAAAGACGGAGTGAACGGGTTGCTGGTTGATCGCGACCCTGAAAGCGTCTCCGAAGCGGTGAATAAATTGTTGCGCGACCCGCAACTGGCCCGGCGCATAGGCGAGCGCGCCTCAGATCATGTCAGGCGAGAATGGGGCATGGTTGCGAGCGTGGAACGGCTTGAAAATCATCTTATACAGGCCGCTCGATTCCCCTTAGCTCAAAAAAGCGTCGCCTGTTCTGCCCGCTGATTTTTATACCCTTGCGCTCAGGCGCATAGCGACAATATATGCTTCGTTCTCTGATCTGGCGGACTCTAGTCACCAACTTCGGCATCGCCGCTTTGGGGCTGGTGAATTCAATGCTGCTGTCTCGCTGGCTGGGGCCGACCGGGCGCGGAGAGATCGCCGCCGCGATGCTGTGGCCGACGCTGCTGGTGTATCTGAGCAGCATGGGTTTAATCTCCGCCACGTTGTATTTTGCGGCGCTGCCGGAAGCCAGATTGAAGCCGCTGTTTGCCAACGCCGCTGCGCTTGGGGTTGGTCAGGGCGCGGTTGCGTTCGCCATCGGTTTTGCGGCTTTGCCGTGGCTTTTGCGCAGTCAAACGCCCGATGTTATTGGCGCCGGAAGATTATATTTGCTCGTCATTCCGCTTTCGCTCGTCACTCAATATGGCGTGAGCATAGTGCAAGGCCGCATGCAGATGTCGTCTTTCAACTGGCTGCGCACAGGTTTGCCTGTCGGCTACCTGATCGGAACAGTGGCGCTGATGATTGCCGGGCATCTCACGCTGTTTAACATCATACTGTTGCACCTGTTTTTGAACTTTGCTGTGCTGATCGGGACATTGATAGTCCTCGCAGCGGTCGGAGTAAAACTGAGTTTTAATTTGGATAAGGGCCTTGCCAAACAGATGCTCAAGTACGGCGCAAAGGTTCAGGTAGGAACAGTGTCAGGGCTGGCGAATTTCAGCTTGGATCAGGTCTTGATGGCTGCGTTGCTTCCTCCCGCCGCGCTCGGCATTTATGTTGTCGCCGTCAGCGCCGCAAGCGTTTCGCAGGTCTTCTCTTACGCGGTGCAGATGGTTTCGATTCCGAGCATCACGCAGAGAGAGACCGAGTCAGAGCGGGCAAATGTTTTGCAGGGAGTCTTTCGCCGCTACTGGCTGATCAGCTTTCTAATCACTGTGGCGATTGCTGCGTTGTTGCCTTTGGCGATACCTCTGATCTTCGGCATAAATTTCAAGGAAGCGGTCTGGCCCGCCGAGGTGTTGCTTGCCGGGACGTTCTTTTATGGCGCGCAAACAGTGTTGACAGGCGGCGCGCAGGCGCTTGGAAATCCGTGGCTCGGCAGCAAAGCCAACCTCGGCGCGCTCGCAATCACGCTTGTCCTGCTTTATCTTCTGTTGCCGAGGCTGGGCATCATGGGCGCCGCCATAGCGACGACGGCGGCTTACCTGACTCAGTTGGTTATAGTCGTATCGGGCCTGCGACATTCTCACGGCATTTCGCTGTCGGGGCTTTTCCGCATCAAGTCAAAGGATTTGAGCGCCGCTTTGAACATAACTGAATTGATCCGAGGCAGGCGCGAACGACTTGTGTCAGATCAAAGCTGATAAAACGATGAGGGTTTTTAGAAACATCAAAACTCTTTTCACCGACCCTTTGATAGCGCGCGATTATCTGCATTATTGGGAAAGCCGGTTGAGAAATTCAGGCCGGGCTGTGCGCCGCTTTCCCGGCGGCATCAAGCTGACAGAGTTTTGCAACTTCAGCGAATTTCACTCCGTCGGAGAATTTGTAAGCGACGAAGAACGCCAGTTCCTGACCGCTTATCCGATAGGCGACGGAGCGATCATAGATGTCGGCGCTAATCTGGGCATCGTCAGCCTCATTCTTGCGAAGCGTTTTCCCGAACGAACCATACATGCTTTCGAGCCTGCGCCGTCCACCTTTCATGCGTTTAAAACGAATATAGAATTGAATGGGTGTTCCAACATTCGCGCTCTTCAAATGGCATTGGCCGATAGCGACGGCGAGGTCAGCTTCAATAACGACCCGGTTGGAAGAGCTATAAATTCCATCGCCTTGTCAACAACCGATTGCGCCATCAAAGCGCAATGCGCAAAGTTGGACACATACGCCGACCGAAATTCCATTGACGAGATAGCGTTTCTCAAAGTGGATGTCGAAGGGTTTGAGGCCGCAGTATTTCAAGGGGCGCGCAGATTGTTGAGCGCGCAACGCGCGGCGGTAATCTATTACGAAGTATGCCCGCGCAATTCAAAAAATTCCGGCATAGACCCTGAGCTGCCTACGCGAATACTTTTGGAAAACGGCTATCAGATATTCAAGGTCGGGCGGCAGGGCAGCTTTGAACCCGCTGGCATAAGGGATGTAAGACAGACTACGCTCGATAACTGGGTGGCTGTTCGGCCATGAACATTCTCGCTTATGTTCATCTGCGCAATATCTACGGCTCAACCGGACATGGCAGAGTCGCTCGGCAGATCACAGAACATCTGGCGCAGCAGTCGGGCGATTGCCTTCGCATACTTGCCGACCCTGAAGACCATCGAAAAGTTGCGTTCAAAGTCGGAGCGCCGTGGACTGAATTTTCTTATCATTTTTTCGAGGACGAAACATCGCGCCAGCATGCCCGCTGGGCTTTCACGGGAAAGCCGAAAGCTGAAGATTACTGGCCCGAAGCCGAGATCGTTTACAGCACCTGCGAATCTTACGTGCCGACCAGAAAGGCTCGCCTTGCGGTGACTCTGCACGACGCCGCCATATTTGAGAGCGGCGCTCTTCCTCGCCGCTGGCTGTTTTACAGAGAGCGTCTGAAAACGAAATTTCTTCACGAGATAGTCTCTAGAAAGGCCGATCTGATTCACACAGTGTCTAATTTTTCGGCAGAGCGGCTCGCGCATTTTTTCCCCCGCATGCGTTCTCGATTGCGCGTCGTGCCGAATGCGGTCTCGCCGCGCTTTTTTTCTCAGGTCTCTGCCGAAGGCGAGAACTTTTTGCGGGATGCGGGACTATCAGATCGCCAGTTCGTTTTGTTGCCCGGCGGATTGAATTATAGAAAAAATGCCGAACTCGTTCTCAAAGCATGGCCGCTGATTCGCGGACTAAATCCCGGCGTTCGGCTTGCGGTCGCCGGTCACTGCGACCCGTCATACATCGCGCAAGCGCGCTCGATGGGAGACTCGATTAATCTGACCGGATATGTCAGCGACGAAGCGTTATGCTCACTCTACCATGCGGCGAGGCTTGTCTGGTTCCCGTCGCTTTATGAAGGATTCGGCCTGCCAGTTCTTGAAGCTATGGCTCAAGGCGCCCCGGTTGTCGCAAGCAATACTACATCTATACCGGAAGTGGCTGGCGATGCCGCAACGCTCGTTTCTCCGACTTCGGTAAACGAAAACGTCGAAGCCGTTGACTCTCTTTTGAAAGACTCGCAAAGGCGCGAAGCTCTGGCGGCGCGCGGCAAACTCCATGCGCAGCAGTTCACGTGGCAGCGCACGGTTGCCGAGCTTCGGCGGCAGTTTTTATCGCTAATATAATGCGACATATAATACGCAATTTCTTGCTGACCCTGAATTACGCGCACCCGGCGACAATCGCTGTAGCAATGCGGCGCGGGCCGGGCGCGACGAAAAAATACCTGTCTGAAATCTATCGTTGCAGCAAGACAGACGCAGGCTTGTATCTGCCCGTTTTGTCGCTCGAAGAGATAGCCGAAGTCGCCACGGAATTCAAAGTCTCGCGTCCGCCCGATTGGGGCGGCTCGATGACCATTACTGAAATCAGTTCGCTGTGTCATCTCGTAGCCGCGCGGCGCCCGCGCAAGATATTGGAGATCGGTTCGTTTCGAGGTCTGACGACGTTAAACATTGCGATGAACGCGCCCGATGCGGAACTCCACACGCTCGATCTTTCCAGCACAGTGGGATCCGAAGCTTGGAATTCACGTGACTTGAAGTC
>JADMIO011701142.1_pt1 | contig 23625 bp, 25 predicted proteins | sample 8958161 | NCBI WGS metagenome assembly JADMIO01 (sample SAMN16585339, study PRJNA669376) | soil metagenome | isolation source: Crop rotation soil | place: USA: Cullars Rotation, Alabama | collected 2011
TATGGTGAAAGTTGGAACCTCTTACGTGCCGATCAGATTAAAACGAAAGGCCCAGTCTTTCGACTGAGCCTTTCGTTTTATTTGACCATGTTGGTATGATTTAAATTAATACGACTCACTATAGGGTCAGTGCGGCCGCGACTTCAAGTCACGTGAATTCCAAGCTTCGGATCCCACTGTGCTGGAAAGCGATCGCAGGGGCGGAGTCGAGGCCGAGCGCGAAGGCGTAGCGCTGGTTCGACTTGATCCGCTCCAGGCGCTGCGGATCGACCGGCTGCTTCTGGAGCTGCTCGATCGCCGCGTCGATCGCCTGCCGCACCTTGGGCAGGGCGTCGTCGGACGAAGCGCGCGCCAGCACTGTGAACAGGTAGGCGTCACGGTGCGCATCGGCGTCCCCTTGGAGGCGGTCCGCCAACTGCTTGTCCACCACCAGCTCGCTGTAGAGGGGCGAAGTCTCGCCGAACACGATCTCCGCGATGAGGTCGAGGGCCGCGGACTCCGTCGAGGTGGGCGAAAAGGCCGGCGTGTGCCAACCCAGCAGGAGGTACGGGTGGATCGGAGCGGGCCAGTCGATGTGGCCGGTCCTCTGCTCCGTCTGCGGCGGCTCGGCCTGGATGGCCGGGGTCTGATAGCCCTTCTTCCAGTCGCCGTAGTATTTGCGGGCGAGCGACTCCACCTGGTCCGGCTTGACGTCGCCCACCACCAGCAGCGTCACGTTCTCCGGGCGGTAGAAACGCTGGAAGAACTGGAGGCTGTACTGGTAGTAGCCGGGCATTGCCTTGACGTCGTCGAGGAAGCCGATCGTCGTGTGCTTGTAGGTGTGCTTGGTGAAGGCGAGGTCGCGCAGCTTCTCTTCGAGCGGCTGGAACGGGCTGGAGGCGCTCTTGTTGTACTCGCCGAGCACGGCGAGCGCCTCGGTGCGGAACCCCTCTTCGTCGTACTTCAAGTTCTTGAAGCGGTCGGACTCGACCTCCATCATTTTCTCCAGCTCGCGGGAGGGGCCGATCAGCGTGTAGGCGGTGCGGTCGTCCGTGGTGGAGGCGTTGGAGTTGGCGCCCATGCGCTTCATGAGGGCGGTGTAGGCATTCTGCGAATACTTCTCGGTGCCGCGGAACATCATGTGCTCGAAGAAGTGGGCGAAGCCGCTGTGGCCGGCCTCGACCTCGTCGCGCGAGCCGGTGCGGACGACCAGGTAGTAGGCCACGATGCCCGGGCTGTCGTAAGGGATCGTCACGATCTTGAGCCTGTTGTCGAGCGCGGACTCATGGATCTTGAAGGGGAAAACGTCGCCCGGGGCCGGCTTGGGCGCGGCGGCGGGGGTGGCGGTGGCGCCATGAGCCGCGGTGGCCAGACACAGCAGGCCCAGCAAGGCGAGCGGGGTGCGGAGTGACACGATCGGGAGCCTCCTTTCGGTTGGGAGCAACGCCGGTCCGGCAGGAACGGCGGAGCGAAGGGCTCAACGGGGGACAACGGCGACTCCCCCGGCGGGGATTCCCATCTTATCCTACGCACATGAGACGGCGAGACATCATCCGGTTCCCCATCCCTGGACTCTTCCTGGCCGCGGCCCTGCTCGCCGCGGGTCCGCTCCTTGCGCAAGCTCCTTCCTCGCAGGCCGCTCGCCGCACGCCGGTGGTGGCGGTGGCGGAGAAGGTCTCTCCCGCGGTGGTCAACGTCTCCGCCGAATCGGTGGTGCGCGACGTCGACCCCTTTTTCGGCATGTTCTTCGGCCCCAGCGAGCGGCGCACGCAGTCGCTCGGCTCGGGCCTGATCGTCGACGCCAACGGCATCGTGGTCACCAACGCCCACGTCATCGAAGGGGCGTCGCGCATCATGGTGACCACCCTGGACGGCCGCGAGCTGGACGCCGACCTGCTGGGGTCGGACCGCGACGCCGACCTGGCGGTGCTCAAGGTGAAGGCCCGCGGCCTGCCCGCGGTGCCCCTGGGCCGCAGCGCCGACCTGATGATCGGCGAGACGGTGGTGGCGATCGGCAATCCGTTCGGCCTCTCGCACACGGTGACCAGCGGGGTGCTCTCGGCGGTCGGCCGCACCGTGCCGTCGGAGCGCGGCGAGCGCGTGTTCACCGACTTCCTGCAGACCGACGCCTCGATCAACCCCGGCAACTCGGGCGGTCCGCTGGTCAACATCCTGGGCGAGGTGATCGGCATCAACACCGCCATTATCCAGGGCGCTTCGGGCATCGGCTTCGCCATCCCGGCGGACCGTGCGCGCCGGGTCGTCGACGACCTGCTGCGCTTCGGCGAGCTGCGCCCGCTGTGGACGGGGGCGCGCCTGGTGACGGTCGACGCCGAGACGGCGCAGCGCTCGAACCTGCCGGTGCGCCGCGGCGCGCTGGTCCTCAAGGTCTACCCCGATTCGCCGGCCGCCGCGGCGGGTCTTCAAGAGAAGGACGTCATCGTGACCTTGAACGGGCATCCGGTGACCGCGCGCGAGGACGTCGCGACGGCCTTCTACACGGCGCCGTCCGGCGCCGCGGTCGATCTGGAGGTGCGGCGCGGCGAGCGCACGGTCAAGGTCAGCCTCAAGGCGGCACAGCCGCCGCAGGGACTGGGCCTCCAGCTCCTGTCGAGAAACATCGGCGTGGAGGTGCAGGAGAGCCGCGGCACGCTGGTGATCCGAAAGGTGGCCGACGGCTCGCCGGCCGCCCGCCAGGGCCTGCGCCCGGGCGACGTGATCCTCGGCGCCAACAACCAGGAGGTGACCAAGCCGGAGGAGCTCGGCCGCGAAGTCCTGCGCGGCATCGACCGCGGCGGCGTGCTGCTCGCGGTGCAGCGTGGGCGGTACGTGTACAACCTGGACTTCGCGCTGTAGCCGGGCGAGCCGTGGGCCGCTCCATCCGAGCGGGTGGAGCGCTCACGCGAGCAGGTGGGCGCTCCGTCCGAGCAGGTGGAGGCGCGATCCGAGCCCTTGGCGCGCTCCGTCGAGCGGGTGGACGGCGCCCGCGAACAGGTGGCGTGGCCCATCGAGGAGGTGGCGGGGTCCACCCGCTCGATGGACCCTGCCACCCGTTCGTTTCCGCTCTCCCAGAGCTCGCCGGGCCGTGGGCGGGAGCCCAGCTTGACGTACGAAGCAGAGTGCATAGTCTTCTGGCTCATGACCCACCGCATCGCCCTCCTCGTCACCGGCGCCTCCGGGATGCTGCTGCCGCGGCACGTGCTCGGCCGGCTGGCGGCGCATCCGGAGATCGAGCGGATTCATCTCGTGGTTTCGGCGGGGGCGAGCCAGGTGTTGCGGCACGAGCTGGGGTCGGATCGGACGGGCGCCGAGGATCTGGCGGCGGCGGCGGAGATGGCGCCGGCGGTGCGGGCGAAGGTGGTCGTCCACCGCGACAACGAGCTCGACGCGCCGGTCGCATCGGGCTCGTACCGGCTGACCGGTACCGCCGTCCTGCCGTGCAGCGCCGGCACGCTCGGGGCCCTGGCGACCGGCTCGGCGCGCACCCTGATCCACCGCGCCGGCGCCGTCGCCCTCAAGGAGCGCTGGCCGCTGGTCCTCGGCTTCCGCGAGACGCCGTACAGCCTGGTTCACGTCGAGAACATGCGCCGGCTCCTCTACGGCGGCGCCATCCTCCTGCCGCCGGTCCCCGCCTTTTACATCGGCGGCGAGGACCTGGGCCGCTTCCTCGACCATTACACGTTACGCGTGCTCGACGGTTTCGGAATCCGCGAGTTGGGTGAGCCGGGGCTGCGGTGGGGCTAGGTATGTCCCCTTCAGAGGACAACCTCTCGCCTCCGGAACGTCTGGAATCCTCCAACTCCTTTATTTTCAGCGTCTGCTGCCCATGGCACCGGCCTTGCTTTTTAGGCCTGGCGACTGACCACAAGGAGACGCAACCATGAAACTCACCCCCTTGATCGCAGCTTCCGTTCTCGCCCTGAGCCTTTCGCCTGCCGTGCAGGCTCAGCGCGGTAGCTACCCCTCCGCCCCTTACACCCGCTGGGATGCTCAGCGGACCTATGATCTCGCCCGCGAGGTGGATCAGACCGCGTCCCGCATACGCCGCCAGGCCGAGCGCTACAACCGCCGTCCGGACCGCCGCGAGGCGCGGATGCTCGATGCGCTGCGCCAGCTCGACGTGACGGCCTCGCAGTTCCGCCGTGGCGTCGAGAGCTATCGCCGCGACTACCGCCAGAGCCAGGACAACTTCTTCTCGCTGCTCCAGGCCTTCGACGAAGCCTCTGATGCCCTGCGCTGGATGGGGCCGCGCTCCAATGTCGACCGCGGGATGGAGCGGATCTCCGGTCTCTTGACGGACCTGGCGCCCTACTACGGCCGCAACTACCGCTGGGGCTACCATGGCCACGACCGCTACGGGCACGATGACCATGACGGCCGCTACGACGGCCACCGTCCGCCCCACCGCTGAGCCGATCCGCAAGCCGGCGGCCGGAAGCTCTCCGGCCGCCGGCCCTGCTATCCTCTCCTCGCGACGAGGAGAGCCCGCCCGATGACCGCCACCACCGCCCGTTCCCCGTTCCACACCCTGGGGGTCCTGCTCGAAATGATCAAGTTCGAGCACACCCTGTTTGCCCTGCCGTTCGCGTTCCTCGGCATGATCCTCGCCGCCGAGGGGTGGCCCTCGTGGCGGACGGTGCTGTGGATCGTCGTCGCCATGGTCGGGGCGCGCAGCGCGGCGATGGCGTTCAACCGGCTGGTGGACCGCCGGATCGACGCCGCCAATCCGCGCACCGCGGGGCGCGCCCTGCCGGCCGGCTTGGTGTCGCCCGCGGCGGCGGCCGTCTTCGTGACGGTGAGCTCGGCCCTCCTGGTGCTCGCCGCGTGGCAGCTCAACCGGCTGGCGTTCTATCTCGCACCGGTCGCGCTGTTCATCCTGTTCCTCTACTCCTACACGAAGCGCTTCACCTGGGCGGCGCATCTAGTCCTCGGCCTGTCTTTGGCAGGTGCGCCGCTCGGGGCCTGGATCGCGGTGCGCGGCGATCTCAGGCTGACGCCGGTCGTGCTCGCCTCGGTGGTGCTGCTGTGGGTGGCGGGGTTCGACATCCTCTATGCCCTCCAGGACCTCGAGTTCGACCGCAAGGAGGGCCTCTTCTCGATCCCGGCCCGCTTCGGCGTCGCCGGCTCGCTCTGGATCTCAGGCCTGCTGCACGCCGCGATGCTCGGCCTCCTCGCCCTGCTGCCGTCGATCTATGAGGGCGCGCGCCTCGGCACCGCTTACTGGATCGGCTGGGCGGGGTGCCTACTCCTCATCCTCTACCAGCACTGGATCGTGCGACCGGGCGACCTGTCACGCTTGAACGCGGCGTTCTTCACCGCCAACGGCGCGCTGTCGGTCTGGCTCTTCGCCTTGACGGCTGTTGATATACTGCGACGGTGATGCTCTCCGAGACGCCCGCTCCGCTCCGCCCCGAGTCCTTTCCGGCCCAGTTGCGCGAGATCGCCGCCAAGGTGCGCGACGGCGTCCGCCTCGACGAGGCCGACGCCCTGACCTGCTTCACGACGCCGCACGTCCTCCATCTCGGCCGCCTGGCCGACACGGTGCGCCGCCGCCTCAACGGCAACGTCACGTACTTCAACGTCAACCGGCACATCAACCCGACGAACGTCTGCGTCTACACCTACAACTGCAAGTTCTGTAGCTTCGCGGCGCTCAAAGGCGAGGATCACGCCTGGGAGATGAGCCACGAGGACGTCTACAAGCACGCGGCGGATCAGGGCGGCAACGCGGTGACCGAGTTCCACATCGTGGGCGGCCTCCATCCGGACCTGTCGATCGAGTGGTACGAGGAGATGCTGCGCGGCCTGAAGCAGCGCTTCCCCAACGCGCACTTGAAGGCCTTCACGGCGATCGAGATCGGCTGGTTCGCCAAGCACGACAAGCTGTCGATCGAAGAGGTGCTGCGCCGGTTCCGCAACGCCGGGCTGGGGTCCTTGCCGGGCGGCGGCGCCGAGATCTTCCATCCGGAGGTGCGCGAGATCATCTGCGACGGCAAGCTGGACGCCGACGAGTGGATCGAGGTCCACCGCATCGCCCACAAGATGGGGATCAAGAGCAACTGCACGATGCTCTACGGCCACGTCGAGCGGCCGGAGCACAAGGTCGACCACCTGCTGCGCCTGCGCGCCCTCCAGGACGAGACCGGCGGCTTCAACGCCTTCATCCCTCTGGCCTACCACCCCGAGAACAACTACATGGGGCTCAAATACCACACCACGGGCACCGAGGACCTCCGCCATATTGCCACGGCCCGTCTGGTGCTCGACAACATCCCGCACATCAAGGCTTACTGGGTGATGATCACGCCCAAGCTGGCCCAGGTGGCGCTGCGCTTCGGCGCCGACGACATGGACGGGACGATCGTCGAGGAGAAGATCTACCACATGGCGGGCGCCGGGACGTCCCAGCAGCTCAGCCGGCCGGAGCTGGAGCGCATCGTGCGTGAGGCGGGGTTCGTGCCGGTGGAACGCGACACTCTCTACAACCCGACCCCTCGGAACATTCCGAGCACCGCCTCTTGAAGACCGATCCCCTCGGTTTCCACTACGTGTCCGTCGACGGCCCGATCGGGGTCGGCAAAACCACGCTGGTGGAGATGTTGGCCCGCCGCTACGAGGGGGTGAAGATCCTGGAGGATGTGGACAACCCGTTCCTCGGCGACTTCTATCAGGACCGCCCCGGCGCCGCCTTCCAGACCGAGCTCTACTTCCTGCTGTCGCGCTACAAGCAGCAGCAGGAGATCGCCCAGCGCGAGCTGTTCGACCGCGTCCTGATCTCCGACTACACCTTCCAGAAGAACCGCATCTTCGCCTACCTCAACCTGTCGGACGACGAGCTGATGCTGTTCGACAAGCTCTACGCGCTCCTCGAGCCGCAGGTGCCGGTCCCCGATCTGGTCCTCTATCTTGTGGCGGACGTCGACACCTGCATGGAGCGCATCAGGCGGCGGGCGCGCAACGTCGAGAAGACGATCTCGGAGGAGTACATCGCCGAGCTGATCGACGCCTACAATCACTACTACCACTACTACGACCGCTCGCCGCTCCTGGTGGTGGACACGCGGCACCTGAACTTCCCGCAGCGCCCGGAGGACTTCGACGAGCTTCTCCATCGCCTGGCCCGGCCGATCCGGGGCACCGAGTACTTCCAGCCCCTGGGCTCCGCCGGCGTCCGTTCGTGATCCTTGCATAGCGCCGCGGTCGCGGCTATCATTCCTCCTGTCGCCGCTTGGATCCCCGGTGTCGGGGACCGAGACGGAATCCAGAGCCCGCCACGCGGCGGGAGCCGACGGCCGGCGAGGGCCTGATCCTCCGGGACAGACACCTTGCGGAGAGCCGAGCCGGTTCCCACGGTCCGCGCAGCGCCTGCCGAGGCCCTTCCGTCTTCACGAGCGGAAGGGCTTTTTGGTTTTTGGATTGCCCGTACGGGGTCCAACCGAAAGGAGCTGCAATGGCCGGCGAGACGAAGAACGTCACAGTGCCCTGGGTCGCCAGCGCCCCGCAACGGGGTGTGCCTCTCGTGATGGTGACCGCGTATGACTATCCTCAAGGGCGGACGGCCGATGCGGCAGGGGCGGACATCGTCCTGGTGGGCGACTCCCTCGCCATGGTGGTGCTCGGCCACCCGGACACGCTGTCGGTCACGATGGACGAGATGCTCCATCACACGCGGGCGGTGCGGCGGGGCGTCAAGCGCGCCCTGCTGGTGGCCGACATGCCCTATGGCTCCTTCCACCTGGGCGCCGACCACGCGGTCGGCAACGCCATTCGTTTCATGAAAGAGGCGGGGGCGCAGGCGGTGAAGATCGAGGGGGCGCGGCCGGAGCTGGTGGCGGCGATGGCCGCCGCGGAGGTGCCGGTGATGGCCCATCTCGGCCTCACCCCGCAGTCGGTCCACCGCCTCGGCGGCTTCAAGGTCCAGGGGCGGGATGAGGTGGCGCGGCGGCGGATCGTCGACTCCGCGCTCGCCGTGGAGGAGGCCGGCGCCTTCTCGCTGGTGCTCGAATGCGTCCCCTCGGACCTGGCGGCCGAGATCTCCGACCGCCTCACCATTCCCACCATCGGCATCGGTGCCGGTCCGGCCTGCGACGGCCAGGTGCTCGTCTATCACGACCTGCTCGGCATCGAGGAGCGGATCGCGCCGCGGTTCGTGCGGCGCTACGCCGAGCTGGGCGTCGAGTCGCGGGAGGCGATCACGCGCTATGCCGACGACGTGCGCGCCGGCCGCTTCCCGTCCAAGGACGAAAGCTACGGCGGGCCCGCGCGGCCGGCCGAAGAGGCGGTCGCCAAGCTCTACGGCTGAGCGTGCCATTCTGCGGACATTGCGGATCATGATCACGGTTCGGGATGCCGGCGAGCTCCGGCGGGAGCTCGCGCGCTGGCAGGTGCAGGACCTCACGGTGGGCTTCGTGCCGACGATGGGCGCGTTGCACGCCGGCCACCTCTCGCTGCTGCGGCTCGCCCGCGAGCGGGCGCTTGGCAAGGAAGACACGCGGGTGGTGGTCTCGATCTTCGTGAACCCGACACAGTTCGGGCGCAACGAGGACTTCGCGAGCTACCCGAGGCAGCCGGAGGAGGACGCGCAGATGCTCCGCGAGGGGGGCTGCGACCTGCTGTTCCTTCCCGCGGTGGAGACGCTGTATCCGCCCGGATGCTCCACCTTCGTCGAGCCGGGCGGCCCGGCGGAGGGGCTGGAAGGGGCGTACCGGCCGGGGCACTTCCGGGGCGTCGCCACGGTGGTGCTCGGGCTGCTCAATCTGGTGCGCCCGGACCTCGCGGTGTTCGGCAAGAAGGACGCGCAGCAGGTCGCGGTCATCCGGCAGATCGTGCGCGACCTGCACGTGCCGGTGGACATCGTGGCGGGGGAGACGGTGCGCGAAGAGAACGGCCTCGCCATGTCGTCACGCAACGTCTATCTGTCCCCCGAGGAGCGGCGGGCCGCGGGGGTGCTGTACCGCGCGCTCACCGTCGCCGGGCGGGCGATCACGGTGGGCGAGCGGCGGGGTGATGAGGTGCGGCGGATCCTGCGCCGGGAGCTGGAGTCCGAGCCCCTGGCGCGGATCGAGTACGCCGAGGTCGTGGACGGCGGGACGTTCCGGCCGCTGGATGTCGTACACGGAAATGTAGTGCTCCCTCTGGCGGTTCGTATCGGGGGGACGCGGCTGATCGACAACTTTCAAATGGCGGTATAGACCCATGCAAAGAACGATGCTCAAGTCGAAGATCCACCGGGCCACGGTGACGGACGCGAACCTCCACTACCAGGGCTCGATCACCATCGATCCGATCCTGCTGGAGGCGGCGGACTTTCTCCACCACGAGCGGGTGGAGATCTACAACATCACCAACGGCGAACGGTTCGCCACCTACGCCATCCCGGGCCATCACGGCGCCGGGGAGATCGTGCTCAACGGCGCGGCGGCCCACAAAGTCTCCGTCGGCGACCTCGTGATCATCGCCTCCTACGCCGCCTACTCGAACGAAGAGGCCCGCGACCTCAAGCCGTCGCTGGTCTTCGTCGACGAGAAGAACCGGATCATGGCGGTGACCGACGGCGAGCGGCTACCCGAGGAGATGCTGGCGGAGATGTCGTGAGCCAGCTCGGGCGCTTCGCTCTCCTGGTGATGCCGGTGCTGCTGGCCGCCTGCAGCGCCCAAGCGGACAAACCGGCCGGCAAGCCGGCGGGAGACGCGCCGGCGTCCGTGCCATTCGAAACGGTCCTCCAGACCTCCGTGCCGGGGCAGGCGGGCCAGGAGAGGCGCGAGGTCGTGCGGGACGCGGCGGCCTGGGCGGCGCTCTGGGGCGAGCTGCGGGAGGGGAGCGGCCTTGCCGCCGAGCCGCCGGCGGTCGACTTCGACCGCGAGATGGTCGTTGCCGCGGCGATGGAGACCCAGAGCTGCGTCGCCAAGGTGACCGTCCGCTCCATCACGCAGAGCGGCGACGGCCTGACCGTAGACCTGCTGGAGGCGCCGCCCGCCCCCAACTGCATCTGCATCACCACCTCGCGCCCGATCCACATCGTCAAGCTCGCCAAGCAGGCCGGCCCGGTGCGCTTCACCGCCGAGCGCGGCGTGACGAGCTGCGGCAATTGATCCCATAGAAGCGTCGGCTAGAATCGGGGTCAGGAGGCAGGCATGACCATCATCACCGAAGCACCCACACCCACCATGTCGACCCCATCAACCGACATCGAGCCGCTGACCATTGCGGGGCGCACCTTCCGCTCCCGCCTGTTCCTCGGCACCGGGAAATATCCGGACTTTTCCACCATGGCCGCCGCCCTGGAGATCTCGGGCACCGAGGTGGTGACCGTGGCGTTGCGGCGGGTGAACCTCGGCGAGCGGGGGAGCGGCTCGCTCCTCGACTTCGTCGACCCGAGCCGCTATCTCCTGCTGCCCAACACGGCCGGCTGCTATACCGCCGACGAAGCGGTCCGCACGGCGCGCCTGGCCCGCGAGCTGGGGGGCTGGGACTGGGTGAAGCTGGAGGTCATCGGCGACAAGAAGACCCTCTTTCCGGACAACGTCGAGCTGCTGCGCGCCACGGAGACGCTGGTGGCGGAGGGCTTCATCGTCCTGCCGTACACCAACGACGACCCGGTGGTCTGCAAGAAGCTGGAGGATCTGGGCGCCGCGGCCGTGATGCCTCTGGGTGCCCCCATCGGCTCGGGGATGGGCATCCGCAACCCCGCGAACCTGCGCATCATCATCGAGCAGGCCACCGTGCCGGTGATCGTGGACGCCGGCGTCGGCACCGCCAGCGACGCCGCCCTCGCCATGGAGCTGGGAGCCGACGGCGTGCTCATGAACACCGCCATCGCCGAAGCCAAGGACCCCCTCCGCATGGCCAAAGCCATGCGCCTGGGAGTCGAAGCCGGCTGGCTCGCCGCCCACGCCGGCCGCATTCCGAGGAAGCTCTACGCCTCAGCCAGCTCCCCGATGACCGGGCTCATCGAATAAGGGGGTTGCACCCGGAGCGCAGGTTGCCCTACAATCTGCGCTCCGCACGCGGTTGTCCCACGTGCAGCCATAGCTCAACTGGATAGAGCGACAGACTACGGATCTGTAGGTTGGGGGTTCGACTCCTCCTGGCTGCACCATCTATTTTCAGGGCTCGCCGATTCGTCCCAAGTGTTGAAAAGTAAGAGACTTGGCCGGGTTCGAACCAGCCGATTCTCGCGGATGAGAATTCCGGAGGGATAGAGCACCTTCTGGAGCCTCTGGCGTTGGTCGAGCGAGGCCGCAACCCAGAGGCGGTCAGCGCGCATCGCCAGATGCTTGGCAAAGGCGAGCACGGCCTCGATGTCGATCTCCTCGACCTGGGCCTCGTGAAGCCCCATTTGGGCCAGGGCTAGCGCTTCGCTGAGCCGTGCGACCTGGTCCTGGTAGATGGTCTCCGAGACGGCTCTCTCGTAGAGGTAGGCCTCGACGAGGCGGTCCTGGCGTCGCTTGATCTCCTTGACCTCGACCTCTAGGGCGGCTCGGCGGCCGCTCACCTCTTTCTGCTGGCCTTGCCAGACTTCGAGCACTACCTCGCGGAAGAGGTCGAAGTACTCGGGAGCCGGGCGCAGCTCGGCCAGGACCTGGACGAAGTCGGCCTCGAGCACCTCACGCCGTACTCTGGTGGCCTTGCAGCCAGTGGGAACGCGACAATGGTAGTACCCGTACATTCCGCCCCGTCCAGAGGACCAGCTCGCGGTCAGGGGCTTGCCGCACTTATCACAGCGGACCGTGCCCCGCAGGGGGAAGTCTGGCCGGTTGCGCTGGTACGGGCTGACGGTCGAGGAGCCGCCGGAGAGCACACCCTGAGCGCGCCACCAGATTTCCGGTTCGACCAAGGCGGGGAAGTTTCCCGGCACGTCCAACTGCCAGACGGGGATTCTGATCCGTCCGGCATACACCGGGTTTTCGAGGATCTGTTTGAAGGTCTGGAGGATCATCCGCTCCCCGTGGACGCTGCGCAGACCGTGAGCGGTGACCTGTTCAAGTGCTCCGGTGATGGTGTGCAGTCCGGAGGCGACCAGCTCAAAGGCCATCCTCACGAGGGGAGCCCGGTCGGGATCGAGCATCATCGTGCGTCCGCCCTCGGGTCGGGTGATGTGGAGATATCCGAGGGGCGCCCTCCAGACCCATTGGCCGCGGCGCGCGGCCTCCTGCATTCCCTCTTTGATCTTGGCGGCGCGCATGTCGTTGTCAAGCTGCGCAAAGACGCTGAGCATCCCCTCCATAGCTCGGCCGGTGGGGGAATCGTCGATGGGCTGGCTTGCGGCGCGCAGGGTGATGCCAAGCTCTGCGAGGTGTCTGCGGATGATGGCGTGATCGTATTGGTTTCTGGCGAAGCGGTCGACGGTGTAGACGACCAGGTAGTGCAAGCTTCCGCGGTGCTCGCGGCAGTAGGCGAGCAACTCTTTGAGCATGGTCCTGTCAGCGGTCTTCGCGCTTTCCCCTTCTAAGAAGACTTTGGCGACCGCGATGCCTTGGCGCTGGCAGTAATCGAGGCAGGCTTTCTGCTGGACGGGGAGGGAGAAGTTGGTGGTTTGTTCTTTGCTGCTGACGCGGCAATAGACGACGGCTCTCTGGCTCATGGTCTCTCCATCCTATCGGCGGCAGGCTGCTCCTGTCGGCGTTCGAGGAAGACCGCGACGACGATATCGGCGAAGCCATAGAGCTGGTCGCGCAGCTGTTCGACCTGGGCGTCGGACAAGTTGCGAGCTGCAGGTCCAAGGATCTGCCGGCAGCGGTCAATGGAGAGCATGATAGCGGAGGCTCGTAGAGGCGGGTCAAGGCGCGGTAGTAGCGGCCAAGCGAGCCAACTCCAGAAGAGCGTCAATCCAGGCTGTAGCGGGCAGCCAGAGACCCTGGACGGCGTGCTCGAATTCGGGTCCACAGCCGTAATCGACGAGGCGGAAGCGGGGATGAGGCTGAGGCCAAGTGTAGAGAATGCGGCCCTCGATGTGGTGTAGAGAAGCGGCCATGCCAGCTTTATACTACAGATGACATTTTAAAGGCAATCCGTCCCCTCTTGGCTGTGCAGAACCCTGTGGAAAGCTCCTGTTTTTCACAAATGATCGCCGACCAAGGGCTCCCTCTAAACCAGGCACTTGGTGCGAATGATCGCCGACCGTGGGCGCGAATGATCACCGACCCATTCCCTATATAGAAGCAATGCCTCCTGTATGGAGACTTCCAGTAGTAGGCCGGGGTCGACTGTGGAAACCTGGAGCGTGGGGCAGACGGGCAGATCCGGCGCCAAGGGAACGCCCGGACGACAAACCGGCCCGGCCGGCGGAAGTGGAACGCCCGATCTCTCCAGCTCTTTTTCTGTGTAGGAAATGCGGGACGTGAGCTTCAAAGCCCTAGGGAAGACAGGGGCAGGAGTTTCGCGCGCGAAATTCGGGGTAGGAGCGAGACACACACACCCGTGGACCCGGGATGTCCCCGCGTGCGAGCCGGGCTTGTCGCTTGCCACCCGTGCCCCCTCGAAGGCCGTCCGCTCCAGGCCAGGCAGGCTGGTGCCATGGGCCTCTCACGGTTGCCGAGGTTCATCGCCTCAGCCCTGAGCACAACCGGCGGACTACCTATTCAACGACCCAACGGGCCTCTCCTACCTCGCTACCACCGCCCAGCGGTGCCTCGATCGCGCGGAGTCTTTAGGTGCTGGCGAGTGCTGTCGGACTGTTCGAGAGAGAGATGGATTGCTCTACGGGACTTGACCAAGAGTCGGCGTGAAGCTTCGCAGAGAACTCGGGAGCGTTCCACTAACCTGTCTTTGTCGTTCCTCTCAGCCACCCTTGCATTCTAACCAAAATCACTGGGGAGCCCCGCGCCCACCCGGAAGAGTGGGTTTGTCGAAGAGGAGCCAGCTATGTTTTTGAGCCCCGAAAAAGCCCGGGGCTCAAAAACGAAGCCGTGCTCACTTGGTTCGCACGGTCCAAACCTGAACGCGTCCGCTTCGGCCGGATCTCTCGTTATGCGCTCTGAAGATCGGCCGCAGTGCAGCTACAGCCGCGCGAAAGGGGGCGGACTTTCACGCGTGAAAGTCGGGGGAGGGACTTTAGAGACTCATCTCCCCTGCCGGTGTGTTTCGTTGCTGTCCCGAATTTCGCGCGCGAAACTCCGCCCTCCTTTAGGAGGCCCGGGATCGATCCCCGCCGGGCCGAAGAGGTGGACGGCAAGGGCACCCGAGATGACAGCGGGGCATTCAAGCCGCCGCCTCGAAGCGCATCTCCGGATCGTGCTGGGCGCGGCGCAGGTAACCTGCGAGGCGCCCGGCCAGCTCGGGGGTGGCCGCCTCCTTCTCGACCGCGCGGCGGAAGAGGTCGAGCGCCTTCCTGGCCTCTGCGTGCACACCATTGGCCTTGAACACGGGCGCCATCTGAAGCACCAGCCGCTTGACCTCCGATGTCCGCCCCTGCTTCAGATACAGCCCCGCCAGATCCATGCCTGCCTGCGCTTCGTCATAGCGCAGGTCTTCCCCGGCAAAAGCCGCCCGCACCCACGAGAGGGCCTCGATCGCCCGGTCGAGCCGCCCGAGGCCGGCGTCGATCTTCCCTTCCAACCACCGCAGGCGGATCTGATTGAGGCCATTGCCGACCTGAGCCTGCATCCGACGCAGCGCGGGGAGCATCTCCGCCGCCTCGGCGGCTTGCCCCACGGAGGTCAGTGTGTCGGCGAGGTTGAATTGGAGCATACAGAAAAGACGCGGCTCGGCCTTGGGGTCGATCTGGGAGAGCGCCTCGCGCAGCGCCACGACCGATCCTTGCGGGTCTCCCATCCGATCCAGAGCGATCGACCGGATACACAGCAGATGTGCCCGAGTCGGGCCGGTCCAGGGGGCCACCTCGGCGGCCTGGTCGAGCAGCCGCAGCGCCTCCGGCAACTGCCGCAAATCGATCCGGAGAGAGGCTTCGAGGTCGAGAAGGCGCCAGGGCTCGAAAAGCTCGGCTCCCCCTTCCGGCCGTTCCGCCTGAAGGCGCGCCGAGCGGGCGAAGGCCTCTAGCGCTTCGGCCAGATCGCCTTCCACGCGCCGGGCGTTGCCGAGGACCGCCCAGCCGAAGACCAAGCTCGCCCAGGCCTCCTCCCCAGAGACCCGCTCGGCCACCCAGAGGGTGAAGCGTGCCAGCTCCAGCGCCCGCTTCGCGTCAACCGTTGCCGCCCGCGCGCTCTCCTCGCCCACCAGATTCACAAAGGCCCAGCGCCGGAGGCTCGGCAGCTTGTCCACCAGGTCCTGGAGGTCTTGCGGGCTAAGGCGGTCTAAGAGCGGTGCAAGAGCACGGATCTCCTCCTCTCCGCCGGCGGCCGGCGGCTCCGAGGTGGGACTGGCGACGAGCCGCGCCACCAGAGGGAGGACGGCGCGGTGGAAGTCGGCGGCCAGATCCGCGGTGACCTTGTCGGCCAAGCGCTCGGCTCCCGGAGCCTGGAGGTCGCTCAGGGCTGTGCGCACGGCGCCGGCCAGGCTATCGAGGTCGGCGGGGGATACCTCCAGGACGGCGGCGATTCTCTGGCGCCGCTCCGGTCCCGGCACAGTCTTTCCCCTTTCGTAGTTGTCCAGGGTCGCGACCGAGATCCCAGCGTCCGCGGCGACGTCCTCTCGCTTCCACCGGCGCACCCACCAACGGAGCAGATGAATGGCGGCCCCGTAGAATTTTCCTATCCCTGACGCGTTGGTCATCCCCGGTCTCCTTACGCCCAGGTTGGTGCTTCGCTGAAAATAAAACCTGATTTTTCGGGCATGCAGGCAGGCATACTCCCTGGCGGAGGCGCCCGGCGGGCCAATGGCGGCTCTCCCGGAGCGGCCTCAGCGAAAGGAACACACCCATGCCTTCTCTCCCCGTCCGGCGGAACATCGCAGTCCTGGCCCTTGCCACAGCGCTCGCCGTCCCCTGGGCTGTCGACGCCGTGCCCCTGGCCCGGCCACAGACCGCCAGCCCCGGCCTTCTGCAGCAGCTCTGGACCGCCCTCACCGGCTTCTGGGGCACCGGAGTAACCCGGGACGACGGCTGCAAGATGGACCCGAACGGCCGTTGTGCAACCGGGAGTGCTGTCAGCCCTTCGAGGCCGGCCATCATCTTGGATTCCGGCTGCAAGATGGACCCGAACGGCGTCTGCCTCCCGGGCAGTTGAACCGGCGTGCCCTTTCCCCGGCTGCCGTTTCTGTCCCTTCGACCGAGGCCTGGCAGCCGGGGCATTCAAGCCGCCGCCTCGAAGCGCATCTCCGGATCGTGCTGGGCGCGGCGCAGGTAACCTGCGAGGCGCCCGGCCAGCTCGGGGGTGGCCGCCTCCTTCTCGACCGCGCGGCGGAAGAGGTCGAGCGCCTTCCTGGCCTCTGCGTGCACACCATTGGCCTTGAACACGGGCGCCATCTGAAGCACCAGCCGCTTGACCTCCGATGTCCGCCCCTGCTTCAGATACAGCCCCGCCAGATCCATGCCTGCCTGCGCTTCGTCATAGCGCAGGTCTTCCCCGGCAAAAGCCGCCCGCACCCACGAGAGGGCCTCGATCGCCCGGTCGAGCCGCCCGAGGCCGGCGTCGATCTTCCCTTCCAACCACCGCAGGCGGATCTGATTGAGGCCATTGCCGACCTGAGCCTGCATCCGACGCAGCGCGGGGAGCATCTCCGCCGCCTCGGCGGCTTGCCCCACGGAGGTCAGTGTGTCGGCGAGGTTGAATTGGAGCATACAGAAAAGACGCGGCTCGGCCTTGGGGTCGATCTGGGAGAGCGCCTCGCGCAGCGCCACGACCGATCCTTGCGGGTCTCCCATCCGATCCAGAGCGATCGACCGGATACACAGCAGATGTGCCCGAGTCGGGCCGGTCCAGGGGGCCACCTCGGCGGCCTGGTCGAGCAGCCGCAGCGCCTCCGGCAACTGCCGCAAATCGATCCGGAGAGAGGCTTCGAGGTCGAGAAGGCGCCAGGGCTCGAAAAGCTCGGCTCCCCCTTCCGGCCGTTCCGCCTGAAGGCGCGCCGAGCGGGCGAAGGCCTCTAGCGCTTCGGCCAGATCGCCTTCCACGCGCCGGGCGTTGCCGAGGACCGCCCAGCCGAAGACCAAGCTCGCCCAGGCCTCCTCCCCAGAGACCCGCTCGGCCACCCAGAGGGTGAAGCGTGCCAGCTCCAGCGCCCGCTTCGCGTCAACCGTTGCCGCCCGCGCGCTCTCCTCGCCCACCAGATTCACAAAGGCCCAGCGCCGAAGCTCAGGCGCCGCGGCGACGAGCAGCCGCCATTCGGCGAGGGTCAGCTTCTGGAAGTCTTTCCAGAGGGCCTGAAGCCGCTGCCGATCCTGCTCGGCGGCCAGCTCCCGCACCTTCGCCGGGAGCGTAGCCGCGAGATGCTCGGCCAGGCGGCCGATCTCGGCGATCACGCCGGCCGCGGCGGGGGTGGCATTGCGGATCTCCGCGGCGCCGTCCACCTCCTCCACGAGAGCGAGAAGTCGTTCCCCCACCGCCTCGACCCCCAAGGCCGCGCACTTGCGCCGGTAGTTGCTCACATGGAGCGTCCTCTTCCGGGTGTACTCCGAGATGGAGCCGGCCTCCATGTGGAGAGCCTGGGCCGCCTGCGTCTGGTCTAGGTCGAGGATCTTGAGCAGCGCTCCGAAGGCGCGGTTGGTGGCAGGCGGCTTGTCCGAGTTAGGCGGCCCCTTCTCGGACGACGGCGTCCGGCGCTTGCGCTTGGTGCTCATCCATTCCTCCAGATCGCGTTCAAGAAAGAGAGTGCTCGGTAGCTCCGAAACGAGACACCATTGCAGCAATTCAATACGTCATCCCAGAAAAACGGGCATGCCTTTCGCGGCGAGAGGAATCGTATCGCATCCTCGAAGCGAAGCGATTACCTTGCGCCACATGCTGTGGATGCGGAGGGATGCCAGATGGCCAGCGAGCTAGATCTATCGACTCTGGAGCCGGTGCGTGGGGCGGCTGACATCATGGCGGGGCTCCAGCGCCTGCTGCTGGGCCTCGCGGAGCGAGCGGGCAGCGAGCCAGGGCCGCCTGAAAACGAGACCCCCGAGGAGGGCGCGGCGCTGTTCGGCGCCGAGCTGCGGTGCATTGTCGAGGACACGATCGGCCCGGCCATCGAGAGGCTGGAAGGGCTGATCGCTGACTGGACGCCACAACCCGATAGACCCGAGCCGGAGCCCGAGGTATGAGCACGGCCTGGCATGACGAAGAGGCGCGCTCGCTTCTCAGCGACTTGCCACCCGAGAAGGACCCTGCCCTGCTGCACCTGCTCACCTGTCCCGCCTGCCGGGAGTGGGCCACGCACCGGCTGCTCCAGGACCTCGGAATCGGCGAGGTGCTCCCCGGCTATGACGGCATGTGGAACCGCCTGGAGGGCAGACTGCCGTGGATGGTCGAAGAGGCGGAGCGCCGGAACCTCATCGCCGAGGCGCTCCTGGTGGAGCTGTTGGGCGCTCCTCAGGGTGAGCGGGAGCGCACCCTCCAGGACCCTCGTTTCCATTCCTTGGATCTGCTGGAGCTTCTCCTCGAAGCGAGCCAAGAGGCACAGCCTGAAGACTGTGAGCGCTCGGAGGCGTTGGCGGCCCTGGCCGCCCAACTAACGGGCCGCCTTCGCAACGAGATGGGAGAGACGATCAGCGCGCTCTACCTCACGCGGGCGGCGATCTTGCGCGGCAACGCTCTCCGGATGAGGGGCAACCTCGTTCCGGCGGAAGACGCTCTGGGCCGGGCGGCGCACTTTCTCTGCTGGCCGTTTGAGTCGTGGGACCGCGCGGCGTATTGCCGTGCCCTGGGGTTGCTGCGCTGGGAGCAGGGGCGGCTAGACGAAGCAGCGGCGCTTTTCCGGTACGCGGCGCGCTCTTTTGCCGAGGATCACCTGCCGCGGGAAGAGGGGGCCTGCCTGGCCCTGGCCGGCCTTCTCCACCTTGAACAGAGGCAGATGAAGGCCGCGGTCCGCTGCCTGCAGACCGGGAGGGCGACGCTCGATCCGGAGGCGCGGCCCTGGCTCACCGTGCGGGCAGGTCTGAGCCTCGCTTTGGTGCTGGCCGATCTCGGGCAGGTGGACCGGGCGCAGGCCGTTCTTAAGGAGACTTGGACGCACTACTCGCGTGTCCGTGACGAACGCGAGCACGTCCGGATCTGCTGGTTGGAAGGGAAGATCTGCGCTCGGATCGGGAGGCGGGAGGAGGCCGAGCACATTCTCTCGGCGGTACGGCGCAAGCTCATCTCCGAGTACAGCCTGCCCGAGGCGATGCTCTGTTCTCTGGACCTTGCCGTGCTGCTCGTGGAGGCCGGCCGCGGGGCCGAGGTGCCGCAGCTCCTTCCCGACATTGAGGAGACCTTCGCGGCCGAGAGCGCCGGGCTCGACGCCGCCCGGCGGGTCTACGGCTCGTTCCTCAGCTCCTCGGAGAGCGCACAAACGATGTCCCGGGAGGCGGCTGCATCCTGGGAGTCGAGCCTGCGGCGTGTGTTTCGCTTTCGGGGTTATCGGGTCGAACCCCTCCCGTTCGCATAGCCGCGGAGTCCTGATGTTTGCGAACCTGGGCCTGACGCTGATCCTTTTACGAGAGTTGCTGGGAAAGTCACAGGCCCAAGTGGCGCGGGCGGCCCGCGTCGGCAAGAGCCAACTTTCGAAATACGAGAATGGCAAGGAGCTTCCCAAGCTCGAATCCTTGGAAAGGGTTCTCTCTGCTCTTGGTATTGGACCGCTCGAGCTGTTCTCCACGCTGGAGATGGTCGATCGCCGGGCCGCCGGCCTCGAGAAGAAGCCGGAGGATCCGCTCGATTGGCTGAGCCTCGGCACCGGATTTCAGAGCGGTGTCCTGGCCGAGAGCACCACCGCAGGGTTCAACCAGGTGATCGCCGATCTTCTCGCCCTACACCGGCTGGTGGTCGGGGAGACGGTCCGTCGCGTTCACCGCAAAGGGGAGGTATGACTTCGACGGCGAGGAGCCAACGGAAGGTCCCAAATCTCAAGGCTGAGCGTCACGCGCGGAAGATCGACCGGTATCTGTCGGAGTACCGGGCCTACCTGATGGCTTGGACGCTCTATACTGCCGGGGAAGCGACGCCGGGCCAGGTTCGGAGGCAGCTTGATCGCTATCTCAAGGCGTACCGGGAGTACCTGCGGTCTGAAGCTCTCGTGTTCGCGGTCGCGGTGGGCTTCGGCGAATGTGACGCCGGCCGGCTAAAAGAGATCCGAGAGACGCTGGATCGGCATATCGACGCTACGCGGAAGACTCTGGAAGAGTTGCCGCTGCTGTTCACCGGCCGCAGCCCGCAGGTGGCCGCATGAGCGCGTCCCAGGGCAGCCCCCGCAAGGCCTGGAAAGCAAGCGCCGTCAAGCGATCTCTGCGGGAAATCGAGAAAAAGCTCGACGATCTCTATGTCGATCTCTCCGACCTGCGCGGCCGGCTCCCTATCCCCAGTCCCGGGGAAGTCCGGCGGATCATGCTCGGCGTTGACCCCTTTACGCCGGAGGCGCTCTTGGCCGGGCTGCTGTGGACGGTGAATCACACTCTGCGCAAGATCTCGATGCGGACCAGTGACCTGCTCCTTTACACACCCCGGGAGCTTCGGACCAGCTCGCGGGCCGTTCTCCTGGAGAATTTCATACGCCTTGGGGTGGTCGAGGGCCTAGAGAACGCGGCCAGGGAAGCCGTGCAGGGGACTGCCGCCACGCCTGAGGGAACCAAGGAGAGGAGTGCATCGCCTTGGGAGAAGAGGACATGAGCGCAGAGAGCGGGAGCCAGAGGCGAACCCTCACGACGCCAGGAGTGGCGAAGCGCTTCGGCGTCACCTCTGGAACGGTTTACGGGCTCATGGGCCGCGGACTGATTCCAGTGCAGAAGGTGGGGGGGCGGTATGCGTGGGACGAGGCCGCCCTGACTGCTCTCCGCCAAGCGCTCGGGGTGGGAATGGGACGGGAAGAAGGCCCCTTGGAGGAGCCCATTGGATGGACGACAGAGGAGGCAAGGAACCATCTCGGCGTCGACTACGGCACGCTGATGTCGCTCCTTCACCCACTTCGAAAGAAGATTGTTCTTCCTCAGAGTAGCCGGGGGCGTGTGATTCTGACGCCGGAAGTCATGGAGCAAGTGAAGGATGTACTCCGAACGCGGGTGGAAGTCGACGAGCGCCGAATCGCCTCACGCCGCACTGAGCTTGAACGACGTATGAGGCAGTTACTTCTTGACTGTGAAGCTGGTGCGGAGGAGCTTTTTGGTCCCGATCTGCCGCAGGCCAAGGCCGCGCTGGGCACGTTGGGCGTCCGTTTCAGGGAACTCGTGGGTGCCGCGAGAGAATTGGCCGAGCCGGCGGCTATGGTGACGTATATCACGTCGGTTCCGGACCGGCGTTACGAGGTAGTGTTTCCCGTACCTGTCTTTGTCTATCGCCTACATGCCCGATTCCGGGCCGTGCTGGTCGAAACGGAATTGGAAGTGGTAGGAGAATCGCCCCACAAAGCTGTGAGGCTCCTTAGAAAGCTTCTTTGGAAGAAATTCTGCGAGGAGCCGACCGAAGATTTGAGAGACCTGATCGTGGAGGCTTGCCGAAGGACGCCTGACGGAGGTCGACCAGGCAAAAAGTAGATCAGGCGCGCTGCATAAGCCGAACGCATCTCGCGCTTTCCGCAGACGTTCCTTATTTAAAGCGAGAGGGGCTGGCCTTCGGAATGTGCGGGACCGTCGGAGAGAGAATTAGCCCTATGGCACCCTCCGACAATCGGGCGGCGGGATAGAGCTTGATGACCGCCTGGGCGTGCTTCAGGAAAGCGGCCCGGAAGTGCTTGAGGTTGTCGTAGCTTGCCCCGAACTGTAGCGCCAGAGCGGACCATGGAATTTCCGTCTGCTGGAGCAGGTAGGAGGCGCGATAGGTCAGCCAGCAGTAGATATCCAGGGCCAGCGGGGACCGCAGCACGCGCAGCACACGAAGATCTACGGGGACCGGATGCTCCACGATATCCCGGAAGAATTGGGGGGAAAGCTCGACGAAGCTCCCGAAGAGATCGGGCTGCTCGGGTCTGAGCGGGTCCCACCAGGTCGAGAGCCGGGAGGCGACGAGAAAGCCCCCGCGCTCCTGCCGCCGGCCTGGGCCGCCGTAGGCGTAACGGACCGTACACGAGAAGAGTCGGAGCGCTTGGTCCCGGAGTCGAGTCATGGCGCCCCATCGACCACCGCTCGGGATGAGGCCGAGCTTGCGCGTAAAGTCGGAGAGACTCGCTCCGAGCTCCAGATGGGGCGAGCGCGTCCGCACGGCTTCGGTCGACAGCCAGCAGAGAAGCAGACGTGGGCACTTGCCCCAGGGTAGACCCGTCTCGGGCTCCGCCAACAGGCGCAGGCGAAGGTCTCCGTTCGACCGCTCGAAGATGGTGACACCTTTGCCGGGGTCTTTGTGAGGCAGGGTTGCATGCACCAGGAAGCGGGCCATATAGCCGAGGGCGCCGGCCTCCAAGGCCTGCTGCCGCTCGATCGCCAGAGCCTCCTGGGCGATGCGTTCAAGGTCCGTCCGCCGCCGGCGCTGGCCCTGGTAGGCCTCCAGGGCCAGCGAGAAGCCCTCCGGAACGCGTTCCGGCGTCTCCCTACCTTGTGGTGGCGAGAGGAGGCGCCGGGGCAACTAGGCGGCCCAGGGTAGCCGCCGCAGGGCGTCCATCGCGTGGACGAACTCCACTACTTGGCTATATTCTGGGGTTCGATCTGGCGAGTCCTTGGAGCACCACTTAACTTCTTTAAAATCAAGCAGTTACAGTTAGGGCTCGGAAACGGCCTTGTGGTGTGTTGTGTCTTGGGGACCACTCGGGGACCACTGGCGCACGCTCTTCCTCCCCCTTCCTGCCGGCCGCCGGCCCTGCGGCGCTCGCGTTCCATCTCCCCCCAAAAGACGACCGGCGCCGCGTGGCGCCGGGTTCAACCTCCGTCTCCCGACAGGGAGCGGACCAACCAGACGGCCCGGCGGTGTGCAGCGAACACGTCCGCCGGACCTGAGCCGAGCACAGGAGCTAGCCCCATGCCCGACCTGACAGCCGATTCTACCGCCGACAGCCCGCCGCCCGCCGTTGCCATCCCGCCGATCATCGACCCGGATCACTTCGAGGACTTCCCCGCGTTCCGCGAGTCCTTCCTTGTGCTCTTCACGGAGCCGGAGCACAACGCCGCTCTCCGAACGATCGGCGCTCTCGTCTTCGAGATGGCCCTGGAGTACCGGCGCTACTGGCCTGACCAGCCGGAAGGCTCCCTGCGCTCTGAGCTGCGCGCCGCCGTGGGCGATCTCCGCCACGCACAAGGCAACCTCTCTCTCCTGGGAAACGAAGAGCACGCCAGCGCCTTGACTCCCCTGGAGATCCATCACGCCCGCGTCGCCGCTCGGGTAGCCGACAAGGTGCGGGACGCTGCCGATGCTCTGGAAGCCGAGCTGGGCACGTGGCGCGGAGAGGAGGAGTAGGGCCATGCCCCTGGAAACCCTCACCCTGTCGATCCCTCCGGCCTGGTCACAGGTGGCGCGCTACCTCGGCCACCGCGACACGCGCGCATGGGTTCGGTGTGTCGTCGCCGATGCCCTGGAATCGAGCCCTCTCCGCTTCGTGCCGATCCTCCCGCTCGACTGGCACCGGGGCACCTTCCAAGCCATCCGGACCGCGGACGGCTTTCCAGCACATTGGGATCCTAAGCTTAGAATTCCACGTGGACAAGTTGTCGCG
>JADMIO010970564.1_pt1 | contig 23623 bp, 24 predicted proteins | sample 8958161 | NCBI WGS metagenome assembly JADMIO01 (sample SAMN16585339, study PRJNA669376) | soil metagenome | isolation source: Crop rotation soil | place: USA: Cullars Rotation, Alabama | collected 2011
ACCGGTGTTGAAAATTTGGCTGCGATTTAAATTTCTGAACAGCCAATCTCAGCAGTTCAGAAATATTGTATGATTCTTTAGCAAAGGAATAACCTTTATAATCAACCATGTTAGCAAGCAGCGTATTCTCAACTAAGGCATCAAGCCGCTCAGTATCTTCAATGGCTTTATTGATAAATGAAAGTTGTTTTTCACGATCCAGTGTATGCCTGCCTATAGTTTGCAAATAAAGCCTGATAGATGCTAAAGGCGATTTGAATTCATGTGTTACACTAAGCAAAAAATTCTTTTGCATCCGTGCAAGTTCCATTTCTTTATAAAAAGAGCGGAGTGTACGGTAACTAACTAAGCCAAGAAGCAGGAGAAAAACAAGGCCTTCACCGGCAACCATCCAACGCCTCTGGTGAAGCTTTTTTGTAAGATGGTTAATTTCATTTTGCGCACTTACCGGTTCAGTGTTTCGAAGTGCTACATTTTCAATCCGTGTCCTATACACTTCATTATTCAAATCAATAAGCAAATAAGACCACCATGCAAACTGCAGAACAATGTATGCAACCAGGATTAAGAAGATGCGTTTTGACGCCATGCGACAAATTTACAATTTGCCGTTGCTGCACAGCATTGATTTATGGCTGCTTACTTTCACGTCGAACCGGCGTTGAAGGTATGGTGAACACTGAGTCTTCTTCTCCAAAACCTTAAGACCTGCTTCCAGGGCTTATTTTTGAAATATTTCAAATACACGTAAGTAATAGTTGCTATCACCATTAATTTTTGAATTTTATCCAAGATAAACCTGCGCATACATGTAAATCAGCTAAAAAGGACTAAAATCTTACAGCCTTTCTCCTAAAAGATGGTCTTTTTGTGTGAAAATGCTCATTTTTAAGCAAAAGCAGTTAATGCTATAGCGTGAATTAATAAAGCTGTATTAAGAATTGCTACACCTTTATAAAGTATTTCTAAGGCTTTATAAAAGATTTCTAAAGCTTTAAAAAGTATTTCTAAAGCTTTAAAAAAGATTTTTAAAGCTGTAAAAAGAATTTCTAAAGCTTTATAAAAGTTTTCTAAAGCTTTAAAAGGAATTTCTAAAGCTTTAAAAAAGATTTCTAAAGCTTTAAAAGGAATTTCTAAAGGTTTAAAAAAGATTTCTAAAGCTTTAAAAGAAACATTTAAAGCTTTAAAAACTTCTATTCCGTGTTGAGGAATGTTTAAAAAGGCTGTAAAACCACTAAAAACGGCATTATTGAAGCTGCCCCCAGTTTTTCATGTTTTCTATTTTTGCCGCCCAATTTTTAGAATGGATATAATAACTTATTAATGAGAGTTTTCAAATTTGGAGGAGCATCGGTTAAAGATGCAAATGCAGTTAAAAATGTAGCGAACATACTTTCGCGATTCAGCAATGAGCCGGTAGTGGTAGTAATATCAGCTATGGGAAAAACTACAAACGCACTGGAAAAAGTTGTTCAGTCGTATTATTATAAAAAACAGGATTTAGCCGAAGCAGTTAAGGTGGTTAAAGATTACCATTGGCAAATTCTAAACGAACTTGGATTTAAAAATGACCATCCAATATATGCAGAGATAGAAAATAATTTTACTGAAATAGCCTGGATAACGGAAGATGCTCCGCAAAAAGAATACTCATTTGTGTATGACCAGGTTGTATCGCAGGGTGAGCTGATGTCAACAAAAATTGTGAGTGCATATCTTGAACTGCAGGGTTATAAAAACACCTGGCTTGATATTCGGAATTGCCTCATAACCGACAATACTTACCGTGAAGGAAAAGTAAAGTGGGAACTGACTGAACGGCTGATTCAAATGAAGATTTCAGAACTGCTACAAAAGGATGCTAACTCCACCGTTATTACACAGGGATTTATCGGAACTACAAGCGAAAACTTTACCACTACACTTGGGCGAGAAGGTTCTGACTACACAGCTGCCATACTTTCTTTCTGCCTTGCTGCCAAAGAAATGGTTGTCTGGAAAGATGTGCCGGGAGTATTAAGTGCTGATCCAAAATTTTATAACGACCCTGTGAAGCTTGAAGAGATAAGCTACTTAGATGCAATAGAGCTTACTTATTACGGTGCCACCGTAATTCACCCAAAGACCATCAAGCCGCTTGAGAATAAACATATTCCTTTGCAGGTTCGCTCTTTCTTAACTCCCGATGAAAAGGGCACAACGGTAGGTAGCTTTCATCAAACCAAACCGCTGGTGCCATGCTTTATTTTTAAGCCTAACCAGATTCTGTTTTCCATCTCTGCTCCTGATTTTTCTTTTATTGCAGAAGAAAGCCTGAGTAAAATTTTCAGGCTCTTTGCTGAGCATAATGTAAAAATGAACCTGATGCAAAACTCTGCCATCAGCTTTTCTGTGTGTGTGGATAATGATCCTTACAAAATACCGCCACTAATTGAGGAACTGCATAAGGAATTTAAAATGCTTTTTAATGACGGCCTCAAGCTGATTACCATCCGTCATTACTCTCCTTCTATTATTGATGCAATGACAAAAGGACAAAATATTTTAATTGAACAGCGAAGCAGGCATACTGCACAATTGGTTTTAAAGGAAGAATAAATCAGCTATTAGTAGCTGTTAATCCTTGGATCCTTTATCACCGGTAAAATGATCGGTGGTGTATTTGAAAAGCACATTGAAAGTGGTGAGTGAACCATAGCAGCGGGTAATGTATTGCTGAATATTCACTTTGTCTTCCTCGGTTAATTTAGTATGAGCGTTGATGCGCTGCTCAAGCACTCTAAGCCGGTCGCGAAGCATTACAATTTTATTAAAGAAAACATCAATAGGAACTTCTTTGGATTTCAGGGAGGAGTCTCCCGGTTTCATAATTAATGTTCCGCCCGTCCATTTAGTTCCTAAATCTACACGCTCCTGTATGTCAGTATATTTTTTAAAAATATTAATGAGCAACACTTCAATATCTGCAAGGCTGACTAAGTCTGTTTCCTGGTCGTTCTTGTCAATTATTTCCATGGTATCATCCGTGCGTTCAATCTCGCGCATGCCATGGTCAATAAAAGTAATTACATACTCTTCAGGTTTAATTTGAACTACTACGCCGGCTCCATATTGCGGATGCTTTACTCTTGAACCTATTCCGAGGGAAATGCTTGCCATAATTTTAATTTTAATGGTCGCAAAAGTAAGATGTTTAAAGATTAATGTTTACCAAGATAATTTATTCATTAGCCAAATAAAAATCGTAGTCAGCAACAGTGTTTCAATAAAAAGATGCAGTAACAGATTGTCTTTCAAAGCATTTCGTTAATGAACGTTAACAGGTGGAATTTTTTTTGGAGATAGTTTGGAAATTCAAAAATCACAGTATATTTGCAACAGTTTTTGTGTTCATGTTTTTCGTGTGGGGAGCCGTCAGTAGCGCCAGTTACTGGCGGTTCTCTTTTTTAGTCTGCCTATGAACTGCAAATACACTTCCTGAATCTTTATTTCTTCTGCATTATTTATAGCTGGTGTCTTAACGGCGCCCGTAGTTTCATTTTATTTTCATCAGTATTAAGTGCCTCATGGCATGGATTTTTAAATTCCTGCTATAAATTTTAAACCCTTTAATTTATGAAAAAGTCATTTTTTAGTGTGATGTTATTTATGGCAATAAGTTATTTATCAGCCGTTGCACAAAAGCCTGCAATCCAGGCTAGCGACAAGGCCGGCTGGCACCGCATTGCAACAGAGCATGTGGATTATAAAACTGAAATGGATGAAATTTCCGTGATGGGAAAAGACCATTTCAGCCAGATTAAACTCCGCGCAAAGGATGCAAATGTGGACTTAAAATCTTTTAATATTTATTATGAGAAAGACAGTGTGCAGGTAGTTCCGCTAACTAAAATAATTAATGCGGGTGAAGAAACTGTCCCTACTGTACTGACTCATAAAAATATGGAAATTAAAAGAATAGTCCTCGTTTATAAGACTGCTCCAACCCGCCATCCTGAAGGAAAAGGCAAAGAAAAAGCTGCAGTAGAAATCTGGGGATTGAAATAATGCCGGATTATTAATTGTAAATTCAGTAACAGAACAGGGAACTACTTGCAATAAGGTAAAAAAACCTTATTCTTAGTTCCTTGTTCTTTTATATTTGCCAAAAGGATTTCATTATGTACGTACCGGCCTCACAAATGCCAGCCCATTCAAGGGTGTGGATTTATCAAAGCAGCAGGGAATTTACTGCTGAAGAGATTACTATTATATCAGAAAAAGCAAAACAATTTTTAGAAAGCTGGACTGCTCACGAACAAAAATTAAAAGCCAGCTTTGAAATACCTTACAATCACTTTTTGATTATAATGACTGACGAACAGGTGGCGGGAGCAAGCGGCTGTTCTATCGACAAATCATTCCATTTCATACAGTCTCTTGAAAAAGAACTTAATCTTTCTTTGTTAGACAGAATGCTCTTTACTTATAAAAAGGGTAACTCTGTTGAAGTTCTGAAAAGAAGCGCTTTTGAAAAGCTGTTAGCAACAGGAGAATTGCATGACAATACAATTGTCTTTAATAACATGGTGCAAACAAAAGAAGAATTGGAGAATAAATGGGAAGTGCCGCTGAAGGATAGCTGGCATAAAAACCTAGTTTAAGGTTTAAAGTCTAAGGTTTAAGGTTAACAGCCTAACTAGGTTTGTCAAACTTTAGACTTTAAACCTTAAACTTACTTCTTCACCGGAATTTCTTTTACAACCTGACCATCTTTATAAATTATTTTCTTTACAAGGACAGAGTCTTTAAACTCCTGCCATTCTCCCGCTTCATTGTAATTTAAATACTGGCCAATGCGCTTTATACGTCCCTTCTCGTCATATTCTTTTGAAGGCCCCTGCAATACTCCGCTTACATAGGTATTTTCAAGTGAAAGGGTACCGTCGCTCCTGTACCACTTAAAGGGCCCATCTTTTTGGGCATTTTTCCAGTTGCCGTCTTCCTGCAATGTGCCATTGTCATAATACATTCTTTTGCGACCATCAAGGATACTGTCATGATAGGTTTCAATCACCTTTACATTGCCGTAATTACTCATTGCTGTTCGTTGCCCGTTCAGTTTATTATTGAGGAAGGTAGCATCAGAGGTTACGGAACCATTTATATGAACGGTAATTGATACGCCATTTAAAATTCCATTACTGTATTCTTCTAGTTTGGTAAGCTTTCCTTTATCATCCTGGTAGCTACGCCATACACCGTCTTTTTTTCCATTTAGCATAAACCCCTGTGAGATTACAATACCCATAGGATTACGAACTGCCCAAAACTCTCGCTTTGGATTTAAAGGGTCTTTAGTAATAATGGTGTCTTGCATACCCTGTGAAAACAAAGCAAATGGTATTAGAAAAATGATGACAGGAAGAATTCTTCTCATAAACATTAATAATAATGGAACAAATTAATTTTATAGCGGACAAAAATAATTTTTCCGCATTATTGTAGCATGAATAAGCCGGTAACAGTCAGAAGAGCTTTAGCTGAGGAGTATAAAACCATTGCAGCTATTGGTAAAGCTACCTTCTATGAAACATGGCGCTCCATGAATACGGAAGAAGACATGCAGTCATATATGGCTGAAGCATTCAACGAACAAAAAATTAAAGCCGACCTTGAAGATGCCGGCAATATCTTTTTACTTGCTGAAGTTGATGGAAAGCCAATTGGCTATGCAAAACTCCGCGCAGACAGAAACTATGATGAATTTAAAGATAGTACGGCTATTGAAATGGAACGCATCTATGTGTATAAAGAATATCACAAGAAAAAAGCAGGTAAGGCGTTGATGGATGAAAGCATCCGCATAGCAAAGGAACAGAACAATGACTGGCTGTGGCTTGGAGTATATACCGGAAACTTCAAAGCTATCAGCTTCTATGAACAGTATGGCTTTGTAGTTTTCGGAAAAAAAGTATTCAAGCTTGGCAATGCCGAAGATTGCGACTTCCTGATGAAATTGGATTTAAAGACAGTGAAGTAATTACAATCCGCCATTCGTAAATTCGTAACGATTGGTATTCGTTGATACACCCTTTTTCGTAGGTTTGCCGCAAATCAATTACCATTTTAAATGGAAAACCGTTCCCAGTCAAAAGTTGCCATGGCTTATGGCGCTATGTATGGATTAGCTGCCGTTGTTATTAACCTTATTTTTTATTTCCTGCATACAGATATTCAGAGCAAAACACCACAATTGCTAAGCTATGTAGTGTTGATTGTGTTTATTGTATTGGGAGTAAAAAGCTATCGCGACCAGGAGTTGGGTGGTGCAATTTCCTATGGTAAGTCACTTGGCACCGGCACATTGATTGGATTATTCGGCGGCTTCATCACCGGTATTTATACAGTGCTATTATTCACTTTTATCGACCCCGATTTAGTTCAGAAGATAATTGATGCTTCCCAGCAACAGATGGCTGATAAAGGAATGTCGGAGGACCAAATTGAAATGGCCATAATCATGACCAGGAAAATGATGACGCCTGTCTTTCTATTTATTTTTTCCATTGTTGGTTCTACATTTATGGCCTTCTTCTTTTCTCTTCTTATTTCAGTGTTTACGAAAAAGGAGCAACAGAATCCTTTTCATGGAATCAATCAGGAACCCCATTCTACCATTGGCTAATCAGCTAATTTTCAAATTGTCCTGATGAATCTCTCCATCGTCATTCCCTTATACAACGAAGATGAATCTCTTCGTGAATTAAGCGACTGGATTGTGCGTGTTGTAAATGAGCATCAATACTCTTACGAAATCATTTTAGTTGATGATGGCAGCAAGGACAATTCATGGAATGTAATTAAGGAATTATGCAGCAGCAATAAGAACATTAAGGGCATCCATTTCCAGCGGAACTATGGCAAGAGTGCAGCCTTGCAGGTAGCTTTCCAGGCTGCAAAAGGAGATGTGATCATCACAATGGATGCTGACTTGCAGGACAGCCCCGATGAAATTCCCGGCTTATATAAGATGATTGCAGTAGATGGACTAGACCTTGTTTCAGGATGGAAGAAGAAGCGCTATGATCCTATTGCGAAAACTATTCCCAGCAAATTTTTTAATTGGACAACTCGCAAGATGTCAGGCATTGACAACCTTCATGACTTTAATTGCGGACTGAAATCTTATAGAAAAGATGTAGTGAAAAGCATTGAAGTGTATGGCGAAATGCACCGCTACATTCCTGTTATTGCAAAGTGGGCAGGCTTCAATAAAATAGAAGAAAAAGTAGTGGAGCATCGCGCACGCAAATATGGCATTACCAAGTTTGGCCTGGAACGATTTGTAAACGGCTTCCTCGACCTGCTTTCCATCATGTTCGTTTCCCGCTTCGGCAAGCGGCCTATGCACCTGTTCGGCTTCCTCGGCACCATGATGTTTTTAATTGGCTTCCTCGCTGCCGCTTATCTCGGAGTAACTAAACTGTGGGCTGGCTACCATCAGCTCTCCGCCCGCTTAATTACACAGCGCCCTTCATTTTACATTTCACTCACCTGCATGATCATCGGCTCACAAATGTTCTTAGCAGGTTTTTTGGGTGAACTAATTTCCAGAAGCTCGGCTGACAAGAACTCTTATTTGGTGAACAGCAGGCTAAATTTTGATGTTGAATAATTAATGCATCTTCTTTCGAGGGAAGCATCGTCCCAATGAAGTAAAGTTATGTGTTTAGATAAAAGGTTTAACTTTCAGCTTCTCCGTTTTAAAATATTAAGTTTGCGCAAATGTTTTTCGTTATGAATTTTCCTGACCAATTAAAATATACTAAAGACCATGAATGGGTGAAGGCTGACGGCAAAACGGCTACCGTTGGCATTACTGATTTTGCCCAGGGCGAACTAGGTGACATTGTTTATGTCGATATTACTACCGTTGGTCAGTCACTCAAAGCCGGCGAAGTGTTCGGCACAGTAGAAGCCGTGAAAACAGTTTCTGATCTGTTCATGCCTGTTTCAGGAAAGGTTGTTGAAGTAAATTCTGCTCTTGATAAGAGCCCTGAAAGTGTAAACAAAGACCCTTACGGTACAGGTTGGATGGTGCGCATTGAAGTGGCTGATGCTGCAGAGCTGAATGGATTGATGAATGCAGGGGCTTATAAGACGTCAGTGGGTGCTTGAGCAGTTTGCGGTTTACTGTTTACATCTTTACAGTTAACAGCCAATTCCGAAACAATCGTAAACCGTAAACTGTAAACCGTAAACCTTCAGATGTTTCTTAAGTACAACTATGGTGGGCTTTTATGGGCGTTACTAATACTTTCTCTGTGTGCCATTCCCGGCAGTCAGTTGCCCCGCCTTTCTTTTCTCGACTGGCTAAGATCTGATAAGATTGTTCACCTGTTTCTATTTGGAGTGCTCTCGTTTTTATTCTTAAAAGGCTTTCAACGGCAATCTACTTTTATCAGCCTGCATCATTCTCCAAAGCTTTATTCTTTTTTTATCTGTGCAGCTTATGGAATAGCTATTGAACTATTGCAGGAATATGTTTTCTCTCACCGCACCGGAGAAGTGTATGATGCCATTGCAGACGCTGCAGGCGCATTGATTGGAATTTGGATTTACAAAGCCTGGCCAGGTTCTGAAAGAAGATTAAATGTGAAATAGCTTACTCCACAATAAACCTCTTACTGATGCTGCTTTTAACACCTGCTAACTGTAAGTTGTAAATGCCTTTTGCAAGCCGGGATAAATTGAAACTAAACTTATTTAAGCCTGCATTCGCTGCTAACTTTTCCTGATAAATAGTTTTTCCAATAAGATCAACTACTCTGGCATCGAATACTTCAGGCTTTGATAAATAAAAAGAAAGTTTAAAGTCTCCGTTAGTAGGATTAGGAAAAAGAGAAACTTGCTGCAAAGCATTAGCAACTTCTGATATTCCTACACATGGTCCCGGATGTATCATGTGCGTGCTTGCAGTATCTGTGCAGCCCCCACGATTAGTTACAACAACTGAATAGTTGATTGCTCCAATATCTACTAAAGTGTCAGCATCATTTCCAACAGGAGAGCCATTGGCAAACCATTGATAATGGAAGCCTTCGCCCGCAGGAGTTCGAAGCACATAAAGCAAAGTGCTATCGCAGCTTGTAACAATAGTATCATTAGCAGACAGAAAAGCGACAGGCTTACAGGAATCTCCCTGGAATTTATAAATCCTTCCATTACTGACATCGGCAACATATAGTTCTCCCCAACGGTCTTCTCCGAAAGTAACTACAGTGGTTCTTCCTAAGGAGCCGAGCGACGCTACTGTAAAGCCGCCAGCACCGTCAGGAGTCAGCATTTTAAAACCATAGGTTGTAGTATACTGATCAGTAAAAAAATATTTTCCAAACATATTAGCATATTCAGCACCGCGATATACATAGCCGCCGATAACTGCTGCGTAACCTGAATGTGTATGTTCATTCACTGGAAAAATATAGTTGCTCATCGCTCCGCAGCCCGCAGTATCATAAAAATGATTGCCTTCATAACAGCGCCAGCCGTAGTTTTCACCACCCTTTGAAGAAGCTTTTTGATAATCTATCTCTTCATATAAACCTTGTCCAACATCACCAATCCACAAATCATGATTCCATCTGTCAAAGCTCCAACGCCAGGGATTACGCAAGCCTGAAGCCCATATTTCATCACGACCCGCTTTACTTACAAATGGATTGTCAGCAGGAATTGTAAAAGCACCCCCGCCACTCACATCAATCCGAAGCATTTTTCCAAGCAAAGAATCTAAATTTTGTGCGCGGTTTTGCGGATCGCCCATAGAACCCCCGTCGCCCATACCGATGTAGAGGTAACCATCCTTTGGATTGAAATTAATGCCACCACCATTATGATTGGCGTATGGTTGGTAAATAGTTAATAATATTTGTTCGCTCCCTGCGATTGCAGAGTCAGGATCAGTGCTTACTTTAAATCGTGAGATGCGAGTGTAGCCGCTTGGCTGCGCTGTATAGTTAACATAAAAAAATCCGTTGCTTTTATACTCCGGGTCGAATGCTAAACCAAGCAGGCCTCTTTCACCACTAAAGACAATATTAGAATGAATGTCAAGAAAAGGCCTTGAATACCTGTTGCCGGTAGAATCAGCAATCCGAATGTAGCCACCTTGTTCAACGATAAACAGCCTGTCATCACCTGCATTCTGAATATCAACAGGAGCAGTGTAACCGGTGGAAAACTGGACAAGAGAAATTTGTGCATTCAAAAAAGAAGTGCAGAGAGTAAAGAAAATAGCAACTAAGTTTTTTAGCATAGCGAAGAGTTTAAACTTAACAAAGTTAGTGTTTTAGTTATCTTCGCGGTTTCATGGAATTGAATTCACTCAAGGCTATTTCGCCTGTTGATGGTAGATATTGGAATCAATGCGAAGAACTGTCCCTTTATTTTTCTGAATATTCTTTTATCCGTTATCGCCTGCGCGTGGAAGTGGAGTATTTTATTGCTCTGCTACCGGTAATTTCAAAAATTGATAGTAAAGCTCAATCGCTTCGGGAGCTTTACAACAGCTTTTCTGACAGCTATGCGGCAGAGATTAAGGAAATAGAGAAGACAACTAACCATGATATTAAAGCCCTGGAATATTTTCTGAAAAAGAAAGTTGAAGAGAGCGATTTAGGTGCATATAAGGAATTCATCCATTTTGGTCTTACATCACAGGACATAAACAATACAGCTATACCGTTGGCTGTAAAAGAATATTTAAGAGATATTCATACTCCTCTTTTGAATGAGGTGATTAAGAAGATAAAGGAATTGTCGAATGAATGGAAAGATATCCCCATGCTTGCACGCACACATGGACAGCCGGCATCACCAACAAGGCTTGGAAAAGAATTGAAAGTATTTGTTGAGCGATTGGAGAATCAGATTTCATTAGTAAATCAGATTCCATTCTCTGCAAAGTTTGGAGGAGCAACCGGTAATTTTAATGCTCATCATGTTGCTTACCCTAATGTGGATTGGAAAAAGTTTGCAGATAATTTCATTAATGATTTTGGTTTAAAAAGGCTTCAAGATACCACGCAAATAGAGCATTATGATAATCTATGCGCCTTATTCGATGCAATGAAGCGCATCAATAATATTCTTATAGATTTCAATCGTGATGTATGGAGTTATATTTCTTTAGATTATTTCAGCCTGGAAATAAAAGGAAACGAAATCGGCTCCTCTGCAATGCCTCATAAAGTAAACCCAATTGACTTTGAAAATTCAGAAGGTAATTTAGGAATTGCCAATGCATTGTTTGAGCACCTCTCTTCTAAACTCCCGATCTCTCGTTTACAGCGTGATCTTACAGACTCAACAGTATTGAGAAATATAGGAGTTCCGTTTGCTCATACTGTTGTTGCTTTAAAATCTTTATTGAAAGGACTTTCAAAGCTGAAAGTGAATCAACAAGCATTGAATGCCGACCTTGAAAGTAACTGGACCGTTGTTGCTGAAGGCATTCAGACAATTCTTCGAAAAGAGAATTATCCTAATCCTTACGAAAAACTAAAAGAACTTACTCGAAAAAATGAAAAGATTACTCAACAGGATATTGCTGCATTTATTGACTCTCTTGATGTAAAAGAGGAAGTAAAAAAGCAGCTAAAAGCGATTACACCATTTAACTATACCGGCGTTTAGTAAGCTCTTTCAACTTTACGTATTTCAAAAAAGTTGCATGAGCAGAGATGCGGCTTATTACAAAACCGTAATAGCCATCTAAAAATCCTAAGCGAAAAATATAATCACGGATAAATTTAAAGCGCGGCTTCAATAGTATTTGTAACTGGTTTGTTCTTCTGCCTTTTTCAAAAGCTTCTTTTGCCATCAAATCTGTAAACTTATTAACCTGCATTTCGTGTTCTGCAATTGTATAGAAACTATAATGCAGACAATCGCCTTCAAGCATTACAACTTTTTCTGAAGGAGGATATTGCAATCGCTCATGAATAATTCCTTCCCAGTTACATTTACGTTTGTCGTAAAGGCGTAATTTAATATCCGGATACCATGCACCATGACGAATCCATTTACCGCAATAGTTGGTTAACCGTTTAAAGCTATATACATGAAAGATAGCCTGCGATTTTATTTTCCTTATAGAATCTGCAAGCTTTTCAGACAGCGCTTCATCAGCGTCGAGAGACAGAATAAAATCATTTGAAGCCTGCTGCTGTGCGAAGTTTTTTTGCGCGGCATATCCCGGCCAATTATTTTCTATAAATTTAATATGGTGCGAGAGGCAAATTTCTTTTGTTCTGTCTGTAGAAAAGGAGTCAACTACTATTATTTCATCTGCAACACCTTTTAAAGAATTCAGGCAACGCTCAATGTTGCGCTCTTCATTCAGTGTAATAATAATAGCGGAAATATGAAGCGACATTAATTGTCTTTCAGAATTATTGTTTAGCGATTTTAAATAATCATTCAAGCTTTTGCTTTGATGCTTTCTTTAGGAGTCAGTCCCAACTCTTCGCCTTTCTTCAGCATAAACCGGTAAGCTTCATCAAAATTATTTCCAATATCTCCTTCAAGTATAGCTTCACGAATGGCGGTTTTTATAATGCCAACTTCCCTGCCCGGCTTCAAAGCAAAAACCTGCATAATGTCTTCACCGGTAACAGGAGGTTGCCAGTTGCGAATCTTATCCTTCTCTTCTACATCCTTCAGCTTCTCCTGTACAATTTCAAAATTCTTCTTGTACTTTTTTATCTTATACTCATTCTTGGTTGTTACATCTGCATGGCAAAGAATCATCAGGGAATCAATGTCATCACCTGCATCAAAAAGTAAACGGCGCACTGCTGAATCAGTTACTACACTTTGGGCAAGAACTATCGGCCTTAAATGAAGCTGCACTATCTTTTCAACAAACTTCATTTTTTCATTTAAGGGCAGTTTGAAATGCTTGAAAATATGTTTCACCATTCTTGCACCTTTATCTTCATGGCCATGAAAAGTCCAGCCATGGCCTTCTTCATAACGCTTGGTTAGCGGCTTTGCAATGTCATGCAGAATGGCAGCCCAGCGAAGCCACAGATCATTGCTTTGGTGAGCTACATTATCCAGCACTTGTAACGTATGGTAAAAGTTATCCTTATGCCCCTTGCCTTTTACATATTCAACTCCATGCAACGCACAAAACTGCGGAAAAATAATTTGAAGCAAACCCGTATCAAACAGCAGCTCAAAGCCTACTGATGGTTTTGAAGAAAGAATTATTTTATTCAACTCATCAGTAATTCGCTCCATAGAGACTATGCGAATCCGCTCCTTATTTTTTTGAATTGCTTTAATAGCATCTTCATGGATATGAAAATGAAGCTGGCTTGCAAACCTTATTGCACGCATCATACGCAACGGATCATCTGAAAAAGTAAGTTCAGGGTCAAGAGGAGTTCTTATTACTCTGTCATGCAAATCCTGGATGCCGTTGAAAGGATCCATCAGTTCGCCGAAGTTAGATTCAGTGAGATGAATGGCCATTGCATTGATGGTAAAATCTCTTCGCTTCTGATCATCTTCCAATGTGCCGCTTTCTACAATGGGCTTTCGTGAATGGCTGCGATAAGATTCTTTGCGTGCACCAACAAATTCAATTTCAAGATTATCATGTTTAATCATCGCAGTTCCGAAACTTTTGAAGTAATGCACATTCACATTCTTTCCCAAGTCTTCAGCAACAAGCCTTGCCAGTTCAATGCCACTGCCAGTCACTACCACATCTATATCTTTCGATTCACGCTTTAGAAAAATATCACGCACGTAGCCACCCACAATAAAAGCTTCGGCTTCCATGGCCTCGGCTTGTTGTGCAATAATTTTGAAAATGGGATGTTGCAGGTGCTTCTTCAAGCTATCTTATTATCTTAATTTCTCCTTTTTTTCCTACTTTAATAATTCGCGAAGGAGCCTTCTTTTCAGTCTCTTCCTGCCGCAAATCTACTACATAATCAACGCTGCTTTTGATTTCAGCAGAGACTTCTGAAAAGTTTTGAGGGGATGCTTCCCCGCTAATATTGGCCGATGTAGAAACGATTGGCTTCCTTAGTCGCTCAACTAATTTCCTGCAAAATTCATCTTTGGTAATTCGTACACCGATTGTACCATCTTCTGCAATAATATTTTTTGCAACGTTTCTTGCTCCGCTTAAAATTACGGTCAAAGGTTTGTCGCTATATTCAATCAGATCCCAGGCCTGTTCAGGAACATAATCTATATATGCAGGAAGCCGGGCTTCATTATCAAGCAACACAATCATGCTTTTTGAATCATCTCTTTTCTTTATTTCATATACTCGCTGAACAGCCTTCTCATTAGTTGCATCGCAGCCAATGCCCCAGATGGTATCCGTAGGGTAAAGAATTACTCCACCCTTCTTCAACACATCAAGCGCTTTATCAACTTCTTCTTTTATTTTATTATCCATTAGTCTACGCGCACGTCATTCATATCAATAGTCAATGCACAACGAAAATGCCCCTGCGGGCATTTCATATATCCATGAATGCCGCATGGTTTACAATCAAGCTTTTCTTTTGTTTGAATTATAAGAGATTTATCAGACACAGGAACAAAACCAAACTCAGGAACTGTAGAAAGAAAAAATGCTGTAACCGGTGCATTCATTGCAGAACATATATGCAGCGGCGCCGAATCATTTACATAATTCATTTTTGCTCCTTCCATTAAGACTGCCGATTGAAGAAAGTTTAACGTGCCTGTAAGATTGATAACATTTGGGTGATTAGTTTTTACTTTAATACTTTCTGCATAATCGAAATCACTCTTTGCTCCAAGTAAATAAATAGTATCAGTCGGAGGAAGACGATTAATTAATTCAAGCCATTTCGCTTCAGGTAATTGTTTAGTGAACCAGACAGAGGCCGGAGCAATACATATATATTGTGTGTTTGGAGTTTGAGATATAATCTTCAAAACATCTGCATAATCATTCTTTGTAGGATATAATTTCGGCTTCGCCGGAATGCTATCTGTAATGTCACTTATTAGTGACTGGTTTCTTTCATACTCTGTGGTGCCATCTCCAATATGATGAGCAAAGGATTTCTTAAACAAAAAAGACAGTGGATTTTTTTTAAAGCCCCTTGTATCCTGTGCACCTGAAAAAGCAGTAATAATTCCTGTGCTTAAAAAACGGTGGAGGTTGATTGCCACATCATATTTTTCTGCTCTTATACCCCCGATTAACCATAAGAGATTTGAGAGTTTTCCTTCAAGCTTATCCCAAATTATGACTCTATTTAGAAAAGGATGATTGCTCAACAATCCTTCATTGCCCTTGCGCACCAGCATATCAATCTTTGCCTCAGAAAAATACTGATGCAGCTTTTCCGCTACAGCCGTTGCAGTAATTACATCACCGATAAAAGAGGTTTGGATTACCAAAAATTTCATTCAGCGGCGGTGAAAATACAAAGGAAGAATGCAGCCTAAAAAGATAAATGCTAAAATTCATTCTCAGCGTTCACAAAAGCATAGGCGCTCGAGAATCTTGCACGTTTTTTAGCCTTGGTAGAAATAATTTAGCAATTTTTCCCTTTCTTTTATATCTTTGGTTGCTGAGGAATCAGGCTGCATTTAAACTCCGCCGAATGCAATTGCTCTCTGCCTAAAATGAAAAATTATTGGTGTGTTTTTCTTTATTTCATGCTTGCGCATCAATATACAATGGCATCCCACTTGGTCGGCGGAGAGATGAACTATACCAGCTTGGGCAACAATAAGTATGAGGTGAAGCTTACCATTTACCGCGATTGCTATTATGGTCTGGCTCCTTTTGATTCATATGCCCGTATAGGAGTTTATGATGACCACGGCAATTTGGTCTTCGGCGATTCCATCGCAATTCATGACACTTCTTATGTTCCGAATGCTATTAACTCCCCTTGCCTGCCTCCTCCTTCTGACATTTGCTACGAGGTTGCTCATTATTATAAAATATTGACACTTCCCCCGCTTCACGGGGGATATACAATTACCTACCAACGCTGTTGCAGGAACAATTCGATTTTGAATGTTGCAAATCCGGGTACTTCAGGGGCCACCTATACAGCTACTATTCCCGATCAATATACTTACAAGGTTAACAGCAACCCTTTCTTTACCAAGCTCCCACCCACTTTTATATGTGTAAATGCACCCTTTACCTTCAATCATTCGGCAATTGATGTCGACGGTGATTCTCTGGTGTATGAATTATCCGAGCCGCTTGACGGGGCTTATCCGGGCAATCCAGCGCCGGTGCCCGATCCTCCTCCGTATCAACCCTTGATATTTTTAACGCCGTATTCTCTGTCAAACGTAATGGGAGGGACTCCGCTTAGAATTGATTCGCGGACAGGATTGTTGCAGGCAACCCCTTCAGCCATCGGACAGTATGCATACGGTGTTTCAGTAAAAGAATATCGTAATGGAATTTTTATTGGAGAAACACGACGCGATTTCCAGGTGAACGTTATAAACTGTCCTGATTACACAGTTGCCTCTATGATATCTCCTATTAATGCATGCGGCAATTTAAATGTTCAGTTCACTAACAGAAGCTTTGGTGGCTATGCTTATACTTGGGACTTTGGAGACCCTACTGCCATTAACGATACTTCGAACCTTGCGAACCCCACGTATACATATCCTGATACCGGCACTTATTATGTAAAGCTGATAGCATATTCTCAGTCTGTTAGCAATTGTAATGATACCACATATGGTGTGGTTTATGTTTATCCACCGTATAATGCGCACTTTGGAATTTTGAATGCAAAATGCTCAGCTAAATTTGATTTTGTAGACTCTTCATTTGGAAATACAAGCGGCAACTGGAATTTTCGTTTGTGGAATTTCGGAGATGGAAGCTATTCAACAGGCAGCAATCCTTCTCATTATTATCCGAACAGCGGAAATTATACCATTACACTTATTGCATCCGCAGACTCAGGATGTGCCGATACAATCAGTAAAGCTATTACTGTACAGACTTTTCCTATAAGTGCATTCAGTGCTTCTATGGATAGTTGCAGCCATACGGTTGATTTTATTAACTCATCTGCAAATGCCTCGTCATATTATTGGAATTTCGGTGATGGCACTTCAGATAATTCCGCTAATCCTTCCCATGTTTATTTGACTGACGGAAAGTTTACCGTGGAATTAATTGCAAAATCAAGCAACGGGTGTGCAGATACATTACGAAAGGACGTTACCATAGCCTCCGTGCCGATTGCTAACTTCAACTTTAATGTAAATGCATGTGGTTATCTTGTAAATTTCACTAATCTTTCTTTGAATGCTTCTAACGTGCAATGGGATTTTGGTGACCAAAGCTATACCTACAATAATGATCCTTTACATTTCTATAAAGATGCAGGCACATATACTGTTAACTTGAAAGTTTTTTCTGCCAATGCAGTTTGTTTTGATTCTATCACTAAACAGGTAGTGGTTGGAAAACCTACAGCCGCTTTTAAAACAGCTGTTGATACCTGCAGCTTAAAATTATCTACAACTAATAAAAGCCTCAATGCAGTGCAATACCAATGGCAGTTCTCCGATGGCACGAGCGGCGTTACTTCAGTTGATGCTGTTCATACCTTTTCAACCGGTGGAAGCTATGTTGTTCAGCTGGTTGCTATTGATGCAAAGGCTTGCACTGATACAGCAACGGTTGCTATCAATCTCCCTAACAAGCCTAAGGCAAATTTTTCTTCACAGCATATAGACTGTGATTCTGTCGTAAACTTTACCCAGCAATCAGTGAATGCTGTGAAGCAGTATTGGCAGTTTGGCGACAATGAAACTTCTGATGTTGCAAATCCTGCTCATACCTATCACATAACGGGTGATATCTCCGTATCTCTTGTTGTCACTTCTCTATGTGGCTGCACTGACAGCATGCAAAAGACGATGCCTCTCCTTATTCGCACGCCTGCGGCTTTTAATTATGTTATAGACTCTTGTAAGGGAGAGGTTTATTTTGAAAATAATTCTCCTTTGGCGCTATCTTATTATTGGAACTTTGGCGACAGCACAAGCAGCATTTTGCAAAAGACTTTTCATACATACCCTGTAAATAAGAACTACGTCGTCAACTATACAATTAATAAAGGAACTGCCTGTGAGGAGCAGATACAGGAAGAAATAAAATATGAAGTGAACACGGGTGAATATGTTTATATCCCTTCTTCTTTCACTCCAAATGATGATGGAAAAAATGAAGTATTTGAAATAAAATCATGGATGCCCTGCGATACATATTCCATCCTTATAGTAAACCGCTGGGGACAAACTGTTTTTGAAACCGATGATGCCGTCAAGCATCCGTGGAATGGCTCCTGCAAAGGCAATCCTGTTGCTGAAGGTGTATATGCTTACTTGCTTAAAGGCCATAAATTGGAAAAAGTAGGTTACGTCTTTGTAATGCGCTCAAAACCTTAAAGAAAAATTTTCACAACTCTTCTATGGCTGACTCCGGAAACCTGTTATTTCCAATTTTTTTAAAATTAGAAAACCTCCATGTACTAATTATTGGAGCAGGAAAAATAGGGCTGGAAAAAATTACTGCCGTGCTTAACAGCAATCCTGATGCAGAGGTTACTTTAGTTGCAGAGAAGATATTGCCGGAAGTTATTGAGTTCACAAAAAGTTTTTCCAACGTAAAAATTTTTGAGAAAAAGTTTGAACATTCTGATTTGGCAGGAAAGGACTTAATCATCTCTGCGGTAAATGATAAAGCATTAAGCGCAGAGATTGTTGCTCTTGCAAAAGAAAAAAAGATTTTAATCAACGTAGCTGATACCCCGGAACTTTGTGATTTTTATTTAAGCTCCATTGTAAAAAAAGGGAATTTAAAAATTGCAATCTCCACAAACGGAAAATCCCCGACGCTGGCAAAACGACTGAAAGAAATTTTTTCCGAATTGCTGCCAGCAGAAATTGACGAAGTCCTCAACAACATGGAACAGATTCGTAAAAAGCTAAAAGGAGATTTTGCTGAAAAAGTCAGGAAATTGAATGAGATAACCAGGACATTTAAATCGTGATTTGATTAGGCTTTATATTTGTTACTAAACTTGAATAAAGACGCCCTCATCTTATTAAGTTGCTTGAAAGGGATTTTATCAGTTTAAGGCTTATTTCAGAAGGAATTTTCTCTGAAATGTGACAGTTACGCTTGGAAATGTGGCAGTTCTGCTCTGGAAGGTGACAGTCCCGCACGGGAAGGTGATAGTCCCGCTCGGAAAGATGACAGTCCCGCTCGGGAAGATGATAGTCCCGCTCGGGAAGATGACAGTCCCGCTTGGGAAGATGACAGTCCCGCTCGGGAAGATGACAGTCCCGACCGGGAAGGTGACAGTCCCGCTTGGGAAGATGACAGTTCCGACCGGGAAGGTGACAGTCCCGAATCAAACCCCTACAGTTCAAATCATAGTCCTGAACCGGGCTATGGAAACAATTACGATTATTTGAAAGAACATTACAGCCACTTGTAAAAGCATGATATAGAAAGGGTTAGCCCCAAAAACGGTTTAAGGTCTGAAACCAGGGTTGTGGAACAGACTAACAACCTGGCTTCAGGCCTTAAAACTGTAATCTCACAATATCTGCTGACGATACACTTATCAGCTAATCATTTTTCCCTCTACTCATATCTTCAGTTTGAGTTTTGGTTTTTGATTTCTTTGTTCCCTTAGTCATATGATGCTTAGTCATATCATGACTCATTTCGGAATGTTGCAGGTGGGTGCGAAGAGCAGGAAGCTGGTTAGATGCCCATGTTGCAATTTCAGGATCGGTGCTTTCTTTAGAAGCGGTTTCGAATTTTGCAATGGCTTTGCGGTGGCCTTTCACCATTTCTTCGGTATAATCTTCATCAAGATTGGTTTTCCTGCTTAACTTGTCGTAATCATTTTGACCTTCCACATCAACCACTGTTGGAACCTGGATTCCTTTTCTGGCAGCTAAGGAAGTCAACTCATCATGCGACTTGCGATGGTCACGAACCATCATAGCGCCAAGGTCGCGCACATCTTTCAGCTTTCCTTTGGTTTGTGCCAGTTGTCCGAGTTTAATTTCTTTAAGGTTTAGCATTGCAGCGTCCTTTACAAATTCAACATCTTTTTCTGACCTGTTCACCATGCCTGTTTGATTGTTCATAGTTCCGGTTTGATTATGCATCGTACCGGTTTGGTTTTGCATGGTTCCGTGAGTACCTGTTCCCGTTTGGTCTGAACCTGTTCGGGATTGGTTTGTACCTGTTCCAATTTGATTGGTTCCTGTTCCGGTTTGATTGGTACCAGTGCCTGTCTGGTTAGTACCAGATCCGGATTGAATTGTACCAGTCCCAGTCTGGTTGGTACCAGTTCCGGTTTGATCTGAGGGATTATTGTAGGTCCCCGAAGTTCCGGATGGAGTTGTGGTTGGAGAAGGTGTTTGAGCAAAAGAGCGCTCGCTGTAAGCCAGCAGGTTGATTACATATAAGGTTGTAACCAACACGGCGAATTTATTTAATGATTTCATAGGGTTTATAATGGTTTAAAAGGTTTATAGAGTTTTCAGTATTCAAAATAACATGCCATCAATTTTAAATAAAAATAACAGTTTATAGTTATTAAAACTAGTAACAACTATAAACTGTTATCGACTTATGAGATCAGCTTTGGAGAAAAGCTGTGTTGTTTAGAACATTACGGCAAGTCCCGCATATGCCGAATTTGTATTGACATGTGAGCGATCGAGAATATAGTAGTCACCTGTAGTAAGATTTTGATTATTGTCGCTGATATCAAGCAGGCCGCGAACGCCACGGTAGCCAATACTAAGCTTAAGGGCATTTGCAATATTAAAGTCAAGGCTTGCTCCGAAGGCAATACCAATATCACCTTTTCTTACAGACAGTATTGCATGTACTGTATCTACATTTGAACCTGCATCAGCATGTTCCAGTGAAGAGCCAACATTAAGGCCCAATTGCGGACCGGCAGAGACATTCAGATTAACCAGCTTAGAAGCATCCGTATTTAAACCAAGCAATAATGGAATATTAATGTAAGATACCTTTAAGCGATCGTTTGTATTAAAAGTGTTTTTATACTTCTGCGATAGAGAAGAATAAAGAATATCAAGTTCAAGGTTAAAGTGACGAGAAAGATAAACACCAAGCATTCCGCCGCCACCATATCCAAGAGTAGTGCTTGTTTCGATAGTGCTGCCATCAGTGCCTTTTAAATGAATGTCAGTGAAAGTAGCCAGCACCATACCGCCGATGTAACCACGAGTAAAATGTTCATTATGGTCAATGTCGTCATCAACAACTGCTACTCTATTAACGTTAGGTGCAGGAGTAATAACTGTTGCCGGGGGCGCAGGTGTAATGACAGTTGCAGGAGCTTGAGGTGCCGGTTGAGCAGGCTTTGCAGGCTCCTCCGTGGTTGTAGTGGTTGTAGTAGTTATGGTAGTACCTTGTCCATAACTGTATCCGATACTGAAAGCAATCATTAGTGAGAAAATTGAAATAATCTTTTTCATTTATTTAAAATTTTTAAAGGTTATTATTCAAAAATAATTTGAAGATGTACGAACATGCACTTTCCAATTCTCTGCCAATCCATAATAGCTGCTGAAATCAATGAATTAAGCTTTTAAGTGTAGCTTTTTGTAAGATAAATGTTGAGGCATATTGTAGATTAGTGGGGAAGATATTCAGCAAAAACAGGAGCATTTTTATAAAGAAATGAATGTACATGCAACAGATTAGAAACAAAAAGAATGCATTGTAGTGTTGCTTTGAATGGTTACTTATTTGCATATTAGTAATAAGACTTAATATAGAGCAATAAGTGATATGTAATTACCTTGACTGGTTGATTGGCATAATATTTTCATGTGTAACATGATTAATAATAGTTTATTAATTGATTTAAATCACGACTCTTTGTAATAAGAGGGATTAACTTTAACCATAATTCAAGTTCCAGATATGTCGCTTCATAATGTATATAGACATTCTCAGAATGATCCGCGAAAGAATGATCCAACGCGGATAGATCCGAGAACAAATGACCCAAGTAAAAATGATCCTACCCGGATAAATCCTCATACTAATGATCCTAACAAAAATGATCCTACCAGGATAGAGCCAAACAGGCCATCAACACCTTCACCAAATCAGCCCTCACCAAACACACCTTCAACACCGGGTACACCTTCACCCTCAACAACTCCATCTCCGTCAGGAATTGGCAGTTTAATGCGTAACCTTAAACCATATTATATATTTCATTAACTTTAAATTTTTAATTGCTATGAATGGATTTTCTAAAGTAACGACAGGCCTTTTAATCGGCGCAGCCGTAGGTGCTGTCTTAGGAGTTTTATTTGCTCCCGACAAGGGTAGCCGCACGCGTGAGAAATTAGCGAAAGGCGCCCAGGATTTAATTGACCAGCTATCTTCAAAAATTGAAGAAGGGCAGGAAACATTATCTGATCTGAAACGAAAAGCCAGCGTTAGCTCAGAAAGACTGGGCACTGCTGCTGATGTAAGAAGATAGATAACTAACCATAAACGCCGTCATCACACGTACTTTCACGTGTGATGGCTCTGCGTTTAAATAACAGCCAGGCTATGATTACAGAAGAAAAAACGATAGAAGAAGAAAAAGATGAAATAAAGTTTAATCTTGATAGCTTCTTTGGTCACATTAAAGACTATGCTGAAGAGCGTTTAAATTTAGTTGTACTTAACCTCACAGATAAGGTCTCCAAAACAGTTTCCGGCATCGGCTCTGTGCTGGTAGTTACTATCTTTTCCATTTTTGCATTAGTCTTCTTAAGTACAGCTTTGGCCTGGTGGATAGGTCAGTCCTTAGATTCACCCGCTCTCGGATTCCTTATTGTCGGAGTTTTTTATGTTCTCCTTGCCATAGTGCTTTTTGCAAACCGCGATAAATGGATTTATACTCCTGTTGCCAATGCATTTATTAAGCAACTGACAATTGATGAAGACGATGAAGGAGATGATAAAATAAGATTTGGAAAATAATTATACTGTAATCCGTTATGAAAAAGAGAATTGAAAGTTTGAAAGAATTTCATGCAGAGAGACGCAGGGTTAAAGCTCGCATTGCAGAATTAGAAGGACTAATACAGCAAGATGTGCAATTGCTGAAAGAAAGTGTGAAGCCTATGCGTTTAGCAGCCAACACTGTAAAAAACATGTTTGCTTCTGACCATGACGGAGTATTAGGGGAAACGATTGGACTGACAGTTGACAGGCTCATCAGGAAGGTGCTGCTTCGGAGAACGAATTTTATTGTAAAATTTTTCGTCGTCTTGCTGATGAAGAATCTTACACGTAATCTTGTTTTAAAGAACTCATCTAATATTATGGATTGGTTGAAAAAGCAGGTCACAAAGTTTAGCTCTAATCACCACGACGAAAAGGAATATTCTTCGGGCTGGAGTAAAAATTAAGCCAGCTTCGTTGGCATGGTAATTTTATTTTTAAAATTAATATGCCTCGAAATAAACCTAAACGAACTATTCTTGGTCGTTTAAGTACTACCACGGG
>JADMIO010607166.1_pt1 | contig 23622 bp, 19 predicted proteins | sample 8958161 | NCBI WGS metagenome assembly JADMIO01 (sample SAMN16585339, study PRJNA669376) | soil metagenome | isolation source: Crop rotation soil | place: USA: Cullars Rotation, Alabama | collected 2011
TTGCCCATGGACACCTGCCCGTCGCCGCCGATGACCACGCTATTGCCGCGCCGCACGGAGAGTATGGTTGTTCCTCGGAATTGCTCCACGTGGAGTCTCCTGTGGGGATGGGATGGGTTGCGGACCCAGAAAGGCAGATATGGGGCGGGCGGCAGGAAATTCAAGACCACCCGATTGCCCGGATTTTCCGCATACTTTTTACGATGCGTTGTTTCGCTACCGCTTTCGGTATTGCGCTGACGTTCCTCGGTGCTACGGCCCGCTGCGCCGCAGCAGTACCGATTCGATATTTTGCTTCGCCAACAGGCCACGGGCCTGTGATGTGGACTCATGCGAGGTGAAGGGTCCCAGCGAAACACGAAACCAGCGACCGTTGTCGCCAGCGCTTTCCTCGACCTGCGGATTCAGGCCCAGCAGCAGTAATTCCGCGCGACGCCGCTCCGCATCCTCGCGTTGCCGGAACGACCCGGCCTGCAAAAAATACGGCTCTTGCGCTGCCGATGCCGCCGGCGGCTTGGGCAGGTCAGCGGCCGGCTCAACCGCTTCCGCTTCCGGTTCGTCTGCCATGCTCTGTTCCTGCAGCATGGTGTAAAACTCAAAGCGCGGCTTGGGAATTTCGGCAACGGCTTCCGCTTGTGGCTCACTGGCAACTTCCTGTCCCGGTTCGACAGGCGGCTTCAGGGTGCCCAGATACAGCAGCAGGCTCAGGAAGACGCCGGTCAACACACCGCTCAGGTAAAACTGCAGCCCCTTGACGCGGGAGGGGGGCTGTTCGCCGCCGTGACGCTGCGCCTGCATTTTGCGCGCCGGCGCTTTCTTGGCAGCGGTGCCGGGTTTGCGCTTGGCAAAGTCCTGGGGCATGGTCTACATCTCCTGCGGCGCGGACACGCCAAGCAAGTCCAGGCCGTTGGCGATGACCTGGCCGACACACTGGCTCAGCGCAACGCGCGCATTGCGCAGCGCCGCATCTTCCACCAGCATTTTATGGGCGTTGTACCAGGTGTGAAAGTCGCCTGCGAGTTCGCGCAGGTAGGTGGCGACGGTATGCGGTTCGCTGTTCAGTGCGGCCGCTGCCACCACTTCGGGATAGCGATCCAGGCGTCGCAACAGGCTCTTCTCGTGCTCTTCCTGCAGTAGATCCAACGATTGCACCGCACTGTCCGCGCCCCATTCCCAGCCCTGCTCGGCCAGCTTGCGCATCACGCTGCAGCTGCGCGCATGCGCGTACTGGATGTAGTAAACGGGGTTGTCATTGCTCTGGGAAAGCGCCAGGTCGATATCAAAGGTCAATTGCGAACTGGGCGCGCGCGCCACCAGGAAATAGCGGGTAGCGTCGCGGCCGACTTCGTCGATCAGGTCGCGCAACGTCACATAACTGCCGGCGCGCTTCGAAAGCTTGACCTCCTCGCCGTCGCGCATCACCGTCACCATCTGGTGCAACACGTAATCCGGCCAGCCCACGGGGATATCGCGCTGCAGTGCCTGCAGTCCGGCGCGCACCCGTGTCACCGTGCTGTGATGATCGGCGCCCTGTTCATTGATCACGCGCACGAAGCCGCGCTGCCACTTGTTCAGGTGATAGGCGACATCGGGCAGGAAATAGGTATAGCCGCCGTCGCGCTTGCGCATAACGCGGTCCTTGTCATCGCCGAAGTCAGTGGTGCGCAGCCACAACGCGCCGTCCTCTTCAAAGCAATGCCCGGTTTCCAGCAGGCGTGCCACCGTGCTTTCGACGGCCCCGTCCTCGTACAGCGATGACTCAAGGAAATACACATCGAAATGGACTGCAAAGGCTTTCAGGTCGAGGTCTTGTTCGTGGCGCAAGTAGGCCACCGCAAACTGGCGAATGCTTTCCAGATCGTCCGCATCGGCTGCGGCGAGGACATGCCGGTCTTCGGCGTCTACCTTCTCGCCGCGCAGGTAGGCCTGCGCGAGTTCCGCGATGTACTCGCCGCGGTAGCCATCCTGCGGCCAGGCAGGATCATCCGGCGCTATGCCTTTGCAGCGCGCTTGCACCGACAGCGCCAGGTTGTGAATCTGCGCGCCGGCATCGTTGTAGTAAAACTCGCGGGACACATCCCAGCCGGAGGCATCCAGCAAGCGACAGATACTGTCCCCGACCGCCGCGCCACGACCATGGCCGACATGCAGCGGCCCCGTGGGATTGGCGGACACGAATTCCACCTGCACCTTGCGCCCGCCACCTGCATTATTGCTACCGAACGCCGCGCCCTGCTCGAGGATGGTGCGCAGCACGGCGAGATTGCTATCGGCACTGAGAAAGAAGTTGATGAATCCGGGGCCGGCGACTTCGGTGCGGCTCACCAGCGCATTGGCCGGCAGCGCTGCACAGATCAGGTCGGCCAGCTCACGCGGCTTGCGCTGCGCCGGTTTGGCCAGTGCCATCGCGATATTGCTCGCCAGGTCGCCGTGACTTTTATCACGCGTGCGATCCAGTTGCACCGGCGGTATCGCAGCGGCGGGCACTACGCCCTGCTCGACCAGCGTTTCCAGCGCCCGTTGGATGAGTTGTGTCAGTTGTTCCTTCATGTATTGCGGATATGCCTGATTTGCGTCGATTCGAGAGCGGCTACGCGGTATTAATTATGTGTTCGGACGCGCGCGCGTGGCCATGCGCATCCGGCGGGCTCATTATCGTCAATCGTATTGGCCCTGACTATAGCGGAGAGGGATATAGCGCCGGAGCCTAGAAAACATCCTGCGGATCAATATCGATGGACCAGTTTAAACCGTGCCTGGGCGGCAATTGCTCGGCGTGCGCGACCAACACGCTGGCCGCCGCCTGCGCTGCCCGGCGATTCGAGGCCATCAGCAGCAGTTGGCAACGGTACTTGCCGGCACGGCGCTGCATCGGCGAGGGCAGCGGCCCGATCAGCCGGGCATCCGCGGGGATTTGCGCTGTGCTGCGTTCACGAAGCTGTTGCAAAAAAGCCTCTGCGTAAGACGCGTCAGCGCAGTCCGTGCGCACTACTACCAGTTGCCCCGCGGGCGGTAAACCGCATTCGTGCCGGCGCTTGAGCAACGCGCGGGCCTGTTCGCCATAGCTGGACGTCAGCATCGCGAGCAGCGCTGGATGATCGGGGTAGTGTGTCTGCAATAGCACGGTGCCAGGCACTTCCGACCGACCGGCGCGCCCCGCCACCTGGGTCAATAGCTGCGCCATGCGCTCCTCACCGCGAAAATCGGCACTGAATAGCAGCGCATCGGCATCGATGACCACCACCAGGCTCACCGCCGGGAAGTGGTGGCCCTTGGTGAGCATTTGTGTGCCGAGCAGGATGCAGGGTTCGCCGCGGTTGATGGTGTCGACCAGCGCCTGCATGCTTCCCGCGCTCTGCATCGAATCGCTGTCGACGCGATGCACCGTCCAGGCGTGAAATCTCTTGCGCAGGAAGTCGTCCGTTTGTTCTGTGCCCAGGCCATTCGCCAGCAGTTGGTCGCCGTGGCATTGCGGGCATTTCTGCAGCAGCGCGCTGGCGGCGCCGCAGTGATGGCAGCGCAGGCGACGCTGGCGTCGGTGGATAGTCAGGCGCGCATCGCAATGGCGGCATTCGGCGATCCAGCCGCAGCTGTGGCATTGCAGGGTTGGTGCGTAGCCGCGGCGATTGAGGAACAACAACACCTGCTGACCCTGCAGCAGCGTGTTATCGACGGCCGTTATGACCTCTTTGGATAAACCGGCCTGTAACTCCTGCTTGCGGACATCCAGCGCACGGATGCCAGGCATGACGCTACTGCCGGCCCGTTGCGTCAGGTGGTGGTGTCGGTAGCGGCCGCTGAGTGCGTTATGGATCGTTTCCAGTGACGGCGTGGCGCTGCCCAGCAGTACCGTGCAGCCATGCAATTGGGCGCGCTTGACCGCCACGTCCCGGGCCGAATAGCGAAAGCCATCCTGCTGTTTATACGAACCGTCGTGCTCCTCATCCACAATGATCAGTCCCGGCGCGCTTAGGGGGGTAAACACGGCAGAGCGGGTGCCGATCACAATATGGGCGGTGCCGCAGCGGGCCGCGTTCCAGGCGAGGTTGCGCTGACCGTCGCTCAAGCCGGAATGCAGCACCGCGATCTGCGCATCGAATCGCTGCTGGAACCGCGCCAGCGTCTGCGGCGTCAGGCCGATCTCCGGCACCAACACCAGGGCTTGTTGCCCGCGCGCCACGCAGTCGGCGATCAGTTGCAGGTAGATCTCCGTCTTGCCACTGCCGGTCACACCCTCCAATAAATGGCAGCTGAAACCGTCCCGCGCCGCCAGCAGGGTCTGCAACGTAGTTGCTTGTTCCGCATTAAGAATTAACCCCTGCCTACTCTGCGGAGATTGTAAGTGGTTACTTATTAAGCAGGGTTCGATCAACTGCTTGTCCTGCAGGCTGCGCAATACCGTACTGCTGATTCCGCTGTCCTTGAACTGCGATTGCGCCACCACGGGACGCTCTCGCAACATTTCGATGACTTGCGCCTGGCGCGGCGAACGCGGCAGGGCTTGCGGGGGAAGGCCCTTGCCGCGTGTGGTCAATTGCCAGCCGGGGCTGCCCATTGGCTGCACGGGTTTACCATCCCGAAGGCGGGGCGGGAACAGGGTGGCGTACACCTCGCCTACCGGATGGTGGTAATAGTCAGCAGCCCAGTGGCACAGTTGCAGCAGGACAGCATCTACCAGCGGTGCGGGGTCGAGAATCTCCAACACTGGCTTGAGTGTCTCGGCCGGTACCGCGCTCGCGTCAGCAACTGCCAATAGGTAGCCAGTCACTTCGCGATTTCGAAACGGCACGCGCAAGCGTATGCCTGGCTGCAGGGCCTGGATTTCGTCGGAACTGAGGTGTTCGGGCGGCAGATAATCGAATTGGCGACGCAAGGGCGATGGGATGGCCACACGAAGAACGGACATTAAACCCTTGCTCACACGCCGAATTATCAAAAGAGCGGCATTGTAGCAAAACACACCGAGCTATTGCTTATCATGCCGCGTCTGGTAAGATGCCCGCCTATTTTTTGAGCTGCCCATGTCCATGGCGGTTCAACTCCCCCAACGAGGTGCGGTACCCGACAATGGTCGGGATGGCGGCATCAATCAGGAGCTACAGAGCATGAAAGCAGACGTTCATCCCAAATACGAGGCGGTTACCGCAAACTGCAGCTGCGGCAACACCATTGCGACACGGTCTACGCGCACGCAGGATTTCCACATCGACGTGTGTTCACAGTGTCACCCCTTCTACACCGGCAAGCAAAAAATCGTCGACAGCGGCGGCCGTGTTGATCGCTTCAACAAGCGTTTCGCTGCTCGCGGCGCGAAGCGCTAGGCTAAACGCCAGCAGTAAGCTGGAAAGCGCCCGAGCCTTACGGCCAGGCGCTTTTTTCTTCCCTGATGCTAGTTGGTCATTGCGGGCGTAGCCGCCCAGATCGAACGGATTGACGCCGCCGCCCGGTAGCCGCAGCCTTGTTACTGCAGGTCCTTTTCTATACTCTCAATGACCTTTGTCCCGCAGGTGTCCCGGTGAGCACAAACAGTCCCAATCCAGTCAGTGTTCCGCATACTTCCGAAAGTCCTGTGTCCAGAGACTTGCGCGTGGATGCCCTCGAATACCATGCCGGGCCAGTCCCCGGAAAAATCAGTGTTGAGATAACCAAACCCGCAGAGTCGCAACGCGACTTGTCACTGGCCTACAGCCCTGGCGTCGCAGAACCGTGCCGCGAAATCGCTAACGACCCGGCCGATGCCTACCGCTATACCGGTAAAGGCAATCTTGTTGCAGTGATCAGCAATGGCACCGCCGTACTCGGCCTGGGCAATCTCGGCAGCCTGGCCAGCAAACCCGTAATGGAAGGCAAAGCGCTGCTGTTCAAACGTTTTGCCGGCATCAACTCAATCGACATCGAAGTGGACACCGAGGATGCCGAGGAGTTTGTCGACACTGTCGCGCTCATCTCGGGTACCTTCGGCGGCATCAATCTGGAAGACATTCGCGCACCGGAATGTTTTGAAATCGAACGGGCGCTCATCGAGCGTTGCGATATCCCCGTCTTCCACGACGACCAGCACGGCACAGCGATTGTTACCGCTGCTGGCCTGATCAACGCCCTGAGTATCCAGGGCAAGCGCATGGAAGATGCCGTAATCACCTGCCTCGGCGCCGGTGCTGCGGCGATCGCCTGTATGCGCCTGCTGGTGAGCCTCGGCGCTCGGCGCGAAAATATCTTCATGCTGGATACACGCGGCGTGATTTACGAAGGCCGCGATGGCGTTAACGTCTACAAGCAGGAATTTGCGAATCAAACCGACAAGCGCAGCCTGGCGGACGCAGTAGCGGGCGCTGATGTGTTTATCGGACTGTCCGGCGCCGATCTGCTTACTCCTGCGATGCTGCTGTCGATGGCACCGCGTCCGGTGGTGTTCGCCTGCTCCAATCCGGATCCGGAGATCAAACCGGAACTTGCGCTCGCGACTCGCGACGACCTGATCATCGCCACCGGGCGTTCAGACTATCCCAACCAGGTGAATAATGTGCTGGGGTTTCCTTTCATTTTCCGCGGTGCGCTCGATGTGCGCGCGTCGCTGATCAATGAAGAAATGAAAGTGGCCGCGACTCTGGCGCTGAGCGAACTTGCGCGCGAGCCGGTTCCGGCCGAAGTGTTGGTGGCGTGCGAGTTGGATTCTCTGGAATTCGGCCCGGACTACATCATTCCCAAGCCGCTGGATGCACGCTTGCTGACACAGATCGCGCCTGCAGTCGCGCGCGCTGCTGTGGACAGTGGTGTCGCGCGCTTGCCTTACCCGCGAAATTACGCGCCGACTTTGTAATGTCTAACGTAGCGCCGCGTCTTGCAGCGCTACGCATTATCAGAAAATATCGTTGATCTGGTTGTCATCGCCCAGATTGCCTTGGGCACGACTGTCTTCACGCCCGGTGCGTCGCGGTGCGTTCTCTTTCTTGAAATACTCGAATATGGCGTTGCGCTGACCAGCGCTCGCCAGCTGCCCCGTGTCCGGGTCGATCTTGACTGTCACGATGCCGCTCGGGATGGGGCGCTCCGCTTCCGGCGAGTCTTTCAACGCCGCGCGCATATATTCAATCCAGATCGGTAGCGCTGCGGTGCCGCCGAATTCCTTGCGACCCAGAGGTGTGTAGTTATCGAAACCTACCCAGGTAGTAGTAACCACATCGCGGTTGTAGCCGGAGAACCAGACATCCATCGGCCCGTTGGTGGTGCCGGTTTTACCGGCAATATCACTGCGTTTCAACACCAGCGCGCGCATGCCGGTGCCGCGCGTAATAACATCTTTCAGCATGCTGTCGACAATAAAATTCACGCGTTCGTCCATGACGCGCGGTGCCGGCGGAAGGTCTGTTGCGACCGGCTGATTTGGCTTGCTGAGCTCGGCCATGATGTCTTCCATGCTTTTTTCTTCGCCCGCTTTTGGCGCTGACTCGGTAGTAGCGGTAGCGGCGGTATCTGCAGGTATTTCGCAGTCGCGACAGACGGTCAATGGCTTGGCCTCAAACACCGGTGTGCCGGTTAAATCATCGACGCGTTGGATCAGGTACGGCTCGACGCGGTAGCCACCGTTCGCGAGGATTGCGTAACCTTTGGCCAGCTCCAGTGGCGTAATGGTCTGTGTACCCAGCGCCAGCGACAGTTCGGGAACATAGTCGGAGGTATCAAAGCCCAGCCCCGTGACATAGCGAATCAAACGCTTCACGCCGACGCGCTGCAGCAGCCGAATCGAGACCAGGTTGCGTGATTTCGTCAACGCCCAGCGCAGGCGCGTAGGTCCGTAAAATTTGCCCTCGTCATTTTCCGGTCGCCACAAGTCTTCCTGCGAACCGCCTTCCAGCACGATCGGCGCATCGTTGATGATGGTCGCGGCTGTGAAGCCCGAATTTAACGCGGCGCTGTACAAAAACGGTTTGAAGTTGGAGCCGGGTTGGCGCTCGGCCTGCGTGGCGCGATTGAATTTACTCTGCTCAAAACCTATGCCGCCGACGATGCTGATAATCGCGCCGTTGTCCGGGTTGAGCGACACCAGCGCCGCTTGTGCAGCAGGCAGTTGCGCTAACTGTAACTCCCCCTTGTCATTGCGCGTGACGCGAATCAGGTCGCCGACCGCGAATACTTTCACCATCGGTTGCTGCGATGCGTCGGTTGCGTTTTCACTGAGATACGGACGCGCCTGGCGAACGCCGTTTTCCCACGGCAAATCCGGGGTGCTGCCGTCGGCCAGCAATAGCGTGGCTTTTTCCGGTGTCACCGATGTCACGATAGCTGGCTGCAAGTCGCCAACCGGTGCAGTCCTTGCGAGCGCAGCGCGCCATTTTGCAATGGTGTCCTCGTTGGAATTTGTGGGAGGTATTTGCCGCTCGGGACCACGATAGCCGTGTCGTTTGTCGTACGCGATCAAGCCATCGATGACAGATTGCGTGGCGATACGCTGCAAGTCGCTGCTGATCGTGGTGTAGACATGATAACCGTTGGTGTAGGCCTCCATGCCGTAGCGCCGCACCATTTCCTGCCGCGCCATTTCCGCCGCGTAGTGCGCGGCGAACCCGAGTTGCGCTCCGTGCAGGCTGGCAGTGTCGGCTTCGTCATGTGCAGCTTGATATTCATCGCTGCTGATGTAACCCAACTCACGCATGCGCCCGAGAATCCAGTTGCGGCGTTGTACTGCAATTTCCGGCCCGCTGACAGGATTGATCCGCGATGGCGCCTTCGGAATGCCTGCCAGCATCGCGTGCTGGGCGAGTGTCAACTCGCTGATGCTTTTGCCGTAGTAAACCTGCGATGCCGCTTCGAAGCCGTAAGCGCGGTGGCCGAGAAAAATGCGGTTGAAGTACAGCTCGAAAATCTCTTGTTTGTTCAGCGTGCGCTCGATTTCGATCGCGAGCAGGATTTCATTGAATTTGCGGATGAACGTGCGATCAAAACTGAGGAAGAAGTTGCGCGCCACTTGCATCGTCAGTGTGCTGCCACCAGAGCCTTTTTCGCCGGTCAGAACCAATTCCGACACAGCGCGCATCAATCCCATCACATCGATGCCGCGATGCACAAAATAATTGTCGTCCTCCGCTGCCAGCAGCGCGTGGATGAACTCCTCGGGAATTGCATCGAAAGGCAGCGGGCTGCGTTTCTGCTCGCCAAATTGTCCGATCAATTCGCCGTCGCGGGTGTACACCAGCATCGGCGTTTGCAGTTTGACGTCGCGCAGCGTTTCTACATCTGGCAGGTTGGGGCTGAGGTAAAGGTAGACGCCGGCAAGCAGCCAAAGCGTGCCCAAAAGCCCGAATACGGACAGTCGCAGAATGAATCGTAGGAAGCTCATTTATCCCTTTAGAAAACAGCCGCTTAACTAGAACTGTAACTAGAAGTGCGACGGGAGTGACGGTGTTGGATTGGTAATTATAAGCTTTTTTTGTGTTTTGATAAGTTTTGGGCTGTGCTATATCTTCTATTAATGTATCTTTGAATAAAAATATCCTAAGTTAGTGATACTGATAGGGAATTAAGTTGCTCGGACTATTCGGTAAGAGAAAGGCGACGCAGGTTCTGGGGCTAGATATCAGTTCAACTACAGTGAAGCTACTGGAGTTGAGCTATACCGGTGGCCGCTACCGCGTGGAGAGCTATGCGGTGAGTTCCTTACCGCAGGACGCGGTCATCGAGAAGAGCGTTAACGATGTGGATGGGGTAGCCAATGCCATTCGCACGGTTGTCGCCCAATCGCGAACCAAGCTCAAGAATGTAGCCGCTGCAGTAGCGGGTTCCTCCGTAATTACCAAAATCATTGATATGCCCGAGGGTCTCAGTGAGGACGATATGGAGACCCAGCTGACACTCGAGGCGGATCAATACATTCCATATCCGCTCGAAGAAGTGGCAATCGATTTTGAGGTGCAAGGCCCTTCACCCGATCGCGAAAACCAAGTGGAAGTGCTGCTCGCCGCATGCCGGCGCGAGACCATCGAGTCCCGCGTCGAGGCCATCGAAGGTTCGGAATTAGTCCCTAAAATCATGGACGTAGAAGCCTACGCGATGGAGCGGGCCTTCTCGCTGTTGCGCAGCCAGTTGGACCTGTACGAAGACAGCACAGTGGCCATCGTCGACATCGGCGCGACCATGACCACGCTCAGTGTGTTGAACAACGGCCAAACCATTTACACCCGCGAGCAATTGTTCGGCGGCAAGCAGCTGACCGATGAGATCATGCGCCGCTACGGCCTGCCGTTGGAAGAAGCCGGGCTCGCCAAGAAGCAGGGCGGCCTGCCGGATGATTACGAGCCGGAGGTGCTCGAGCCCTTCAAAGATGCGGTGGTGCAGCAAGTTGCGCGTTCGCTGCAGTTCTTTTTCTCGTCCAGTCAGTACAACGATGTCGACCATATCATTCTCGCCGGCGGTGTTTCCTCGATGGAAGGCCTGGACGAATTGGTGCGGGAAAAACTGGGCACGCCGACGTCGATCGCCAATCCATTTGCGCAGATGTCGATTTCATCCCGAGTCAACGCCGTCGCGCTCAGCAGTGACGCGCCAGCCATGATGATCGCCTGCGGCCTGGCATTGCGGAGTTTCGACTAATGGCGCAAATCAACCTACTACCCTGGCGTGAAGAGCGTCGCCAGGAACTCAAGAAAGAATTTCTCGCCGCGGTCGCATTGGTGTTGTTTCTCGGCTTCGGCTTGTTGTTGCTCGCCGACCGCGTCGTCAACAGCCAGATTGACAACCAGGGGCGGCGCAACGAATACCTGACGGACAATATCAAGCAGTTGGATAAGCAGGTCGCGGAAATTCGCGATTTGCAGAAGCGCCGCGACCAACTGTTGGATCGTATGCGCGTTATTCAGGAATTGCAGGGCAACCGCCCGATCATCGTCCGCGTGCTGGATCAATTGGTGCGCACTGTGCCTGACGGGGTGTTCTACACCAAGCTGGTTACGACTGACAAGAAAATCAGTATCAGCGGTATTGCTGAATCGAACAACCGCGTATCCAGCCTGATGCGTCGCTTGGAAGCCTCCGATTGGCTGGCAAGCCCAGTGTTGGACAAGGTGCATGAGGCCAAGGAGTTTGGCGACCAGGCGAACAAGTTCGAGCTGACGGTAACGATTGAAGCCCCGGCTGTCGAAGACGAGTCGGGAGAAGGATGAGCCATGGCATTAGAAGATACATTGCGCTCATTGCGCGAATTCGACCTGAGCGATCTGGACATCGACAACGTCGGGTCCTGGCCGCTGCCGGTCAAGATAATCGTGTGGGTATTGTTGCTGGTGCTGGTCCTGGTGGGTGGCTACTACTGGCATATTGAGGACCTGCAGAACAAGCTCGGTGTTGCCGAGGCAAAAGAGCAAACGCTGAAAAAGGACTTTGAGAAAAAGGCATTCCAGGCCGCCAACCTGGAGGCATACCGCCAACAGATGGCGGAAATGGAGGAGTCCTTCGGCGCGTTGGTCAGCCAGTTGCCAAGCGACACCGAGGTTCCGGGCTTGCTGGAGGACATCACCAATAAAGGCCTGCTCAACGGCCTCACGATCCAGGCGATCGACCTGCAACCGGAAAAGGCCAAGGAGTTTTATGTCGAGCTGCCGATTTCCATTTCGGCCAGCGGCTCATATCACGACCTTGGGGCATTTATTAGCGGCATGGCCGGCCTGCCGCGAATCGTTACCCTGCATGACTTTCAGATTACCGCCGACCAGAAGCAGCCGAATAGCCTGGATATGAAAATTACCGCCAAGACGTATCGGTACAAGGACGGGGATGCCACGTGATGAAGCCTTGCTCTCGTGCCTTGTTACTGATTTGTTTGTCGGGCGCATTGCTCGCCGGCTGTTCCGGTGGCGATATGTCCGATCTGGATAGTTTTATGCAGGAAAAACGCTCCAGGCCTGGTGGCATCATCGATCCGATACCGACCTTTAAGGCCTATGAAGCATTCGCCTATAGTGCGACGGCTTTGCGCAGTCCGTTCGAGCGACCGATTGAAGTGCGGGAACTCGCGCAACTGCAAGCGATTGCCGCCATCAAGCCGGATCCAAACCGCCCCAAAGAATTTCTGGAACAGTACACCTTTGACTCGCTGCGTATGGTGGGCACACTCGAGCGGGACAGCAATCACTGGTCGTTGATCAAGGATCCGGATGGCGGTGTGCACCGGGTGAAACCGGGGAATTACCTGGGTCGGCACGACGGAAAAATCGTAGCGATGACGGACACCTATGTTTCGGTGGTGGAAATTGTGAGCGATGGTACGCCAGATGGCTGGGTCGAGCGGCCGCGCACAATCAAATTAAGCGGTATATAAGCCGAGGTCGCGGCGCGCAGCCGGGGCGATTAAAAAACAATATGTGGGGACAAAGGCCGTGGGGATAGTCAAAGAGTGCTTGAGAATCGGGATGCGTAACGTCGTCGTTACGCTGGCGATGGGTTTTGTGACCAGCGCGGCGCTGGCCGCTCCTGCGGTGCAGGACATCGAATTCAGTTCCAGGCCGGGCAGCAAGTTTGAAGTGCGCGTGGAATTCAATGAGCCGCCACCGGATTTCAAAACCTACGCGATCGAAAAACCGGCGCGTATTGCCGTCGATTTCCCCCAAACCGTCAGCAAGCTGGACCAGAAACGTTTTTCACTGCCCTACGGCAACGCCACCAAGGCCGTTGTGCTTGAATCTGGCGACCGCACCCGACTGGTGGTTGAACTGGTCAAACTCGTGCCCTATACCACGCGTGTTGAAGGCAACAACCTGTACCTCGAGGTTGGACAGGAAGGCAGCGATTACGTGAAACCCGGCGGTGAAAGCCTGCAGGTGCAAACCGCTGTCAAACCCGTCGCTGAAGTGGCCTCGGAAATCGCGGACCTGCAATTCCAGCGCACTGGTGCCGGCGAAGGCAAACTGACGCTGCAACTGACTGACCCGTCCGTGGACGTGAACGTGTTCAGTGAAGGCGGGGATGTGAAAGTGGAGTTCATCGACACCACCGTGGCCGAACGCCTGATGCGTCGCTACGATGTGACCGACTTCGCGACGCCGGTGACCTCCGTGGACGTCAACACCTCGGAACGCGGCGCCACGTTGCTGCTGAAAACCACGGGTGATTACGACTACCTGGCCTACCAGACGGACAATGAATACGTGATCAACGTGAAGCCATTGTCGAAGAAAGAAGTGGAGCGACGTAAAAACGAGTTCAATTACGTGGGCGACAGGATATCGCTGAACTTCCAGGATATCGAAGTGCGCGCTGTACTGCAGTTGATTGCTGATTTCACCGAGCTGAACCTGGTGGCCAGCGACACAGTCTCCGGTCGCATCACGTTGCGTCTGCAAAACGTGCCCTGGGACCAGGCGCTGGAATTGGTACTGAAAACCAAGGGCCTCGACAAACGCCAGGTGGGTAACGTGCTGATGGTGGCTCCGGCCGCGGAAATTGCAGAGCGCGAGCGCCAACAGATCGAAGCGAACAAGCAAATTGCGGAGCTGGCGCCACTGGTGTCCGAGTTTGTGCGCATTCGCTATGCCAATGCCGAGGACGTGGTCGATTTGTTCAAGGCCGGTTCCGAAGAGGGCGGTTCCCTGACATCACCCCGCGGTTCCGTGGTGGTGGATACTCGCACCAACTCGCTGATTATCACCGACACGGCCAGCAAGCTGGCGGAAATTCGTGACCTGCTGACACTGGTGGACATCCCGGTGCGCCAGGTCATGATCGAGGCTCGTATCGTGATCGCCCAGTCTGACGCGACCAAAAACCTCGGTATCGAGTGGGGCGGTGCGTATCTGGACAAAAATGACGACAATTCGATCGCCGTTTCCGGTGATACCGCCAACGTGGCCGGACTCAACAACTCTGCGATCAACGGCACACCGCCGACGGTCGACTTCCCCGGCGCGTTGCTGGTGGATCTGGGTGTCGCCAAAAACAGCGGCTTCGCAGTGGGCTTCACCAGTGGCGACCTGTTCCTCACCGCCGAGCTGTCCGCCCTGGAAGCCGAGGGTGAAGGCGAGGTCGTATCGCAGCCGAAGGTGATCACTGGCGACAAGCAGGAAGCGCTGATCAAGTCCGGTGTGGAGATTCCTTACCAGCAGTCCTCCGCCAGCGGCGAAACCACGGTTGCGTTCAAGGATGCCGTGCTGCAGCTGTTGGTAACACCGAACATCACGCCGGATGACCGCATCCTGCTGGATCTCGATGTTAACCAGGACTCGGTGGGTGAATTGGTACCCAGCGGCAGCGGTGGTTTCATTCCCTCCATCGACACCACGCAGCTGACCACCAACGTGCTGGTCGGCAACGGCGAGACAGTGGTATTGGGCGGCGTGTTCAAAACCGAGGATATCGAGGCGGTTAACAAAGTGCCGTACTTTGGCGACATTCCTTACATCGGCGCGTTCTTCCGCAGCGAAACTAACTCGCACAAGAAGACCGAGACGCTGATCTTCATCACCCCGCGCATCCTTGCCGATGGTCTGCTTGACTAGGGTTGATTGACGCATCATGGCCGCACTGCGCCGAGTCTTTCTGGTCGGCCCCATGGGGGCCGGCAAATCGACCATCGGAAAGTACCTGGCGCAGCATCTCAAACTGCGTTTTGCCGATACCGATACGGAAATCGAGATCCGCACCGGTGCCGACATTCCGTGGATTTTTGATGTAGAAGGCGAACAGGGCTTCCGCGACCGCGAACAACTCGTGGTAGCCGAAATGACCGAGTGGGATGACGTGGTACTGGCCACCGGTGGTGGCGTGGTGCTGCGTCCGGAAAACCGCAGTGCCCTGGCCGGACGCGGATTTGTTGTTTACCTCTATGCCACCGTGGAAGAACAGGTACGGCGTACCCGCCGCGACCGCAAGCGGCCGTTACTGCAAAAAGGCGATCCGGAAGATATTTTGCGCGCGCTGATGGCCGAGCGCGACCCGTTGTACCGCGAAATCGCCGACCATATCATCGAAACCGATTCCTGCAGTCCGCGTATCGTGGCCCAGCGCCTGGTGCAGGAACTCACTGCACTCTAACCCCCACAGTTAAAGCCAGCCGCGCAGTCATAGCCTGCGGCCGGGTCAAAGCCAGCGGCACAGCCAAAGCGAGCCGCGCAACCAAAGACAGCGTCTCGCCCAACGCGTTAGAATAGCGCCCCTTCAAGCCAGTCAGAGGAACATTCGTGTCACGGTTGATGCATACCCTGCATGTCGATTTGGGGGAGCGCGCTTATCCGGTCTACATAGGCCGCGATTTGCTGTCTGACCCTGCATTGCTGGCCCAGCATGTCGCGGGTTCCCAGGTGGTCATCGTCAGCAACGAGGTGGTCGCACCGCTGTACGTGGATCGCGTGAAAGCTGGCCTTGGCAAAAGGCAATTGGTCACCGAGGTGGTATTGCCGGATGGCGAGCAATATAAAACGCTGGATACGCTGTCGATGATTTTCGATCGGGTGATGGCGGACAGGCACAGCCGCAACACCACGTTTGTCGCGGTTGGCGGCGGTGTCGTGGGCGATGTCACCGGCTTTGCCGCGGCGTGCTACCAACGCGGGGTCAACTTTATCCAGGTGCCGACCACGCTGCTGGCGCAGGTCGATTCTTCTGTGGGTGGCAAAACGGGTGTCAACCACCCGCTCGGTAAAAATATGGTCGGCGCGTTCTACCAGCCGCAAGCGGTGCTGATCGATATCGATACGCTGCACACTTTGCCCGCGCGCGAGCTGAGCGCTGGCCTGGCGGAAGTGGTCAAGTACGGACTCATCGGCGACGAACCGTTCTATCGTTGGTTGCAGGAACACATGCCACGGCTATTAGCCCGCGAAGAGGCTGCACTGGCCGAGGCGATTGAACGCAGCTGCGCAAACAAGGCGGCAGTGGTTGCTGCGGATGAACGCGAGGGCGGCCTGCGCGCGATCCTTAATCTGGGACACACCTTCGCACACGCCATCGAAACCGGACAGGGCTACGGCGCGTGGCTGCATGGCGAGGCGGTTGCGGCGGGTATGTTGCTGGCGGCGGAGTTGTCCGCGCGCCGCGGCTGGATCACACGATCCGAAGTTGATGATTTCCGCGAGTTGTTGCGCGGAATGCACCTGCCAGTGCATATCCCGAAGGATATGAGCGCCGATACATTCCTTGCGTTGATGGCGCACGACAAGAAAGTCATCGACGGACGGCTGCGGCTGGTGCTGCTTAAAGCTGTCGGCGAAGCCTGCGTCGTCGACGATGCCTCCGAGCGTGAATTGCGCGAGCTGCTGGAATCAGGGTATGCCCATGAGTGAATTGAAAAACGACCGCTTCCTGCGCGCGCTGCTGCGCGAAGAAGTCGACCGCACCCCAGTCTGGATGATGCGCCAGGCGGGGCGTTACCTGCCTGAGTACCGCGCCACGCGTGAACGCGCCGGCTCGTTCCTGGATTTGTGCAAGAACCGCGAGTTAGCCTGCGAAGTCACATTGCAACCGCTGCGACGCTACCCGATGGATGCGGCAATTTTGTTCTCCGACATCCTCACCGTGCCCGATGCGCTGGGGCTAGGTTTGTATTTCGAGGAGGGCGAAGGGCCGCGCTTTCACAAAACAGTGCGCAGCGAAGCGGACCTGGCAGCGCTGAACACCATTCGCGCGGACGATGACCTCGGTTACGTGATGCAGGCAGTCAGCACGATTCGCCGTGAACTCAATGGCTCGGTGCCATTGATCGGTTTCTCCGGCAGTCCTTGGACATTGGCGACTTACATGGTGGAGGGCGGTTCGTCCCGCGATTTCGCCCAGATCAAAACCATGGCCTACAACCAGAGCACGCTGTTGCACGATTTATTGTCGCTGCTCGCGGACGCGGTTACCGATTACCTCACCGCGCAAGTGCGCGCCGGCGCGCAGGCCTTGCAGATTTTCGATACCTGGGGCGGCAACCTGAGTGCCGCGGGCTACCGCGAGTTTTCACTGCAATACATGCAGCGCATTATTGCGAGGCTGCCGGCCGAAGCCGAGGGACGCCAAGTGCCGGTGATTGTGTTCACCAAGGGCGGCGGTCAATGGCTGGATGCAATCGCCGATTGCGGCGCGCATGCCGTTGGTATTGATTGGACCACAGACATTCAGTCAGCGCGTGCGCAGGTCAATGGACGCGTGGCGCTGCAGGGCAATATGGATCCCAGTGTGTTGTTCGCCTCGCCTGCACGCATCCGCAGTGAAGTGGAATCGATTTTGGCAGCGTACGGCCACGGCAGCGGCCATGTGTTCAATCTTGGCCACGGCATCACGCCGGGCGTGAACCCGGACCATGTCACGGCGTTTGTGGACGCAGTGCAGGAGCTGTCGCCGCAGTACCACGCGGCGCGCTGAGGCGCAGTCCGCTACGAGGCTTCTTTTTTCGTCGCAACTTTTTTCGCTGATACTTTCGATGCCGTTAATGCGGCCGCTTCGTCGCAGCAAAAATCGTGGTCCATCTCCAGCGCCGGTTGGTCACACGAGGGTCGGCCGACAATTTTTGCCGGCACGCCCGCCACCGTGGTGTGCGGCGGCACCTCTTCGAGCACCACACTGCCAGCGCCGACCTTGGCGCCTTCGCCGACATGAATATTGCCGAGGATTTTTGCGCCCGCGCTGATCAGCACGCCGTCGCCGATTTTCGGATGACGGTCGCCTTCATCCTTGCCGGTGCCGCCGAGTGTCACCGATTGCAGGATGGAAACGTTATTGCCGACCACTGCGGTCTCGCCGATCACCAGTCCGGTGGCATGGTCCAGCATGATGCCGTAACCAAGGCGTGCCGCCGGGTGGATATCGACGCCGAACTCGGTGGACATACGATTCTGGAAAAACAGCGCCAGTGATTCCCGTCCGGCCTGCCACAACCAGTGGGCAACGCGGTAGGTTTGCAGCGCGTGGAAGCCTTTGAAGTACAAGAACGGCACGTAGATCTCATGGCAGGCGGAATCGCGATCCTCCACCGCCTGGAGGTCGGCCCGCACCGCGTGCTGGATCGCAGGATCGCTGTCCAGTGCCGCCAGCATGACCTCGCGCAGCAGCAGCGACGACGCGGTCGGGCTGTCGAGCTGGCTGGCCAGATGAAAACTCAAGGCCAACTCCAGCCGGGAGTGATTCAGGATCGTGGCATGCAGGAAACTCGCGAGGATGGGCTCCTCCTGGGCGTGTTCGGCGGCTTCCGCGCGAATCCGCTCCCACACGGGATCGGCAGTTTTCGGGGCCATGCGAGTTCCTCCATTCGAAGCCCGCACTTTAGCTCATTCCACCAGCATCGTCACGGCGCGCGATGTCGCGTCCGGGGTTTGAAGTTAAGCACTCGCGCTGCGATGATACGCCCGACCTTCGCATAGCCACTGAGCCGGAAGACCTTTTCATGCGTGACGACCTGCGCCCCTACTGGGTGAAAAAATGCTATTTGAAATTCAGGTACTGGTACGCGGAGTATTTCCTGCGCCCCGAATGTGCATACCTCGGCCCGTATCACACCATCATGAAGCCATGGTATGTGCACATCTCGGGCAACAATATCCGCATTGGCAAATGCTTCACCGCGATCGGCGAGCCCGGCAGCCGCGTCGAGGTGGGCGTATGGGGACGCGGTGTTGGCGAGGGCAGAGTGGTGATCGGCGACGATTGCCTGATGAGTCCGGGCTCGAGAATCAGCGCCAGCGATGAAATTATTCTCGGTGACGGCGTGATGCTGGCCAACGGTGCATACGTGACGGATTCGGACTGGCACACGATTTACGACCGCATGGTGCGCAACGAAACGCCAGCGCCCGTGCACATCGGCAACAATGTCTGGCTCGGCGATCACTCCACTGTGTTGAAAGGCGTCACGATTGGCGACAACAGCGTGGTCGCAGCGCGCGCCGTCGTGACGCGCGATGTGCCGGCCAACGTGGTGGTGGCAGGGAATCCCGCGAAAGTCGTCAAGGAACTGGATCCATCGCGTGGCTTTAAAACGCGAATGGATTATTTTGCTGATCCAGCAGGATTGGAATATTTCTTTGATGCGGTGGATCGAGAGGTGCTAGCGCCGAACAGTGTTTGGCGCTGGGTTTGGTCGGTGATCTATCCTGGGTCGCGGGGTCGTTGATTCGTTTTTTTGTGGTGGCGGCCCGTTGGGCCGCTGCGTTGCTTTGGGTGGGCGGGTGCCTTTGCTCCATTGCGGGCGCATGCGGTGCGTTGGGCAGTGGGCTTCTTTTTGGGCGGTCGACCATTTGTCGCTGTAGAACCAGCGTACGGAAATTCTGCAGCGCGCTTCGATGGTAGTTGGTTCGAGGTACCGGGGTTCTGGGGGAGTGACACTAAGGTAGATCTGGTTCGCACCGACGCCCTCCAAGTCCGCAAAGGCACCCGCCCACCCAAATCAACGCGGGGAGAATCCGGCATCGAAGTGCGCAAGCCTCATCACTGAATTCAAAGCTCGCGAGAATTTTGCCGTCGCAGTACCGCGCTCCACCTCACGCGTTGGCCGGTGCGGGGTAAGGTCTTTTACGGACTTGGAGGGCGTCGGTGCGAACAAGATCTACCTTAGTGGCACTCCCCCAGAACCCCGGCACCACGAACCATCCACAATCGAAGTGATCAAACACAATCCCGAAAGATGGTCCCACAACAACAGATGGCCGCCCGCCCAAAAAGAAGCACCCCGCCCAACGCACCGCATGCGCCCGTAATGGAGTAAAAGACCTTCCCCCGCGCCGGTCAACGCAGCGGTCGCCAGACCGCCCGCCCATGCCTCACAGCAAAAATCACAACGCCACTAAAGCAGTTGCAAAGGCGCTTCCTGCAACGCCGACATCTGCTCGCGCAATTCCAGGATGTGATCTGCCCAATAACGCTCCGTGTTAAACCAGGTAAAGCTGCGCGGAAATGCCGGATCTTCCCAGCGCCGCGCCAACCATGCGGCGTAGTTAACCAGCCGCATCGTACGCAATGTTTCAATCCAGCGAATCTGGCGCGGGTCGAAGTCGCAGAACTCTGTGTAGCCTTCGACCAGCTCCGACAACTGCAGCTGACGTTCGTGTCGTTCGCCGTTGAGAAACATCCACAAGTCCTGGATCGCCGGTCCCGCGCAGCAGTCGTCGAAGTCGACAAAGTGTGCGGTGTCATCGCGCCACAGGATGTTGCCGATGTGGCAGTCGCCGTGCAGGCGGATCAAGTCGTCGGATTGAACTTCGCCGTACACGGTGGTCGCGATCTGCTGCAGATCCGCGGTTAATGAGGTGTATGCAGGTAGCAGCGCTCGCGGGATAAACCCTTCGAGCAAAAATTCGCGGCTCTCGCTCAGCATGCGTTGCACGCTGATTGAGGGGCGTGCGGTAAAAGGCGCTGTCTGGCCGATCGCATGAATGCGGCCCAGTGTTCTGCCGAGCACCAGCAGATTGTCCAGATTATCCAGCTCCGGCGGGTAACCGCCGCGCCGTGGAAACAGCGCGAACTGAAAATTTTCATAAGTGTGTAGCGTCTCGCTATCCGCGTTCACCAGCGGCGCGACTACGGAAATTTCAGCCTGTTGCAGTTCGAGGCTGAACGCGTGTTCCTCGAGGATTTGCGTCCTGCTCCAGCGCTCGGGGCGATAAAATTTTGCGATCAGTGGTGTGCTGTCTTCGATGCCTACCTGATAGACACGGTTCTCGTAACTGTTCAAAGCCAGCAGGCGCGCGTCGCTCAAATACCCCACCGACTCTACAGCCGCGATAATCATATCGGGATCGAGCCGGTCGTAGGGGTGGGTGCTCATGCGCGGTCGGTTGCTCCCTCTCTCGTTTTTTCAGATCAGTGCGCCCGATCGCGCGCACCTTGTTCTGAAAAGTTCGGTGGTCCGAAAAGATCGCCTCATTCGCCCGGCGCAGGCGTGCGCGCCAGGCACCAGACTTCAATGTAGGCGGCGCCTGCATCCGCCAGCGCGCTCGCCATGGTCGCAGCGGTAGCGCCGGTCGTAAGCACATCGTCCACGATGGCGATGCGCAGGTTGTCACACGCTCCACACACTGTAAAGGCGCGGCGAAGATTTGAGACACGCTGCAGGGCATTCATGCGAAGTTGCGAGTTCGTAGCACGTGAGCGTTTCACCAGCCGCGGCGCCAGCGTGCAGGACATAAGCTCGGGACAATCGATGAGCAACTGACGCGCAAGTAATTCCGATTGGTTGAAGCCACGCTGCCAACGCCGGCGCCAGTGCAGGGGCACGGGAACCAGCACATCGATGTCTGCACGCACGTTGACCCGCTGTCGCCACAGTGCCGCCAACAACGTTGTCATGCGCCGCTCGCGGCGGTACTTCCACAGGTGGATCAGGTGGGCGAAGTAGTCATCGTACAGCCACGGTGCGATGACGCGATCGAATGGCGGCGGCGAGTGCTGGCAGGCGCCGCAGATGCGCGTCGCTGCGGACGTGGTCGCACAGGACGATGTGTTAAATGTGTGTGTAGTCGCGGACGCCGCGGCACAGGCAGATGGTGTGACAAACGGCAGCGGGATCGCGCAGCGCGCACAGCAGTGTTGGTTGACTGGCATTTCGAGTGCGCATTCCCGGCACAGCGGCAAGCGGTTATGGCTGCGTAGGCCGCACAACGCGCAGGTTTGGGGAAAGATCGCCTCGAGCGCCGTCGTGAGCATCCTGTCAACCAAGACCAGGCTTCGAGGTTGACAGCAAAAACGACGTCAGTATCATTTGCGGTATAAACAACCCCACATTAATCGCGGATTTTGCTATGTCCTTCGCCAATGCTGCGCAGTCCTCACCGTCGTATCCGTCTGGGGGCTCGGCTACACCCTCCGCCAATATAAGCAGCGAGATTCGCCACGATTGGTCCCGGCGGGAGGTCGAAGCCCTGTTCGCGCTGCCCTTCAACGACTTGCTGTTTGCCGCCCACACTGTTCACCGCAAATATTTTGACCCAAACCAGGTCCAGGTCAGCACATTGCTTTCGATCAAAACCGGCGCCTGTCCCGAGGATTGCGCGTACTGCCCGCAAAGCACCCGCTACGACACCGGGCTGGAAGCTGAAAAACTGATGGAAGTGGCCAAAGTGCTGGAGCAGGCCAAGGCCGCAGCGGCCTCCGGCGCGACGCGTTTCTGCATGGGTGCTGCCTGGCGCTCGCCGAAGAATCGCGACATGCCGCACGTGCTGGCGATGGTCAAGGGTGTGCGCGCGCTAGGGCTGGAAACCTGCATGACGCTGGGCATGCTCACCAAGGAACAGGCACAGCAACTGTCCGAGGCGGGTCTGGATTACTACAACCACAACCTGGATACCTCCCCCGAATTCTATGGCGACATCATCACCACCCGCACCTACCAGGACCGGCTCGAAACGCTGGACCACGTGCGCGATGCGGGCATGAAAGTGTGCAGCGGCGGTATCGTCGGGATGGGCGAACAGCAGACCGACCGCGCGGGCTTGCTGCAACAACTGGCCAACCTGTCGCAGCATCCCGAGAGCGTACCGATCAATATGCTGGTGCGCGTGCAGGGCACGCCGCTGGCTGAAGAAGCAGATCTCGATCCGTTTGAATTTATCCGCACTGTCGCCGTGGCCCGCATCATGATGCCGGCCTCGCACGTGCGCCTGTCGGCCGGTCGCGAGGAGATGAATGAGCAGATGCACGCGCTGGCCTATTTCGCCGGTGCCAACTCGATCTTCTACGGCGAGAAGTTGCTCACCACGCCCAACCCCCAGGCCAACACCGATATGGCGTTGTTCGCCCGCCTCGGCATACAGCCGGAAGGGCGGCACGTGTCGGCACCCCCACAAACCCCGCATCCGCAGTTCTACGACGCTACCGCGCCCTAGCGTGCCATCGTGGGAGTATTTCCCGATCGCCTGAGAGCGGTGCTGGCGCAGCGCCGCGACGCCGGCCTGTACCGGCAGCGCATCACGCTGGATTCCGCGCAGGGCCCGCTGGTGCGCATCGGCGAGCGCGAGTACCTGAATTTTTGCAGCAATGATTACCTGGGATTAGCAGCCCACCCGCGCGTGATCGAGCGCTTTCGCCGTGCGGCTGCGCAGTACGGTGTCGGCAGCGGCGCATCGCATCTCGTCTGTGGCCACAGTGCGCCGCACCAGCAATTGGAAGAAGAACTGGCTGAATTCACCGGGCGTGCGCGCGCACTGGTGTTTTCCAGCGGCTACATGGCGAACACCGGCATTCTGACGGCGCTACTGCAGCGCGGCGACTGCGTGTTCGAGGACCGGCTCAACCACGCATCCCTGCTCGATGGCGGTCTGTTCAGCGGTGCCCGATTCCAGCGCTTTCCCCACAACGATGTAGCCGCGCTCGCTGCCAAGTTGCGCGCGGCGTCGGGACCGAGCCTTGTGGTCGTCGACGGGATATTCAGTATGGATGGCGATGCCGCGCCGCTGGCGGAACTGGCAACACTGTGTGCCGCGCAGGACGCCTGGCTGATGGTCGATGATGCGCACGGCTTCGGCGTGCTCGGCGCAAACGGCGGCGGCAGCACGGAAGCGGCCGGATTGAATGCGAACGATGTGCCGGTGTTGATGGCGACGCTGGGCAAGGCGCTGGGCACTGCCGGTGCGTTTGTCTGCGGCAGCGAGGAACTGATCGAGGCGTTGATCCAGCAATCGCGCAACTATATCTACACCACCGCGTTGCCGCCTGCGGTGGCCGCCGCCA
>JADMIO010826438.1_pt1 | contig 23621 bp, 21 predicted proteins | sample 8958161 | NCBI WGS metagenome assembly JADMIO01 (sample SAMN16585339, study PRJNA669376) | soil metagenome | isolation source: Crop rotation soil | place: USA: Cullars Rotation, Alabama | collected 2011
CTTTCCCCCCCCGGCGCCCCCCGCACTGTCGCCGACGCTGCGCGTGCTCATCGGCCTCGCGGCCGCCGTGATCGCGCTCGCCGGTCTCGCGTACGCCCGCGAGCTCGTGGGTCCGCTCGTGCTCGGCGCCGTGCTGGTGATCATCTGCCATCCCGTGCGGCATCCGCTCGAGCGTGCCGGCTGGCCGAGGTGGGCGGCGACCACCGCCGTCATCGTGGTGGCGTACCTGATCCTTGCGATCCTCGCGCTCCTCCTGACGTTCGCGGGCATCCAGTTCGCTCGCCTGGTGGGCGACTACAGCGACCAGCTGAAGGCGTCGGCGCAGGCGGTCGTCGACTGGGTGCAGTCTCTGGGGGTCGATCAGCAGGGCGCGGATGCCGCAGCATCCGTTCTGGATCCGAGCACCATCCTGGGCTTCGCGACATCCCTCGGCGGCACTGCGATCGGAGTGCTGACGGCGTTCTTCTTCGTGCTCGCCTACGTCATCTTCATGGCCGCCGACGGCTCGCGCTACACGCGCGCCGAGGAGGCGTTCGGAACGGGCGTCAAGCCGCTCGTCCGCCGGTTCGTCGTCTACAACTCGGGAGTCCGCCGCTACTACGTCGTGAACGCGAGCTTCGGCGCCGTGGTCGCGATCATCGACGGGCTCGCCCTCTGGGCCCTCGGCGTGCCGGCACCCGCGGTGTGGGCGATCCTGGCGTTCGTCACGAACTTCATCCCGAACATCGGCTTCGTGATCGGGCTCATTCCGCCGGCGCTTCTCGCCCTCGTGGTCGGGGGATGGCCGATGATGCTGGCCGTGATCGCGATCTACTGCGTCGTCAACGTCACGCTGCAGGTGCTGGTGCAGCCGAAGTTCGTGAGCGACGCGGTGAACCTCAGTCTCACCCTGAGCTTCTTCTCGGTCATCTTCTGGACGTTCATCATCGGCCCGCTCGGCGCGATCCTGTCGATCCCGCTGACCCTGCTCGTCCGGGCGCTCGTGCTCGAGGGCGATCCCGACAAGCGGTGGCTGCGCTGGCTGTCGGGCGACACGGCCGTCGCACGACGAGACGGGATGATGCCATGACCGAGGAGCGCTGGTTCCAGATCACCTACTGGCCGCTGCTGATCGCGTCGATCCTCTTCATCTTCGCGTACTCATGGCAGGTCATCTTCGATCTCACCGGCACCGCCGAGACGATCGCACGCAGCTTCATCTACGCGACGTGGTTCGTCTTCATCACCGACTACCTCGTGCGCCTATGGCTCTCGTCGCCGCGGCGCGTGTGGTTCCGTCACCACATCTTCGACCTGCTCGTGGTGATCATCCCGCCGCTGAAGCCCCTTCGCCTCCTCCAGGCGTTCACGCGCGTGGCGTCCAAGCGCACGTCACAGGGCACTGCGCTGCGCAGCCGCATCTCGGTCTACGGCGCGGGCGCCGCCCTCATCCTGATCTGGGTCGCGGCGCTCGCCATGCTCGATGCGGAGCGCGGCAAGCCCGGGGCCAACATCGAGACGTTCGGAGATGCCATCTGGTGGGCGTTCGTCACGATCACGACCGTCGGGTACGGCGACTACTACCCCGTCACCCCGCAGGGACGTGTCGTCGCCGTCGCCCTCATGATCGGCGGCGTCGCGGTCGTCGGTGTCGTCACCGCAACGTTCGCGTCCTGGGTGCTCGAGCGCGCGGCCGCCCGGACGAGCGATGACGACGAGCCCGCGACCCGCGGTCAGATCCGCGCGATCTCGAAGGAGCTCACGCAGATCACCAACCGCGTGAGCGGAGGTCCGTCGACGCCGCCGGAGCAGTGAGCGGGTCGCGACGGCACGGCAGCAGCGCTCCCCGCCGACGATAGGCTCGGCGTGTCAACTGACCGCGACCGGGGAGAGGGCCGATGACCGACGGGCAGGATGCCACGCCTCAGCGCCCGCGCGGGCTGCATCTCGTGCGTCGCCACTTCGCGACCGACGAAGGCGTGTACGGCGTCATCCTCGTGGCGGGCATGATCGTCGCCAGCGGCGGGCACGGCGCGGCCGCACTGCAGGTGTTCTGGCAGGTCGTCGGCACCGTCGTCGTGTTCTGGGCGGCGCACGTCTACGCGGGCACAGTGGCGCACCACGGCTTCGAGGACGGGCGGGTCATCGGCATCCGGGAGTCCTTCCGGCTGGCGCTCAGACGGTCGTGGGGGCTGCTGCTGTCGGCCCTCATCCCGTCGAGCATCCTGCTGCTGGGCGTGACGCAGGTCGTCCCCGATGACGCCGCAGCGTGGTTCGCACTGTGGACGTGCGTCGCGGTGCTCGCGGTGCTCGGCTACATCGCCTTCGCCCGGCGACAGGCGGTCTGGTACGTGCGGGTGCTCGGATCCCTCGCCACGGCGGCGTTCGGCATCGTGATGATCCTGCTCAAGTCGGGCATCCACTGACGGCGCACACGGCGAAGGGGCCCGAACCGGATGACCGGCGCGGACCCCTTCGGAGAGGTGTCAGCTGAGGAGCTTGGCCTTCGCGGCCGCGAACTCCTCGTCAGACAGGATGCCCTGTGCGTGGAGTGCGCCCAGCTGGTTCAGCTGCGACATCAGGTCGTTGCCACCACCGGCAGGCGCCGCGGGAGCGGGGGGCGCCGCAGCGGCCTGAGCCGCCTGCGCGTTCGCGACCGCCTGTGCGGCGGCGGCATCCATCGCCGCCTGCTGCTGCTGCGCGTCGTAGGCCTGCTGCTCGTAGGCCTCGTTCGCCTTCTTCTGCTGGTGCCCCGCGACGGCACCCGAGACCGCGGTCGCGGTCCCGGCCACCACGGCGGTGCGTGCGGCCATTCCGACGAGGCCGGGACGGCCCATCCTTCGCATCATGATTGTCTCCTTCAGCCCTCGACGTGTTCGGACAGGTATGCGTTGACGAGGGGGGCGGGGATGCCCTGGCGCGCCAGGACGAATCCGCCGGCGTCGTAGAGGGCTCCTGCGAACGCCTTCGCCCACAGCAGCTCGACGACGAGGATCGCGGCGGATGCTCCCGGTGGGACACCCTCGGTGAGGTCGGCGATGTCCTCCTCGCTCGCGAGGCCCGCGAGGTCGAGGGCCGGCACGCCGGCGTCGTCGGTCGTGTCGGAGAGCTCGAGGACCGTCAGCTCGCCGTCTTCCGACCGGGTGGCGAAGACCAGGTCGAGCAGGTTCACGGTGCCGGAGGCGACGAGGTCGTCGATGGCCTGCAGGACGCCCGGACCCGGCCTCTCGCCCTCGAAGCCGATCGCATAGAACTCGATCGGGCCGTAGTCGAACGTTGTCATGGATACCTCCGTATTCAACTGCCGTAGGACTGGTCAAAGGCCGCGCGGCGCGTGTTTTGTGGGTCCAGCCTCTACGTGTGTACCTCACACAGCGTCATCCCGCCAGGGTGATTCGAGAATCGCAGGCCGCGCGCAGAGAACGGCCGCCCTGTTCCGAGGAACAGGGCGGCCGTCGTGAAGCTGGTCGGATGTCAGCTGGCGAGTGCCTTCGACTTGATCGCGTCGAACTCGGCCTGCGTGATCGCGCCCGAGTCGAGCAGCGACTTCGCCTTGGCGATGTCGTCGACGCTGCTGGAACCGCCCGCGGTGCCGGCCGTCTGGCGGATGTACTCGTCCTGCGCCTTGCGCATCTCGGCGGCCTGCTCCATGCCGCGCTTGGTCATGCCGCTGCCGCGCGCGATCAGGTACACCAGGGCCGTCAGGAACGGCACGAAGATGAGGAAGATGATCCACACCGCCTTCCACCAGCCGCTCAGCTTGTGGTCGCGGAAGAGGTCGCTCAAGATCGAGAAGAGCACCATCAGGTACGCGAAGAAGACGAAGACCCAGAAGAACCACCAGATCCAGCCCCAGAGGCCCATGTCGTTCATGTCAATCCAATCGTTTCGGGGCGGGCCGGGAGCCTGCCGCCACACTCCGACGCTATTGATGCGCCCTCGACGCGGCGTCACCCGCCACGGATGAGAATCTATTGCGTCTGGGTTCCCACCGGGTTGACCGACACGACCTCGATGTGCAGGCCGTCGAACATGTCGAGCAGCCCGAACAGCATCGACTGATCGGAGATCGGACCGACGATCCGCGTCATCCCGTGCTCGCCCGGCTCGACGTCGAACCCGTCGAGCGCGGCGACGATATCCGCACCGAGCCTTCCGCGTACGACGACCTCCATCACGTGAGGGTGCATGCACGACCTCCTCGGAGTGCGGCGTTCACAGCGGTGTAGCCACATGGTGGGCCACACTGCCGCCGGGTGCCGTCATCCCTGTGGGATGATTCTCATGCCCAAGCGAACCTCGCACGCGGAAGGGCGGACGGATGACGGTCTCGCACAGCGTTCCTCCTCACGCCGTCGAGCGGCCGGAGCTCCTGGCCCGCCTCGACGTCGGCGTGGACGCCCCCTTGACCCTCGTCGTCGCGCCGGCAGGCTCCGGCAAGAGCGTGCTGCTCGCCCAGTGGGTGGCGACGCTCGCGGATGCGAAGGTCGCATGGTTCGAGATGGGCGACGCCGATAGTGACTCGGTGTACTTCGCACGACGGTTCATCGCGAAGCTCCGTTCGATGGACCCGGTGCTCGCCGACCTCGACCCTCTGCTGGGAACGGCCGGCGTGGGGCTCGGCGACGCGCTGCTCGAGACCATCGCGGCGGCGCTCGCGGATGTGCCAGGGAAGGTCGTGGTTGTGTTCGACGACCTGCACCGGGTGTCGAACCAAGAGTTCGTGACGGATCTCTGGCGACTGGTCGATCTGCTTCCTCCGAACGTGCACTTCGTCTTCTCGTCGCGCGTGGACCTCAAGCTCGGGTGGAGCCGCCACCGCCTGCAGCACGGGCTGGTGGAACTGCGGCAGGCGCAGCTGGCCTTCGACCCGGAGGGCGCGGGCAGGATTCTCGAGCACATCCTGCGACGCCCGGTCGAGCCCGCGACCGCGGCACTCGTCGCCGAGCGAACGGAGGGCTGGGCGGCAGGCATCCAGCTCACCGCCCTGAGTCTGCGGTTCCGCTCAGACGCGGACGAGATGGTCGACGCGCTCGCCGAGAGCGATCGCCTCGCGATCGACTACCTGAGCGAGGAGGTGCTCGACGCGATGCCCATTCAGCGGCGCCGCGCTCTGCTGCAGCTCTCCGTCCTGGAAGAGATCAACCCGGGACTGGCCGAAGTGGTCGGCGGCGTCGACGGGGCCGGCTTCCTTCGCGAGCTCGAAGACGAGTCGATGTTCGTCATCGCCGTGACCGGCAAACCCGACCACTACCGCTTCCATCACCTCTTTCGCGACCTCCTCCGGTACCGGCTGCGCGCATCCGATCCCGAGGCCGAATCGGATCTCCTCGCGGTCGCGTCCGGATGGCACGCCGCACGAGGCGACGTCGTCGCGGCGATCGAGTGCCTCTTGGCGGCGAAACGCTGGGATCAGGCGCTCGACCTGATCCTCGCGCGCGGACGCGAGGTGTACGAGCGCGGTGAGACGGCGACGGTAGCCCGATGGCTGGCGATCATCCCGGCCGAGTCGCGGGCAGCGCGCGTGGAGGCCCGCCTGCTGTACGGCATCCTCGAAGGGATGTCGGGCCGCGCCGCGATCGCCGAAGACACGCTCCGTGACGTGCTCAGCGACGAGAACCTCACCACGGGCGCGGAGGTGGTGGCGCGCGCCTACCTCGCCGCTGCCGTGCAGTTCCGGCCGCACCCCGAGGTCTACCTCGCGGAGGGCGAGCGCTCCCTGCGCCTGATCGAGGAGTCTCCGACGCTCGTCGTGCCCGATCTGCTCAGGATGTCCGACCTGCGCATGCTCAACACCCTGGCGCTGGGGTCTGTCGGTCGCGGGCACTTCTACCTGGGTGACGCCGAGCAGGGCCGGATCTGGCTCGAACGCGCGCTCGAATCGGTCGGCTCGGGCTACGCGCCGTGGCGCATCCACCTGCTCGGGAGTCTGGCGATCATCGAGGCGTGCCAGGGCCGGCTGGTGCGCGCGTCCGAGCTCGCCGACGAAGCGCTCGAGATGGCGAGTGAACTGAGCCTGCTGGGGCACCCGGCGCCCGCCGACGCGTATCTCGCGCGCGCCCTGGTGGCGATCCAGCGGGGAGAACCCGAGGCGGGCGCCGTCGCCCTCCACGAGGGATACGCCCGCGCCCACGCCAACGGTCGCGCGCAGCTCATGTGGATCGCCTACGCGGCCTCCCGCCTGGTGGATCCGGACGGAACCGACGCGTCGATCGTGTCGCCCGGTGGCGCGCCGCCACCCGTCGTGCGCAGCGCCCTTCGCTCGATCCGGCACCGCCGGCTCCGGCAGGCCGGGGGAACTGCTCCGGTGCGCACCGAGACCGACTGGTCGGGTGACCTGTTCGAAGACGTCGCCGGACTTCTGACGTCGCGCGACGTCGCCGCCGCGCGCAAGAAGCTCGCGGCCGTCGGCGCCGCCGACTCACCGAGCCCCGCGCAGGCGGTTCAGCACGGCATCCTGCTCTCGTGGCTCGCCGATCTCGAGGGGCGTCAGTCGGATTCGCGGCACCATCTGCTCACGGCTCTCGCCGCCGCGGAGGCGGAGGACCTCGTCCATCCGTTCCTCAGCGCCGGGCCCCATGTGGAAGAGCTGGTCCGCACGCTGCCTGGGCGGCCGGCGGGGTTCCGCCGCACCGTGCTCGACCGGTTCGCCCCCGCCGCCAGGATGGCCGCCGGCCCGTTGACCGAGCCGTTGACCGCCCGGGAGCTGGAACTGCTCGCGTATCTGCCGAGCCGTCTGACGAACGCCGAGCTCGCTGCGCGCTGCTTCGTATCGGTGAACACCGTCAAGACGCACATGGCGCACATCTATCGCAAGCTCGACGCGGGCGGGCGGGATGCCGCGATCGCCCGGGCCCGCGACCTCGGGCTGCTCGACTCGGAGGATATCGCCCGCGTGGGATGACTCACCGCACCTGTGCGCGGCGATAGCCTGCGGCCCATGAGCAACACGCCTGATGAGTCCGCGCTCGGGATGCCCGAGCCGGCCGGTGCGCCCGAGCCCGCACCCATGGCCGAAGTGCTCGCGGACGACATCGAGCCGGCGCCCCCGGTGACCCGCGAGGCGCGACGCGGCATCCTCGCATCCATCGAGCGTCCGCTCGCCGTCGCCTTCATCGCCACGCTGGGCGTACTCGGCGGGATCGTGCTCGGATCCGCGATCGCCTCGATCACCTCGATCCTGATCTACATCGTGCTGGCTCTGTTCATCGCCCTGGGGCTCGATCCCATCGTGCGCCTGCTCGAGCGGCGCGGGCTCAAACGCGGCTCCGGCATCGGCATCGTGTTCGGCGTGTTCCTCCTGCTGGCCGCGGGCCTCCTGTTCTTCGTCCTGCCGCCTGTCGTGCAGCAGATCGGCCAGTTCATCGAGTCGATCCCCGAGGCCGTCGCGAACACGCTCGACAGCGAGTGGTTCGCCGCCCTGCCGCCGGATCTGCAGCTGGCCGTCACCGGCGCCTTCGAGCAGATCGCGGAGGGCGTCGGGCATCCCGAGACGATCGCGGCGATCGGGGGTGGTGTGCTCAAGCTCGGCGTCGGAATCGCCAACGCCATCACGGCGGGATTCATCATCACGGCGCTCACGCTCTACTTCCTGGCGTCGCTCGACGGGATGAAGAAGGCGCTGTACTCGCTCGCCCCCGCCTACGACCGCCCGACGCTCTCGCGGATGACGGAGCGCGTCACGGCATCCGTCGGCAGCTCGCTCCTCGGATCGGTGACGCTCTCGGCCATCAACGCCGCGGTCGTGCTGGTGCTGCACGTGGTCATCGGACTGCCCTACGCGACGCTCATGGCCGTCATCGCGTTCGTCATCACGTTGATCCCGCTGTTCGGCTCCGTGATCTTCCTCTTCTTCGCGTCGATCGTCGCGCTGTTCTCGAGCCCGGCGCAGGCGCTGTGGTTCCTGCTCGGCTACCTCGTCTACATCCAGATCGAGTCGTACGTCGTGAGTCCTCGTGTCATGAACCGGGCGATCTCCATTCCGGCAGCGCTAGTGCTCATCGGCGCGCTCGTGGGAGGGACGCTGGCGGGTGTGATCGGCGTGCTGGTGGCGCTTCCGGTGATGGCGTCGATCCTCCTGATCATCCGCGAGGTCGTCGTGCCGAAGCAGAACAGCAAGCTGCACCCCTGACCGCGAGTCCCGTTTCGCCCTGAGCGGAAAATGCACCCACTCGGTCGATGAGTGTCGGTGGGGTCTGCGACGCTGTATGTCGGCGGATGGCGCGCTTTGCGCGACCCCGCGACGACACTGCTGGCGTCGCCTGCCGCCCCACCCCTCACCATCTGGAGACCTCCGTGCTCGGCAAACTCCTCTTCCGATATCTGAAGACCTATCGCTGGCTGCTGCTCGGCGTGCTGGTCTTCCAGTTCGCCTCCGCCATGGCGTCGCTGTATCTGCCCCGGCTGAACGCCAACATCATCGACCAGGGCGTCGCAAAGGGCGACACCGCGTACATCTGGTCGACCGGCACGCTCATGCTGGGGATCTCGCTCGCGCAGATCACGACATCCATCGTCGCCACGTACTTCGCCGCCCGTGCCGCGATGGCCATGGGCCGCGACGTCCGCCGCGACGTGTACGGCAAGGTGAGCAGCTTCTCGGAGCGCGAGGTGTCGAAGTTCGGCCCGGGCTCGCTCATCACCCGCAACACGAACGACGTGCAGCAGGTGCAGATGCTCGCCATGATGGGCGCGACGATGCTCGTCACGGCCCCGCTGCTCGCGATCGGCGGCGTCATCATGGCGGTGCAGCAGGACGCCCAGCTGAGCTGGCTCATCGCGGTCGCCGTGCCGGTGCTGCTGCTGATCGCGGGCATCGTGATCAGCCGCATGGTGCCGCTGTTCCGCATGTTCCAGACCAAGCTCGACACGGTCAACCGCATCATGCGCGAGCAGCTCACGGGAGTGCGCGTCGTGCGCGCGTTCGTGCGGGAAGACATCGAAGAGGAGCGATTCCGCGGGGCCAGCACCGACATCATGGTGGTCGGCCGCAAGGTGGGTTCGCTGTTCGTGCTGCTGTTCCCCCTCGCGATGCTCGTGCTCAACGTCACGGTCGTCGGCGTGATCTGGTTCGGCGGTATCCAGGTGAACGAGGGCGACATCGAGATCGGCACCCTCTTCGCGTTCATGCAGTACGTGGGTCAGATCCTCATGGGCGTGCTCATGGCGAGCTTCATGACGATCATGATCCCCCGCGCGGCGGTGTCGGCCGAGCGGATCGGCGAGGTGCTCGCGAGCGAGTCGACGCTGACGCGCGCCGAGAACGCCGTGGGCGAGTTCCCCGAGCCGGGGGCTGTGACGTTCCGCGACGTGGAGTTCACCTACCCGGGCGCCGAGTCGCCCGTGCTGCAGAACATCAGCTTCACGGCGCGCCGGGGCGAGACCGTGGCGATCGTCGGTTCGACGGGTGCCGGAAAGACCACGCTGGTGTCGCTCATCCCGCGCCTGTTCGACGTGACGGGCGGTGCGGTGAGCGTCGGCGGCGTCGACGTGCGCGACGCAGACCTCGATCAGCTCTGGAAGGGCATCGGCCTGGTGCCGCAGCGGCCGTTCCTGTTCACCGGCACGATTGCCTCCAACCTCCGGTTCGGCCGCGAGGAGGCGACCGACGACGAGCTGTGGCGGGCGCTCGAGATCGCGCAGGGTCGCGATTTCGTGGAGGAGATGGACGGCAAGCTCGGGGCGCGCATCGCGCAGGGCGGCACGAACGTCTCGGGTGGGCAGCGCCAGCGTCTCGCGATCGCGCGGGCGATCGTGCACCAGCCAGACATCCTCGTGTTCGACGACTCGTTCTCGGCCCTCGACCTCACGACCGACGCCCGATTGCGGCAAGCACTATGGCGGGAGCTGCCAGACGTGACGAAGATCGTCGTCGCGCAGCGGGTCTCGACCATCACCGATGCCGACCGCATCGTGGTGCTCGAAGACGGCCAGATGGCGGGCGTGGGGACGCACGAAGAGCTGCTCGAATCGAGCGTCACCTACCGCGAGATCGTCGAGTCGCAGCTGGGGGTGGAAGCATGAGCGCCCCCGACGTCCTCACCGAGGAAGAGCGCCTCGAGCTCGAGCTCGCCGAGCAGGCCCGCCTGACCTCGGGCGACTGGGACAGCGTAAAGCCAGGCAAGGCCGAGAACTTCGGCAAGAGCTTCGCGCGCCTGGTCGGGCTGCTCAAGCCTCACGCGGTCGCGTTCATCTTCGTGTCGATCCTCGGCGCCGTGGGTGTCGTGCTCGCCGTGATCGCGCCGAAGGTGCTCGGGCAGGCGACGAACATCATCTTCGAGGGGTTCGCCTCGAACGCCCTTGCTGCTCAGTTCCCCGCGGGCACGTCGCAGGAGGCTGCCGTCGAAGGGCTGAAGGCCGCCGGACAGACCGACTACGCCAACATGGTGAGCGCCATGGACGGCCTCGTCGTCGGCGCCGGCGTGAACTTCGACGAGCTGCGAATGGTGATCGTCGCGGTGCTCGCGATCTATGTGGTGTCGTCGCTGCTGAACTGGGTGCAGGGCTACGTCATCAACGTCATCATGGTGCGGACCATGTGGCGCCTGCGCGAGTCGGTCGAGGCGAAGATCAACCGTCTTCCGCTGTCGTACTTCGACAAGGTGCAGCGCGGCGAGCTGATCTCGCGCGTCACGAACGACATCGACAACATCACGCAGACGATGCAGCAATCGCTGTCGACGGTCGTGACCTCGATCCTCACGGTCGTGGGCGTGCTCATCATGATGTTCACGATCTCGTGGCAGCTGACGATCGTGGCACTGGTGTCGCTCCCGCTCATGGCCGTCATCTTCGGTGTCATCGGACCCCGCTCGCAGAAGGCGTTCGGCATCCAGTGGCGCAAGGTGGGTCGCCTCAACGCCCGCGTCGAGGAGTCGTTCTCGGGTCACGCGCTGGTCAAGGTGTTCGGCCGCGAGGCCGACTCCGCCGAGAAGTTCGCGATCGAGAACGAGGAGCTCTACGAAGCCAGCTTCAAGGCCCAGTTCCTCTCGGGCATGATCATGCCCGGCATGATGTTCATCGGAAACCTGACGTACGTGGGCATCGCGGTGCTCGGCGGCCTCATGGTGGCCAACGGCCAGCTGCGTCTCGGTGACGTGCAGGCGTTCATCCAGTACTCGCAGCAGTTCACGCAGCCGCTGTCGGAGCTCGGCGGCATGGCCGCGGTCGTGCAGTCGGGCACGGCGTCGGCCGAGCGCGTGTTCGAACTGCTGGATGCCGATGAGCAGGAGCCCGATTCCGCCGACGCACCCGCCCTTCGACAGGCTGAGGGACCGGGCAAGAGCGGCGTCATCGAATTCGAGAACGTGCAGTTCTCGTACACGCCCGAACGTCCGCTCATCACCGACCTGTCGTTCCGGGTCGAACCGGGCCAGACCGTCGCGATCGTCGGACCCACCGGCGCGGGCAAGACGACGCTCGTGAACCTGATCATGCGGTTCTACGAGCTCGACGGGGGGCGCATCCTGCTCGACGGGCAGGACATCGCCGACCTCACCCGCGATGACGTGCGATCCCGCACGGGCATGGTGCTGCAGGATCCGTGGCTGTTCGCGGGCACGATCCGCGACAACATCCGCTACGGGCGCGAGTCCGCGACCGATGACGAGGTCATCGCCGCCGCCAAGGCAACCCGCGTCGACCGGTTCGTGCACTCGTTGCCCGACGGCTACGACACCGTGCTCGACGAAGACGCCTCGAACGTCTCGGCGGGCGAGAAGCAGCTCATCACGATCGCGCGGGCGTTCGTCGCCCAGCCGTCGGTGCTGATCCTCGACGAGGCCACCTCATCCGTCGACACCCGCACCGAGCTGCTGCTGCAGCACGCCATGGCCGCGCTGCGCGAAGGACGCACGTCGTTCGTGATCGCGCACCGCCTCTCGACGATCCGGGATGCCGACCTCATCCTCGTCATGGAGCACGGCGACATAGTCGAGAAGGGCTCGCACGACGAGCTCATCGCCCAGCGCGGCGCGTACTGGCGGCTGTATCAGTCGCAGTTCGAGCAGGCGGCGACCGATCTCGACGCCGAAGCGGCGCTGCTCGAGACCGGTGCCGTGCCGGTGGGCGCCGGCACCGCGGAGCCGTCCGAAGAGAGCTGAGACGGTGGGCGCGAGGCCTCCTCGCGCCCACCGCCCCCGATCACGGCCTCACACGTCGCGCGCGCAGCGGAACCCGATGTGCGTCGTCGCGGTGTCCTCGGCCTGCGGGCTCCGCGCCGCCGGGCGGAAGCGCAGGCAGTAGTCGGGCGAGCACAGGTACGAGCCGCCCTTGAGCACGCGGCGGGGTGTGCGCGAGCCGGCCTGCGCACTCGCCGTCGCGAGCAGGTTCGCGCGCTTGCCGGCATCCACCGGGGTGTCCGACAGTCGCACGTGACGCTGGGTGTAGAAGTCGCTCGTCCACTCCCAGACGTTGCCGATCATGTCGGACAGCCCGAAGCCGTTGGGCGCGTACGAGCCGACCGGCGCGGTGGAGGCGCCGAAGGCGCCCTGGTTGTCGTACGGAAAGCGCCCGATCCACGAGTTCGCCTGCGGCACCCCGCCCGGGTACGCGTCGTCGCCCCACGCGAACCGTGCGCCGTCGACGCCGCCGCGCGCGGCGAACTCGTGCTCGGGCTCGGTCGGCAGGCGCTTTCCCGCCCACGCCGCATAGGCCACGGCATCCTCGAACGACACCTGCACGACCGGATGCCGGAGCCTCTCGTCGATCGTCGAGCCGGGGCCTTCGGGCGACCGCCACGATGCTCCCGGCATCCACCGCCACCACTGGCGCCAGTCGTTCAGGTCGACGGGACCGGCAGTCGGGGTGAAGACCAGGGCGCCCGGAACGAGGTCGGCCGGGTCCGCTCCCGGGAAATCTGCCGGGTCGATGTCCCGCTCGGCGAGCGTGACGTACCCGGTGTCGGCGACGAACGCGGCGAAGTCCTCGTTCGTGACCTCGAACCGATCGATCTCGAAGGCGTCCACCGAGCGCTCGTGCACCGGGCGCTCGTCGGGGTAGAACCCGTCGGAGCCCATCAGGAAGGTGCCGCCCGGAATGCGGACCATGTCGTCGGCCATGGATTCACGCTAGCGGCGGGGGGCCTCGCCCGGCCCGATCCCCGTCAGTTGCTGCTCTTGGTGATGTTGATGGGCCCGGTATCGGCTTGCTCCTCGGCGCGCGGTGCGCCGGCGAGCCGGTTCCACAGCTTCTCGCGCCAGCCGATGTGCGGGGTCAGCGACTCGATCGCGGCCCGGTTGGTCGAGTAGACCGTTTCGTTGCGGATGACGCCGAAGTGCTCGAGACGTGGGCGAGCGCCAGACCGCACGCGGCTGAACGACAGCGCGATGCCCTCACCCTCGAGCCACTCCCGAAGTGCGGCGAACGACTCGGATGCCGTCACGTCGATGTCGGTCACAGCCTCCATGTCGACGACGACGTGGTGGACGGCATCCGCGCCGCCCGCCGAGGTCACGGCGGACTTCACCGCCTGCGTGAAGACGTCGCCGTTCGCGAAGAACAGCGGGGCCGCCATGCGCACCACGATGACGCCGGGCGCCGTCACCGAGCCCTGGGGCGCTCCCTCGAGCAGAGACGCCGAAGGGTTGTCGTTGAGGGCGAGCACGTCGATGGCCGGATTCGCGGCCCGGCGGGCGAGGTTGACCAGTGCGAGCACGAAGGCGACCACGATGCCTGCGATGGATCCGATGAAGAGAGTGGAGACGAAGCACACGGCGCCGATCGCGAACTCGAACCGGTCGAGCCGCCACAGATCCATGAACTCGCGTATGCCGAGGAGGGGGAGGATCGCCACGGCGACGATGGCCCCGATGGCGGGGGACGGGATGTCGGCGAGCAGTGCTGTGCCGAACAGCAGCAGCAGGAGCGTCCCGGCCGCGAGCACGAGCGACGGGAGCTGCGTGCGCGACCCGGCCTGGTCCATGGCGGCCGTGCGCGACGTCGAGGATCCGACCGTGAAGCTGCCGCTCGCTCCGGCCGCGACGTTGGCGACGCTGAAGGCCAGCAGGTCGCGGTTGGGGTCGGTGCGGTAGTGGCGCTTCTCGCCGTACGACCGGGACACGAGCAGCCCCTCGGCCGTCGCGACCATCGTCAGCGCGATGGCCGAGGGCACGAGCGCGAGCCACGTCTGCCACGGGATGACCGGCCACGTCAGGGCAGGCGGTCCCGCCGGCACCTCGCCCAGCACGGCGACGCCGTTGTCGTCGGCACTGGTGGCGATCACGATGACGGTCGCGACGACGAGCACCACGAGCGCCCACGGCACGACCGGCAGGAAACGCCGGCCGAGGAGCAGGATCGCGATCGAGCCGACCGCGATGAGCAGCGACCACGGGTTGGTCGTGCCGAGCCCGGCGATCAGCTGTGCGGACTTGTCGAGGAACTCTGCACCCGAGTCGATCTTCAAGCCGAGCATCTTCGCGATCTGCGAGACCAGGATGTCGAGCGCCAGGCCGCCGACGAAGCCCACGAGGATCGGCTTCGACAGGAAGTTCGCGAGGAATCCGAGCTTGAAGACGGCCAGCAGCAGGAACAGGATGCCGCCGATGATCGCTTGCGCCAGTGCGAGGGTGGCGTACTCGGCCGAGCCCGCCACGGCGAGTCCGCCGAGTGACGAGGCCACGAGAGCCGCGGCCGCGGCATCCGGAGACGCCACCAGCTGGCGCGACGACACGAACAGGGCATACAGGATGGTGGGCACGATCAGGGCGTACAGCCCCGCGGTCGGGGGCAGCCCTGCGATCTGGGCATAGCCGATGTTCAGCGGGATCGAGATCGCGATGAGCGTCACGCCCGCGAGCAGCTCGCGACCCAGGTTGCGGCGGGTGAGGCCCGCGAGTGGTCGTTGCACGTGGTCCTCCGAGGGTATTGCTCGAGGCTAGCGGGCGGACGCGCCGCGGTTCGGGGACCACGCGGCGCGCACGCACGTGCTCAGGCGTCGTTCATGTGGTCGCGCCACTCCAGCAGCGGCCGCAGCGCCGAGAGGTCGTAGTCGGGGCCGTCGATCGCGGGGATGAGCAGCCGGAAGCCCAGCGCGTGCAGCCGGTTCGGCGCGTCGTCTTCGAGCAGGGGACCGAAGCCGCGGATCGTGAAACCCGTCGACAGCTCGATCTCCGCCGGGTCGCGGCCCTCCTCAGTGCACCGCTCGTGAAAGATGCCGATCTTGCGCGGCAGCTCGTCGAGCCGAGTGAACGTGTGCCAGATGTCGGCGTGCTGGGCGACGAGCCGCAGCGTCTTGCGCTCGCCCTGACCGCCGATGAGGATCGGGATGCGGCGGGTGGGGGCGGGGTTCAGCGCGTCCCATCGCGACCGCACCCGCGGAAGATCGGCCGCGAGGTCGTCGAGGCGACTGCCGACGGTGCCGAACTCATAGCCGTAGGCGTCGTAGTCGGGCTCCGCCCATCCCGAGCCGGTTCCGAAGATGAGCCGCCCGACACCCGTGCCGTGCGCGCTGATGTGGTCGACCGTGCGGGCCATGTCGGCCTGCAGGTCGGCATTGCGGTACGAACTGCAGTTCACGAGAGGGCCGAACTGCACCCGCTCCGTCGATTCGGCGATCGCGGCGAGCACCGTCCACGCCTCGAAGTGCGGGGCGTCGAACGGCTCGGTGAGGGGGAAGAAGTGGTCCCAGTTGAAGACGGCGTCGACCCCGAGGTCTTCGGCACGCAGCACGGCATCGCGGTAGGCGCCGTATGACGCGTGCTGCGGGGCGAGCTGAACGCCGATGCGCACCGGGCGGCCTTCGGCCGGGTGATGGATGCCGCTCATGCCGGATCGATCCGCAGGACCTCGGCGGACTCGCCGATCGCCAGGTCTTCCACGACCCGCAGCGTCCGCGCGAGATCGTCGACCGAGCCGATGACGATGCCGAAGCGCTCCCGGTCGGCGCACACGGCGGTGATCGTGACGAAGTGCGTTCCGGTGTCCCAGGTGTAGGTGGCGAACGGGGGAGTGCGGCCGTCGGCGGGCAGCGGCATGGCCAGCTTCTCGCCGACTCCGAGGTGCGGATTGCGGAACGCCTCGGTGTCGTCGTACTCCATGGGCATCATGGCGCGCGCGGCGCGCAGCTGCGCCGTCGCCTCCTGGATCTGCGCCATCACGACGAGCAGCTCCGGATCGGCCTTCCACACCCACACGAGCACGCGCCCGCCGGCGCGCTTCATGAGGAACGGCGCCGCCTGGCTCATTCCCCACGCGAGGAAGCCGCTGGCCGGGCGCTCGGTCTGGCCCATGGCGCGGCCGGCCTGAGTGAGCAGCATCCGGATCGCCGCCTTGCGGTGGCGGCGTCCGCCGAAACCGAGTGAGTCGGTGACGGGGACCCACAGCGTGGGGTCGGCATCGGCCTGCAGTCGCATGGTTCCAGCGTACGTGGGCGGGCGCTCGCAGGTCGGCGCAGGCCGCTCGGGTACAGTGGATGCCGCGTGCCCCCACCCCTCAGGCGCGTCTCCCCGCCGCACAGACAGGCCATCCCCACCCCGTGACCGATCCCGCGACGCCCGACGACCATGCCGCCGACGGCGATGGTCGGCGCCCGCTGACCATCCTGATCGGCGCGGACACCTTCACGCCGCACGTGAACGGCGCCGCTCGCTTCGCCGAGCGCCTCGCCGCCGGCCTCGTCAAGCGCGGCCACGACGTGCACGTCATGGCGCCCGGCAAGAGCCACACGCCGAGCGGCACGTTCACCGAGGTCATCGAGGGTCAGCCGATGACGGTGCACCGCATCCCGTCGCACCGCTACTGGCCGCACGACTGGCTGACGTTCGTCTTCCCGTGGATGACGAAGCACTACTCGCGGAAGGTGCTGAAGACCGTCGACCCGGATGTCGTGCACATCCAGTCCCACATCAACATCGGCCGCGGGCTCTCGCGCATCTCCCACCAGCGCGACATCCCGATGATCGCCACGAACCATGTGATGGCCGAGAACATCCTCGACTTCACGACGCTTCCGCCGCTGCTCGACAAGGTGGTCGTGAAGCTCGCGTGGGACGATGCGAAGCGCACATTCGACATGACGCGTGCCGTCACGACGCCGACGCGCAAAGCGGCGGACTTCCTCGAGGCGACGATCGACATCCACGGCGTGATTCCCATCAGCTGCGGCATCGAGGCGAGCAACTACACGCCCGACTACACGCCGCGCGACGCGAACCGGCTGGTGTTCGTGGGGCGGCTCACGACCGAGAAGCAGATCGATGTCGTGCTCCGCGCCATCACGAAGCTCGACCCGAGTCTCGACGTGACGTTCGACATCATCGGAAACGGCGACCAGCGCCGCAACCTCGAGCACCTGACGAAGGAGCTCGGTCTCACCGACCGCGTGACGTTCCACGGGCTGACCTCCGATGAAGAGCTGCGAGCGACCCTCACGAACGCGAGCCTGTTCGTGATCGCGTCGATCGCCGAGCTGCAGTCCATCGCGACGATGGAGGCGATGGCTTCCGGCCTGCCGATCGTCGCGGCCGACGCCGTCGCGCTGCCGCACCTCGTGCACGACGGCGAGAACGGATACCTCTTCCGGCCCGGCGACGTCGACGACCTCGCCGAGAAGCTCACGACGGTGCTGCGGCAGACGCCTGAGGAGCGCCTGCGCATGCAGCAGGCGTCGCGCGACGGCGTGAAGGTGCACGACATGCAGCGCACGCTCGACACCTTCGAGGCGCTCTACCGCGGCGAGCCGATCCCCGAGTAGGCGCCGTGCATGTCGTGATGTTCGGCGATCAGCACCTCGAATCCCTCGGCGGCGCTCAGGTGTCGATGCGTCTGCAGCAGCGGTTCCTCGAGAAGGCCGGGCACGTGGTCACCGTCGTCGCCCCGCGCATGCACGGCCCGCGCGCCGCCGCGGCCCGCCGCGACGACGTGTACCTCGATCTGCCGTCGGTGCCCATCACGTTCGATCGCGAGTACTCGTTCACGTGGCCTGGGCGGCGAACGGATCGGTTCCTCGACAACGCCATGACCGGTCGCCCTCCCGTCGACCTGGTGCACGTGCAGGCGGACTTCTGGGGTGCGTTCATCGCGCACCGGTTCGCGAGGCGGCACGCGCTGCCTGTCGTCCACACGATGCACAATCGGGTGGATGTCGGGATCGAGGCGACCACGCCTTTTCCGAAGCTCGTGATGCGGGTGCTGAACGCGTGGCAGCGCGGATCGCTGCGGGGCGCGGTCGAGACCACGCAGACGGACAGCGATGGCTGGGCGTACCTGCGCACCTTCGCGAGGGGATCGGATGCCGTCACGGCGCCCTCCGCGCACTTCGCGGGCAAACTCGAAGAGCACGGGGTCGTGCCCCCGGGCGGTTCACGGTCGGTCGATGTCGTCTGGAACGGGATCGACGACGACGTGCTGGATGCCGCGCTGGCATCGGCGGCGCCTCGCGAGCCCGGGCGCCCGAGATTCGTGTGGATCGGGCGCATGAGCCCCGAGAAGCGCCTGCTGCCCTTCCTCGAGGCAGTGATCGCGTCGGGCATCGACGCCGACGTCGAGGTGATCGGAGGCGGCGGGCAGCTGCGCGCCGCACGCCGGCTCGTCGAGAAGGGCCGGCCGACGGCATCCATCGTGTTCGCGGGCCGGATGCCGTATGCCCAGACCCTGCGGCGGATTCAGGCCGCCGACGCCGTCGTGCAGACCTCGATCGGCTTCGAGACGCAGGGCATGACGGTGTTCGAGGCCGCGTCGCTCGGCACGCCCGCCGTGGTCAGCGATCCCGACATCGCGGCCGAGCTCGGCGCAGGCCGGTGGGATGTCGCCGACGGCTCGGTCGCCGCGCTCGCCGCGGCGCTGCGTCAGGCGGCAGCCGACATCGAGGCGGGCTCGGCGCCCATTCCCGACCCGACGGTCCGCGAGCGCTTCCGTCAGTCGTCGCGCACGGCGGCGATGGTCGAGGTCTACGACCGCGTCACCGCCTGACCCCGTCTCCGGCCCGGCCCTCTTTCGAGTTTGGGGCGGATTTCGTCCGTTGGGGCGCGGATTCTGCGCCCCAACGGAGGAATGTCGCCCCAAACCCTCGGGGCACGAATCCGGGTCAGGCGAGGCGCGACCAGTCGGTCGGTGTACGACGGTAGCCGTCGTTGCGCAGGGCCGCGATCGTCGAGGCGATCGCGACTGCGGACAGTGCTGCGATGAAGATGACGATGAACATGGCAGTAACGCTACGCTTGCGCTCAGACTGCCACGAGTGGCAGAATGGCCACTCATCGTATGAAAACTGCCATGACGGAGGAAGCGCATGAAGACAGTCGCCGTGATCGTGCAGGACGGCTTCGCACCGTTCGAATTCGGCGTCGCGTGCGAGGCGTTCGGCCTCGACCGGTCGGATGACGGCATCCCGAACTTCGACTTCCGCATCGTCACGCCCGAACCCGGTGTCGTGCAGTCCAAGATCGGCTTCTCGATCAATGTCGAGAACGACCTCTCGTTCGCGTACGAGGCGGACCTCGTCGTCGTGTCGCCGACGCCGCGCGAGTACTGGGCGCACACCGACGAGCGGGTGCTCGACGCTGTGCGCGATGCGGTCGCCCGCGATGCGTGGGTGCTGAGCGTGTGCAGCGGGTCGTTCATCCTGGGTGCGGCCGGCGTGCTCGACGGACGCAAGGCCACGACGCACTGGATGTACGCCGACGTCATGGCGAAGATGTACCCCCGGGTCGACATCGACCCCGACGTGCTCTACGTGCAGGACGGCCGCATCATCACGAGCGCCGGCACCGCTGCCGGCCTCGACGCGTGCCTGCACCTGCTGCGCCAGGAGCTCGGCGCCGAGATGACCAACCGCATCGCCCGCCGCATGGTCGTGCCGCCGCAGCGCGACGGCGGCCAGGCGCAGTTCATCGACAAGCCGCTGCCGCAGGTCGCGTCGCTCTCGCTCGCCCCGGTCACCGATTGGATGCTCGACAACCTGCGGCTGGAGCTCAGCGTCGACCAGCTCGCGGCGAAGGCGCACATGTCGCCGCGCACGTTCGCCCGCCGGTTCAAGGCCGACTTCGGTGCGACCCCGGCCGCGTGGCTCGCGCGCCAGCGGATCATCCACGCCCAGCGCCTGCTCGAGAAGACCGACCTGGGTCTCGACCGCATCGCCTACGAGAGCGGCTTCGGATCCGCAGCCGTACTGCGGCAGAACTTCGCCCGCGTGCTCGCCACGACCCCGACGGCGTACCGTGCGCGGTTCTGCTGCACGCAGGAGGCGATGGATGCCGCCGGCGCCACCGCGCGCGAGCTCGAACCGGTCGCCTGACCCCTACGGCTGCACGATCGGGAACCAGAACGGGAAGTCCTCGAGCAGGTCGAAGATCCCCGAGACGGCTGCGGTATCGCCGTCGACCGTCAGCGAGCCGTCGGTGATCGCGTCGTCGACGGTCGACGACCTTGCTCGCCCCATCGGTCCGGTGTAAACTTGAGTCAACGCGGCTCAACTTTTGAGCCGCTACAAGACTTTCAGGAGACACATGAACGCCACCCAGCAGCCCGGACAGGAGGATGCCCGCAGCGCCCTCGAGCAGTTCGGCATCAACCTCACCGACCGCGCCCGCCAAGGCAAGCTCGACCCCGTCATCGGTCGAGACGGTGAGATCCGTCGCGTCAGCCAGGTGCTGACCCGTCGCACCAAGAACAACCCCGTGCTCATCGGCGAGCCGGGTGTCGGCAAGACCGCCGTGGTCGAGGGCCTCGCGCAGCGCATCGTCGCGGGCGACGTGGCCGACTCACTCAAAGACAAAGAGCTCGTCACGATCGACATCTCTGCCCTCGTCGCCGGCGCGATGTACCGCGGCCAGTTCGAGGAGCGCCTGAAGAGCGTGCTCAAAGAGATCACCGACTCCGACGGCCGCATCATCACATTCATCGACGAGCTGCACGTGCTGATGGGCGCGGGCGGCGGCGAAGGGTCGGTCGCGGCATCCAACATGCTCAAGCCCATGCTCGCCCGCGGCGAGCTGCGCATGATCGGCGCCACCACGCTCAACGAGTACCGCGAGTTCATCGAGAAGGACGCCGCCCTCGAACGGCGCTTCCAGCAGGTGTACGTCGGCGAGCCGAGCGTCGAAGACACCGTCGCGATCCTGCGCGGACTCAAGGAGCGCTACGAGGCGCACCACAAGGTGGCGATCTCGGATGCCGCGCTCGTCGCCGCGGCATCCCTCTCGCACCGCTACATCCCCAGCCGGCAGCTGCCCGACAAGGCCATCGACCTCATCGACGAGGCCGCGTCGCGACTGCGCATGGAGATCGACTCCGCGCCGCTCGAGATCGATGAGCTGCGCCGCCACGTCGACCGGCTGAAGCTCGAGGAGCTCGCGCTCAAGCGGGAGAAGGACGAACCGTCGAAGGAGCGCCTCGCGCAGCTGCGCGCCACGCTCGAGGCCGAACAGGCAAAGCTCGGCGAGCTGCAGGCGCGGTGGGAGCACGAGCGGGCCTCGCTCAACCGAGTCGGAGACCTCAAGACCAAGCTCGACGCCGCCCGCATGGAGGCCGAGCGCGCGCAGCGCGAGGGCAACCTCGAGAAGGCGTCGCGGCTGCTGTACGCCGACATCCCGGCGCTCGAGCGGCAGCTCGTCGACGCCGAGCGCGAAGAGCCCGCCGGCGACCGCATGGTCAACGACCAGGTGACCGACGAAGACATCGCCGCGGTGATCGCGATGTGGACGGGTATCCCCGTCGGTCGTCTGCTGCAGGGTGAGACCGAGAAGCTCCTGCATCTCGAGGCGGAGCTCGGCAAGCGCATCATCGGGCAGAAAGAGGCCGTGAAGGCGGTGTCGGATGCGGTGCGCCGCTCGCGCGCCGGAATCAGCGACCCCGATCGCCCGACGGGCTCGTTCCTGTTCCTCGGCCCGACGGGCGTCGGCAAGACCGAGCTCGCCAAGGCGCTCGCGGAGTTCCTGTTCGACGACCCGCACGCGATGGTGCGCATCGACATGTCGGAGTACGGCGAGAAGCACTCCGTCTCGCGGCTGGTCGGTGCCCCTCCGGGCTACATCGGCTACGAGCAGGGCGGCCAGCTCACCGAGGCCGTGCGCCGCCGTCCCTACAGCGTGGTGCTGCTCGACGAGGTCGAGAAGGCGCACCCCGAGGTCTTCGACGTGCTGCTGCAGGTGATGGATGACGGCCGCCTGACCGACGGCCAGGGCCGCACCGTCGACTTCAAGAACGTGATCCTGATCCTCACGTCGAACCTGGGTTCGCCGATCCTCATCGACCCGACCCTGTCGACCGAGCAGAAGCGCGAGCAGGTGCAGGTGCTGGTGCGCCAGGCGTTCAAACCCGAGTTCATCAACCGGCTCGACGACATCGTGATGTTCGAGGCACTCACCGAAGACGACCTCGCGCAGATCGTCGAGCTCGCCGTCGACGCGCTGCAGCGCCGGCTCAAGGACCGCCGCCTCACCCTCGCGGTGACGCCCGACGCACGCACGTGGCTGGCCGAGCGCGGCTACGACCCGGTGTTCGGCGCCCGGCCGCTCCGCCGGCTCATCCAGTCCGAGATCCAGGACCGCCTCGCGATGGCGCTCCTGGCGGGCGGCGTGCGCGACGGCGACGTCGTGCGGGTGGATGTCGCGGCCGACAGCTCGTCGCTCGTGCTGACGAGCGACGGCCCGGCGGCAGCATCCGAATCCGAGCCCGAGGACGATGACGTGATCGAGGCCGAGCTCCTCGACGACTGACGCACCCGCGCCGTCGGCCCGATACGGTCGGAGCATGCGGTCGGCAGGCAACGGCAGGGTGCGCGAGTGAGGAGCATGCGCGCGCTGTGGGGGTCGACGCACCCGGGTCCGTCCCTCGTGGTGACCGCGCTGGCCCTCGCCCTCGGCACCGCCGTGGGACTGGAGCCCTGGCGGCTCGCGGTGCTGACGCTGGCGGTGTTCTGCGGGCAGCTGTCGGTGGGGCTGTCCAATGACGCCATCGACGCACCGCGTGACCGCGCGGTCGGTCGCGCCGACAAGCCCATCGCGCGGGGGGAGATCAGCGAGCGCCTGGCATGGAGCGCCGCGATCGCCACCCTTGCGGCAGCCCTCGCCCTCTCCGCCGTGCTCGGGATCGGGATGCTGGTTGCCCATGCGGTCTCACTGGCGTCCGCCTGGGCGTACAACGCCTGGCTGAAGTCCACACCCTTCTCCATCGCACCGTTCATCGTGAGCTTCGGCATCTTCCCCTCGCTGGCGACGCTCTCGGCAGCCGAGCCGAGCGTCGCAGCGCCCTGGGGATGGGTCGCGGGCGCAGCTCTGGGAGCCGCCGTGCATCTCACGAACGTACTCCCGGACCTGGATGACGACAGCCGCACAGGCGTTCGCGGGCTCCCGCACCGCATGGGTCCCCGGGCGTCGGCGGTCGTGGCCGCCGCAGGGATCATCGTGGGTGCGATAGCGGTCCTGGTCGGCTCGGCGGGCGGCGACATCCTCGCGGCGTCGCCGCTGTCGTGGGTCTTCTTCGGCGCGGTGGTCGCGCTGGCGGTGGCGACGGCCGTCCTCGCGCTCGTGAGGCCTCCCACGCGCACGCTCTTCCGGCTGGCGATGCTGGCGGCTCTCCTGCTCGCCGCCCAGCTCGTCGCCACCGGCGGTGCGGTCGCCGCGAGCTGAGCCCCGCCGGCGCTCGTCAGGCGTCGGCGTCGAAGCCCATGGCGTAGGCGTGGGCGAGGAAGCGCGCGGGGAAAG
>JADMIO010048146.1_pt1 | contig 23617 bp, 24 predicted proteins | sample 8958161 | NCBI WGS metagenome assembly JADMIO01 (sample SAMN16585339, study PRJNA669376) | soil metagenome | isolation source: Crop rotation soil | place: USA: Cullars Rotation, Alabama | collected 2011
CCGCGACTTCAAGTCACGTGAATTCCAAGCTTCGGATCCCACTGTGCTGGAAAGGGGGAACGCGCGCTATTGAAGATCAAGTACACGGCGCGGGCCTGGGACTCGATCTGGTGAAGCGGATCGTGGAGGCGCATGAAGGCTCCATTCGCCTGGAGAGCCAGCCGGGCAAAGGCAGCAAATTTATCGTGCGACTGCCGATAGGGACCGCGTGACGCCGCGCCTTCTGCTGATCGAGGACGAACCCGGATTGCTGGTCACCATTACGGACCTGCTACGCGCCGAGGGGTATGAGGTGGACACCGCCGGCGATGGAGACGCCGGGCTGGCAAAAGCGCTGGTCGGCCATTTCGACCTGGTGCTGCTGGACGTAATGCTGCCCAAACGCAGCGGCCACGAGGTGTGCAGAGAACTGCGCCAGCGTTCCATGGACGTGGCGATTCTGATGCTGACCGCTAAATCCCAAGTGGTGGACCGGGTGGTTGGGCTGAAACTGGGCGCCGACGACTACCTGACCAAGCCGTTCGATCCGGCAGAGCTGCTGGCCCGGGTCGAGGCCTTGTTGCGGCGGGTCCACAAGAACCAGAGCGTTCCCGCGCAAAGCGTGAAGTTTGGGAATGTCGAAGTCAATTTTGAGCGCGCCGAAGCGCGGAAAAGCGGCAACCCGGTAAGCCTGGCAGGTAAAGAGTTGCAACTGTTACGATACCTCGTGGACCATCGTGGCCGGGCCGTCTCCCGGGACGAATTGCTGCAGCAAGTATGGGAGTACAGCAGCGAGGTCACTTCACGGACGGTGGACGTTCACGTGGCCTGGCTGAGGCAGAAGCTGGAAGACACGCCACAATCGCCCCGCCACATCCAGACGATCCGTGGGAAGGGCTACCGCTTCACGCTTTAGGCGGCTGAGCCACTTCGGCGGGCTGGCGGTTCAATAGGAACGTGGAGGTTTCTTCGAAGAAGGCTCGCAAGACTTGCTCGGCTTCGGGCGGCAGCGCGGCTTCTTCAAAGGCATGATGCATCAACTGCAGCCAGCGGTCGCGGGCGGCCTGGTCGATCGCAAAACGATGATGGCGCATGCGCAGGCGGGGATGGCCACGCTCTTCGATGTAACGCGGCGGGCCGCCAAAACGGAAGATCAAAAAGTTCGCGAGGCGTTGCTCGGCGCCGGCCAGATCCTCCGGGCCGTACATCGGGCCGAGGATGTCGTCCTGCGGAATGCGCCGGTAGAAAGCCGCGACCAAGCGCTCGAAGCCTTCCTCGCGAATTAACCGGTATACCTGATTTTCGTCCACCAATCGAAATTATCCCAGGCGGCCCATGAGCTGTTGAATTTTTTGTTTCTCTTCCTGGGGCGGGTTCTGCCGCAGGGCCTGCTGCAGTTCCGAGAGCGCGCGGGGGCGATCGCCTTTTTGCGAAAAGGCCATGCCCAAATGATAACGATATGTGGAGCGGCCGGGCTCGCGGTTGACCAGTTCCTTGAAAATATCGATGGCGTTGTCGCTCAGGTTCTTGCGCAGATAAATCAAGCCCAGCGTATCGGAGACTTCGCCCACATTGGGCAATAGCTGTTTCGCGCGCTGCGCAAACGTAAGCGCCTGGTCCAAATCGCCTCCGCCTTCGGCCAGCAGATAAGCGAGGTTGTTGAGCGCTACGCCGTTGTTGGGATCGGCTTTGAGCGCCGATTCATAGATCTGGCGGGCGTTGGTCTTCTGGCCCATGCCATCAAGCGACAGGGCCAACGTGCTCAGCACCAGCGGGTTGTCCCCCATGACTTTCTTGGCTTCGTTCAAGGCCGCGATGGATTGCGCCAGATCGCCCTTGCGCCGGTAGGTTTCGCCCATGCGCAGGTAGACATCGGCGCGCGCTTTAGGATCCTGAAGCGCTTCCAACACCTTCTGGTAACGTCCCACGGCCAAGTCGTATTGACCGGCCAGCACAGCCGTCGTCGCCAACGACAATTGCAGATCGATGCGTTTCGGCGATTTGTCGGCTTCCGCGGTGAGCATGCTCAACGCATCGGGAATCTTGTTCTGGTCCAGGTACGATTCGACGATGCCCATCAGCGCGCGCGTGGTAGTGGAGTTGAGCGACCACGATTTACGGAAACGGTCCTCGGCGTCTTTGAACTTCCTTTCGGCGAGGTCGACGAGGCCAAGTTGGTAATAGACGTCGGCGGAATCAGCGTAGTGCTTCGCCATCTCATCCAACACGGCGCGGGATTCGAAATACTTCTTTTGTCCCAACAGCGCCGCGGCCTGGATCAGGTGGGCATTCAGGTTGCTCTTGTCGGCCGCCATGACCTGTTCGGCCGAGCGCAACGCGCCTTCCCATTCGCGCCGGCGGAGTTGCAACTGCGCCAGTGAGATCCGGGCCAATAAGTAGTCCGGCCGCAGTTCAACTGCCTTCTGAAACTCCTGCCGGGCCTGCTCCCAATCGCTGCGGGCTTCGTGCGCGCGTCCCAAATTGAAATGGGCAACCGGATTATTAGGGGTGCGCGCCACCACCGCCTGCAATTCCGATAAGGCGCGGTTGATCTCGCCCTTATCGAGCAGGAGCGTCGCGGCCAAGCCGCGCGCGTCGCTGTCGTTGGGGTCGGCCTTCAGGACTTCCGCGTTGATTTCGGAAGCGTCCTCTTTCTTCCCCTGGCGCATCAACACTTCGATGATTCGTTTTTGATAATTGGCCTTATTGGCGGCGTCCTGCGCGATTCCCTCGCGGTATTCGCGAATAGCGGAATCGTTGTCACCCATGCGGAGGTAAAAATCGCCCACTGCGACATACGCCCCGGGAAAATCCTTGGAATGCGATTCAATTTCCTTGAGCACTGCCACCATTTCCGTCAGCCGCTTTTGGTTGTAGAAGTGGGCGGCGAGCATGGTCAGAAATCCGAACTGCTTGCCGTTGTGCTGGAACCCGAGGCGCAGCACTTTTTCGGCTTCGTCGGGCTTGCCGGTCAGCATCAGGAGCCGATAGAGTTCGGTAAACGCATGCTCTGTCCCATCGGACCGGGCCATCAGGCGGCGGTAGAGAGCTTCCGCGCCGGTGGCATCGCCCAAGGCAGACAGGGCGCGCGCCAATTGCATATCCACGCCGGTCTGCGCGGGTTTGATGGAATCGGCCTTGCGATATTCGGCGATGGCCTGCTGGAGGGAGAGACGGGCCGGGTCTTTTTGCCCAGTGCGCACGAAACTCGCCGATTGGACGAAATTGAGGTCGCCGCTCAGGCGATGGCCGTCGTAAGAATTCGGATCGCGCTTCAGCAACTGTTTGATGTAGCCTTCGACTTCCTCCAGATACTGCTTTTCGGGGGAAGCGCCCAGGTAAATCTCCGAGAGTTTGATTGCGGCATCCCAGTGATCCGGCTGGTCGGCGGGCAATAGTTCTACCGCCCGGCGCAGGGATTGCACCGCGGGAGCCAGCTGCCCGAGGCGCAAATTGGTGAGCCCCAATTTATAGTGCGCCGGACCGTATCGCATGTCCTTTTGCAGGGCGTTGCGGTACATAATCGACGCCTCTTTGAGCTTGCCTTTTTCGAAATATTTATTGCCACTGTCCAAATAACGTTTTTTGACGACGTTGGGATCGCGGCTGCAGCTGCATAAGGCCACCAGAACCGCCAATAGGATAATCAGGGGACGCATATAGCGCATGAAAATCGACCGCAGTCTCCTCTTAACCCGTATCATAGTGCCGTCTCGTTAAAGCCAATAGTTCCAGGCTTCCTAGGAAAAGCGACCGAATTATACCAGTACCTTACGGGGTGACTGCTAGAACCCAACAGCGTACTTTCGAAAGTGGTATACTCACAACTTATGTCGATTCCGTAACTCCTCCCCGGGCGAGCTTTTCGCCCCGTCCGCCCCCAAACGCTTCGCGCAAGTCGAAGCAGTATTCGCGAAAAATAGCGAAATTACAGGAGGTTTTGGATGAGAAAATTGTTAACCAGTAGTCTGGTAATTATTGCAGGAGTGGTGTCGGCGCCCATTCAAGCGTCGCTCAAACAGATCAAAACTGCGCCGGCCCCGGATTACCGGCACGACCCTCGGTTCGCCTCGTTGGACCGCTTCTTTCAAAAGGGCGATTGCCCTGCCAGAGCTTATTCGCATGTCTTCCTGGAAGCCGCCGATGTCTACGACCTGGACTGGCGGCTGCTGCCCAGCATTTCTTTCGTGGAGTCGACCGGGGGAAAGACCGCCCGCAACAATAACTTTTTCGGTTGGGATGGCGGAAAGGCGGAGTTTTCTTCGCCGATCGCCGGCATTCGGAAAGTGGCCGCGCGCCTGGCCCATTCCGATCTCTACCGGAACAAGGGTACGGACGGTATTCTCGCCACTTACAATCCGAACGAGGGTTACGCAGCGAAGGTGAAGTGGGTGATGCACCGGATCGCCGCGCTCGAGTAGTCCGCAAAACCAGGTCCGCCGACAAACGCCGTTTTGGCAGCAAGATCCCCGCCACAGCGCGGTTGACAAGCTCTAACCACAGGGCGTATATTTGCTAACATACTGATCTGTCAGTGGTTTCTGGTGAGCTCATGCTTTCGTTCAGGCGGATGCAGGAACGGCGGCGAACGTCCCTGAACACTTTACCTGATCTCCCTCTCTCGCTGCCATTGATCGATCAACGTCCGGCGGAGGCGCAATGGCCGTAGACCGAAATCCAGGGCAAGGGGACCAGCCGACTCCTGATAACTACGAGGAGTTGCTGGGCGACTACAGCCACTTTAGCCCTCCGGCCGCCAATGAAGTCCTGCAGGGAACCATTCTCAGCATCACGGGAAAAGACGTCATCGTCGACTTTGGATATAAGTCCGAAGGCATCGTGCCAATCGAGCAATTTCAGAATGCGAGCGGCGAGGTAACGGCGAAGCCAGGCGACGTAGTGGACGTGATGGTGGAGCACGGCGAGCAGCCGGAAGGGTACGTCCTGCTCTCGCACACACGGGCGTCGCGGCTGCGGATTTGGGATAACCTCGATCGCGCGTTTCAGGATCAACTGGTGGTTTCGGGCCGCGTCACCGGACGCGTCAAGGGCGGCCTTGCCGTCGACGTGGGCATCGAAGCGTTCATGCCCGGCTCCCAGGCCGATCCGCGTCCAATTCACAACCTCGACAACCTAATTGGCCGCGACATACCCGTCAAGATCATCAAGCTGAACCGGCGCCGCGGCAACGTTGTGGTATCGCGCAAAGCGGCCGTCGAAGAGGAAATTACCCATCGAAAATCGTCCACGCTGGAGCACCTGACCGAAGGGGAAGTCGTGACGGGCGTGGTGAAGAACCTGACCGAGTACGGAGCGTTCGTGGATTTGGGGGGCATCGACGGGTTGCTGCATGTTACCGACATGTCGTACGGACGCATCACGCATCCCTCGGAGATGTTGCACGTAGGCGACGAGATCTCGGTGAAGGTGCTGAAGTTCGACCGGTCGAAGGAACGGGTTTCGCTGGGGCTGAAGCAAATGGCGCCGGATCCGTGGAGCGCGGTGGCAGAGCGATATCCAGTGGATGCACGGGTGATCGGGCGCGTGGTCAACGTCACCGACTACGGCGCTTTCGTGGAACTGGAAGCGGGCATCGAGGGCTTAATTCACATCAGCGAAATGACCTGGTCCCGGCGCATGAAGCATCCGTCCAAAGTGGTCAAGCCGGGGGACCAGGTGGAAGCGGTAGTTCTGGAAGTGCATCCCAAGGAACGCCGCATCTCGTTGGGGCTGAAGCAACTGGAGCCCAATCCCTGGAGCACTATCGACACTCGCTATAGCGTGGGCTCGGTCGTAGAGGGCCGCGTCCGGAATATGACCGATTTCGGAGCGTTTATTGAGATCGAAGAAGGCATTGACGGCTTGGTGCACGTCTCCGATCTTTCCTGGACCAAGCGCGTCAAACATCCCTCGGAAGTGCTGAAAAAAGGGCAAATGGTGCAGGCGGTCATCCTCAACATCGATTCTGCCCAGCGCCGCCTGTCGCTGGGCGTCAAACAATTGCAGCCGGACGCTTGGGAATCTTACTTCCAAAACCACCAAGTGGGCGATATCGTACACGGGCGGGTTTGTCGGCTAGCGAATTTCGGGGCCTTCGTCGAGCTTGCCGAAGGCGTCGAAGGCCTCTGCCATTTTTCGGAAGTTCCCGGATATTCCGCCCGGCGGGGGTCCGAGGAGGCGCCGCTTTCCCCCGGCCAGGAGCTGGATTTTAAGATCATTAAACTGAGCGAAGCAGAGAAGAAGATCGGCCTGAGTTTGAAAGCCGTGGCCGATGACGAAGAAAAGACCCGCCTGGAGGATTATCAACGCCAGGCCGCCGCTGCCACGACCACCATTGAAGAGGTCATGAGCCTCAAGGATCGAAACCTCGAATAACTTGCAAATTTCTTGTAATCAAGCGTATACTGCGGTTTCGTAACCGATTGAGCGGACAAGGAGAATGGGATGACGAAGGCCGATCTGATCGAGGAGGTCTCCCGGGTGGTGGAAATGACCCGGAAGGAATCTGAAGTCATCGTGGAAGCGATTTTCGACAGCATCGTGCGCTCCTTACGTTCGGGCGATAAGATTGAAATCCGCGGCTTTGGCAGTTTCCGAACTCGGCAGCGGCAACCGCGTGTCGGCCGAAATCCGAAAACCGGCGCTCGTGTGGAAGTTCCCGCCAAGAAGATCCCCTACTTTAAACCCAGCAAAGAGTTAAAAGACGTCGTGAACACCTCGTCGCAAGCTCCGGTCGAACCTACTCCGGAACAAGTTCCTAACGCTTAATCAACTCGTTTCATTTACATGGATTTCCTCTGGACGCCGTGGCGCTATCAATACGTCACCAACGCCGGAAGAGAAACCGCATGCATTTTCTGCGCCGCCGCCGCCGATGCCGAACACGACCGGCAGAGCCTGGTAATCCACCGCGCCGCCCGGAACCTGGTAATGCTCAACCGCTATCCGTATACGTCGGGGCACGTCATGGTGGTTCCCTACCAACACGTGGCGCGACTCGAAGACGCGGATGACGAGACGCTGACAGAACTGATCCTGTTGGCTAAACTCGCGGAAAAGAATCTGCGGACGGTTTACCGGCCGGACGGGCTGAACCTGGGTTTCAATATCGGTCACAGCGCCGGAGCTGGAATAGCCGGCCACATTCACCTGCATGCGCTGCCACGTTGGACCGGAGACACCAATTTTATGACGGCAGTGGGAGAAACCCGGGTGCTGCCGGAAGCCCTCGACGACACCTGGGAGCGGCTGCGGAAAGCGTTCGCGTCAACTTAGCCCGCTCAGGCGGCGTCGGTTGCGGACGAAGCGCGGCGGTTGCGAATCATTGTCAGCAGATCGTCGATCACCGAAACCCTGAGCAACAGGGCTAAACCAAGATAAACGACGGCTCCGGCGGTGGCGCACGCAATCGTGACATACGCAGGATTGGCGGTCCAATGCAGCATGCCGCGGCGCAAGGCAAACACGACCAGCGCCATCACCGCGGTACACAACAAAATGGACTGCAAGCTCGAAAGCAGATCCCTGAGGCGAAGGTCGATCAGGCTAAAGGGAATTTTCAGCATGGGAATGGCGATGATTGCAAACGTAATGGCATAGGAGGTGGCCACTCCCAGCGCGCCCCAGCGCAGGCCGACGGCGAAGCTGGCGACGATAATGGCGCTAAACCAAACGCCAGTATGCAGCATTGTGTCAGTGCGCGCCTTAGCCATATAGATTTGCCCCGTCGTGGTGGTAATGCATTGGATCATGCCGATAGGAGCCAGAATCGTAACCAGCAGAGCGGCGGGCATCCACTGTGGTCCCAGCCAAAGCCTCACGAATTCCTGGGCCAGAATCGCCACGCCGCTCATCATGGGGAATGCCAGAAACGCGATGGCGCTGCAGGATCGTAAGTAGGCGGCGCGAAAGCGCGCGTGGTCGTCCTGCATCTGAGTCAGGGCGGGAAACACGACGCGTCCCAATAGATGGGCGATACTTTGGACCGGATAGAGCATCATCTGATACGCGAACTGGTAATAGCCGAGCGGCGTAACGCCGAGATACCGGCCAATGAGGGCGTTATCGGCATTGCGGGCAAAGAAATTCATGAAGTTGAACGCCGACAAATTCATGCCGAACTTAGACATCGAGCGGACTTCGTCGCGGGAAAACTGCAATTGCGGCCGCCATGGCGTCAGCAGAATGAAGGCGGCCGTGCTGACGACCGCATTGGTGAGAGTGGCCGCCACCAGGCTCCAAACGCCTGCGCCATGCAAGGCCATCGCGATGGCGGCGAGTTGTCCCGATGCCAGCGAGCCTACCTCTATGTAGGTAAGCGTGCGGAAGTCCATGCGACGCGCCAGGAGCGCCTGGTGCACGGTGGTGATGTTGGTAAGAAAAAACGAGATGGAAAGCGCTTTCAGCAGGGAGGTCACCATAGGCTCGCGATAAAACAACGCAGCTAATGGGGCGGCCACATAACAGATGACCGATGCTATGGCTCCGAGCGCCGCGGTGACCCAGAATACGCTACTGAGAAACCGGTCATTGACCTGCGGCCGTTGAACTACAGCGCTCCCTACGCCGATATCGCGCATCAGGCTGATGATGTAGATGGCGATTTGCGCCATGTTCATCAGTCCGTAAGCCTCTGGTGCCACCCGCCGAGCCACCACAGCCACGCTGGCGAAAGATAGGATTTGGGTAGTGACTCGCGCGATACCGGTCCACATCGCCCCGGTGAGCACCAGGTTGCCGAGGGGACGGCTGACTTCCGGAGTGGAGGTGGCGGTGGTCACGTGTGCTGGGAGAAGTCACTCACTAACTACTGGGACGCGTGCGGCGAGGGTTCGCGTCACGGTCTCATTCTAACGTAAGACCCGAAAAATCCTCCGGTTAGCCCGTACCAGTTAACCACGGTGGTTAATGACAGCCGCTAGTGGTTACTACCGTCCATGCTTCGTGGAATCTACGGCCGTATTGGCGTCCTGGTACCCGGCGTGTACCGCTGGGACTTTAGGCCGCTGAAGCCAACGGACATAATCGGAGCTGTGAACGGCCACCTTCCTACCGATTGTCCGCGGTGCTCAGAGTTATTGACGGAGTACATTGCGGCTGGCAACCAATTGATCGATACCAAGAAGCGGCTCAAGGGCCGCGCCCAGCCGACGGCCAAAGAAATCGCCTCGGCGCTCATCGATGATGCCTTAGAGCGCAGAAGCCTATTGCGCAAGCGCTTGTCGCTTCATCAGGAACTGCACCGCACGGCGCGCGATCTGGCCGATCGGCGGGAACGCTTGCCCCTGCAACGAAGCCTCTTTTAATTTGGCGCCGGCGAATCTCAAATTTGCCGGCCGCTCTTCCCCGCCCTGCCAGGTTTGAATCCAGGGCTCTTCCAGTTGGTTCCAACGCCAAGCTATTCCCGATCGAGCTCGTAGCTGAGTTCGCGCTCGATGCAAGGGACACAAATGACCAGCGTGGGCCCCGGTCCCTCCTGAATCTCATGCGGCGTCTCTTTATGGCAGACCAGGCAGTAACGGTAGGTCTTCGGTGTATAGCGCGCCGGTTGAGTGGCCATGGGTCCCTCCTGCATTTGTGATTGTCGTGCGGCGGGCCTGAATCCGTCGAGACAGAGCCGTACTCCGGGGTACCTGTTACTTTTTGCAAATTTGGCGGAGTTCCCAAAAGAGGCCGCCGGGGCCAATGGCAGAGACCCCGGCGGTGAGGAGTCAGGTTCAGTCTGGCAATCCAGAAGGACGGCCTTTCCGCAAGTCGCCATAGGTGTCGCCGAATAGCGACTGACGGGGAAGCCGCAAAAGGATAATGGACCGTTTTCGCCCGATTGGAAACCCCCCAATGTACCGCCGCAGTACCAGGACCTTTCTCCGGCTTTCGCTGGGCCGCGCGGGGGCTCATATATAATTCACCTGGAATTTCCTATGAACACTGAGATCGCCTTCGAGATGGCCACGTCCAGCATTCGATTTGGCTCCGGAGTTACACGCGAAGCCGGCATGGACCTAGCGGCACTTGGCGTGAAGCGCACGCTGGTGTTGACCGATCGCTGGCTACGACTGCAATCCCCAGTGTCGCGAGTGCTCGAATCGCTGGAGCACAACCGGATCGCCACGGTGGTCTATGACCGCGTTCGGATTGAGCCAAACGACGAATCATTTCTCGACGCCATCGCCTTCGCCCAGCAGGCGGAGTGCGATGCGATCGTAGCCGTGGGGGGAGGCTCCACCATCGACACGGCCAAAGCGGTGAACCTGTATACGACCTATCCGCCGGCAGACTTTCTGGATTACGTGAACCCGCCAATCGGCAAGGGGTTGCCCGTGCCGGGACCGTTGAAGCCGCTCATCGCCATTCCCACCACAGCCGGCACCGGAAGCGAGACCACGGGCGTTTCGATTTTCGATCTCAGCAGGATGCATGCCAAGACCGGGATCGCGAGCCGGCTGTTGAAGCCCACTCTAGGGCTGCTCGACCCGGACCACACGCGCACGATGCCCCGGCAGGTGGCTGCGTCCACCGGTTTAGATGTGTTAAGCCATGCCATCGAGTCTTATACGGCGCTTCCTTTCGGTCAGCGACCGCTGCCCGCGCGACCGGCCTTGCGCCCGGCTTACCAGGGTTCGAATCCCATCAGCGACGTGTGGTCGTTACAAGCCTTGCGCATGGTGGCGCAATACCTGGTGCGGGAGGTCGAGGACCCCGGGGACGATGAGGCCCGGGCGAACATGTTGCTCGCGTCCTCTTACGCGGGAGTCGGATTTGGAAACGCCGGCGTCCACCTTCCGCACGGAATGTCCTACCCGGTTTCCGGCATGGTGAAGCAGTGGCGGGCCGAGGACTATCCTGTGGACCGTCCTCTAATTCCCCATGGATTTTCGGTGATCTTGAATGCTCCAGCAGTGTTTCGCTTCACCGCCTCTGCGGCTCCCGAGCGGCACCTGGAAGCTGCTCAGGCGCTGGGCGTAAACATCGAACGTTGCTGCAAGGAAGACGCGGGCCGCCTTTTGGCGGAGCGCATTATTTGGTTTATGGACCGGCTACGGCTTCCCCGTGGTCTTCGCGCGATCGGATACGAGACTTCCGACATTCCGGCGCTGGTGGAAGGAACGCTGCCGCAACATCGCGTCACCAAATTATCGCCGCGCCCGGCCGGGCCAGAGGAATTAAGCCGGCTTTTTGAAGAAGCCATGACTTGGTAAGCACAAAATCGGCCGAGGTGGGTTACGATAAGGTCGCTTATGAGTTACCAGTGGCTGCAACTGCGAATTCAGGAAGAGACCGAACGTCGGCACAAAGAAGCTCAGATTCAGGAACGCTTGCCGCACGCCCTGGAAGAAATCTATAACGAATTGGCGCTCTGCGTGGCCACATATACGGCCGCGTTCGGGACGGAATCCGCGGAGATCGAGTTTCTGGGAAACAAGATCCGCATTACCGCCCGAGACCGGGAAGAGGATCACTGGCTGGACCGAAACAGCGTGGAAGTGGCCACCGTTCCCAGTATTCCCGGCTTCCGCATCGAAGAGCCGAACCGCGAACCGCAACCAATTGTGATCGGCGTATTGCCGGGAGAGAAGCTTTTTTATCGCGATCAGGAAGAATACATCGGGATGGAAGAACTCTCGCGGCGCATTCTGGAGAGAGTTCTCTTTCCCAAATTGACCCAATAGCAATCCGTGGGGCGGGCCGGAACTTCAGCTCTCGAGCGCAGCTAAACGCCGATTAACATTGTCCCGCAACTCCTCTTCTTCCGGAAAAGCGCGGGCAATGTGCGGAGGCAAGTTCTTCAAAACCTTCGCATAGGCAGCGCTGTCGCGAAAGACAACCGCGGAAAATCCTAGCGCATCCGCCAGACGGCATCCCAGCTTTACGATCTTGAGTAATGCCGGATCGGCGTCGGAAAGGGGCTCGTGGTGGCGCGCGCACACTTCATGAAACTCGGCCGGGAATTCCCAGTTTTTGACTAACCAGGAACCGGCGATGCCATGGTCCACATTCACAGCTTCGCGTTCGGCCTTAAGCAGTGCTTCCGTATCCTGATGCTCCCGAGTCAACACGGGACCGATATCGGCGGAGTAGGACTTCACCAATCCCAACCGACCAATGTCGTGCATGATGCCCATGGTGTAGGCGCGGTCGCCCGAAATATCGAACAGGACGGAGATTTCCTCGGCGATTACGGCGCAGGCGGCGCTGTGCCTCCAACAGGTGCGAATCACCGGCCCGCCGGTGCCCATAAAGGCCCGCATGGCCACGGTGATGGCCAGGGCTTTGATGCGGTCCAAGCCCAGGATAGCCACGGCATGGCGCAACACCTGCATCCGCGAGGTGAAGCCGAACAAGGACGAGTTGGCCAGGAACAACACTTCCGCCGCAAAGGCCGGGTCGCCTTCCATGACGAATGCGAGTCTTCGCAAATCAATATTCGGATCGGCGGACAGCGACAGCACCTGGTTGGCCACCGAATGAAACGGCGGCAGATTACAGAGCTTAACGGGAATCGTGACGGTGTCGGTGACCAGATCCTGTTCGGTCACAGGGGCAGAATGGCCGGCGGCCGTGGAAGCCGGGGCGCCAACGACGCGTTGGGACATACCCGACTATATTGCGATTCCTCGCTGCCTGTTTCGATACTAGCTTTAGTTAGTTTTGCGAGTTATTCTTACTTGGCTGCGCTAGCGATATCGCGGGTGATACTTACTATGGCGGGTAGACTGACTACGATGGCGGCCAAAGCGCTTGGCGTGCTTGCGCCCGATGGGCGTCTAAGCTCGAAGGCGCCGGCGGCGAGGCCACCGGCGCCGGAAACCTACCGCCCGCGGCCGGGATGGCCTGGCCCGGGTCCGAACCCTCCGGGCCCCCCAAGACCACCGAATCCCGTCTGATCTAGTTTGCTCTTCTGGTCGACCGTCAAGATCGCATAAAAAGCCGCATCGGCCTTATTTTGGATCGCGAGAATCTGGCCTTCGAGCGAACCAATGGTGCTGGACAATTGATCGATGGTCGCGGTATTGTTCGCCTTCACTGCCGCCGGCAAGGCGTCGTGAGCCGTTCGCAGATTGATTTCAAGCGGTGTAATGGCGTTCAGAGCATTTGTGAAGATCGTAGTGGCCTGGGCCGCCTGAGCCGTAGTCAACGTCAGCCGGGAGATGAGACGCTCCACCCGATTCTGCACGATCGTGGCCGGATCGGGCGAGGAATCGGACGTCAGCACGCCAAACGGGTGTTGAGCGAAGGCCGCGGCAATGAGCGCGGCGGCAATAAAAATCAGCTTCGGAATTCTGTGCATGTATGGGCTTTCCTCTGACAGTCAGACGGTTGGGGCGCCACGGGGGTTGTACGTGACGCCGGCATCTTTACCTTCTTAACGGAAGCTTTGCACGCGCTTAACGTTGCGGACCGCGAGGGACCGGCGGCATTCACCGGGATGCAGGTAAGTTCCACAAAATTGACGTACTAGCCCCATCTAGTCAGGCGAACTCCCTGCGAATGGCGCGATAATTTCGACAGGTCCACATGATCCGCGGAACCCTGTTTGTTCTCGCGATCGGAGCAGCGCTGTCTGCCCGCATCGAAGAAGTCACCCACCTTCCGAATGACCACGCGGCCATTAATTACTACGAAGGAGAACCGCGCGATCCCGTAGCCCTGCTAGGCAAAAAACTATCCGCTGGGGAACTGAAGCTGCCATACGAACCGGGAGGATGGGGCTACCTGCCGGCCATTCTGAAACACCTGGGCGTCGACATCGATTCGCAAGTCCTAGTATTTTCGAAAACCAGCTTCCAGGCCTCACGCATTTCGCCGCGGTCGCCGCGCGCTCTGTACTTCAATGATGAGGTCGCCGTTGGGTTCGTCCGAGACGGCGATGTGATCGAATTGGTGGGGCTCGATCCGACGCGAGGTGTCAACTTCTATACTCTGGATGCGGCCAAGACCGATCGACCCGAGTTCCTTCGACGGGATACCGCCTGTCTGCAGTGCCATCAAGGCCTGGCGACACTCGGCATCCCCGGCATCGTGGTCACCTCCGTTTATCCCGGCGCCGATGGCATGCCCGCCTTTCGCGGCGCCGCCACGATCACGGACCATCGCTCGAGCTTCGACCAGCGCTGGGGCGGCTGGTACGTCACCGGCACGCACGGATCCCAATCGCACCTCGGCAATGCGGTAGGCCATGACCCACAGCAGCCGCAGGTTCTAGACATGCATGGCACGCAGAACCTGCTGTCGCTCGAAAAGAAGTTCGACACCAGTAAATACCTGACGCCGACCAGCGACTTGATCGCGCTCATGACGCTGGAACACCAGACGCGCATGACCAACCTCATGATCCGGGTGGGTTGGGATGCGCGTATCGCCATGCACGATCACCAGTTGGACGACGCGGGCCGTGGCCGCATCGAAGGCGAAATCGAAGACCTGCTGGAGTACATGCTTTTCACCAATGAAAAGCGCTTGTGGGATCCGGTGCAAGGGGTCTCTACTTTTCAGAAGACGTTTCCGGAGCGTGGTCCACGCGATTCTCAAGGCCGTTCATTGCGCGACTTCGATCTGCAGACGCGGATATTCCGCTATCCACTGTCTTATATGATTTACAGCGCGGCTTTCGATGGAATGCCGCAGCTGGTTCGAGACCGGCTCTATCAACGTTTGTTCGAGGTTCTTACGGGCAAGGATCAAAGCGAGGCATTCGCCCGTTTGACGGCTCCGGACCGCCAGGCGATCTTCGAAATTGTCCGGGACACCAAGCCGGGTCTCCCCGCATACTGGACTTCCCCGAAACGCTGAAGCATTCGCTCTAAAGAAAATCGCCGCCTGTGCCGATTAGGAACATATCAGCGCTTACACCAGGTCGTTGAAGCGTTGATATCGAGGTTTTGGCGATTGTGGACTTAAACTGTGACTGTGGAACGCCAGACCGAACAACGGCCACCGAGCCATTTCGGCTGGAAGTAAAAGAAGAGGCAGAGTGCTGCCTGCTCGTGCTCACGGGCGAGATCCTCCTGAGTGCTGCCAAACCGCTACACGAGCAAGCCTTACGGTTGCTTGCGAGCGCAACACCCATTGAAATCGACTGGAGCGGGGCCGAACGCCTAACTCCAGGCTCCCTCCAAGTTTTGTTATCTCTAGCGGCGGAAGTGGAACGGCAGGGCCGCTCGTGGAGCGTGACGGGCGACTCTCCCGAAATCCGTCACATGCTGGAGATCGCCGGTCTATCCAACCGTTTTCCCACTCTTGAGCGAGGGAATCCACATGGAAATTGACCTGACTCGCTTTCGGGAGACGTTCTTTCAGGAGGCCACCGAACATCTGAGCGCCATGGAGAATGGCCTTCTTTCTCTACAATCGGGTGCTGGCGACGGAGAAACGCTGCATTGCATTTTTCGCGGAGCGCACTCGCTGAAGGCCGGAGCTAATATGTTCGGCTGCGAGGCGATGGGACGATTCACGCACGTCCTAGAGAACCTGCTCGACCGCCTTCGAAACGGGGAGACGCAGGTCTCGGCTCCGCTGGTCGAACTGCTGTTGCGCTCGGTCGATGTGTTGCGGGAGTTGTTGGCGGCAGCACAAGGCCAGGCAGAGCCGACTACCGCCTGGGAAGACCTGGTCGAGAATCTGGACCGCGCGCGCAGTTCCGGCGCTGCCGCACCAGCGTCGGAGAAGCCGGAACCCGAGGCCAGCTCGGCTACCCGGCAGTATGCCATTCACTTTGTCCCGGGCCCGGAAATCTTTCGAATGGGCCTCGATCCGCTGCTGGCTCTGCGGGATTTGGCGGCTTTAGGCCACCTGGAAGCCGAGCCTGACCTGGCGCGCCTGCCGGCGCTGGCGGCGCTCGAAGTCGAGACTTGTCACTTGGGCTGGCGGCTGCGTCTGACCACTTCCGCTGACGGCGCCGCGATCCGGGATGTCTTCGCTTTCCTAGAGGATGTTTCTCAGCTCTCCATCGAGGCGGAAGCACCGGCGCAGTCCAATGCCGCAGTGGGTTCGGTAGCCGCCCCACTGAAGACCACGCTACGCTCCGCGGCGCGCGAAGCATCCATCCGTGTAGCTACCGATAAGGTAGACCGCCTGATTGATCTGGTAGGGGAGTTGGTCATTGCGCAGTCCATGGCGGCGGAGGTGATGCACGGTTTCACCCCGGACCAGTTGCCCCGCCTGGAAGCCGCCATGACCGATTTGGACCGCTATACGCGGGAATTGCAGGAACGCGCCATGCGCATTCGCATGATGCCGGTGGGCAACATCTTCAACCGGTTCCCGCGGCTGGTGCATGACACCGCGCTCGCCTTGGGCAAGAAAGTCGCCATTGAGGTCAGCGGTGAGGAAACCGAGCTGGACAAAGGGGTCGTGGAAAGCATTGCCGACCCCCTGACGCACTTAGTGCGCAACGCGGTGGACCATGGCATCGAATCGCCGGAGGAGCGCCAGGCAGCCGGCAAGCCGGAAGAAGGCCGATTGCGGCTCTGCGCCTGGCATCAGGGGGGCAACGTCATCGTGGAAGTCGCCGACGATGGCCGGGGCCTCGACACCAAGCGCATTTGGGCCAAGGGAGTTGCCCGCGGACTGATCGGCGCCGACGAGGATCTGACCGACGAGCAAGTACATGCGTTGATCTTTCGCCCTGGCTTTTCGACGGCGGAACGCGTGACGGACCTCTCCGGCCGCGGCGTCGGCATGGACGTCGTCAAGAAAAGCGTGGAGGGGCTCAATGGAAATGTCTCTCTGCGCAGCGAAGCCGGAAAAGGCTCAGCGGTCCGCATCAAACTCCCGCTGACGCTGGCCATTCTGGACGGCATGCTGCTGCGGGTCGGCTCGCAGACTTATGTGCTGCCCCTGGTTTCTATCGTGGAATCGATCCGGCCTCGGCCGGAGCAGGTGCATCGGGTAGCAGGCAAGGGCGAGGTGGTGGAGGTCCGCAGGCAGGCTTTGCCCCTGATGCGGTTGGGCGACGTCTTTCACCTCGCTAGCGAATTTACCGATCCCTCCCGCGGACTCGTGATGATCGTGGAGCACGAAGGGCGGCAGCTCGCCCTGTTGGTCGATGAGCTTCTGGGCCAGCACCAGGTAGTAGTCAAGAGTTTGGAAACGAATTTTCGAAAAGTGGAAGGCATCACCGGCGCCACCATCCTGGGCGATGGCCGCGCCGCCCTGATTCTGGATGTGGCCGGGGTAGCGGCTATGTGCCGGCAGGAAACACTCACCCCTGTGGTGTGAAACGCCTTCTGCAAAGGAGCAACACGTATGGCGCAGCAAATGGCCGCAACCGATCCCTTTGGAGCCGGATCGGCAAGCAGCCAATACCTGACCTTTCTCCTCGGCGCCGAGCAGTATGGCGTCGAGATTCTCAAAGTGCAGGAGATTAAAGGATATTCGGCAATCACGCCCATCCCCAACACGCCGGGCTATGTGAAGGGGGTGATCAACCTGCGCGGCACGGTGGTGCCGGTAGTCTGCTTGCGCGCCAAGTTTTCGATGGAGCAGGCCGAGTTTAATAAGTTCACCGTGATCATCGTGGTGACGGTGGGCACGAAAGTAGCGGGACTGGTGGTGGATGGCGTCTCTGACGTGCTCGATATTCCCGCTTCGGAAACGCGCGCCGCCCCGGACCTGGGAGCTCAAGTGGACACGCGATTTATCAGCGGCATGGCGACGGTGGGAGACCGCATGACCGTGCTGCTGGACATTGACCGGCTGATGAGCGAGGACGAGTGGGCCGGAGTCGCCAACGTTGCAGTGGAGGAGGTACGGAAATGACGTGGTTCAAAAATTTGCGCACAATCACCAAGCTGATGCTGGGGTTTGGATGCATGGCTTTGCTGATCGGACTGGTAGGTTATCTCGGGATCAGCGGCATCAACGGCGAGGATGCATTGGTGGATCAGATGTACCAGCGCGAACTGCGCGGGTTGGGGGCGATTAAGGATGTCGCGACGACGGTTGCCATGATCGGGAGACAGACGCGCGGGGCCGTGATCAGCACGGACATGGCATCCATGGAGCGGGACAAGGAAAAGGTCCAGGCGCTCTTACTGCAGAATGAGGCGGCCTTATCCATTGCGGAGCAGACCTTTGTCACGGAAAAGGGCAAGGCGCTGATCGACCAACTCAAATCGGCCTTGCCGGAATACAAGTCGATCTGTCTGGAAACGATTCGCGTCTCCATGACCAATGACAAAAGGGCTGCGGTAGAAGTGATGAACAGGGCCGTATCAGTCGGCGACCGCATCAATTCCGCCGTCAAGCAGGCGACCGAGATGAAAGAAACCTTCGCGCAGAAATCATATGAAGAGAGCCAACACATTCGCAACCGGACGGTGCAGATGGTTTCATGGATTGCCATAGCCGCGCTGCTGCTGGCGGTCGTATTGGGGTACATGATCGCTCAGCTGATTTCCAAACCGTTAGGTCACACCGTGCAAGTGCTAACTACGGTCGCCGAGGGGGACCTCACGCACTCGTTAGATATTTCTTCTAAAGACGAAGTTGGGAACATGGCGACGGCGTTGAATGCGGCCGTCGACAGTATGCGTGAAACCCTCAATGAAGTCCGCGGGGCGGCAGACGGCCTAGCTTCGGCATCACAGCAACTGGCCGCCAGTTCCGAAGAATTGTCCAGCGGAGCCCAAGAGCAGGCGTCCGGCCTGGAGGAGACCTCCGCCAGCCTGGAAGAGATTACGTCTTCGGTGAAACAGAACGCGGACAGCGCCAAACAAGCCAACCAGTTGGCCGCAGCGGCGCGGGACACAGCGGAACGCGGCGGACAAGTCGTGTCGTCGGCGGTGACCGCGATGGCCGAAATTAACACGGCATCCAAGAAGATCGCGGATATCATCACGGCTATTGACGAAATCGCTTTTCAAACCAACCTATTGGCTTTAAACGCGGCCGTTGAAGCCGCGCGCGCTGGCGAACAGGGACGGGGATTTGCCGTAGTCGCGGCCGAGGTTCGCAGCCTGGCGCAGCGCAGCGCCACGGCTGCCAAGGAAATCAAGGCTCTCATCCAGGATTCGGTGCGCAAGGTGGAAGCCGGGTCCAGCATGGTGAATGAATCCGGCCAGGTGCTGGTGGAAATCGTGGCCGCCGTCAAGCGGGTCACTGATATCGTGGGCGAAATCGCCGCCGCCTCGCGTGAACAATCGTCGGGCGTGGAGCAGGTGGCTAAGGCCATGTCGCAGATGGACCAGGTCGTCCAACAAAACGCGGCGCAGACCGAGGAATTATCCTCCACCGCTCAGGTGTTGTCTGGGAATGCGGACCAACTGCAAGCCCTGGTGGGCCGATTCCGCCTGGGAACCGAGGTGGCCGCAGCGCAAGCGAGTCGGAGGCCGGGCGCCAACAGCAAAGTCACCGCACGCCGCCGAAGTTCCGGGTCTGATGACCTCCACCGGCTGTCGCGCAAGGTTTCGCCTCCGGCGAAACCGCAGGACGGAGAGAAGCTGATTCCACTGGATGACATTCCCACCGGCGCAGTCGAAAAATCCGGCGGATTCGCGGAGTTTTAGAACGACCGTGTCGCAATCTGACAGGAGCGGAACCGTGTGGCAAATGCCGGCGATCACCGAGGCCGAATTTACGCGGTTCCGCGACCTGATTCTGGAGGAAACCGGAATTCATCTTACAGACCGCAAGCGGCAACTATTAGTTTCGCGCCTGATCCCGCGCTTGCGGCTCTTAGGGTTGCACACTTTCTCCGATTATTATGACCAACTGACCCAGAAGTCGTCTGAACAGGAACGGCGAATCTTCATCAACCGCATCACGACCAACAAGACGTCATTCTTTCGCGAACCGCACCACTTTGACTTTCTCAAGAACAGGCTCATCCCGCACTGGCGCACCCACGCGCAGAGACCGTTGCGCATTTGGAGCGCCGGGTGCTCGAGCGGAGAGGAGCCGTACACGATCGCAATCACCGTACGCGAGGTCCTCGGCACGGGAAGTTCCGACTTGCGCATCCTCGCAACGGACATCGACACCGAAATGCTGGCCCAAGCGCAAGCCGCCCGCTACTCGCTGGAATCACTCACCGATATTCCCCCGGAGCGGAAGAGAAAATCCTTCCTTCGCGGATACGGCGATTTTGAGGGTCTAGCAGAAGTGCGACCGGAGATCCGGAGACTGGTGGAATTTCGCCGTCTGAACTTTCGCGACGCCAATTGGGGCATTCAGGAACGATTCGACGCGATCTTCTGCCGCAACGTCATCATCTATTTCGATCGGTCCCAGCAGCAGCGAATTGTGGAGCGCCTGGTCAGCTATTTGAAGCCGGATGGCTGTTACTTCTCCGGGCATTCCGAAAACCTATACTGGCTCGATCAACTACTAGTGAGCATTGAGCCCACCATCTATCAACTCAAGAAGGGAGAGCGCTGGTGAGCTCACCGGGCAGAAGACTGCGCGTGCTTGTGGTGGATGACTCCGCCCTGGTCCGGCAGATTCTAACAGATATCCTGTCGCGCGATTCTACTTTGGAGGTCGTAGGGAGCGCCGCGGAGCCCTATGCTGCCTGGGAGCAGATCCAACGGCTGAAACCGGATGTAATTACTCTGGACGTAGAAATGCCGCGCATGGACGGGCTCACCTTCCTGGATAAGCTCATGCGGGCGCGTCCCCTGCCCGTGCTGATGGTCTCCTCTTTAACCGAACAAGGCTGCGAAACTACCTTGCGAGCTTTAGAGCTCGGAGCGGTCGATTTTGTCAGCAAACCGAAGGTAGACGTGGCGCGCGGCACGAGCGTATTGGGAGACGAGCTTGTCGCCAAGGTGAAGGCGGCCGGCCAGGCCCGGGTCCGCGTTCCCAAGCGTGATGGCCGTCCTGCCGCAAATTCCCCGGCGCTCGCCCGCCCGATCTCGTTTCGAGGCACCTACAGAATCCTGGCGATCGGCGCGTCCACTGGAGGAACCGAAGCCTTGCGGGATGTGCTGTGCGCCCTTCCGCCCGACTCTCCCGGCGTCGTCATTGTGCAGCACATGCCGGAGCGGTATACGCGCGCCTTCGCAGACCGTCTCAATGGCCTGACCAGGATCCGTGTAAGCGAGGCGAAGGATGGCGACCGCGTTCTGCCGGGCCACGCTCTGATCGCGCCCGGCAACTTTCACATGCTGCTCGCGCGCAGCGGCGCGGATTACTATGTCCGCATCTCTTCCGCCGACCCGGTCAACCGGCACCGGCCTTCGGTCGACGTGCTGTTCCAGTCCTGCGCCGAGGTCGCCGGACCCAATACAGTGGGGGTCATTCTCACGGGCATGGGAGACGACGGAGCCCGCGGATTGCTCGCTATGCGTTCCGCCGGAGCTCGCACGATCGCCCAAAACGAGGCCACCTGCGTGGTCTTCGGCATGCCTAAGGAAGCGATCGCGCTCGGCGCCGCTGAATTCATCGAACCTCTTTCCCAAGTAGCGCCATCCGCACTCCGCCTGGCCGCCGAGCACTGAGTATTCCCGTTCCAGTAGACTAAAAAAGAGCCGCTATGAAGCTAGCCGCAGCCCTGCTGCTGTCCGTCTCGCTGTACGCACAGAATGGGACGCCGGCGGCTGCTTTCGACAAGGCGGCGTTCGGCCGCTACCTGCGCTACCTGGAGGTTTTTCTGGCGCCGGTGGAGGTGCAGATCGCCGATCCCAAGCCTTCCGCGCTGCTTCCCGGATTCTCCGAAGTGGCCGTGCACTTTGCCTACGAAGGAGGCGGCCGCGACGAACGCTACTACGTCTCTGCCGACGGCAAGACCTTTATCAAGAGTGAGCCGGGCGTGATTCCGGCTTACCACTTAGAGCGGGATCCGTTCCAAGCAAACCGGGAGAAGCTCAGGCTGGAAAACCAGCCAAGTTTCGGTCCGGCGGAAGCGCCCGTCACGATCGTCGAGTTCGGCGATTTCGAATGCCCCTCCTGCAGAGCGGAAGCCCCGATTCTTCGCAAGCTCCTTCCAGGTACGTTTCCGGACCAGGTGCGCGTCGTATTCAAAGATTACCCACTCGAATCGATTCATCCCTGGGCGCGCTCGGCCGCGGTCGCGGGACGATGCGTGTTTCGGCAAGACCATTCCGCCTTCTGGAAGTTCTATGACTTCATGTATGAGACTCAAGAACGGATTACCCAGCCGGGCTTAAAGAAAGACGTGACCGATTGGGCGGTTAACCACGGATTGGACAGCGCGGCACTCGAGAAGTGCCTGGAGGATCCGTCCGCCGATGCGGAGGTCGCGCGCAATATCGAAGACGGCCGCGTTCTCGGCGTACGCGGCACGCCCTCCCTGTTTATCAACGGCAGGAAGATCGGCGGCATCGATTGGCGGGCCATGCAGCGCCTGGTCGAAATGGCCCTGGAATATCAAAAGTCAAAGGGTAGAATCACTTCAAAATGAACATTTCGATTGCGAGTGTACTCATAGCGGTTTCCGGAGCTGCGGTAAGCGGGGGTTTGGCATTGGCGCAGACGAGTCCGCCCGCCGAAGCATCCGTATCCATTGCCGGCAAGAAGATTACGATTCAATATGCGGCCCCATCAGTGCGTGGAAGGCAGATTTTTGGACCGGGCGGACTGTTGTCGCGCGATCCAACCTACCCGGCCTGGCGCGCCGGCGCCAACGACGCCACTGCATTCCACACGGACGCCGATCTCGAAGTCGGCGGCCTCCGCGTGCCCAAAGGCGACTACACGCTCTATTGCTGGGTGCAGAATCCCGATGCTTGGGAGCTGATCATCAGCAAGGAAACTGGGCAGTGGGGTTACGGCTACAATCCGAAGCTCGACTTTGGCAGAGTCAAAATGAATATGAGCAAGCCACCCGCGCTCGTCGAACGGCTCAAGTATACGCTCACGAGCCAGGGCGGCAACCTAGGCAGGCTGCAACTCGAATGGGAAAACCACGTCGCTTCCGTCCCGATCACCGTAAAATAATCGGCGCGGCTATTCTCCTCTTCGCCGGAGCGGCGCTGGCCGACCGGTTGGAGGACACGTTCTACCTCCCGCTCGATCATCCGGCGATCCAATACGCGCAGGAACCGGTGACGGATCCCGTGGCTGGCCTGGAGAAACGGCTCGAAGCCGGCAAGGCCAAGCTCACCTTCGCCGCCGGCGGATCCGGTTATTTAGCTTCGGTGTTGCGGGAGTTGGGCATCGGCGTCGATTCGCAGATTCTGGTCTTTTCGAAAGGCAGCATCCAAACCAAACAAATCTCGCCTCTCACTCCGCGGGCCATTTACTTCAACGACGATACGGCAGTCGGTTTTGTACAGAACGGAGATGTGCTGGAGCTGTCCGCGCTCGATCCGCGGAAGGGCGTGATCTTTTACAGCCTGGACGCAAAGCGGTCGGATCAGCCGGAATTTGCGCGCCGCGACGAGTGCCTGCGGTGTCACCAAGGCCCCATCACGCTCGGCGTGCCGGGCATCTTCGTCAGCTCCCTGCATCCGCGCACCGTGGAGCGCGAGGTGCACGGGAATTCCTTCGTTACGGATCACCGGACACCTCTCAATGAACGTTGGGGAGGATGCTTTCCAGCACATTGGGATCCTAAGCTTAGAATTCCACGTGGACAAGTTGTCGCGGCCGCTTCTATAGTGTCACCTAAATACTAGTGACTCCAGCGTAACTGGACTGGCCACAGTTAGGCCGCAAATGTAATCACACTGGCTCACCT
>JADMIO010928641.1_pt1 | contig 23609 bp, 24 predicted proteins | sample 8958161 | NCBI WGS metagenome assembly JADMIO01 (sample SAMN16585339, study PRJNA669376) | soil metagenome | isolation source: Crop rotation soil | place: USA: Cullars Rotation, Alabama | collected 2011
CCGCGACTTCAAGTCACGTGAATTCCAAGCTTCGGATCCCACTGTGCTGGAAAGCGTTGCGGCATGCCGAGCCCCTTCCGGAAAGATAGATTTGCGCAGCTCAAAGGACCGCAGTGGGTCGGCTGCGGTTTAGATCTGAAATAGATCTGGAGTCAGCGGTGGTCGGAGCCGACGCCGAGATACAGGCCAAGCACCACCAGGGCGGCCCCGAGGCTCAGGCCGATCGCGCTGGCGCCGGCGGCCACCGCGCACACCTTCATGCGCGGTGCGCGAACCTGACGAGTCGGGCAACGAGACGGTCCCACCGCTCCCCCGACAAGGCGAGGACCGCAGCTCGCCGGTGCGGCCAGCGTGCGGGAATCCGGGCCGACGAATAGGTGGGCAGGTGGTCGACTACCGGCCACTCACACACCGTGCAGCGGTCCTCCGGGTGACCTTCGTTGTTATCCGGATCCGACCTGCCGTAAAGGTCGAGCGCGCCGAGAGTCAGCATTGGGTGCGCGCTGCTCGAAAGCCACCGAGGACTCTTGCTGCGTCGTTCTCGAGGTAGGCCAGCCCGATGCGCTGGAAGCGACACCCTTCGAAGGTGCAGCCCTGCAGGGCAATAGCACCTATTACAGACTGTCTGCCTGTCTCGATCGGCCAGAAAAGGCCGTCCGGTGAACCGTCCCACTGGCAGCCCCTCAGGTGAGTGTCCGCCATCGGCAGTAGTACCGCTGGTCCGGTGACGAGGCAGTTGGTGAACGTGGCGTCCTTGATGACGTCGGACGTCACTGCCAGCTGAGAGATGTGGATCATCGTATTCGAGTAGTGCACCCCGGGTCCTGCCTGCGTCATGTCGTCACCAGCCGATCAATGGCGACCTTTGCGGCGAACTGGAACCCACCAGAACCTGGGGCTATGTCGACTGCCACTGCGATCGATCCTTGGTTGACAGCCGACACCCAGAACTTCGTGGCCGATCCCCACGCTGCGTTCGGTGTGACGGTGACGTCCTGCTTGGACAGCTTCGCGCCGATGCTGGTCGGAATACCGTGCGCAGTTGTCTTACTCGTCGCGCTCGAGCTCATGGCGTCTGTGCCGGACCAACTGAATCCTCTGACGTACATTGTGGTGGGCCAGGTTTCGACCATCACTGTGTTGGCGCCACGACCGTCGAGGTGCCAGCCGTTGCATCCTGGTCGACCGACGATGTAGATGTCCCATGCGCCTGTAGCAACGAACCCGCTGATGGTGTTCGGCCCGATGCGCAGTCGCTGCAGCAGCGGCGCCGATGCGTCCATGCCCACCGAGATGCCGCGCGAGTTGGCGAGGTTGGTTCCGACGATCGTGTTGTTCTCGATTGTGATGTCTTCACCGATCGGAACCCACGGACTCTCCGGATACCGCACCGATGTCGAGATGTTGTTCTCCAGCCGTATGCCGTAGGTGTAGGCGCCGGTGATGGTGTTATTGGTGACGGAGATGTTGCGGCCGTACCCGAAGAGCAGGATGGCCGCCAGGGGATGTCCGCCAGACTGAACTCCAGCCGAGTTCATCCACGTGATGGTGTTGTCGTCGATGGTGATGTTCTCGTACGAACCGCGCCACGACACCCTGATTCCGTTGACACCAGCGCCGGTGATGGTGTTGCCGATGACCTTGACATTGCCGCGAAGCACGTTGATGCCGATGGAGTAGTTCCGTTGGTTACGGAACCTGATCGTGTTGTTGGACACCACGCCTGTGTCCAGCGCCCCGGTGTAGGAGCCGGTCTCGCCGGGGTGGCCCTTGACGATGATGGCGCCCTCGTCCATGCCGACATCGCGCAGGTTGTTGGCGTTGACGGTGAACTGGCGGGCCTTGAGGTAGATGCCTTCGCAGTCTTGGGCGGATGCGTTGGTGAGTCCGTCGAGGGTGTTGTTGCAGACGGTGCCGTTGTCGCAGAACACTGCGATCATGTTCGCTTCGTGGCCTGATCCGGTGACGGGGTTGTACTGGTTGGTGATCTCGTTGTTGATGACCACGCAGTTGCCGGACCAGATCGCGCCGGCCCAGTCCTTGCCGAATCGGATCGAGTAGTGCTGGGTGTCGTGAATGTTGTTGAAGCTAGCGACGGCGCGGCGGAATCGCCCGCGGTAGTGGATGCCCTGGCGGCAGTTGCCGATCTCGGAGTTTCGCACCTCGAGCTGGTTGATCAGCACGCCGTCGGTGTTCGGGAAGTACGAGATGAGACCGCCGGTGGTGGAGTTGGTGAATTTCACCTCGTCGATCAGCACCGTGTCGATGACGTCGGTGTTGTTGTCGTCGAAGGCTGCTAGGCGGGTGAATCCGTCGAGTTCAAGACGTCGGACGGTGAGCGATCCGCCGGTCACCTTGATGAAGTTCGCGTCGCCGCCCAGCAGGTTGATCTTCACCCGACCATTGGCGACGATCGTCACGTCTGAGCCTGCGACTGTGGGGGCGACCCAGTTCTGCAGGTTGTATTCGCCGGCGGGGATCTGGAGGAAGCCCCAGGTTGTGATCGCTGCGTGGATCCATTGGGCCAAGCCTGCCGAGGAGTCGACGGTCCCGGTTCTGTCGATATCGGAACCGAAGACGGTGTTGTCGACCAGTTCGTTGACTGCGGAGGGGATTCCAGCGGTACCGTCCCATGTTCCGCCGGGGAGAAAGTCCAACGGGTCCCCGTCGGTGCGGACCCCGCCGATCGTCGGGTATCCCTCTGAGTCGAAGGAGAAGGGCAGCTCGGCGACGTACCCTCCCACGGCCTGGGATATTTCGGTGGCCGCCTTCGTCGCGGATGCTTTCGCGGCGACGGCGGCAGTGGCAGCTTGCTGGGCCGATGCCTGGGCGCTGAGCGAGGCCGATTCCGACACTGTCGCAGCGTTGCTGGCGAACTCGGCTTCTGTCAGTGAGTAGTTGATGGCCGCCGCATGAGCGTTTGCATTGCCGGGGGTGAATTGATCGCCGGGCTTCCAGTCCGTCTTCAGCGGTTCGGGCACGTCAAACCCTCCTGACCTCGATGATTGACGATCATGACTGCTGCCCTAGTCGATCGGCGTACTCGGAGTCGGTCATCTTGATGACCACCCCGAATCCGAGCTTGATCACGTGATCGGTGGACAAGGCGGTGAACCCGATCGGCGCGCCGGCCGGGGGCTGGTTCATCTGATTCATCTCCAACGCGTAAGCAGGCTCGGCAGAGTCTTCGAGGATCTTCACGTTGCCTCGCCACTTGCCGGGAGTGTCCTCGTTGAGCTCCTTCATGACGGCGCACATGTCTTCGTAGCTTTCAATCTTCTTGCTGCCGTCAGCGTCGAAAACTGTCATGTAGTAGCCTCTTTCGCCTACGTGGTGGTGAAGTTGCTGTCGAAGATGGTGAACGAACTGGGCCGCGGTGGGACTGTCTGGACGAACCCGCTACCGATGGCTCGGCCGCCGATGTAGAGGTATAGGTCTGCCCCGAGCGTGAGTCCGTAGTTTGCCTGGACGTCGAGGTTGAACCACTTGCGTTCACCGTTGCGGTAGATGTACACGGCGTTCGGGTAGAACACTCCGGAAACCGTTGCGCCGAAATACATTTTCCAAGTGTCACCGTTGGCTGTCGGTGTGCTCTGCTCGTTGAATCCGCCGGTGGTGATGCCGGTGACGATCTTGTCGAGCGCGACGTTGTTCTGCTGCACCGCCATGGCGATGCCGTTGCCGGAGGCATCGACCGCGCCGAGGAATGCGGCCGGTCCGTTGTTGACGGCTTTCTGCTCGACAATCATCGCGCAACCCCACTGTGGGTTCGTGATGTGGAAGTCGGGATGACGGTATGCGCAGATACGGTTGCTGAACCCTGACTGCTTCCACGCCAGTGCGCTGTTGCCATCAGGTCCGAATGACCCTCCGCCCGGGCCGCTCTCGTAGACCACGTACGGCGAGGGCAGGTATGCGGCGTTGGCGTAGTCGAGGTTCTCGGGGTAGAACGCCCCGTCGCCGGCCTGCAGCTGGCCCTGCACTTCGTTGATCTCACGCAGAGCGTTGTTGGCGGCGGTCTTCGCATCCGAGACGTCACCGACCAGAGCCTCTACCGGGGCTGTGGTGTCGGCCAAGGGCGAGTTGACGACGTCGCCGCCGTGGAACCCGAAAATCGCCAGGACACTGTTGATCCAGTTGATGATCGCGGTCAGCCCCTGGACGAAGGGACTGATGAGTCCGGTGATGAAGTCGACGATGTTGCCGAACCCGTCGAGGTTGATCCCTCGGAACAGGTCCAGGACGGGCTTGAGCAGCTGCCCCAATGGTCCGAGATCGGCACCGTTGAGGCCCAGGGCCCCGAACAGTTCGTTGAGTGTGGGGAACAGGTTGCCTATGCCACCGAAAAGGTCGCCCACCGCGGTGACCAGGGCTTGCACGTCGTCGATGAATTCCTTGTTGATGCCGAGCAGGCCGAGCCAGTTCTCGATGATCTGGTTGATCAAGTCGACGAACTGCTGCTGCGGCACGATGTAGCCGAAGAACATCTTCGACGCGGCCTCGAAAAGGCTGATCGGGAACGGACTGTCACCGCTGAAGCCGAATAGTGCACCGAGCGCTGGGAGGATGTACTGCAGATCCCCGAAATCCAGAGCGCCCTTGACGAGCTGGCCGCCGCCGAGGAGCACCATGATGTCGGCGACGAACTGCTGCAGCTGCTGGATGGGGTTCTGCGTGGCCTCGTTGACACCCTTGAGCGCCTTGTCCACCTGGGTCGCAAGGAATTTGATCTGGGCGTCGTGGCCCTGCAGCATCTTGAGCTGCGCCTCTTGCCCCTGGCTGAGATCCGGCCCCGGGGTCTCCGTGATCCGGGACAGCGCGCGGGACTCCTGGCTGACGTAGCCCTGCCCGCCGAAGCCGCTCGTCACAGTGTCAACTCCGCATCGTCGAAACGGACCTGGCCGCCGAGCAACCCCGCCCCCACGTGCAGCCGCATCGCAACCTTCGTGGACCCGACAGGGGTGAGGACGTTGCCCTTCAGCGCCTGCCAGGCGCTGCCCATGCTGGCCGCGGCCTTCGCAACAAGTACCGCCGTCGTCGGCGCTGAGTTGTCGTCGTAGAACTGGGCGACGAGCTGCACGTCGGCGGGATCCCCCACAGCTCCAGAGATCTTCGCCGCCACCTCGAGGGGAAAGATCTGGAAGCGACTCACCCCGTACGGCTGAGTCAGAAGGTCCTGCTCGGTGCCGTTGCCGGTGACCGTGACACAGCCCAGGCGGGTGTTGCCCTGGCCGGCGTCGTGAGCCCATCCCGGACCGGTCGCACTCCAACCGTCGAGGTTGAAATTGAACGCGCCGTTGTTGATGGCGTTCGTGTCCCCGTCCGGGAAGAAGATCGGGTCGTAGTTGAACATGCCCTCGGCTTTGAGGGTGAGCTGGCAGACGTTCTTCGTGTCGTCGACGCCGATCGCAATGATCTTGTGGTCCTGGCTGATCTCCCCCACCCATGGCATCGGCCCGGACACGGTGATGGTGTCGCCCACGTCGAAGGTCCCGAATGGGGCGTTCGGGTGCTCCATGTCGATGGTGATGGTTTCCCAATACGCCGGTGTCTGCCGGCGCGCCAGCCGCCGCGCAGCCCACGCCGCGGCGCGCTCGTTGGAGTCGATGTCGGCGTCGGTCTCGTTGAGGTAGCGGCGCAGTCGGGTCGGGTCTGCGTTGGCCAGCTCGTAGGAGTATTCGAAGCCAGGGAAGAATCCGGATACGCCGATGTCGCTGATCCAGTCGATCTGTGATTCGGTGTGCGCTTTGGCGGTGAGGACGTTCTCGCCGATGACGAACGCCAGGTGCTCCTGGATCACGCCCAACCGAGGTGAGCCGAGCTCGATTTTCTTGATGACGTCGGTGCGGTCAGCGTTCCACTGGCTGCGTTCTGCGTAGTCGAACGGGATGGTTCTGGCCAGCGCGTCGATGAAGTCGCCGCAGTCCAGCTTGTCGGCGGCACGCACGAAGGTGGAGAAGAAGTTGAGGCTCATGGAACTGCCGTCGTAGGCGTACCCGGGCAACATGATGATGCCGCTGGTCGTCGGGAACACCTCGACTTCGAGGTTTCCGTTGGGGAAGTCTTCCTGCAGGTGCCGCCAGATCTCGACGACCGGCTCGTAGGCGTCGTTGGCGATCCAGTTCAGGTCCTGCAGCCAGGGAATGCCTTTCGGGTAGGCGGCGAACCCGCGGGCTTTGAGGTGCAGGACCCCGCTCTCCTGGTCCAGGTCCGACGGTTGAACTATCGCGGTGGCCCAGATCTTCCGCTTCCCCTGCATCGCTTTCTCGAGGTGGATGTAGTGCTTCCACGGTTTGAAGTAGATGCCGTCCACCGAGTCGTCGCTGGGGTTGACGTCGAAGGCGATGTCACAGGCGCCTGACAATGCGCGCTGGACCATGAGGTTGCTGACATTCAGGTCGTAGCTGAGGATCTCCTTGCTGCGGGTCTCCTGCACGATGATGCGGAACCGGTCGTCGGGCCAGTTCTCGCCGTTCTCGCCGACCGCCGGACCGGCGAACCAGCTGAATCCGGCCTCCGCAGTTCCTGCCCTCGCGCTTTTCCCAACCGCCGCCGCGGACCACGAGTACTCGCAGGCCGCTGACCCGTTGCGCGGACGCAGACCTACCGCGGCGCCCCCTTCGAATGAGTAGGCCGCGCTGGCGCTGCTGGCCACTGCTAGGAGGCCGTCCCGTTCACGGGGAGGGACTGCACAGAGAAGTTGCCGCCCGAATCGGCGGTCAGATCACCCGATAGCGGGAAGTTGCCATACCAGATGCCAGATCCGGTGATGTTGGACCACAACGACACCCAGGTGATGGGACCGCTGGCCGCGGCACCGGTAAACGCGACCGGGGCGGCGAGGTTGAAGTCGCCGTCACCGGTCACCACCGTCCATACCGGTGCCTTCATCGCCGCACTGCTCTTGTTGGCCGCACCACCAGCACCGGGATTTCCGGTGTGCAGTTGCATCCCGCCGAGTGCGGCGCGGAGCGCGTTAGCCCCTACCACCATGGCAGCATTACTGAGAGGCATTGTGCGCTCCGATCATTCAGAGTGTGTGGTAGGCGTCGCGCCACAGGACCGTGCAGCGGCTGGCCGGCGTGGTTCCAGCGGCGGCCCACGACATCGGCACCGAGGTGTCCTCAGGGATAGCCAGCCGGTCGAGGTACTTGCTGTTGCCGATCAGCGCGCGGCGGCGGTTGAAGCCGTTGGAGTCGACGATGCGGCGCGACCACGGGTAGCTGCTCACTTCGACGGTCACCCCGGCCGGGATGTTGAGTTGCAGCTGGATCTGGTCGTCACCGATGACGGCCAACGGATTGGTCTGCGGCCCGTCGAACAGCACCCGATACCAGGCTGGCGAGTCGCCGCCGTCGCGGGTGTAATTCACCGGGCCGCCGCCGTTGACCAGGCCCGCCTGGTATTCGATGTCGCTGTAGGTGAGGGTGTCGATCCGCGCGTACTCCGCTGTCACCCTGTGGAAGTGACTGCCGGGGCGCTTCCGCGTGTAGGTGAACTTCCGCGGCCGGCCATAGACACGTTTGGTCACGCCGTAGCCGTCGCAGTACACGATGGGTTTCAGCCAGTTCCACCGGTTGCGGATCTCGTCGGCCTTCCACTCCTTCTGCAAAGCAGTGAGGAGTTTCGACGATTTCAGGATCAGATCGTCGGGCAGTGCGTTGTATCCGTGGCCGATAGGGGCGTTGTCGAAGACGCCCATGGTGAACGTGATGGGCCCCGCGGTGTGACTGTCCTTGCCCATGGTGATGGTGCTGGACTGCGGGACCTGGAAGTCCTGGACGTTGACGTTGTACGTCGCGATCTGCACACCGAGCACGGGGTACTTGGTGTATTCGCCGAAAATCAGGTCACCGATCTGCCACTGGTAGGGCCGCAGCGTGTGCGTCGGAAGCGGGTTGAAAACGAATGGCAGTGTCAGGCCGAACAGGCTGGTGGCCATCAGAAGTTCGCCGGCGCTAACGCACCCGTGGTGCCCTGAGTGTTGACCAGCCACATCGTCTCGTTGGCCACCTGCGCCGGAGACTGGCCCGGGCCCGCGAAGATGTTGAGCTGCTGCTGCACAGGCTGATTCGAGTTCTGATCGTTGTACTTGCCGTAGCCGTAAAGACCCTGCAGGAACGATGGAATGTTCATCTGGTTCTGCTTTTCCGGTTTGTCCTGGCTGTAGGACACCAGCTGGCCGGTCTTCGTGTTGAGCATGAACCCGACGTTGCCCATCATGTCGAATCCCCCTCCGAGGCCCGCAGTCAGTGAGCTGATGAACTTGCCGACGTAGCTCATGGTGATCTGGTAGACCTGCTGGCCGAAGTCGATGGCCGCGTTGACGCCCTGCATCACCCCGGAGATCAGCGACAACATGGAACCTGCAGCACTGGTACCGCCCATGTCGGAGCCGCCGGTGAACGATCCTGCCGTCGACAGGATCGACCCGACGGTGCTCACGATGTCGGCGGCGAAAGTGATGTACTTCTGCACGTTGTCGATGATCTTGTTGACGTCCTCGGTGTTGCGGACGCCGTAGACCAGGCGGTCGGCGATGTCCTGCGTCGCGCCGAGCGCATCCAGTCCGCTGGAGATCGACTTGAACACACCGGTGATGGCGCCGGCCGCCCCGCCCGCGATGGACTGCGCCTGCTGCATCGCGTTCGGCTGCTGCTCGAAACCCTGCTGCTGGGCCAGCTGGTTCTGCTGGCTACGCAGTGCGTCGATGGTGTTCTTGTTGCCCACGGGGTCCTGCGCTGTCAGATCGGTGATTGTGGTGCTCAGTCCGCTCAACGCGCCCAGCACGGTCTCGTCAGCCGCCCCGGGCGCCTGGGCCGCGGCGAGTTGGCCGGCGAGCGCCGGGTTGCCGCCCAGATACGCCTGGAGCAACTGCTCGTTGACGCTCAGACTCTTCGCGCTGGTGTCAGTCAGCTCGTCGAGCGACCGGCCGGACGGGAGGATCAGACCACTGTTGATACCTGCGGCGGCGGAGCTGCCCACACCCTGCTTGGGTATCAGCGACGCGGGCACCACACCAGTCACCGAATTTCCGACCCCACCAGGCAAGGGCAACGGCGTCGACTGCCTCGTGTGGACGTGATTCTGATGGTCGAGGTACGTGCTGTCCGGGTAGTAGCTTGGGTCCAGGTTTCCGGCGCCACCCATGCCGACCCGCTGGCCGGTGGTCGGGTTCTCCCAGATGATCTGCTCGAGGCCCGGTGTGTTCGGAGCGATGCTCTGCAGGTACTCGGCGAGCCGTTGCATGCTCGCGATGCCTTCAGCGTTCATCGGGGCCGACCAGTCGATGCCGCGGTTGAGGTTGTTGGGGTTCGGCGCGTAACCCGCTTCACCGCGATCCGATTCCTGATGGTCGCTGTAGGTGCTGGCCTTGACGCCGAACCGCTCGGCCAGCGCGATCACCCACGGCGGGAACGTGTCTGCGTTCCCGGTGCCATACCCGCCGGTGTCCGTACCCGCGGGTAGGCCGTAGGTGCCGGAGGGCTGTGCGCCGGCCGCCGGCACCGTCGTCGAACCGAGGACGTCGGCCCACGACGGGGGTGGTGCACCTGCTGGCGGTGCACCAGTGAGACCGGCCATGAGCTCTTCCGCGCTCTCGCGGCCGGGGAGACCTGCGCCCCAGTCAGATCCTGTGGGGTTGCCTCGCAGGATTCGCGCGGCGACGGCCGCCTGCTCCTGCACAGAGGCCGCCAATGGATTGTCGGCGAAGTCTGTGCCGCCGTGCGCCGCCCAGGTCTTGGGGGTGATCTGGAAGATGCCCTCTGCTTCGTTGCCCCCGGTGTTGACGTCCACGGTGCTTGGGCTCTGCACCTGGTTGATGCCCGAGGACTCCCGCTCAATGAGGTGCGCCCACGCGGGGTTGGGCGAGGTCCATGTGCCGTCGGGCTTCTGAACGAGGGGGACGCTGCCATCCAACGCGGGGGTTCCCGCTGACGCGCCCGGGCCGAGGACGTCAGACCACGAAGGGGTCTGCTTCTTACTCTCCTCCAGCGACTTGCGTTCCGACTCCTGCTGCTGCCGCGCCGCGAGGTCGGAGGGCGACATCTTGCGCCAGCCTGTCTCGTTGGCGCCGGGCAGCATGCCGAGGGCCTGGAACACCGGGCCCATGACGTTGGTGTTGAGGAAGTTGAATCCGCCCTGGACAACCTCCATCATGTTGCCGAAATCGCGGGCGAGACCTTTCAGTCCGCGCGCGTCCGAGAACTGGTGCCGGAGGTACTCGGTGAGAACGCTGGTGTCGGCGCCCGCGATGTTGTCCGGAAGCAGTGCGCTTCCAGCGGTGTCGCGACCGCCGGGTGAGGGCGCGCCGGAGAGTCCGCTGCTGGCCGCCGCGGCCGTCGACATCGCCGCAGCTTCGAGTGCGGGTCGAGCCGAGGACATGCCGGCCGCCATGTCGGTGATCATCTGCCGGCCGCGGATCAGGGTGTATCCGCTGCCGGAGAAGGGACCCCGCTTGGCGGGTGAGCTCTGGAAGAACTCGGCAATGGCTTCGACCACGGACCGTGTAGCACCGCCGACCGACCCGAGGCCGCTGGTGATGCCGTCGACCAGGCCCCCGATCAGGTTCTTGCCCGCGTCCAACGCCTTGCCCGGCAGGCCGGCGAAGAACCGTTCGATCGCGTCGCCAATCTCAGACAGGCCATCAGGCACCTTGCTGATGAAATTGTCTACGCCAACAAGGAATCTCGTGAACCACTCAATCACCGACGCGCCGGACTCGATGAACCACGTCAGTATGGAGACAAAGTTCCGGACGAAGCCGATGATGACCGGCCAGTACGGCAGCGATGCCTCGATCAGTCGGGTGACGGCCTCGAAGAACTTCGGTAGCTGCGGACCCACCTGCAGAGCCAGCTGCATGAACATGTCGACCAGCGGGCCGATCTGCGGCAACAGCGCCACGAAAGCGTCGGCCATCATCTGGAACATCTGCGGCAACTGCGGCCCGACCTGCGCCATCAGCTGAGCGAACGCACCCGCGAGGCCCACCAAAAAGGTATTCAGGGCCGGAGCGATGGAAACGATCTGCGGCGCCAGCTGCGCCATCGTCTGGGCAAAGGTATCGAAGAACACCTGCCAGCCCGGCGCCGTCGCGATACCGAGTTGCACGAAAGCTGATCCGATGGACACCAGGCCGTCGAGTAGCGGGCCCAGCATCGGCAGAAACGCGTCGGTGGCCTCACGCATCGTGGAGAAGAAACCGATCAGCGCGTTCTGCCCGTCGGCGCTCTGCGTCCATCCCGCGAACGCGCGGGTGATCTCACTGAGCCAGCCGAGCAGCCCACCACCGCCGAACTGGTCGGCGATCGTCATGATGTCCAGTAACGCCGACCCGAACTGGTACACGATGTCGATGAGGTAGCCAAACGCGTTGATGCCGGTGCCGATCCAGTCCTGCAGGCGGCCCGACGATGCGGCTGCTTCCACGATGTCGGCGAGCGAGTTCATCGCGCCGGTGATGCTGGTGCCGATCTGAGCGAAGAACCCGGATCCGGCGACGGTCAGCTGCTCGAAGATGTACAGCAGCGGATCGAGGGCGGGGATCATCGCCTGCAGGCCCGCGCTGATGTCGGAGATGAACTGCTGGAACACGGCCATCGCCTGCGGCTGCATCAGCAGGCGGATCAGCTCGCTGGCGGCCTGGCCGATGATGTCGGCCACCTGCGCCATGCCGGATGCGACTGCGGGCAGCCAGGTTTGGATTAGCGGGGCGATCTGGTCGGCGATCTGCCCGAAGAACGCCTCCTGCGGTGCCGCGGCGGCCGCCTTGAACTGGTCGCGGAACTGCGCGATAGACAGCATCGCCTGCGCCGCGCCCGGCGCCATGTTCTTGATGGATTCGAGGAACTTGGTCGGGTCGTCGTCCATCATCGACGTCAGCGCGTCGTCGACGCCACGGAACGCCAGCTCGAGTGTGTTCATGGTGAACGCGACACCGGACACCACGGCCGGAAGCAGTCCGAAGACACCGGAGAGCTGCTGCACCGCACCGGCGACGTTGACGATGCCCTGAACTCCGGCCGCCCCGCCGATGCCGGCCAGGCCGCCCAGTGAGGGCACCGCCAGCGTCAGGCCGGCGATCTTGCCGAACGCCACCTCGAAGCCTGCGATCTCCCGCACGAACCCGCTGACGAAGTTCCCCGCGGTGTTGGCGCTGGACCCCACATTGTCGATGCCCTTGGACGCCAACAGCAGACCTGCACCGACGGCCGGCTGACCCAGCAGCGTCGCTGCTTTCGCGGCCACACCGAGCGCCGTCGCCAGACCGTTCGCCTTGTTTGTGGCCTCGGTGCTCACATCGGCCAGGCTCTCGATCCGCCCATTCAGGCCCGGCACGATCGACGACAGGCCGGACAGTGCGCGCTGCAGACCACCCAAGCCGGCCGTGTGTGCACGATGCGCGTCGTCAGCCGCCTTGGTTGCGGCCGCCCGCCGCTTCAGCGCATCCTCGAGGTCGTCCTCGGCGTCCTTGATGTCATCGAGCGTTGCCGCTGCATCGACCAGGGTTGCGTTGTATCGACGCTGAGCTGCCTCCGCCGCCGCGTTCGCGGACTCGACATCCTTGAGCCGCTGGCTGTACCCCTGCGCTGACGTGCTGGTCGATTCGAGGTCACGTTCGGTGTCCCGCAGCGTCTTCTGCGTCTTCTGCAGCGACTTGTCCGCACCTGCCGACGAGTCGGACACCTTGTCGAGATCGCGCGCAGCCTTGTTCGCTCCGCTGCCGTCGTAGTCGATCTCGATCTTGCCGTGGGCGCGACCGAGCGAATAGTCAGGCATCTACCTCAGGCGTCCAACACGATATCGACGTCGACGTTGTCATCTGAGTCTTCGCGCGCGGCCATCGCCGCTCCGGGATCAGCGAAACCGGTGGCGGAGTTGCTCATGTCAGCACCCATCAGCCTCTCCCATTCTCGAAGTCGCAGTGTTTCCGCGATGCCCGCGTCTTGGCTCTGCCCGACCTCGGCCATCCGAGCGGCGACGTGCCGGCCGAACGCCCAGATACCGCGGTCGAAGTAGAACCGGCCGATGTCCTCCACACGCTCGTCGAGCAAGGCGACGTCACTGGGTCGCTGCCCGAACAGCTTGGCCCGCTCAAACACCTCATACGCCAGAGGTCTATTGCGCGCGTACACTTTTCAACGCGCTGAGCTGCTCCCCCACGGCAGCTCCGAAAATCACCAGTTTGTCTTCGAGGTCGATGTCCCGCACGTTGATCTGCTCGTCGGTAGTCGGCCCTTCCAGAACAACCCTGGGGGTGATCACGACAGCGGCGACCACGCGGTCGGTGGGACCGAAGATCTTGGCGTTCTTCGACGGGTCCAGCACCGCCTTCAGGAATGCCTCCTCGGCCAGCGTCTGGTCACCGCTCTGTACGTCGGCGAGCAGCTCCGGGGTGAACCCGTCGAGCACCTCAACCAGGTTGAGCTCGAGCAGCTGCCCCTTGTTGAGCTGTCGGTATCGGATGAATCCGCCGCTGGGCAGCTCGAGGTCCTGCTCGTCGGACTTCGCGAAGCCGTACGAACGGCGAGAAGCCGCCGCCTGCACCGGTGAAGGTGACGGCGGCGGCTCAGGCGCTACTTCTACGGGGCCGGTGTAGTCCACTGGTGCCTCGACTGCCGAGGGGCAGCCGGGCACGTGCGGTCCCGTGATGAGGGTGCCGCAGCACCACGTCCGGGTGGCGGGCGTGGCCTGCGGGCCCTGCTGGGTGATGGGTGTCGTCATGACGGCCTCCTACGGGCTCTGCGCCGCTGAGCGGCGATGGGTCTAGCTGGCGGGCGTGGTGAAGGTGACCGGGGCGCTGTACGGGCCGGTGACGCCGTTGAACACGCCCGCCACGCGGGCTGAGTACGCGGTGGCCGCCGACCGGCCGGTGATGGTGGTGGCCGGGGTGGTCGGTGCGCCGCCGGAGCCGGAACCGACGTCGGTCCAGGTGGTTCCACCGTTGGTGGAGGTCTGGACCTTGTAGCTGTCGGCGGTGGCGATCTCGTTCCAGGAGAGCACCGCCGAGGCTGCGGTCAGGGTGCCGACGGTGACGTTGGATGGGATGGGCAGCGGGTTCGGCACCGGCGTCGAGCCCAGCGTGGTCTTCTGCTGGTTGTACTCCAGCTCCCACGCGTAGTCGTCGGTGTCGCCGGGCATCGGGGTGCCCATGAAGTCGATCGACGGAATCACGAACGTGCCGTACTTCATGTCGAACGAGATCTTGCCGTTGGCCTTGCAGCGGAACACGCGCAGCACGTTGTCGCCGCCGCCATTGGAGATGGCCTGGCCCTCGGCGCGGAAGTACCCGCGGGGTGCGCTGCTGCGCTTGCGCAGGACGCGCTTGACGTTCGGTTCGATACCGGACTCGATGAGCTGGGCGCCGGAGATGATCGACAGGCACATCATGTCGATGCCGCCGGCTTCCAGGGTTCCGGAGACGGTGGCGCCCTTGCCCTGGATGGCGACGGCGGCCTTGTCGTCACCGTCGAGGGTGTCGGAGTCCTCGTTCTCGGAGAACGCCATGGTGCGGGCGATCGGCAGGCGGTAGCTGGTGTTGGCCAGGATGGTGCCGTCAGTGTCGACGTAGCCGGTGATCCAGATTCGGCTGAGGCCGTAGGGCTTGGTGTCCGGGTTGCCTTGTGATGCGACCATTTACGGAGCTTCCTTTCGATGATGTCGGGCTCCACGGCCTCGTACAAACGGGTCTTTGAATTTCAATGTCTCGATGAGTTCGCAGTCGGGAAGCGAATAGCGGTGCAGGACAACGAACTCACCGCCGGTGCACAGCCTGTTTCGGCACTTGACCTCGAGCCTGTCGCCGTCGATGACCTTGAAGTGCAGGTCCCCGCTGGGACAGCGGGCCTCGACGGCTGCGGTCACGGACTAGCGCTCGACCTTCACGCCTTCGCCGTTGACGAGCTCGAAGCGGTTGCTCGCCGTCAGCAGGTAGTCCAGCTGCTCGGCGCTGAAGTGGGTGGCCGGGATCTGCCAGTTGTTGGAGATGTCCCACACGAAGTTGCGACTGGCGGCGATGCCGGCCAGCTTCCAGTCGGTGGGTGTGATCTCGGCCCGGGTGCCCTCGCCGAGCTGCAGGGCCCGCGACTTCAGTTCGTCGCCGGCGGCAACGATGTTGCGGGGCCCGAGGTAGAGCACGGAGTTGCCCTTGTTCGGGTTGGCCGCGTCCGCGGCGGCCGCCTCCGCTTCAGCCTGGGCCTTCTCGTCGTCGGACGCCACCGCCTGCGCCGTGTCCGGCGTCTCGATGGCGGTTCCGGTGCTCACCGCACCGCTGGTCGCCGGCTGACCGGCGTCCGAGGTGTCGGTGGGCTTGCTCTCGGTGTTGGGACGGGTCGCCATGGCGCTACCTTTCTGTCGCCGCGGTTACGCGGTCACGGTGCAGCTGAGCGCCATGTACGACGCGTAGCGGCAGATGGTCTTGTACTTGTCGTCTGTGATGTCCATCGATCGGCCTTCGAAGCCGATGTAGTCCAACTGCTTTCCGTCGCCGCCCACCGGCGGGACGGGTCCGTCGGTAGCGGTGCGGAAGATCTCGTCGACGCGATCGATGATGGAGTCGATGCGCCCATAGTCGGTGGACACCTTGACCGGGATGTGGACGTACAGGTCGAAGTGCTGCTCGGCGTTGGACTGGATGTCCTCATCGAAGTCGGTGTGCCGCCACATGATCACGATGAACGCGCCCCGCTGGTTGGGGTGCTGGTCGTAGGAGAACCCCGGCTGGACGACGAACCCCGTCCCGCCGAGGGTGGCCAGTTCGGTATCGGCGCGCAACAGCTCGAGGACCGCGGCCCGGGCCACGTCAGCCCTTCCGGACCAGGCGCAGTGAGCCGCGCAGGGATTTCATCAGCTTCTTCCCCATGACGGCGACGGTGGGCATGATGATCTGGTCCTTGCCGTGGTTGTTGATCTCCAGCCAGATGCCCCACTCGACGCCGTGGCTGAACAGGATCGACTTGTGCGGGCCGGCCAGGTTGGTGGCGGTGAACAGCGCGGCCCTGGTCTCACCGGGTGTGCGATCGTCGCGGTTGCCGTCGCTGTCCCGCCACGGCGCCTTCTCCTTCATGTGCGCCTCGCCGTCGGCGGCGGTGAGACTCATGAACGAGTTGATGACCCTGCCGTAGTCCTCGTCCATGTCGCGGCAGTTGTCTCTCAGCTTCACCAGACCCGAATTCAGTTCGGACAGGCGGCCATACGTCTTAGCCAAAGCTGTGACCTTCCGCCTTCAGGTACGCGGTGACGATCGCCTTGATCTGGTAGGGCTGGCTGTTGTCAACGCTCTCCACCGTGTAGGTGGCCGCGTAGTCCTCCCAGTGATCTCCGGCCACCACGATCGCGTCGTGGGCGCCTATCATCTCCAGCTCGACGCTGCGTACGGTGCCCCGGTCGGTCTGGGCCCTGTCCACGCCGTCGAGCTTCTGCTTGTTGAACTTCGCGAACACCTGCGGCGCCCGGGGAACACCGGGCCCGTAGTCCTTGCCGCCGCCCGGCTTCTCGATGACCGTTCCCGTTCCGGGGATCAGCACGACGGGCTGGCCGCGCAGGGCGAGGAGCTCGTCGATGGCGGCCCGCGCCTCCGCGGTCATGCCGTCGACGGGTGCGCTCACAGGCAGGGCCTGGCCGGCCGGGTCGGCTGAAACGGCGCCACACCGATCGTGCCGAACCGCTGCTTCTTCCGCTTCCGGATCCGCACCGAATCCAGCTCAGCATCAGTGAACTGGACTCGGCCGCGCGTCGGATCTGTGGAGTACCAGGAGCGGCTGGTGGTGATGTCCGGCGTCGTGGTGCTGCGCTGGCTCGCCCGCTCCGGATTCCGGTAAAGGTCGAGAACCTTCTCGCACACCAGCAGCTTCACGCGATTCAGCCGGTCCTCGTCGCCAGCGGCGATGGACTCTGCGGCGATGACCTCGATGGGCTTGCGCAGCGAGGGGATCTTGCCCATCAGCTCGCTTTCGGCGTCACCGATGCGGACGGTGACCCAGGGCAGCCGGTTCGCGGGGATCGTGCCCTCGAACCGGCTTGTCACATCTTCTTCGGATGCGAACTTGCCCTGGGTCGGTGTGGTCATTCGACCGGAACGCCCGCGCTCTCGAGCGCCGCGATGATGTCGTTGCGGTCCTCGATCCCGGTGACGTCGAAGCCCACTTCGGCGGCGTACGCTCGCCACTTGTCTTCGCCGGATCCCTTGCCTGCTCTGGGTGGCGGGACAGGAGCTACCGACTCGGCGGCGGGGTCAGCGAGTTCGTCGCCGTCCTCGACTACTGCCACGAGGTCTCGGAGCAGGTCTCCGACGCCCTCAAGGACCCGGGTGACGATCCGGTCCTCCAGATCCGCGAGACCCTGTTCAGAGCCCTGCGGCGCCTGGCCGCTGGCGGGTTCCCCCGCCGTCGGCCGCTCTGCGGGGAATGGCACCTCGCCGTCCTCCCACAGTCGCGGGTTGGTGACCTGCTTGGCAGCCCAGTCCGGCAGCTCGTCGCCGGGACCGAACGAGGCCGTCTGACCGCTGGGATCACGCACGGAGACGTGCCCCGTGAGCGCGGCCATCAGGCCACATCCGCAACGGTGAGCAGGCCGGCATTGGACAGGATCGGCATGCCCACCGCGTCGACGAAGGTGAACTCGCGGTAGGGCGGGCCCACCTTCTCCACGACACCGACGATGCCGGAGGCGTCGCCGAACGTCAGCTCGGCCAGGTTGGACCGGGCCAGCTCCAGCGCGGTGGCCGACAGGCCGTACGCCATGAAGCCCAGCGAACCGACGTCATCCGGCAGGATGATCACCTTGTCTGCGGCCAACACTCGGGTGTTGGAGCCTTCGACGTTGAGCGAGGTGTCGTAGGTCCGCTCGATGGTCGGCAGGTCCTCGGACGCCAGGAGCGTGTTGAGTTCGGCCACCGAGACACTGGTCTTGCCGACCGTCGAGCCGAACACAGCGTCGATGACCTGCTTGTTGCGCCGCAGGTACCCCTGCACCACGCGGGACAGGATCATCTTGGACGCGCGGCCGTAACCGTTGGCGATCCGAATCTCCTGCCAGGCATCGAGGTCGGTGAGCGGCACAGACGTGGCCAGATTCGACCACAGGGCGCCGGCGGGCGCGGTGACCTGGTTGGCCGGCACACCGTAGTCCGCCTCGCCGTTGAACCCGCCCTCGTTGATGGTGAGCTTTCCGTCGGAAAGCACGTCGCCCCACGCGAGCTCGACGCGGTTGTCCATGGTGCCCTTGAGGCGCTCAGCGTCGTTGTAGGCTGCACCGACCTGAGCTGCCTTGTTGGTGCCGCCCAGCCGCGCGATCTCGACCTGGATCCGCTCGTACTCGCCCTGATTCAGCGAGTCGGAGAACGGGATCAGCTCGACGTACTTGCCCGATCCGGCGTCACGACTCGACACGTGAATGGTGCCGTCGAACGAGCGGTAGGAGGCGGTCCGGTTCGTCTTCACGAACTCGGCCCAGTCGATGCGGTTGCTCTGGAAGTAGCGCGTGGGGAACAGCGCTGTGAGTGCCAGCTCGGCCTGAACCGGCACGTTGCGGATGAATGTGGTGAGCGCGTCCGGTGAGATCGGACCGTCGAAGACGATAGCCATGTTTTAGTCCTCCCTCAGAGCCACGCGATGAGTGGCATATCGGCCTTGCCTGCCGCGTCCACCGCAGCCGGCAGCTTGGCCTCGTTGACCAGGCCGTGGATGAAGCGGGCGCCGCCGACCTTGACCAGCGCGGTGCCGTTGCCGTCAACGGCCCGCACGGAGCTGAACAGCAGTCCGGCGAACACTTCCTGGCCGTTGGACAGTGCGTTGTCGTACGGCCCGTACAGGCCCGTCGCGGTGATCTTGGCGAGCTTCTGGCCCGACTTGATGTAGCCGTTGACGACAGTGAACTTCGAAACGTCCAGCGTGATACCAGGAGTCATGTCCGCGCCGTGAGTGCCCACGAGCCACGACCGGTCTTCGACCTGGTAATTGCTGGAGTGAACAGAGATGTCGCTAGACATTGGTTCCTCCTATTTGATGTGTCCGCGGCGCTTGGCCTCGGCCAGTCCTTCATCGCTCCCGGAGGTTGCCGGGGGCTGCGATCCTGATTGGCCCCACTGTCTGGGTTGTTGCTGACCGGGCACCGCGCCGCCGAACGCGGCTGCGAGGCCGGTGAGATGTCCGATGAGAGCGTCCTTGTCGAACTTGCCGTCCTTGATGAACGTCATCGGGTTGATGCCTGCGAGAACGGCCTGTCGCTGTTCTCCGTCGGTCACGAACTGGCCCACGTACGCTTCGGTCAGTTGGCCTGCCCATTCGCCGGCGGCCTGCTGCGCCGCGGTTGTGGCCGCTTCCGTTCGAGCGTCCTCGAGGGCACGCTCGCTCGGCTGTAGCTGCTGACGCCGTGCGTCCTCAGCATCCTGCTTCCACTGCTTCGCCTGTTCCGGGGTGATCCCGTCGTAGGCGCTGAGCGTGTCGCTCTTACGACGATCGTGGAACTTCCAGTACGCGGCCTGCTGTTCCGCGGTCATGTCCTTGATCGGTGTGCTGGCCGGGAAGCCCCTGTCGGGCTGGTCGGCTGGTGGATCATCAGTGGGCGGCGGGTCCGCGGGCGGATCGGCCGGCGGATCAGCTGGCGGGTCCGCGGGCGGATCGACAGGCTGAGGGTGCGGGCCTCGACGGACGGGGCGGATGGCGTTGCCCCGCTTGACACACCCGGCGAACGGATACGTGGGAAAGAGATCAACGAACACTTGCACTCCCCTGTCGGGATGGAACCCATGTCGGGCCGACCGCCAGAAAGTGGCGGAAGTCAGTTGTCGGCAGCTTGTTTTGCAAACTTCGCGATCTGCTGCTCGTGGTAAGCGATCTGCGGGGAGTCTTCGGACACTCCGCGGCGCCGAAGGTTGGCCAGGCTTTCGCGCAGCAGTGGCAGGTGGCGCGCCGCGATCTCTGCAGGCGACTCTTTCGCACCGCCGATGCCGGAGCTGCTCGCGCGCACCTTCGACTTCGTTGTGCGCGGCTTGTACGCCTTCTTCGGCACGAGCACTGGGCCAAGTTCGCCGTGCTCGTCAATCTGGTAGCGGGTGCGCTTAAGCACCGCCGACCCTGTTCCGCCGGCGTCCTTGTACAGCTGGCTGAGGTCGACCGCGTTCAGGTCGTCGGCAGGGTCGTAATCCTCTGTGACAGCGGCGATTGTGCACTTGCACTTGTCGTGGATCGGCAGCAATGTGCCCACCTTGTAGATGCGGTCTGACGCTGCTATGCACATGCCGCAGGTGCCACCGCGGGACAGTTCCGGGTGGATGACTCTCCGATAGCCGATGACCTTGGTCTTGGCCCGGTCAAGGTCGACCGGTTCGGCGGCCGCCGCAAGCACCTGGTGCTGGGCGAGGCGCTGGGCGAGCATCAAGTTGTCGTCGATCAACGTGTCGATGCGGAGCGCAGACTGCTGATCTGCGTCGGTACCACCCTGCGAGATCACCCACCGGTAGGTCTGCGCCGGCCGCTGAAACACTGCGGCCGTTGTCATGTCGGCAGCGGTGACCATCGCTCTGCCCTGCCCGTAGCTCACTTCGACGTCGGACCGGTGCAGCACCAGCTTGCCGCCGACCACAGCCGCGCTCATTGCACGGACATCGGCCGGCACCGTCTGCACGGCAGACGCACTCACCCCCACAGCGAGCAGCTGCTGTGACTGCGCCACCGCGGCGGCGCGGGCGGCGGCGGACTGCGCAGACAGCATGATCCGCGCTGCCTGAGCTGCGAAGGCGGTGACCTCGCGGGCGCTGTACGGATTGACCGTGGCCCACAGCTTCCCGATGGCCTGCTTCGCGTGAGCTGACGCCCGGTCCCGGGCGGCGATCAGGCTCTCCGCTGTCGTCGCGGTCACCGCAAGCGCGTGATCGGCGGCCGACGTCGGGGACTTCTTGGCCGCCGAATCTGCGGCCATGGCTAGGGCCTGCTGGTAGGTGATCGGTGCGCTAAGCGGCGTCGTCGACATCGGGTGCTGTCGCGGGCGCGGCCGGTGCCGGTTGTGGTGTCGGCTGCGTCGGGGCAGTCGGCAGCAAGATCTGCTCAGCGGCCATCTGGTTGATGTTCGCCTCAGTCTCCTCCGGCGACATCTCCCAAATCTGTTCGTTGCGCTGCTGCAGCGAGAGAGTGCCGACAGCCTGCGACGACGCCGACGCCTTCTCGGCCAGCGTGCGAAACTCGACCGGGCCCCAGTGCAACTTCATCGACGTGCCGCGGTCGGCCTCACCGGCGAATGCGAACAGGATGCGCCACAACAGCTTCATCTGTGGGGTCACCCGTGCGCGGCGGTCGCGGATCTTCGACGTCGCGGACTCGCGCATCAGGCCGGCGCCCTCAGCAGATCCGTTCGCCGCGTCCGGGGTGATCAGGTGCAGTGGCGTACCGGTGACAGCCGCGAATTCCTTCACGTCGTCGCGTTTGGCGTTCAGGATGGACGACAGGTCCAGGGCCTGGGACTCCCAGAACTTGAATCCGTCGGGGACCTTCCACAGCGCTCCCGGGTTGGCCCTGAACACAGTGGCGGCCAACGCGTCCCAGTCGATCGGTTCGCTGTCTTCATCCTCGTCGGCGTCATCTTGGTCGTCGCCGATGATGGCGCGCTGACGGAACGCCTGATAGGCAACGACGATGAGTCGCTTCAGCGTCATGTCGTTGATGCGGTCGAGAAGATCGAGATGCCGCTCGTATTCACCGAGGCCGTGCGGGTTCAGGAACCGCACGATCGGAATACCGCCCAACCGGTCCAACCCTGTGATCAGCTCGGGCTGATCGGTGTTGCCGATGGCCCATTTGGTGCCGTCGAACTTCACATCCCACCGACGGCCGGGCAAGAACAGGTGAGCGCTCTCGACTTCCTGAACCGGGTCGTAATCCTTCACTACCGCTGCGCGGAGTCTGATCGGGTTGGCCGGGTCTGGGATTCCGATGCAGCGGCGGGGGTCGATCGCATGCGCGGTCGGGGTGTTCGTGTCGTTGTCGACGGCCATAGCGAAGGACTCGCCCATTGAAAACTGGTAGCTGAAGAGGTCCTTGGCCATGGCGCCAAAACCTGACTCGTCCATGATCCGCGCCGCGACGTCATCGCCGCCGGCGTCGTTGTCGATCAGTGTGGACACTGCGTGCAGCTCCATGCGGTCCAACATCGCGTTCACGCACATCGGCGCGTAGTTGCAGCGCGCCTGGCGGATCACATCGCGGAACGCGTCCTCGTAGCCCTCGGCCACCTGCGGCAGTGGTGCATCCCCGACGTTGTACGACCACAGGGTGTCCAGGACCTCATTGCGGGGTCGGATTGCTACCGGCCGGTGAAACCTGTCCGACCACTCCGGCCGGGTGGCCTTCGTGAATCGGGAATTGAGTTTGTCGAACCATTCCTGGGGGGTGAGATCAGCCAATGTCCCACCCTCCTATCTGATTCGAGCGAACACGCGCTTCTTCTTCTGACGCCGACCGAGACCCGCGGCAACTGCATCGAGGCGGGCCTTCCACGCCATCGTGGCCGCGTAGGCTGCGTCGATCTTGTCGGGCGAGTCGGGGTATGACTTGTACAGCAGGTATCCAGTTCGGACCGCGCGGCGGCGGGCATTCAGAACGTGTCTGGTGAGCGCAGCGGATCCATCGTGGGTGCATTCGCCGTGCTCGATCGCAGCGTGAAGCGCCTTCACTGCATCGCTGGCGCCCGTCGTTTTCCCGCGGGGCCAAGCCGCTATCCATGATTGTCCGGAGGCCTTCACTTTGGGGTGCAAACGACCGCTGAATGCCGCCTCCCACTTGGCGACATGCTCAGACCACCCCGAAGGATCGGCGTAGAAACCGACGACGGTGTAGCGCTTGAACGCCATGCGGATAACCGCGTCCACCTCAGCAACGGGGGGTTGCCACTGGCTCTGGTCCCCCGTCTTCTTTCGATCGCGCGTCGACAGCTCGCGACGCGGCGGCTCCCAGACTGATTTGTCACCGATCTCGAACAAATGGCCATCTCTGACCCGACACCCGATCAGTGCAGTGGCGTCTGCCTTGCCTTTCGTCCGACCGCGGGAACCGTCGAAGCCCAGGACGATCACTTCCTTGTCTGCGACGATCTTGTCAACGTCGAAGCATGCGCCCCATTCCGGCGCGGACACCCACGCGTCCGAGGCGTGAGTGATCTGGTTCAGCAGATCGGCGCGCAGCTGCTGCACATCCGACGCCGGATCAAACACCTGGTCCACCAACGCTTCCAGGTCGGAATGCCCCGGAGCGCAGGGAGGATCGTGAAGCAGGCAGCCGTCCGGATGTCCGGACGAATCTCCGTACGCGACCCGTAGTCCGTGGACCAGCGAGTCAGGGTCCGACATGTCCGTGTCCGACGGGGCTTCGCGGTGGTCGTACAGCAGGCCGGGGTTTCGCGCCCGGCCTTCCTTGATGTCTGCGGCGTAGGCCGCTGACGCTTCGGCCACCGAATTCTCACCCGGAATGAACGCGTTCGGCGACTCCAGCGTCCGCCCACCGTTCTTGGCTGCGTTCGTCCGGATCGCCTGCGCCAGCTTGGGACCGTTGTTGGACGGCACCCACTCTTCAGTCTGATCGAGTGTCGCGAACACGATCGGTGCGCCCTTGGTGGTGCGC
>JADMIO011285649.1_pt1 | contig 23601 bp, 16 predicted proteins | sample 8958161 | NCBI WGS metagenome assembly JADMIO01 (sample SAMN16585339, study PRJNA669376) | soil metagenome | isolation source: Crop rotation soil | place: USA: Cullars Rotation, Alabama | collected 2011
GCGACAACTTGTCCACGTGGAATTCTAAGCTTAGGATCCCAATGTGCTGGAAAGGGGATAGCCGAGCTCGATGCGCATCAGGAAACGGTCGAGCTGGGATTCAGGCAGCGGGAAAGTGCCGATCTGGTGCGACGGGTTCTGGGTCGCGATGACGAAGAAGGGCTCCGGCAACGCGCGCGTTTCGCCTTCGGCCGTGACCTGCTGCTCTTCCATGGCCTCGAGCAGCGCGCTCTGCGTCTTCGGCGTCGCACGATTCACTTCGTCGGCGAGAATCACCTGCGAGAATATCGGGCCCGCATGAAAGCGAAACGAGCTCGCTTCGCGGTCGAATATGGAGACACCGAGAATGTCGGCCGGCAAAAGGTCGCTCGTGAACTGGATGCGCTGGAACTGCAGCCCGAGCGTGATCGCCAGCGCGTGCGCAAGCGTCGTTTTGCCGACGCCGGGTATGTCTTCGATGAGCAGGTGGCCGCGCGCGAGTATGCACGCGATGGCGAGACGGATCTGGTGCTCCTTGCCGAGTATGACCTTGCCGACCTGCGAGACGACGCTGTTCAATTGATCGCTCATGATGGGCGCAATTGTAGCTTGACGCTACGGCGGGCGCACTCGAAAGCGCGCGTATGACATGTGCACTCCGTCACGCGTGCTGCAAATCGAGCGTGACGCGAACCTGACGCGGGTCGTTGTCATCCATCTGCAATTGGAAACCGAGCCGGCGCGCGAAATCGAGCATCCGGCTGTTGCTCGCAAGCACTTCACCGATCATTCGCTTCAGGCCGCGTTCGCGCGCCGACTCAATGAGGACGCGCATGAGCGACGATGCGACGCCTTTTTTCTGCCAGTCGTCGGCGACCACGATCGCAAATTCGCAATCTTCGCCGTTCGCCAGCACGACGTAGCGGCCGACCGCAATCTCGATCTCGCCGCCTTCGATCGCGGTGACCGCGATCACGGCGACATGGCGGTCGAAATCGACTTCCGTAAAATGCTTCAGCATCTGCGGCGACAGCTCGCGCACCATGTCCATAAAGCGGAAATAGCGCGCCTCGCGCGACAGGCCGCGCACGAACTGCTGCTCGATTTCGGCATCCGTCGGGCGGATCGGGCGCAATGTCACTGCCGTGCCGTCGGCGAGCGTGAGGCGTCTGACGAGATGCTTAAGATAGCTGCGCATTGCTTCGCTCCACTCCGGGCGGTCGATTCTATCAGCGGGGATGCCGCCGGATTAGACAAGCGGCGACCGGCGGCATACCATCGAGCGACATCGATCAAGATTTTTCCCGTCGTGTCCATCGCATTCATTTCCCACCCTGACTGTCTCAAGCACGACATGGGCGAGATGCATCCCGAATGTCCGGCGCGGTTGAAGGCGATCGACGACCAGCTGATCGCATCCGGGCTTTCCGGTCTTCTCGAACATGTCGAGGCGCCGGTCGCTCGCAAGGAGCATCTCGTGCGCGTGCACAGTGCCGGGCATATCGCCCGCATCGAAGCCGCCGCGCCGCAGACCGGACTCGAGCATCTCGATCCGGACACCGCGATGTGCCCGCATACGCTCAGCGCGGCGTTGCGCGCCGCCGGCGCGGCGGTGGCGGCGACCGACAAAGTGATAAGCGGAGAAGCCGAGGCGGCGTTCTGCAGCGTGCGGCCGCCCGGCCACCATGCGGAGCGCGACCGCGCGATGGGCTTTTGCCTCTTCAACAACGTGGCGGTTGCGGCCGCGCACGCGCTGGAGGCGCACGGTCTAGAACGCGTCGCAATCGCGGACTTCGACGTCCATCATGGCAACGGCACGGAGGAGATATTCAGCGCCGACGAGCGCGTGCTGATGGTTTCCACCTTTCAGCATCCGTTCTACCCCTATAGCGGAATCGACGGCTTCTCGGAGCGCATGGTCAATATTCCGCTGGCCGCGAACAGCGGCGGAGAGCAGTTTCGCGCCGCGGTAACTAAGTATTGGCTGCCCGCGCTCGAGCGCTTCAAGCCGCAGATGATTTTCATCTCGGCCGGGTTCGATGCGCATCGCGATGACGAGATGGCGATGCTGCGTCTCGTCGAGGCGGATTACGCCTGGGTTACGCAGCAGCTGAAAGCGGTTGCGGATAAATATGCCGCAGGGCGCATCGTCTCGCTGCTCGAAGGCGGTTACGACCTGCATGCGCTTGGCCGCAGCGTCGCCGCCCACCTCAAGGCGCTCGGCGACTTCTGAGTTATCCGAGCAGGACGGCCGCGATCACGTTGCGACCTTCGCCGACCAGAATGTTGTACGTGCGGCAGACGGCGGCGTTGTCCATCACTTCCAGACCGATGCCGGCTTTCAGGAGGATTCTCGTGAGTTCCGGCCGCGGAAATTTGAGCGTTGGGCCAGTGCCCAGCAGCACGATGCTCGGTTTCAGGTCCGCAAATCGGTCGAAGTGCTCGGCGCTGAGGCTATCGACATTCGCCGCCGAAAAGTCGGTGAAAAGCGCGTCCGGCGCTACCAGGAGGCTTTTGACGTAGCGCTCGCCGTTGATCGCAACATATCCCTGGCCGTGGCCCGTAAAAAGATTCTGGCCGGTCGGTGTTTGAAGGTGGAATTTCACTGCAAACGGATTTGCCGCAAGAGGGTAGGTCGGCTAAAATTATACGCTTTTTCACGCCCTTAGCCGCTTTTTCGAGATCGACATGGAAGAATTCGCCCGCATAAAACGCTTGCCGCCGTATGTCTTCAATATCACCGGCGAGCTTAAGGCGGCCGCCCGCCGGCGCGGCGAGGACGTGATCGACCTGTCGATGGGCAATCCCGATGGCCCAACGCCGAAACACATCGTCGACAAGCTCATCGAGTCGGTGCAGCGGCCCGACACGCACGGCTACTCGGTTTCGAAAGGCATTCCGCGGCTGCGGCGCGCGATCTGCAACTGGTACAAGACGCGTTACAACCTCGAGCTCGATCCGGAGTCAGAAGCGATCGTCACCATCGGCTCGAAAGAGGGCATCGCGCACCTGGCCCTCGCGACGCTCGACCGCGGCGACATCGTATTGGTGCCGAATCCGAGCTATCCCATCCACATCTATGGTCCGGTAATCGCGGGCGCGGACATCATGCATGTGCCGATGGTGCAGGGCGTCGACTTTTTCGGCGAGCTCGAGCGTGCGATCCGGGATTGCTACCCGAAGCCCAAGATGCTCATCTGCAATTTTCCGGGCAATCCGACGACGCAGTGCGTCGATCTCGCGTTCTTCGAGCGGCTGGTCGCCATCGCGCGCGAACACCAGATTTACGTCGTTCACGATCTCGCGTACGCCGACATCGTCTTCGACGGCTTCCGCGCGCCGTCGATCATGGAAGTGCCGGGCGCGCGCGACGTCGCGGTGGAGTTCTTCACGCTTTCGAAAAGCTACAACATGGCGGGCTGGCGCGTCGGCTGCATGGTCGGCAATCGCGACCTGGTGACCGCGCTCGCGCGCATGAAAAGCTATCACGACTACGGCACGTTCACGCCGATCCAGGTCGCCTCGATCATCGCGCTCGAAGGCCCGCAGGAGTGCGTTGCCGAAATGCGCATGAAATACCAGAAGCGCCGCGACGTCATGTGCGCAGGCCTGCATCAGGCTGGCTGGAACGTCGAAGTGCCGAAAGCGACGATGTATGTCTGGGCGAAAATACCGGAGCAGTACAAGGGCATGCGCTCGCTCGAGTTTTCGAAGAAGCTCTTGGAAGAGGCGCACGTCGCGGCGTCGCCGGGCATCGGTTTCGGCGAGTACGGCGACGATCATGTGCGGTTTGCTTTGATCGAAAACGAAGCGCGGACGCGGCAGGCAGTACGCGGCATCAAGGAGATGTTTCGAAAGGATGGCTTGCTTTGAAATCCGGGCAGCCACACAGGGCGCACAGTTCACAGAGTGTGATTCAGTCGACGGCATTCGCACGCTTTTCTCGGTGTCCTCTGTGCTCTCTGCGGCAAAAAGGATTTAAGAAATGAGACCCATCAACGTCGGATTGCTCGGTATCGGAACGGTCGGCGGCGGCACGTTCGAAGTGCTCGCGCGCAACCAGGAAGAAATCACGCGCCGCGCAGGCCGTGGCATCGCGATCAAGATGGTCGCGGACAAGGACCTCGAGCGCGCGCGCAAGCTCGTGCGTGAAGCCGCCATCATCACGGCCGACGCGAACGAAGTCGTGACCAATCCGGACATCGACATCGTCATCGAGCTGATTGGCGGCACGACGATCGCCCACGAGCTCGTGCTGAAGGCGATCCGCAACGGCAAGCACGTCGTGACCGCCAACAAGGCGCTACTTGCCACCCACGGCAATGAGATCTTCGCGGCGGCGCGCGAGCGCGGCGTCATGGTTGCGTTTGAAGCGGCGGTCGCGGGCGGCATTCCCATCATCAAGGCATTGCGCGAAGGGCTCACCGCCAACCGCATCGAGTGGATTGCCGGCATCATCAACGGCACCAGCAATTTCATCCTGTCGGAGATGCGCGCAAAAGGCTCCAGCTTCGAATCGGTCTTGAAAGAAGCGCAGCGCCTGGGATATGCCGAAGCCGATCCGACCTTCGACATTGAAGGCATCGACGCGGCGCACAAGCTTTCGATCATTGCCGCAATCTCGTTCGGCATTCCGATGCGGTTCAAGGACGCGTATACCGAAGGCATCACGAAGCTGACGGCGGCGGACATCCGTTATGCGGAAGAGCTCGGCTACCGCATCAAGCTGCTCGGCATCACCAAACGCACGGCGAAAGGCATCGAGTTGAGAGTGCATCCGACGCTGATTCCCGCGCGGCGCCTGATCGCCAACGTGGAAGGCGTGATGAATGCGATACTCGTCAATGGCGACGCCGTCGGCGCAACGCTTTATTACGGCGCGGGCGCCGGCGCCTATCCGACCGCCTCCGCCGTGATCGCGGATCTCGTCGACGTGACGCGCATGCAGACGGCGGACCCGGAAAATCGCGTGCCGCATCTTGCATTCCAGCCCGATCAGCTTTCGAGCGTGCCGATCCTGCCGATCAGCGAAGTCGAAACCTCGTATTACCTGCGCCTGCGCGTTCATGACAAGCCCGGCGTGCTGGCAGACATTACGCGCGTGCTCGCCGACGGCGGCATCTCGATCGACGCGATGGTGCAGAAAGAGCCGTCGGCCGGCGAAGAGCAGGTCGATATCATCATGCTGACTCACCTCGCGATCGAGAAGAATGTCGACGCCGCGATGGCGCGGATCGAGAAGCTGCCGGTGGTCGTGGGCAAGATCACGCGCATTCGCATGGAGCAGCTCGGTGCGCACTGAGGCGTCGCGCTGATGCGTTACGTCAGCACACGGGGCGGCACCGAGCCGGCGACTTTTTCCGACATCCTGCTCGGCGGCCTGATGGCAGACGGCGGGCTGGCCGTCCCCGAGCGCTATCCGCAGATCCGATCAGGTCAGCTCGCGCAATTGCGCAAGCTCGACTACCAGGAGCTTGCGCTGGAAATCCTGCGCCTCTACGCCGACGACATGGCGCTCGGCGACCTGCGCCGCATCGTGCAGGAAACCTACACGGAAAGGACATTCGGCTCCGAGGAGATCACGCCGCTGCGCGAACTGTCGCGCGGCGTCTACCTGCTCGGTCTTTCGAACGGGCCGACGCTTGCGTTCAAGGACGTCGCGATGCAGCTCCTGGGCAACCTGTTCGAGCACGCGCTGTCCAAGACCGGCAGCGAGCTCAACATCGTCGGCGCCACCTCGGGCGACACCGGCTCCGCGGCGGAATACGCGATGCGCGGCAAGCGCGGCATTCGCGTCTTCATGCTGTCGCCGCACCAGAAGATGAGTCCGTTCCAGACCGCGCAGATGTTCACGCTGCAGGAGCCGAACATTTTCAACATCGCGATCCGGGGCGTGTTCGACGATTGCCAGGACATCGTCAAGGCGATCAGCAACGATCACGACTTCAAGACCCGCTACAAGGTCGGCACGGTCAACTCGATCAACTGGGCGCGGATCGTCGCGCAGGTCGTCTATTACTTCAAGGGCTACTTTGCGGCGACCACGTCGGACGATCAGCAGGTTTCGTTCGCGGTCCCCTCCGGCAACTTCGGCAACGTGTGCGCGGGGCATATCGCGCGGAGCATGGGACTGCCCATCCGCAAGCTCATCGTAGCGACCAACGAAAACGACGTGCTCGACGAATTCTTCCGCACCGGCAACTACCGCGTGCGGCCGGGCGATGAAGTGGTGCAGACGAGCAGCCCGTCGATGGACATCTCGAAGGCGTCCAATTTCGAGCGCTTCGTGTACGACTTGCACGGGCGCGACGGCAACGCCCTGAAGCGGCTGTGGCAGCAGCTCGATCGCGACGGCGAATTCAACATCGGCAAGACCCGGCATTTCGCGCGCGTTCCCGAATTCGGCTTCGTGTCGGGAAAGAGCGCCCACAAGGACCGCATCGACACGATTCGCCGCGTGGCGCGCGAATGCGGGCAGATCATCGACACGCATACGGCGGACGGCGTGAAAGTGGGACTCGAGCACCGGGAGGAAGGCGTGCCGCTCGTCTGTCTCGAGACGGCGCAGGCGGTCAAGTTCTCCAGCACCATCATCGAAGCGCTCGGCGGCGCGCCGCCGATGCCGCCGGAGTTCGAAATTCTCGAGCAGCTGCCGCAGCGGTTTACGCTGCTCGACGCGGACCCTGTCGCGGTCAAGCAGTTCATCGAAAAAAGCTGCGCCTGACCGTAACGGTCAGCCGATAAATCGCATCGACAAATCGACTGCCTTCACGTCCTTCGTGAGGCCGCCGATCGAAATGCGGTCCACGCCCGTCAGGGCAATTTCACGCACACTCTCCAGAGTGACGCCGCCGGAGGCTTCGAGCTCCGCGCGTCCGTCCGCGATTTTCACGGCCTCGGCCATCTGCGCGGTCGTCATGTTGTCGAGCAGGATCATTTTGGCGCCGGCGGCGAGCGCCGTTTTCAACTGATCGAAGTCTTCCACCTCGATTTGCGTCCATACGCCGGGCGGCGCGAGCTTCGCCGCCGCCTTGAGGGCCGCTTCGACGCCGCCGGCTGCCGCGATGTGATTTTCCTTGATCAGGATGCCGTCGTAGAGGCCGATCCGGTGATTGGTGCCGCCGCCCGTCAGCACCGCGTATTTTTGCGCGATGCGCAGGCCGGGCAGCGTCTTGCGCGTGTCCACGATCTTTGCGCGCGTGCCGGCGACGGCGTCGACGTAGCGGCGCGTGATGGTGGCGACGGCCGAGAGCATCTGCAGGAAGTTGAGCGCCGTGCGCTCGCCGGTCAGAAGTGCCCGCGCGGGGCCGTGCACCACGGCGAGCGTGTCGCCGGCCTTCGCGCGCGCGCCTTCCTTCACGTTCCAGTCGATCACCACCGCCGCATCCAGCTTGCGAAAACACGCGTCGAACCACGGTGCGCCGCAGATCACCGCATCGCTGCGCGTAATGATCTGCGCGCTCGCAATCGCGGATTGCGGAATGAGCTGCGCGGTCCAGTCGCCGTTGCCGATGTCTTCCGCGAGCGCGGCGGCGACATTCGACTCGATCGCCGGTGTCAATTCGTTCATTTTTGCCATATTCTAGCGGCTCAACACGCTGAATTTTACCCGATGGGGAGGGGCGATGACCGGCATCATGGGCGTTATCTCATACGGGCTCGGCACCATCATAGGTTTCGTGCTGATCGGCGTGCTCGCGTTCTGGTTCATCCAGGACATCACGCAGAAGAAGCACTCGGTTCTGCGCAATTACCCCGTCATCGGGCGGCTGCGCTACTTCTTCGAGCAGATGGGCGAATACTTTCGCCAATACCTGTTCGCCGGCGACCGCGACGAGATGCCGTTCAACCGGGCGACCCGCGGCTGGGTCTACAAGGAAGCGAAGAACGAAGGCGGCATCATCGGTTTCGGCTCGACCAACGATCTGCGCGAGCCCGGCTCGATCATATTCGTCAATCATCCGTATCCAGTCCTCGAGGAGGATCGCCTGCCGACGCCGCCGCTCGTGATCGGCGAAGGCTTTTGCAAGGAGCCGTTCGAGGCGAAGTCGATCGTCAACATCTCGGGCATGAGTTTCGGCGCGATTTCGGAGCCCGCGGTCAAAGCACTCTCGCGCGGCGCCGGCGTCGCGGGCTGCTGGATGGACACCGGTGAGGGCGGGCTGTCGCCGCATCACCTCGAAGGCAAGTGCGACATCATCATGCAGATCGGCACGGCGAAGTACGGCATTCGCAACGCGGACGGCAGCTTGTCGCCGCAGCGCGCACGCGAACTTGCGCCGCTCGTGAAGGCGTTCGAGATCAAGCTCTCGCAGGGCGCCAAGCCAGGGAAGGGCGGCGTGCTGCCCGGCGGCAAGGTCACTGAGGAGATTGCGCGCATACGCGGCATCCCGGTTGGCGTCGACTCGATCTCTCCCAACCGGCATCACGACATCGCGAACGTGAACGATCTGCTCGATCGAATCGCCTACGTGCGCGAATTGACCGGCAAGCCCGTCGGCGTAAAGACGGCAATCGGCGGCTGGGCGTTCATGAACGAGCTCTGCGATGCGATTCTCGCGCGCGGCCGCGAGTACGCGCCGGACTTTCTTGCGATCGACGGCGGCGAAGGCGGCACTGGCGCCGCCCCGCAGACGCTGATGGATCATGTGAGCCTGCCGATTGCCGAGGCACTGCCGCGTGTCGTCGATGCGTTGCTCCAAGCGGATTTGAAAGGGCGCGTGCGCGTGATTGCGGCAGGCAAGCTCGTGACTTCGGCGCGGGCAGCATGGGCGCTGTGCGCGGGCGCGGATTTCGTGAACACGGCGCGCGGCTTCATGTTCGCGCTGGGCTGCATCCAGTCGCTCCGCTGCCACACCAACACCTGCCCGACCGGCGTGACGACGCACAACCGGCGGCTGCAGCGTGGCCTCGTGGTCGAGGAGAAATATCTGCGCGTCGCGAATTACGTGAAGAACATGAACAAGGAAATCGACATGCTCGCGCATTCGTGCGGCTGCCGGCATGCGCGCGAGTTCCGCCGCGAGCACGTGCGCATGGTGATCTCGGCGAATCAAAGCACGGCGCTCAACATGCTCTATCCATATCCGTCTGCCGGCGCGCAATCCGGCGAGCGCGCCGACGTTCGCACCGTTGCCGCGTGACCGTCATGGCGCGCACGCAGGCATAATTCGACTTGCATAATGATAATCTTCAGGAGGAAAGACGCATGTCCCGCAATCCGAAATCAATGATCCCGGCGCAAGGGTCGCGCCGCGAATTCCTCGCGCGTCTTGCCGGCGGCGGCGCTGCCCTGGCAACCGGCACGCTGACGCGCGAAGCATGGGCGCAGGAAGCGGCACCCAAGCCGCCGGCGGATCCGGCCGGAACCGTGCCCAATGCCGCCGTGCTCGCGGAAAAAAATCCGGCCATGAAAACGCATTCCGAGCGGCCGCTGACCGGCAGCGTGCCCGCCGAGGCGCATAACTTCGCTGTGACGCCGAACGACCGCATGTTCGTTCGCAACAATCTGCTGACCCCCGATCTCGACGCGGCGAAGCACCGCCTGACGGTCAAAGGTCTGGTCGAGCGCGAGGTGACTTACTCGGTTGACGACCTGAAGCGCTCTTTCCCGACCGTGACGATGCAGGGCATGCTCGAGTGCGCCGGCTCGGGCCGCTCGTCGTACGTGCCGGCCGCGAGCGGCACGCCGTGGCTGGCGACCGGCGGCATGGGCTGCCCGCGCTGGACCGGAGTTCGTCTGCGCGATGTTTTGCAGGCGGCTGGCGTCAAGCCCGGCGCCGCGCACGTCGCCGGGCAGGGCGGCGACTTTGGCGTGATCGCGACGGCGGCGCCGGTGATTCGCTCGGTACCGCTCGCCAAAGCACTCGAGGAGAATACGCTCGTCGCTTTCGGCATGAACGATGGGCCATTGCCCAAGATTCACGGTTTTCCGATGCGGCTGGTCGTGCCGGGCTGGGTGGGTTCCGCGTCGACCAAATGGGTCCACACGATCACCGTGCTCGATGCGCCATTCAAGGGCACGTACATGGATAGCAGCTACCGGATTCCGGCAACGCCGGTGCGGCCTGGCGAGAAAATGCCACCGGGCGCGCTGGTCACCGAGGCATGGCCTGTCAAGTCGATGATCACGCATCCGGCGCCGAACGCAACGTTCAAAGCGGGCAAGCCCGTGCTCGTCGAAGGGCGCGCGTGGGTCGGCGAAGGCGACATCGACAAGGTCGAAGTGTCGTTCAACGAAGGCGCGAGCTGGCAGCGCGCCGCCATCAATTCCGGCGGCGACAAATACGCGTGGCGGATTTTCAGTTTAGAAATCTGGCCGTCGTCGCCGGGTTATGCGACGGTACTCGCGCGTGCGACCGACAATCGCGGCAACGTGCAGCCGATCGTATCCGCGTGGAATCCGCTCGGGTATTTCTGGAACGGCATCCATCGCGTCGGCTTCATGGTGGAGGCCTGATGCGGCAAGGCCCGGCGCGCATTGCTGCGTTCGCCGCCGGGATTGCAGCCTGTTTCGGCGTGATGGTAACGCCGCTGCCGGCCCAGGAAGCGCCGGCGACCACGCTGATTCCGGGCAAAGGCTCGGACCTGACGATGGCGCGCTGCGCGCTCTGCCACGAGATCACGCACGTGACGCGCGCCAGGCTCTCGCGCGGCGAATGGGAAGACAACGTTCGCAACATGATCGAGCGCGGCGCGCCGATCCCGCCGAACGAGATCCCGGTCATCGTCGAATATCTCGCTACGTACTACAACCGCGACAGCGCGCCGCCGCCGCCCGATCCCGCCGCTGCGGCTTCATCGGCCGGGCAGGATCCGGTGCAGCGCCTGCTCGCCCACAACGCGTGCACGAGCTGCCACGGCATCGATCAGAAGATCGTCGGCCCGTCGTTCCGCGAAGTCGCCGCGCGCTATGCCGGCGACGGAGCGGCAGGCAAGCGCCTTGCAGACAAGATCAAGACGGGTGGCGCCGGCAACTGGGGCTCGATTCCCATGCCGCCGCACGCGAAATTGAGCGATGTCGAGCTCGCGCAGATGGTGAGCTGGATTCTCGCCCGCAAGTAAGGCGCTCAAGCGTGGCCACAGAGGTCACAGAGAACACTGAGAAAGGCTGATCGAATCCTGTATTCCTTTGTGATCTCTACGGTCTCTGCGGCAAAGATGTTGTGTTAGTCGAGATGGGCGGCGAGCTCGGTCAGACTCCCGAGCACGGCGTCGGGCGTAACCGAGAGGGGATCCGGCACCACGCCGCCGCGATTCACCCAGTAGACCCGAAAGCCGAAACTTTTTGCGCCCGCCGCGTCCCAATAGTTTGACGACACGAAAGCGACTTCGTCTTTCGCGACGTCGAGGCGGTCGAGCGCGAGCTGATAAACGCGGGGAGCCGGCTTGTATATGCGGACCTCGTCGACGCTCAGCACCGCGCTCATCACAGTATGCAGCCCGGCATTGCGCACCAGCGGATCGAGCATTGCCGGCGAGCCGTTTGAAAGGATCGCGAGCTTATGCGCCGACAGGCGGGAAAGCGCTTCGCGCGCCTCCGGGAACAGCGCCAGCCGGTTATAGGCAGCCAGCAGCGCGTCGGCCTGGCCCGCCGCCAGCGGCAGGTTGAGCGTCGCACACGCAAACGCGAGCGCGCCGCGCGTGACCTCGCCGAATTCCTCGTAGCGGCCCATCAGGCTGCGCAGCCACGTGTACTCGAGCTGCCGCGTCCGCCAGAGGTGGGAAAGCGCGGGTCCTTTGCCCGGAAAAAGCTCGTCGCACAGCGCGATCACGGAGTGCACGTCGAAGAGCGTTCCGTAGGCGTCGAATACGACCGCTTTTGTCCTTATTGCCATCCGCCTTCCTCCCGGGAGTTGAATTTCGGTATCCCCACCCCATCTGTGGGGTAATTATTGCTATCGAACTCAGGATTGACCATGCGATTCGACAAGTTTACGACCAAGTTCCAGCAGGCATTCGCCGATGCCCAGAGCCTGGCAGTCGGCCACGACAATCCGTACATCGAGCCCCAGCACCTGCTGGCGGCACTGATCGACCAGGAAGACGGCGGCACTCGTTCGCTGCTGGCCCGTGCAGGTGTCAACGTGCCCGCACTCAAGACCGCTCTGACTGGCGCGATCGGCCGTCTGCCGCGCGTCGAGGGCCAGGGCGGCGAAGTCAACGTATCCCGCGAACTCGCCAACCTGCTGAACCTCACGGACAAGGAAGCGCAGAAGAAGGGCGACCAGTACATCGCGTCCGAGCTGTTCCTGCTTGCGCTGACTCAGGACAAGGGCGAGACCGGCCGGCTCCTCAAGGAGCACGGCGGTACGCGCGCGGCCATCGAGCAGGCGGTCAACGCGGTGCGGGGCAACGAAAAAGTCGATAACCCCGAGGCCGAAGCGACGCGCGAAGCGCTGAAGAAATACACGATCGACCTCACCGAGCGCGCGCGCACCGGCAAGCTCGATCCGGTGATCGGCCGCGACGACGAGATCCGCCGGGTGATCCAGATCCTGCAGCGCCGCACCAAAAACAACCCCGTGCTTATCGGCGAACCTGGCGTGGGCAAGACCGCCATCGTCGAAGGCCTCGCGCAGCGCATCGTCAACGACGAGGTTCCCGAAACGCTCAAGGGCAAGCGCGTGCTGTCGCTCGACATGGCGCTGCTTTTGGCGGGCGCCAAGTATCGCGGCGAATTCGAGGAGCGGCTCAAATCAGTGCTCAAGGAAATCTCGCAGGACGCGGGCCGCAACATCATTTTCATCGATGAGCTGCACACCATGGTCGGCGCCGGCAAAGCCGAAGGCGCGATGGACGCTGGCAACATGCTGAAGCCTGCGCTGGCGCGCGGCGAGCTGCATTGCGTCGGCGCGACCACACTCGACGAATACCGCAAGTACGTCGAGAAGGACGCCGCGCTCGAGCGCCGTTTCCAGAAAGTGATGGTCGGTGAGCCGACCGTCGAGAGCACGATCGCGATCCTGCGCGGCCTGCAGGAGAAATACGAAGTTCACCACGGCGTCGAAATCACCGACCCCGCGATCGTCGCGGCGGCGGAGCTTTCGCACCGCTATATCAGCGACCGTTTCCTGCCGGACAAGGCGATCGATCTCATCGACGAGGCCGCGTCGCGCATCAAGATGGAAATCGATTCCAAGCCCGAGGTGATGGACCGTCTCGAGCGCCGGCTCATTCAATTGAAGATCGAGCGCGAAGCGGTGAAGCGCGAGAAAGACGAGTCTTCGCGCAAGCGCCTCGAGCTGATGGAAGAGGAAATCAAGCGCCTCGAGCGCGAGTACGCGGATCTCGAGGAAGTCTGGAAGAGCGAGAAATCGCAGGTCCAGGGCTCGCAGCACATCAAGGAAGACCTGGAAAAGCTGAAGCTCGAGATGGAAAACGCGAAACGCAAAGGCGACTGGCAGAAAGTGTCGGAGATCCAGTACGGCCGCATTCCGCAGCTCGAAGCGCAATTGAAGCAGGCGGACAAGCCGGCGGCGAAAAATCAGAAGCCGCGTCTCCTGCGCACGCAGGTTGGCGCCGAGGAAATCGCCGAGGTGGTATCGCGCATGACCGGCATCCCGGTATCGAAAATGATGCAGGGCGAGCGCGAGAAGCTGCTGCTCATGGAAGAGCGCTTGCACCAGCGCGTGGTCGGCCAGGACGAAGCCGTGCGGCTCGTGTCCGATGCGATCCGCCGCACGCGCGCGGGTCTCGCCGATCCGAACAAGCCTTATGGCTCGTTCCTGTTCCTGGGGCCCACCGGCGTCGGTAAAACCGAGCTCTGCAAAGCGCTCGCGGCGTTCCTCTTCGATTCGGAGGACCACCTCATCCGTATCGACATGAGCGAGTTCATGGAGAAGCACTCGGTCGCCCGCCTGATCGGCGCGCCGCCGGGCTACGTCGGTTACGAAGAGGGCGGTTATCTCACCGAAGCGGTGCGGCGCAAGCCGTACGCCGTGATCCTGCTCGATGAAGTCGAAAAGGCGCACCCGGACGTGTTTAACGTGCTCTTGCAGGTGCTCGATGACGGCCGCATGACGGACGGGCAGGGGCGCACGGTCGACTTCAAGAATACCGTGATCGTGATGACTTCCAACCTGGGCTCGCAGATGATCCAGCAGATGTCGGGCGACGACTACCAGCTGATCAAGGTCGCGGTGATGGGCGAAGTCAAGGCGCAGTTTCGCCCGGAATTCGTCAACCGCATCGACGAGATCGTCGTCTTCCACCCGCTCGACGAGAAAAACATCAAGTCGATCGCGAAACTGCAGATCGGCATGCTCGAGAAGCGGTTGGCCAAGATGGAAATCCGGCTCGACGTTTCCGACGCCGCGCTCCAGCAGATCGCGGCCAGCGGGTTTGACCCGGTTTACGGCGCACGGCCGCTGAAGCGCGCGATCCAGACCGAAATCGAGAATCCGCTCGCGAAATCGATTCTCGAGGGCAGGTTCGCCGCCAAGGACACGATCGTCGTCGATTGGGTGAAAGGCCGCATGACGTTCGAGAAGTCGCCGGCGTCGGGCGACCAGCCGCGCGCCGCAGCCTGAGCGAGACTCGCAGCAGCATCGCAAAATACGCGGCCGGGCAACCGGCCGCGTATTTTTTTGGCATGCGGTAATTATTCACGCTCAAGTACTTCAGCGGGAACGCGTTTTGCTACGGTTTTTGCTATAGTCTGACGCCAGCGGCGGGCGGGTTTTCGCCCCCATAAACGGCTCAATTCAGGGAAGTGAAAAAGAAGCACGCCAAAAAGTCGACGGCAGCGGCGCCGGTGCTCGCCGAGCTCGAGAAGCGCGAGCGCCAGATCGAGCGCTCGCGGCGCGCGCTGCGCGAAAAGGAGCGCACGCTCGCCACGCTGATGAGCAATCTCGACGGCATGGTTTATCGCTGCCGCAGCGACGAGCAGTGGACCATGGAATTCGTCAGTGACGGCTGCCTGAGCCTCACCGGCTACAGTCCTGATGAGCTCCTCGACAACAAGGCGGTTTCGTGGGAGATGCTGACGCATCCCGAGGACCGCGAACGCGTGCGTAAAGAGATCGGCGCTGCGCTCGAGGAACGGCGCCGGTTTCTGGTCGAGTACCGCATCCAGTGCCGCGACGGCCAGGTCAAATGGGTCTGGGAGCGCGGCGTCGGCATCTACGGCAAGCGCGGCAGCACGCCGGTCATCGAAGGCTTCATCGAGAACATCACCGAGCGCCGGCTCGCAACGCAGGCGCTGCAGCAGGCGGAGCGCAGTTTCCGCAGCATCTTCGAGAACGCGACCGAGGGGATTTTTCAGACGTCGCCTGACGGCCGCTATCTGAACGTAAACCCGGCGCTGGCCCGCATCTACGGGTACGCGACCGCGGCCGAGCTGATGGACAGCATCGGCGACATCCAGCACCAGGTTTACCGCGATCCCGCGCGCCGCACGGAATTCATGCGCCTCATGAAGAAGACGGGCGCGGTCACCAACTTCGTCTCCGAAATCCGCCGCAAGGACGGCGAGCGCATCTGGATTTCAGAGAACTCGCGCGCGGTGCACGACGAGAACGGCAACCTGCTTTTTTACGAAGGCACGGTCGAAGACGTCACGCAGACCAAGCGCGACCAGGAAAAGCTCGAGCACCTCGCGAATCACGACCCGGTTACCGGGCTGCCGAATCGCCTGCTCATGAACGACCGCCTGCGCCAGATGATGCTGAACGCGCAGCGTCATAAGGGCGCGGTCGCGGTCGCGCTCGTCGATCTCGATCACTTCAAGCTCATCAACGACACGTTCGGCCACAACCGCGGCGATCAGCTGCTGCAGACGATGTCGCATCGCATGCTCGCGTGCGTGCGCGACACCGATACGGTCGTGCGGCTCGGCGGCGACGAGTTCGTGCTCCTCCTGTCCGGCACCAATCGCGGCGAAGCGGTCTCGCAGGTCATTCACCGCGTGCTCGAAGCGATCGCGCGGCCGTCTCTGATCGAAGGTCGCGAGCTCTCGGTGTCGTGCAGCATCGGCGTCAGCGTGTTCCCGCGCGACGGGCGCGACGTGCAGACGCTGCTGCGCAACGCCGACACCGCCATGTACAAGGCGAAGGAATTCGGGCGCAACAACTTCCAGTTCTATTCGCCGGAGATGAATGCGATCATCGCGCAGCGCCTGGAGATGCAGACCGCGCTGCAGACTGCGGTCGAGCAGGAGCAGTTCGAGCTCATGTATCAGCCCAAGATCGATCTCGCCACCGGCAGCATCACAGGCATGGAAGCGCTGCTGCGCGTGCGCGACAACTTCGGCGGCCTCTCGCTGCCGGAGAACTTCATCGAGCTTGCCGAGGAAACCGGCCTTATCGTGCGCATCGGCGAATGGGTGCTGCGCGAAGCCTGCCGCTACAACCGCTCGCTGATCGAGCGCGGCCTGCCGCCGATGCGCGTTGCGATCAACCTGTCCGCGCGGCAATTGACGCGTTACGACATCGTGCGCGCAGTCGGCCAGATTCTTGCCGAATCGCAGCTGCCGCCCGAATGTCTCGAGCTCGAGCTGACCGAGAGCATGGTCATGAACGAACCGGAGAAGGTGAGCGGCACGCTCGAGCAACTGCAGGCGCTCGGCATCCAGCTCGCGATCGACGATTTCGGCACGGGCTACTCGAGCCTGAGCTATCTGAAGCGCTTTCCGGTGACCAGCATCAAGATCGACCAGTCGTTCGTGCGCGAGCTCGACGAGGTGGACGATCGGGACGCCTCCGCAATCGTCAAGGCGATCATTTCGATCGGCCACAGCCTCGACATGAAAGTCGTCGCCGAAGGTGTGGAGACCGAGCGGCAGATGTCTTTCCTCGTTGCCAACGGTTGCGACAGCATGCAGGGTTATCTTTTCAGCCCGCCGCTCTCGGGCAAGGAATTCATTGCGCTGCTCGAGCGCGAAGGGAAAGTCCCGGGCCAGTCTGTGCTGCTCCGCCAGCTGCACCTTTCGTTCGCCGACAAGCCGGCCGCGGTGCCGACGGTAGACATCACCGATTCCTGATTCGATGCGGCGCAACGCCGCACGCTATAATGCGCGCCGTCTCGCGCATCAAGCGCATTTCAATCGGGAACGGCGATGCACAAATTCACTTCGAATGTACTGGCGGCGGCCGCGGTCGTTGCAACATTTACGTACGGCGCGCACGCGCAAACCTATCCGAGCCGGCCGGTTCGCCTGGTGGTTCCGTTCTCAGCAGGTGGCGCCGCCGACGTGCCGGGGCGCATCCTCACGCAGAAGCTCACCGAAGCGCTCGGCCAGCAGGTCGTCGTCGACAACCGCCCCGGCGCGGGCTCGACGATAGGCGCGGACAACGTCGCCAAGTCGCCGCCCGACGGTTACAGCCTGCTCACGATCAGCAACACGCATTACGTGAGCGCCGCGCTTTATAAAAAGCTTCCGTACGATTCGGTCACCGACTTCACGCCGATCACGCAGGTCACCAGCGCGCCGAACGTCATCGTCGTGCATCCGTCGCTGCCGGCGAAGAGCGTGAAAGAACTGATCGCGCTCGCCAAGTCGAAGCCCGGCAAGATCGATTACGCATCCTCAGGCAACGGCAGCACGCAGCATTTGACCGGCGCGTTGTTCTGCAAAATGGCCGGCATCGAAATGACCCACATCCCGTACCGCGGCAGCGGTCCTGCGACTGCGGATCTTCTGAGCGGGCAGGTGACAGTCGGCTTCCCGGGTATCGCGGGCATGCTTCCGCAGATCAAATCCGGCAAGTTGCGCGCGCTCGCGGTCACGAGTGCCAAGCGCTCGCCCGAGCTCCCCGACGTTCCGACCGTCGCGCAGGCCGGCGTCAAAGGGTACGACGTCACCGCGTGGTTCGGCGTCGCCGGCCCGAAAGGCATGCCGCGCGACATCGTGACGAGACTGCATACCGAATTTCTGAAGGTTCTCAAAAATCCCGACGTGCAGAAGCTTCTGCTCAACGCCGGCCAGGAACCCGTCTGGCAGGAAACGCCCGAGCAATTCGGTGAGATGCTGAAAGTCGAAGCCGCGAAGTGGGCGCGGATGGTGCAGGAGTCGGGGGCGACGGTGAATTAGGATTTTGACGCCACTGCTTTAATCTGATCGTAGATCGTCATAATTTATAACAATAATTCTTTCGCAGACCGCTGCCGTTTCTGTGGTGAAATTTTCTAGTTCCCGCATTATGAAATTGGCATAAGCATCTTAAGTCATCCGTATGACTACGGATATATTGCCAACCGTGACTTATTTGGCTTATATCTATCGCTTCGCAATTGTCTGCGAAGTCCAAGAAGCATCGGCAAGCGGTGAATTGGGGAAGCGGTAGTTAAAAACAATAGCTTCCACCGCACTCCGGGGAGACCGTTTGAAAAGCATGTGGCTATTCGCTGCTGACATCTTCGTCTGGGGACTTCAGCGGATGTGTCACATCCAGCGCATCTCGATTTCTCCATCGAGAGTAAGTGTTCTTCCTCATCGCCTGGTTAGTAAGATGCGAAGGGCAGTATCAACAACGACGCGATCAAACAATACGCCTTCGACACAGGCGGGCGAATCAAGCAAGCCACGACCGTCCTCTTCAGAGACAACTATCTATGGCGGTTTAGAGCTAGCCGCTTGAACGCGCAAAAACAATACCCGTACGGAGCGTCAATGCAGAACAACCAATTAGTCGATCGGCAATTAAAGCGTGGGGGAACGACAAGGGCGCAGTTCAAGAATCGCAGATGGTATTTCTTTTGCATATTGCTCAAGCCGCTGTGCAGCTTCTTGTTGTTGCTTCCTGCGATCGGTTCGTACGCCGCCAACGCGCCGGTCTTGTACGAGTGGTTTCACTTAACGTGCGCTGCAGGACCAGGTGTAACTGGTAGACAGTTTTTAACATGCGAAGCGGCATTAGACGCTGGCATCGCGGATACACTCGCGGACGCTACTTGCAAAAATTCTTTGGGGATAACGGTTGTCAATGCATGCACCGCAAATGGAATGGGGAGTGCTGGATGCGCTTTTTGCGGCGATGTCCACGTATCTCCTTATTGTGAAGATGCGTTTTCAGGCATCGATGTGGTGAAAAAGGTGTGCGTTCCTCAGTCAACTCTACGTGAGGACTTAAAAACTCCGAACCTTCCATGCCGTCAGGCTGATGGTTCCCCTTGTCGCCGAACCGTCGGCAATCCGATCGATCCGGCCACAGGTACAAAATCACAAGATGAAACGGATTATCAAGGATCGGGTCCATTCCCGTTATCGCTTCGCCGGTACTTTGCAAGTTTGCGGTATCCAAACAGAGTCCCTCCGGCCAATTTCGGCAGCGGCTGGCGGCATAGTTACGATGCGAGAATTCTCGCAAGAGAGTCTGGCGGGACCGGCCTCGCATCGGCCTACAGGCCCGAAGGACGAGTTATCAATTTTCAGAAAACCAATAACGGGCCCTGGTTACCGGATGCCGATATCACCGACAAGCTCGTGGCCTTTTACGATGGTAATGGCAACGTAACCGGTTGGACTTATACAGTCGCGCAAGGTGATCTAACAGAAAACTACGATGCGTCAGGCCGCCTCATATCCATTGTCAATCGAGCGGGGTTGGTTCAGACACTCACCTACAATGCCCCGGGTTTGCTGACACAGGTCTCCGATCCTTTTGGACGCACGCTGAGCTTTACCTACGACTCGAATAAACGCGTAGCCACCATCACGAACCCCAATGCGGAAACCTACACCTATGCTTATGAGTCGGGTGGCCATCTCAGTTCGGTCATGTTCCCAGATAAAAAAATCCGGTCGTACCAATATGCACCTGATTTAGGTGTCGACCAGCTACTAACGCTCACTGATGAGAATTCCCAGCTTTTCACGTCGTGGACCTATGAAGAGACCCGCAGGGCAGCGTCTTCGACCTATCCCAATGGAGTCGATCGGGTTTCGCTTGTTTACGGCGGAAACTTCGTTACGGTAACGGATGCTTTCGGCGTTGCTCGCACGTATAACACCACGGTCATTCTCGGCATCAGCTATATAACCACCATTGTGGGGCCGCCCTGCCCGTCATGCGGCCCGGCATCGGTTGCGTATAACTCGAGCAACGGCTTTCCCACTTCGACGACGGACTGGAATGGGAATCGAACAAATTATGTTTATGACTCGCGTGGTTTACAAACCTCGCGAACTGAAGGACTGACGTCGGCAGGAGCTGTGATTGCCGGTGTAACGCGTACGATCACGACTGCGTGGCACGGTACATTCAGATTGCCAACGCTGGTAACGGAAAAGAACGACACCGGCGCGACACTGCGCACAGCGGCAATGAGTTACGACACTGCCGGCAACATGCTCACGCGCACGATTACCGACACGGTATCGGGGGCGGTCCGCACGTGGACGTATACATACAACGCGAACGGTCAGCCCTTGACGGTGGATGGTCCCCGTACGGACGTCAATGACGTGACAACGTATACGTATTATCCGAATATTGATTCGGATAAAGGCAAGGCCGGAAACATCGCGTCGATCACGAACGCGCTGGGACAGACCACGCAGATCACGGCGTATAACGCGCATGGCCAGCCGCTGACGATCGTCGATCCGAACGGGCTGACGACGACGCTCACGTACGACGCCCGGATGCGGCTCACCTCACGCAGCGTGGGCGGCGAGCTGACGACGTATACGTACGACGGCGTCGGTCAATTGACCAAGGTGACGCTGCCCGACAGCAGTTTTTTGTCGTACACCTATGATGCGGCGCACCGCCTGACGCAGATCACCGACAGCCTGGGCAACAAGATCGTTTACACGCTCGATGCGATGGGTAATCGGACGAAAGAGGAGGTATTCGATCCGTCGAATGCGCTCGCCCAGACCCGCAGTCGCGTGTACAGCAGCTTGAATCGCCTCACGCAGGAGATCGGCGCTCAGGGGCAGACCACGACTTACGCCTACGACAATCAGGGCAACGTCACGTCGATCGACGGTCCGCTCGCCGGTACGGGCGACACCACGCTCAACACGTACGACGCCTTGAATCGCCTCACTCGCATGACCGATCCCAATTCGGGACAGGTGAACTACGGTTACAACGCACTCGACCAGATGACGAGCGTCAAGGACCCGCGCAATCTGACGACGAGCTATGCGTACGATGCCCTGAACAACATGAAACAGCTCTCAAGCCCGGATACGGGCACGACCCAGAATACGTACGATGCGGCCGGCAATTTGCTGACCCAGCTCGACGCGAAAGGGCAGACGACGACGTACACGTACGATGCCTTGAATCGGGTGACGAGCATCAGCTATGCGACGGATGCGAGTCTCAACGTCACGTTTACGTACGATCAAGGCGTGAACGGCCTCGGGCGGCTGACGGGAGTGACTGACTCCACGGGCACGATGAGCTACGCCTACGAAATCCACGGCAGGCTCATCTCCGAATCGCGCACGATCGGCGGCGTTACCTACACGACCGGCTACAGCTATGACAGTGCCGGACGGCTCGCCAGCATGGCGTATCCCGGCGGGCGTCAGATCACCTATGCCAGAGATGCGCTGGGCCGCATCAACGGCATCAGCACGACCAAGAATAGCATTACGCAGAATTTGCTGACGACGGTCAGCTATCGGCCGTTCGGGCCTGAACAGGCGTATACGTTCGGCAACAACCAGACGTATACCCGCGGTTACGATCAGGACGGCAGGATCGCTTCGTATACGCTGCCCAATCAATCGATGGCAGTGCTTTACGACAATGCCTCGCGTATCACGTCCCTAGCAGACACCACGACCCCGGCAAATTCGCTCAACTACGGATATGACCTTCTGGATCGCCTGACAAGCATGAGCAACGCGTCGTTGAACCAGGGGTTTACCTATGATGCCGTGGGCAACCGCACGACCCAGACGATCGGTGCGAACACCTACACCAACACCTATGCAGCGACGAGCAACCGGATCGCGACTTCGTCCAGTCCCGTTGCGAAGACCTTCACGTTCGATGCCAACGGTAGCACTACCAACGATACCGTAAACCAGTACACCTTCGATGCGCGCGGCCGCCTGAAGCAGGCGACCACTGCCGCAGGCGTGAGTCAGTATCTGGTAAACACGATGGGGCAGCGGGTCAAGAAGAGCGTGGCCGGCATCGACACGGTGTTTCATTACGACAGCGGCGGACAGTTGATCAGCGAGACGGACGGCGCGGGCAATGTAAAGCAAGAGTATGTATATCTGAACGACCTGCTTGTAGCGGTTTTGCGTTAGCAGTTCCGCAAGTCCCAATAAGAATAAACGATCGAAGTTCGGCATCAGGGAGAACGGGATGCACCGGGTCTTCTCCGCATTTGTATCAGCAGCGCTCTTTGCGTTTGGATTCCTGAACAGTGCGCTAGGCGCGCCGACCGTCACGCTGACGGCGCCTCCTAATAATGCGCTCTATCATGCGCCCGCAAATATCACGGTCAATGCGACGGCGTCTGCGCCTGCGCCAGCGACGATTGCGCGGGTTGAGTTTTACGCTAACGGCACTCTGATCGGCACGGACACCACCGCGTCATACAGCATTGCGTGGAGCGGCGTGGCTGCCGGCACTTACACGCTGATCGCGCGCGCAGTCGACAACGGCGGCGTTTCCACAGATTCCGCGCCGTTCACGGTCACCATATCGGCTACCAACACTGCGCCAACCATTACTCTTAGTGCGCCGCCCAACAATGCGAAATACTTGGCGCCCGCGACCATTACCGTATCGGCGACTGCGACAGCACCGGAGGTTAATGGCAGCGTCTCAAAGGTGGATTTCTACGCCAACGGCAATCTGATCGGAACAGATACGACGTCACCCTTCAGCATCAGTTGGGCAGGGGCTCCCGCTGGCTCATACACTTTGACCGCAATTGCGGCGGATCAACTAGGGGCGAGCACAACGTCGGCTGCGCGCACCGTGGTCATTGTAGATTCGGACGCTCCGCCGAGTGTGTCGCTGAGTGCACCCGCAAGCGGTTCGGTCTACGTGGATCCGGCAAGCATCACAGTTTCGGCGACTGCCGCATCGCAGGAGTCGAACGTCACAATCACGAAGGTTGACTTCTACGCCAACGGCAACCTGATCGGGAGCGACACGACCAGCCCTTACAGCATAGCGTGGGCAAGCCCGGCGGCAGGTGGATACAGCTTGACGGCTGTCGTGACCGACAGCGTCGGAACCCAAGCGACCTCCGCTGCGAGGAGCGTCACCGTGAATGCGGCCAACACGCCTCCGATGGTGACGATGATGGCGCCTGCGGCAAACGCGAAGTACGCATTGCCCGCAACGGTCACGCTGTCGGCCACGGCGACGGCACCCGAAGCCAACGACACGATTGCCAAGGTCGAGTTCTTTGCGAACGGCATTCTCGTCGGAACAGTAACAACGTCGCCGTATAACTTCAGCTGGGTAAACCCGCCGGCGGGCACGTACTCTCTCACGGCAACCGCCACCGATGCGCTCGGCGGCACAACAACGACTGCCGCGCGCTCGATCACGGTCGTGGGGACAGGGGCGCCACCGACGGTGGCTCTGTCGGCACCGGCGAATGCAGCGATCTACGTTAATCCGGCGAGTTTGACGGTGACCGCAACGGCGACCAGCGCTGAGACGAACGTGACGATCGCCAAGGTCGAGTTCT
>JADMIO010361664.1_pt1 | contig 23599 bp, 25 predicted proteins | sample 8958161 | NCBI WGS metagenome assembly JADMIO01 (sample SAMN16585339, study PRJNA669376) | soil metagenome | isolation source: Crop rotation soil | place: USA: Cullars Rotation, Alabama | collected 2011
GACAACTTGTCCACGTGGAATTCTAAGCTTAGGATCCCAATGTGCTGGAAAGCGACCAGGTGTGTCCATTGACAGTGTCTCCAGACTCTCCAGCAGGGCCTCCAGTCAGCTAGCCACAATCGAGGCATCGATAATGTATTGCTCCTGGCCTGCTCTTTCGTACTGGAGGAGCTTCACTGTTCCGAAAAGTGTGAGTCTCTTGAGATTACAGTTCTGTCGAAGGAGTTCAACGAGAGCCGACCTTACTAGTGGTGTCCGTGGCGGTCCTGAACATTTTTCCTCCTCGTCGTCCTGTCCAAAAAAAAGCCAAGGACACAACCCGAAACTCATCAAGAACTCTGACCGAGTATGATCAACATCCAAACCCGACCAACCAAACACCGAATCTGAGAAATACATCACCTCTCCTCATCTGTCTCCAGAACAAGATCCAGTACACTACACATCTTAGTCCTCAACTCTCGAATCAAATGTCCATTCTTGAGCAGCGCCATTGGACCTCGCCCGTCGTCCAGGCATGGCGAAACACAACCATAAATGGAAAACGAAACAATCCTACATAATCTTACGAAGTGGTTCGCGAGACGTTTCGTAGGATGTTTCGCGGAATGAAGCGTTCCTACATAATCTAACGAAACGGTTCGAGCATAGCCCAGCAACCAATATGAGCAGAACATATGCCAGCCACAGCAACTCCTTCTTGTTTTTGTTTTCTTTATGGACGCTGATCAAGACATATAACAATTAATGATAGCCATTGATACGATGATAACTGTGAATAACCTCTTAGGAAAGAGGTCAGCGCGGATTTTTGTGAAGACTTTTGCTTTTCTGTTTAATAAAGTAGGAATAGTTTTTTTATTGCTGGTTAACATTATTCTCTCTGTATTTTTTTTTACTGGTACTGAAGGTGTAAAATCGTGTTTTTGAAGCCTTTGAATGCAAGAGGCCTCTTTTCTTTGCATGAAAGAGAAGTTACTATCAAACAAAAAAAGAAGCCCCCACAAAAAAAAACGCTGGAAAGTCGCAGCGCTTTTTAAAGAGCTTATTCATATTTGTCATCCTATCAATGGCTATCATTAATTATGTTGTATGCCATGGTCAGCGTCCAAGAAGAAGAAAACAAAAAGGAGTTGCTGTAAATGACATATGTTCTGCTGTTTCTGCGCTATACTCTGATCCCGTTTGGCCCATGTTGGTTGATGGTCTATGCTCGCTTTGTTTCGCGAAGCAGCCAAGTCTGTGTAATCAATCTTCTATTGGTTGCACTTGAGAAACTAAACTAAAAAGGAAAATAAATAGAAACATGCATCGATCTTTGCACACTATCTCTCAGATCGAGCACGAAGGAAAAGAAAGAAAAGAAAGAAAACTAAACTAAAGGGAGGGTACAGACATGGCTCGTCTGCTCGGAAATAGTGCATCTTATTTCCCTGCATCATACCCATGGCCATGGGTCCTGTTTCAGTTGGGGCCTAATGTTGTATTTATACACAGCAGCTGCGATGAACAGGCAGGACTCGAGAGGATGTGTGTGGATTTTATGTGGGTTTTATTATTGAAGATAGAAAGGAAGAAAGAGAGAGGGGGATAAAGCAGGGGAACAGAATCAGGAACAGGATGAGATAGCACAAGGGAACCGGGCCGAAAACGTGGCAGCAGCGGCCTAGTTGGTGGTGGTGATGGGTGAGCTGGTGACGGTAGTGGGTGTGCTGGTGGCGATGGCGGATGTGCTGGTGGCGGTGGCGGATGTGCTGGTGGCGGTCTTGTTAAGAGTCGGATACCGGTTCTTACCTCACATAGAGCCTTTCTGAACTGACTTGAGGTTCTTATCGCCATCATATGTGAGAGTGTAGCTGTAGTTTTCCCTGGCAAAGGCTTCTTTTTCATGTGCTGTCAGCAGCTTTCTGAAAGTTAAAGCTTCCAGAGTATCTGATGGAATGAGGTAACGTGTTCCTGTCTCCCCATCATGATATCCGACCGCGTTTGACAGTTCATCAACCCCCAACACTTCTTTCGGCAACTTCCTAGTCTTCGCCATCTCAATTGACCTTTGGAAGCAGATATATGGACGTCGTCCGCAGTCAGGGTCTTTGTCCTGGTAGGAACTCGCACTTGCGAACTGACTTACGCTGCTTATACAGTACACAGATGTTGAGACGACTTGGTCACAATTTACGTATTTGTAAATAACTACATCGCCCACTGAGGCCCAGGCACCAGTTAACCATTGGGCTGGACCTCCGGGTTGCGAGTATGTGCAGCACTACCTAGTGGCACACCGTGTGTGGATTCTAGAACAGAGGGCGCTGTCAAGGTAGACTTCAGTATATGTGCCCGCGGCACGCGTAAGTAGTAACGTCAGGATGGGTATAACCAGCTTCATTGTTTCTTGGTGGGATTAGATATGAGCTTGGAGAAGGTGGTTTTGGAGAATTTATTCTTGTAAGGGGGTTTATATAGAGGTCTTGGATGGACGCGGAGCAGATAAGAGTGGAGGTGAGCTGAAAATGTGAGAGTTGTAATCAATTAGTCTTGGCTTCTTTCTCCAGTCCCCTGTGGTCACAAACAAAATTTCAAGAGAATTGTGTATTTGCGCCTTTGCTTTACCATTACTTCGTGTTCTACGCAAAGATCACTTTCTGTAAAGCCGACAATTACACACCAACATAACATATTATGGTCTCACAAATAAAATCTCAAGGAAACTTGAGGCGCTGTCTACAAAGAACACTCGAAGGTAATAGTAATCGTTGCAACAAGATAAGAGGAGATGGGACAATGACTTGATGAATAGTTGTCATGATTTGATGACCGGTTGGAAGGCGCATCACTCAGTTCCCTTTAATTTTTTTTGTGCAATCATTATCTGCTTATAGATTAGTCAACGCGTTGTACCCTACACTTCTCCCCTACCTACAACTGCCTTGTTGCCCTTCATAACATCATATTGTCTCTCGTCTCTACCTCAAACCCTACCTCTGCTTGCCCTGACCTCTCCTACAATAAACATCATCTCTTTTGCACCCTTCCTCTTGTCCCATTGAACCCTCTCTGACACCTGTATCTCCGTTGCTGTTACAGCCGAGCAGCATTGGATACATCCTCACATCACCAACCTCTCTTCATCCGAGAGAGTTGTCCTGTGATCTATTTGTAAGCTTGAGACCTTGAGCAGATATAAACTGGATTAGCGGGCTCTCAAGATGCGTCGCTCGATAATGCTACAGTGTACATGTTAGGTTGATATAGACATTACAAGCTGCCTCGATAGGACCAGATTTCACATACAGGGATAAAAAGTTCTCTTAAGAATTGAAGCCGGGTAAAAGACATCTCATTTGAGAGCAAACGTATTAGTAACCAACCCCTAACTACAAGCTCATTCTGTTACTTTCCTAGGCTTAATAGGTAGGGTTTCTTATCGGATGGTCCGTGCCATATGTTTTTGCACCATTCGAAAAATTAACATATGGCACGGATCATCCGATAAGAAGCACTGTTAAGAGGCGTCGGGAAAACTAAAGAATGCGCCCATTCAACTACAACGGCAAATAAACGTGAGGAGACTTCTTTCTGAGGCTATGGATAAAGGGAGGCTATGAATCTCCTAATTTTAAACTCATACCGGGTCATGCATGGCGAGAGAACAAAGAAAACGCTGCATGTTTATAAAAAAAAGTGAGCTCATCTTTTGTCCACAAAGGAACTTTGCTTGACTATGCTGTCCAACTTCACTTTTAGGGCGTAACTCTTGTTGTGGTCACATTCCCACCCATAGATCTCACACAACCAATCCCTCGGACGCGAAATGTCGCTAGTTTTATTTCAATTGGCCCCAAAAGCCACAATTGCAAAGCCACAGTAAATGGAAGGTGTAGTATTTCCTGCAAACCAAACATTTGTAGTCTTCGGTAACGTTTCATTGTGATAAAAAACCCTGTTCCATCACTCTTCTTGCCTGTTCCATCACCCTTACATTACCCTCCTTGCCTGTTACATTACCCTTCTTGCCTATTTCATTACCCTTTTTACCTGGTCCATCAACCCGCTTGTCAGTTACCTCATTCTTTTTAAATATTGAGATGGAGAAAACTAGGAAGTTGTTGAAAGAAGTGTTGGGGGTTGATGAGCTGTCAAACGCGGTCGGATATCATGATGGGGAGACAGGAACACGTTACCTCATTCCATCAGATACTCTGGAAGCTTTAACTTTCAGAAAGCTGCTGACAGCACATGAACAAAAAGCTTTTGCCAAGGAAAACTACAGCTACACCCTCACATATGACGGCGATAAGAATCTCACGTCAGTTCAGAAAGGCCCAATGTGGGATAAAAACCAGCATGCGAAGCTCAACAAGACCGCCACCAACTAGGCCGCTGCGATCTATTGCTCGACCAACGTTAGTTGGGATGTGTGTATGTAGACAACCTGATCCAATAAAAATATGATACTACCCGCGTTTTCATAGTGGCCAGCGAGGAGATCATGATAATGCAATCCGTTATTAATACCTCTTTCTTATTTAATCTATTTGACGCCAATTCTCATACTCATACTCACACTCTTATTACACTCCAGGTGCTTTGTTTCGACCGTTGTCAGCGGAATCATTTTTTTGGTTCCTTTTCTTCATTCTCACACTCTTATTACACTCTTTTACACTCTTGTTTAATCTAGTTGACGCTAGTTCTCCCTCCTCTCTCTCTCCCAGTTCTCCCCCCCTCTCTCTCTCTCCATCACTCTTGCTCACTTCATCTACCCTCCATAACATCCCATCCAAACATGTCCCTCTCGCAGGCCCCACAGAACAGCCTTGTGTTGTGTCGGCATCGATGACGCCAGTTCCTACAACGACGCAGCTGTTGCTCTGCCCTGTCTGCAGTTGAGCCTTTAAACCAAGTAAGAACCAGAACTCTAACTTGCGCCGTCATCTCAAGAACGTCCACAACATGTCGCCAACGATGCACCCCCGCAAGTGCAAATGGGACTCGATACCTGGCGGCCGCATCAAGGACGACAAGGACCGCAAGGAGCGCACTCGCAAGAGCAAATGTCTTTGGGCTCGCAAGTCCCGTCTCCGTCGCAAGGCCGAGGAGGCAGCCTTAGGGTTGTGCATGCTCAGTCAGGCGGTCTAAAACAAAAGGCTGCCTCCCTCCCTCTCCACCGCCATTAATATTTACCCCCCACCAAATTAGTGTCGGAAAACTTACACTAATAATAAGAGAATCTGATACTGATTGCATTCTTTGTGTCACAATTGTCAGAACGAAAAAAACGCAAGCGAGAAAGTAAAGGAGTGAATGGCCATCAAGCAACAGGAGGCAAAATCATGGTGCTAACGGTTCTCATGAACGTAAGAGTGCCACCAAAATTGCGCCTAGCTCTTAAGGTTACATCAATTGCAGCCACAATGAGCCACCAAGTAGGCACTCTTTCAGTTAAATAACGTGAAAGATCTTTCCTGTCTAGGTTAAACACCATGCTTTTCTGTGGTTTCCCGTTCTCCATCAACCCAAAATTTCTTCAATAACATTATCCATCGAAAGCAGACGAGCTATGTCTGTGTAACCAATCTTCTATTGGTTGCACTCGAGAAACTAAACTAAAAAGGAAAATAAAAAGAAACATGCATCGATCTCTGCACAATATCTCTCAGATCGAGCACGAAGGAAAGAAAGAAAAGAAAGAAAACTAAACTAAACTAAACTAAGGGAGGGTTGGGAGGGCACAGACATGGCTCGTCTGCTCGGATAAGGGACGTAGGATTTCCTTCGTCGTCTTCGTAACACAAAGTATTGTGATATCTGCTTGTAAGGTCCTTCATGGGATCCCACCAATCCACCACTTCTCTGACCATGCGTTGATGCAGCCGTAGACTTGAATCTGGTTGCCAAACTTCAATTGTTGACCCCAATTGTCCAAGCACTTATTTGACTTGCGATTCCTGATGGTTCCATCACCATGGACCCGCCATTGATGGCTTTTGTCCTTTACGTTGCAGACATTCTCATAAACTCGCTTCTCATTTTCGCCATGGGGATCATTCAGGCAAAAACCTGTACCCTTGTTGTGGATGGTGCCATCTGTAAAAATGTCCCAGCGCTGAAATTCGCGGTCGGAAAGGCAAAGGCCGAGGAATTCTACTCCACCAACCTTCGCCCCAGTATCCAAACAATAGCCTGACGAACTACCGTCTTGGTTCTTTGCCTGAATTTGAATGTTCGTGTGGGTGAGAGCGCCAGTAGTAGCCCAGGCAGTACGCCCTTCCAAATCGGTCAAAAACATGTGACCGTCTCTAAATTGCCAGAAGAGGGCCTTAACCCTAAAGGCATCAGGACCTCCATGGAACGATCCGGAACCCCATGTGGGTGCACCCTTTTTGTCGTAGATAACAAGACTGCCATCATTCTGAAAGAGGATGCTGTAATCGCCTTTAGTACCAAGGCCTTGTGATTGTGTCGACCAAACAGCCTTCCCGGTTTTGGTATTGTACGAGACAAAGTTTCCATCGCTCTGCATGACATAGGCGTGATCAGGATCGTGAGGCGACCGTATGCCAAGACACTGGGTAAGAGCGAATCCAAGTTTGACATAGCCAACGTTGCTTCCGCTAGTTATTGGCTCGTTTAGGATGTACTTTGACATATCGCTTCCTAAGCATGTATAATCGGCTACATCTTCCAGGTGCACGGCACTGCTAGACCCGATATCGATTGTTTGCTCGTTCGTACGCAGCTCCACGTCCATTGGTTTATCGAAGTTCCTCGGAAATTTCTTGCATTTGTCTTCTTTCCCTCCAACAAGACCACATTTTATGTTTTCGAACTTCTTGTTGTAGAAACTCATAGTACGACAATCGGTTTTGGTCAGTCCTTTGGTGATGTCGTGGTAACTATGCATGATGCTGTCTTTGTCATAGGGCGAAACCTTCCATAGTTTTGGAAAGTCACCCTTGTCAGTTTTGTCGATGTTTTCATGCGCGAGTCCGAGCACATGTCCGATCTCATGTGCCATGATTATTGCAATGCCTTGGAACTTTTACCCTTAAACTTGTCCCAGTTGACATAGACAGCCGTTCTTTTTCCGTACTCATATAGGAAAAACGCACAGGCAAATGCAGCTTCCTGTTTGCATACCACACCCTTCACAAAGTAGAACCAAATATTCGCCTTCGGCGAAGATGATTCGTTATCGAGGTAGCTCCAGTTCTGAAAAAATTCAATGCCCGGGACTCCGCACTGATTTTTCCAGTATTCAATACCGTTAGAGACTGCGGCTGTCACCTTGAGCTTTTCAGTCCTGAGAGCGTCTACAAAGGCAATACGATAGGTAATTTTTGCATTGCTTTGCCAGGCCCAATGCTCGGAGCCTCCGTCGAGAATGAGCCGAGATCTTTTCTCGAGTTTACTAAGGGGCTCGGCATGTTTAGGCAAAGTCCCATTCGAAGCCAAACGCGGGTGGGAGGCTTGAGAAGGCTTGGGAATAGATCGTTTCGAAACCGAAAAGAGTTGGGAGGTTTGGGAGGGCTGGGGACCAGATCCTTTCGAAGATGCCAAGAGCATTGGGGGTTTGGGAGAATCGGGAATGGAGTTACTTGATCCCGGAAATATACGATCAAACTCGGATTCGGAAACCAAGGTTGCATTTCGTGGCAGGTAGTTGCAGATGACTTGATCGTTGTCGGCGGGTACACAAAACGGTCCGCTTAGTTCCTCAGAACTATACGGGACGATTTCTTCCGGATAGTTGCAAGGTTTGCCGTTACATTCGGTGTCAACATCAACGAATCCACCGAACTGGTCTATGTGGGGATTCTTTCCCCATTCTATCCATTTCTCCCGAAACGTTTTCGCATGGGGGGCTGCCAAAGTGACAACAGCTAAAAAGGCTAGAGATAGCAAGATGATGATTTGCTTGCCTATCATCTTATCTCTAGCAATTTGAGAATTCACACAGTTAAAGACTGGAACAAGTCTATCGTCTACTAGTCAGAGAATAGAGACTTACCAAAGATACAGTATCGGGAAGGAGAAGGTGTGAGGACGAAATGGAAGGAGTAGTGAAGTGTTGCAAGTGGGAGAAAGTGGAAAAGAAGCAGTATTTAAGCCAGAAAACTTATAGTTTAAGACTCTTATTTCGAGAGTGCACGAATACGACAAAAGGTTACTGCTATGTCTGTGTGAAAGTTAAAATTGATCGTAGTTTCAACTTGGCATAGTCGTACTTGACTATCGATTTCATGGTAGCATATGCAAAGGCTGTTGTGAGAGCATCGTACTTCAAGGGAGGAAAACCCACTTCATACCTAACGTAACTACTTTTATTTTCTCAGCAAATTTAAAGACAAAAGAAGAAAGTGCTAAACGTAAAACCTCGCCATCCGCGTAAGTACATCGCGAGGCAAGAACATCGCGAGGCACGAACATCGCGAGGCAAGAAAAGCTAGACTAGGGGATGGGAAGGGCGGATCATGAAGTGGGCTTCCCATCTCGTCCAATGTTTTTGAACCGTCGGACAAGTCCTCGGTGAGAGGCAAAGGCGTTGTGAGAGCAAAGGCGTTTTGAGAGCATTGTACACACGCCCTGCAACATACACTCGCCAGCTTTTGCAAGTATTTGACCAAGAGGGCAAACTTGGGACAAACAAGGACCAGGCAGAAACTCTCCTGACATGCCTTGTAGGATCCTATTCTTCGGAAATATCTAAAATCAATTTGCAAAAAAGCAATTGGATTAAACAAGTATCCCAGGCTGCAGACTGCGTGCGGAATAAAAGCAGCCAATATCAAGGTGCCGCAAGTTTTGCCTGCAGCCACAATGAGCCACCAAGTAGCCAGTTAAATACCGTGAAAGATCTTTCTTGTCTCGGTTAAATACCATGCTCTCCTCTGGTCTCCCGATATCACCGTTCTCCAACAAGTCCAAAATGCCCGAACCGGAGAGACCCTTCTTCCCCATGGTAACTGAGGAGTCCGTGGCTTATGGCCGTTCAAGGTTTAGCTGCCTTAAAAGATGTCTTCGTATCAGCGTAGCACTACTTCTGCCTTTGACAATGATATCGCTCGCCATTTATGCTGGCTTTGCGTCATCACAAATGACTGAATATGGCAGCTGTCCATCAGAGTTTAACACAGTCAATGCTGGACATTGCGCCAAGCGCTGGTCATTGTCTTTGAAAGGTCCTCTCGTGCAATGCGATGCCACATCAAGGTTCAATGTCCCATACTGGTACAGAAGCTATCCTCTCTGCACTACTAAAGAGGTCAACATACTTACAACACTGTCAGTTGTCTCAGCGGTTCTATTCTTCTGTATTGCTTTGTACGGTTCAAAGAATTGATCAGACCAACTACACCCAATTACACCCTTCCTTTGATCGCCTAATAAATTCCTACCTAATTCTACTCTTATTTTATCTCCAAATATCTTTATTTCGTGGCTCCTTGTGTAAAATTGCGGCTGAATGTGAAAGTGTGGCGAGAGGTGATAAATATGAAAAAACTTAGAACGACCCTGTACACTCGGCGAGCACTCCGTCTTTAATGCCTCGTATCGAGGGTGGTTAAACTTTTCTCGCCACCAGATTTGCGAACACACGACACATTTTGCCCTCTCCTCCGCTTTGCCCAAAAAACGGCCATCAGCTGGGCGGCCTCCACCCTCAATCACCAAGGATTTTTAATAGAAAACTGATGCACATCGTCTATTCTGTGCTGCACCATCCTCAAAGGGGGAAGTGGGATGAATATGAAGGCTCGGTCACTCACTGCAATCAAATGTTCCCAATCGCTCATTATGTAAGGACATACAAGTTGTTGTGACTGTTCGACTGTTGGAACGATCCAGAAAACCCAAAGTTGATCCGGAGTGTCTTCCTTGAGTGTAATCCTGGCACCTTGTTTATTTTTCAGGGTCACCCTTCTCGGCATTCCTGGATCAAGGATTGTTTTTACACCAATTAAGTCATCGGTGTATTCAAAGAACGTGTGCCCCATGGAGTTTTGGAATACCTGGAATGCATGGTACAAGTCTTTTACTGCCTGGACATGTGCCTGAAGCCTAAAAAGATAAGAGGAGTCGAGTTAACTCAGGATTAAAGTTCTTTCATGATACAATACGATGTATTCATACCTGCGCAACATTGTTGGCTACTTGATTGAGTGATTGGGCCGGTGAACGAAGGTGTAGGAAGAAGATTGTGTTAGAGTGATCAATAAAGTGACCTGGCGCTGGTGGATTCTGCGATGTGAAAAGTAACGGCGAGAACGATGAAAAGTGGAGCTGAGAGGTGGAGGAGTATCGAAGGAAGAGAAGTTGGTTCAGGAAATCGGGTTGAGGAAGTCGGGCTGAGGAAGTGAAGGTCGAGCAAGAGAAACGAGAGAGAAGAGTGAGAGAGAGTGTGAAAGAGCGAAAGCGATGGTGTCCGTGAGATTGCTTTCCTTTTGTTGCCTTCTTCTGGGGCATCGTGTTTCCCTTCCCTTTCCTTTCTTCCTGTCTACCCCCTGGCAAACAACGGCGTGTTGCTCGTCCTCTTGTATACTTTTTTCCTTTTCTTTTTCCTTTGCTCCATTATGCATGTAGGATGGTAGACAACAACAACAGCAACAAACAACACAACAGACAGATGACAGCTGGAGAAGGGGTGTCAGCCAACAAGCAAACGAAGGACCAGTCAAGTCGCCAGTACCATGGTCAACTACAAGGAGCATTGTCATAAAAAGAGAAAAGAAAACAAGACAAATAAGTTACGCTGACTGCTGCCGACTGATGTAATGGATCGCCGAAACATGGTTTCAGATAAAGTTATCATGGCGTTCGGCAACCAATAACGGAAACGAACAAAGGCGGTGTCAACAAAAGAGTAGGTAGCCTATTTTATTTTTTCACTCCTTTTCGTCACTACTATCAGGAAGAATGAACTAATCGACGATTGCGAATGAACATTCAACCGGGTGCAAAATATGTAGTTAGAGAACACATTGATCGCCAAGCGACTGAATCAGAAGAGTGTTTTGCTCTTTCTGTGCCAACCCGTCACCTCTCCACTGCAACGAGTGGCAGTGCAAGGTCCGTAATATCACACATTCGACTGTAATATGGTATTGTGTGGGTGTGTTCAGACGATTGGATTGGTATTTCTATGCCACTTGAAGTTTCATCGTCCTTCATCTCTTTTCCACAGAGGTAACTGTCGGCGCGAAATGTTTATTCTTTGCATGCACCTGCATCTTTTTGATTGATAATGCACCTGAACTCTTTTATTTGCATTTGTATAACTAAGAACACCATGGAAGGCTAAACTTCTCGGACTCTTTTCCATGTTTGCACTGCCCTCTTGGAACCAGCTTTTGGCGAAATGTATTAAAAGATGTGCCACGTCTCCTCAAACGTCTTACTCAAGCCTCTTCCTCCTCCTTCTCTCCTCAGCACACCAACCCATCTCGGCTACGGTATCCTTCTCTCGGCCTCAGTAGCAACTCTTGTGACCGTATCCCTTGCCAATCCATCATCCACTACGAGCATTCTTTTCTATAGAACCACATAGTTCCAAATGGGTTGTACATTGTGCACATCCATATTATACCTTTGGCGAGAGCAACTTTCTTTCCCAACAATACATCCGGCCACGGGCCCAAAAGACAGGCGTAGAAAGCATATCTGTGAAAAACTTTATTAGCAACAAGCACTTCGCTCCTTTCTGAAGGCTCAGGAACTACGTATCTCTTTAATTTCTGACAACAATGAAGTGGTAATGCACAACCACCGAAAAAGATAACCCACCGCCAACAAAGTTAAAATGTCAAAGAATACAAACGCATTCTAGGCCACCGTTGAGACGCCATCGATTGGGCACATTTCCCTTACGCCGCACCACCTCGCACCCTTGCCATCTCGACAATACAGCAATACAGACGCCGAATGAGAATGTTCTCGACCCAATTGCTCTATGGGGATACATGATATGTTCATCCAACCGTCGCCTGCAAAAGAAAAAAACCAATCTTGTGTAACGGTTGTCCAAGAGCAATTAAAAACAAAAAGATGAAGAAAGAGCAAGAGGAACGAAAGAGAAGGAAAGGGACAAAAAGCGACGTTTGGTCCACCTCATCTCGTCCCACCATTCACAACTCATTCTCATCATCATCTCTTTCTCTTCTTCCATTCCTTCATCCTTCACCCCTTCCCTACCCCTACTTTTCTTCTACGCTCTCCTTTTATACTCTCTCTCCGCCCATCTTCAACAATGAGTGTTAATACGGCCAAATCCGTACCCACAGGAGGCTTTAAGGGCAGTGACCTGCCTCCATTGGTGACTGACAGACCTCCCCGCATCCTCATCGCCGGCGGTGGTCTGGGAGGACTATTCCTTGGTATCCTTCTTGAGAAAGCAGGAATCCCCTATGAGATCTTTGAGCGGTCGGCCGAGATTAAGCCCCTCGGTAAGGAAGCACATCTGCATTCGTTGAAGGCACAAAACACGCATGTAAACACACAATGCATAACTCACCTTTCTTCCCACTCCTCTCCTTTTTTTCTACTATGCATACTAGGCGCCATTATGTGCCTGGTAATAATAGGCGTCCATTTCTTTGTACAACAAAGTTAAGTCTAGGAACCGTTCTAACATGATCTCTTACTGCACTCCTTAACTTTTCTCGTCTCGTAGACGCCAAACGTCTTTCCTGCCTTTGAACAATTGGGCCTTTACGAGGAATTGCTATCCTTCTCAAAACCTCTGCGAGACGGTGGATCTGTACTGACGGACAAGCTAAAACTCATTGCTAACTTCAAGTCCATCTCCCCAGAAGTGTAAGCCTTCCAAACTTTATGATGTCCTTCGCTTAATTAATGACCTTGCTCTTTCGTCCAAAAACGTATTTTGTGGTTGTATTAATTAATTCTTTCGTACATACATTTAGCATGGGATACGAACGCCAGCTATTTCCACGTCCAGAGCTGCACGACATGTTGCTCCGCAAGATCCCCACAGAAAAGATGCACCTATCCAAAAAGATCCTCTCCTTCCAGCAGAACCACGAAGGAGTCATGGTACGATTCAGCGACAACACCACTATCCACGGCGACATCCTCGTCGGAGCCGATGGTGCACACAGTGCCGTTCGTCAGCATTTGTACAAGACCCTGGAAAAGCAGGGATTACTCCCCAAGGCTGACAACCAGAGTATGAAGAAAGGGTATATCTCCTTGGTGGGAACGACCAAGGCTTTGGATCCAGAGAAGTACCCGGACGTCTTGAAGGAGGACTGTCAGACTTATGGTATTATTGGGGACGGGAACACTCCGTATACTGTAAGTTGAGTAGCGTTGTCCCGAGGTACAAAATACTATGTCCGCACGTAAGAAGTTCCTTTGCTAACTACCTTGCTTTGGTACTGCATGTCTTAATAGTGGTGTACATTCACCGTTCCAGGAAACAGGATCTGCTGGAACGTCGTTGTCCAGTTGGGCGTTGCCGAGATCGCGGACGACCAATTCAGGACGTCGGACTGGGTCCCACAGCAGAACCAAAAGATGATGGACTCTATCCGGCACTTCAAGACCACTTATGGAACCATGGGTGACCTTTTCGATTCTACACCTATTGAAGTGGTCTCCAAGGTGTACTTTGAGGATATGATGTTCGAGACATGGCACCACGGACGAACCGTCTTGATCGGCGATGGTATGCCCATTTTTCTCTGTTTTGTTGCTTCCCTGTCTGTGCTCGCTGACCTGTGTCTCGTTCACCATGTCTAATGCGTTATTTACATTCGCTTTCCTTATCATTGTTTTTGTAGCTGCACACAAGGTAAAAAGATGAACTACGATTCAAGGCATTTGTCGATCCATTGTGAGTATTCCCGTTCTAATCGCAGTATCAATCTTCTACTTTTTTTTGTCTCAGCTCCTCCCAAGTACAGGTGCCGGTGCCGTGAACGCAATGCAGGATGCTGTCATCCTCGCTAACCACCTGTACGATATCAAGCCAACCAGTTTCGAGAACATCAAGAACGCATTCAAAGGATATAAGGAAGAGCGTTATGAAGCTGTCAAGGAACAGTACGCACAAACGCAATTAGCTGCCAAGCTGCAATTCGGCCACGTAAGTATTATTTCCTGTCAACACCCCGCCCTTGTGATAACTGATGTGTTATTCGAGAAGAGGTTGAACAAACACGTTTTTGTAGGTCCCAGCTCACCAACTGTTTCTTTTTTATTTCTCTTCCCTGTATCGCTTTTCCATGGCCAGACATTTTCGGAGCGAATTATGCGATACATACTTTTCAATTGGGTCCCCAAATCAATGCAGATAAAGCAGATGTCAAAGGACAATGCCTATCGCCCTCAGGCCAACTTCTTGCCGCAGACACCCAAGCGCGGCACAATAGAGACTCTCTCTCAGGCTCCTTTGAAGCGCGTCCAAAAGGAGAGAGAGGAGGAGGAGGCTCAGAAAGCGGTCGCCGCTGCCCTTTGAATCGCTCAGGGTCATATCAAAATATAATAATAAATAAAGTCTATAACTTTTTACAAACAGAACCAGTTCGAGAATTAGGACGCCATCAATTCAGGAACGCTATCGATCTAAGAACACGATCAGCTCAGGAACGATCAATCCGGAAATGCGGTCTCATATCTTAAATGTACAGATAAAATGTGATACGCATGTGTTGTGTCCAGTTCGTCGACGTTTTGCTCCGCACATGAATTCTCACATCAATGGTTCTGCTGCATTGCTTTGACTTACCAAGGCCAAGTGATCCAGTTGAGGGTATTGTTGCTGTCTCGCAAGGGGATATGTACAAAGTGAAGGTTATAAGTATAAGAGGTGGAGGAGAAAAGAACGATGGGCGGAGGAGAAGGTAAAGAAAGAGTAATGGATAAAATAAGAAATGCAACCACTGCACCAAAGCATCAATGAATGATGAAATGAAACCTATAAGAAGTGTGGATAAAGATCACAGCGTAAAAATGCGAAATGCAGAGTGGTTAAGGAAGAGCGATCAGGACAAGGACGGATGCTTGCCGTTCGATCCTTGATCGTCAACGAGATCGTCCTACAAGAACAAAAAAAAGAAGGGGTTGCACCTTCTCACTCTCCATCCTCCACGATAACCTTGCAGATAGCAACCAAGTGACGCAGTGCCTAGGCAAAGAGGCATTGGACTAGAGCGTCTCAAGTGGGACTTGGCTTCAAAGAAAAAAACATAATTCTGCCGAGTTGCACATACAGCGTTGAAGCATCGTGTCAAGCACTCGTACAAACAGACCCGACTCTGCAATGTTCTTTGAAGCTAATGACTAAGCTACGATGAGGGTCCCCATGTTATCGTGAGTTCAGAAGAGGTAAAGAGGGAAGGGGAGAGGAAGGGGAGAGAAAAGTGGCTGAATGGAAAAGGATGGTGGCAGGGGAAGGAGGAGGTGACGGAAGAAGGAAAACGGCGACCACAAAAAATATTACACGACTTACCTTACGCCACTGCCCAAAGGCTGCTTTCATCATGTTGCCGGTATTTTGAGAGCGCGAACAAGTCCTATCGAGTTGAAGGAGCAAGTGCACATGCGGTAGAGTTGATCGGGTTAGTTCATCCTGAGGTTGGTGGCGGTATCCTCGTATGTTAAATGGGGACGAAAAAGAAGGGATGGACTAGAAGAAACAACAAGAGAATGCAGGGAGTGAGGTAACGAAAAGTAAAAGTGTGCGAGCAAGAAATAACGAAGACTAAGGGAAAGAAAAGAAAGCGACAAGAACGAGGGAGGGGGAACACGGTTGCAGTGGTCGTTGTTTGAAGGAAACAAAAGAAGAGGAAATGAAGTGTCAGAGGAACAGAAGTGAATTTATGGATTATCAAGACTTGAGATGGGCAATTCTTTTTTTTTCCTTTGTCGTCACGATGCCTCTCTACTAACCTTTCTTTCTCCTCTTCCTTTGCTCCACCCTTCCATCCTTTAACTACATCCTTGTCCGCCTCATCGATCTCGCCTGCTGGCTATTGACTTTTAAGACGACTAATCGACGCAGTTCGTAAGGAAAGCGGCACAGGTGTAACCACTTCTCTTCTCTCTCTTTGTTTTGTTTTCGACACAACAACAACAATCGGCGCCCTTCAGCTCTTCGATTAGTAACTACCAGCACAGCGACACCTTTACGACCCTACAACGACAAAGACAATGATCAATAACATATGGTAATTCCCTTGAATGTACTGGATGTACTAAACACGACTCTGGATGGGGTCGGGCGTAGTTGATCAAGTGAATCAAGTTCGATAATGCTATGCTATCGTTTCGCGGAATGCGAGGAACCACAGTCGGCTCGCTCCCAGAGGGTTCACCCTTCGCTTGTCGTTCATCTCGATTTCGATTTCAATTTATCAATATACTGCTTCATTGGGATTTCGATACAATGGCAGTGGTATTGGCAACGGTAATGGAGAAGGTTGGCACCTTCTTACACTCCTTACACACTGGCGTCCGGAAGAAGACAGACCTTGGCGATGGATACAAAAAGAGAGCGGTCGACTCATTGGTGAAGGTGTGTCAGCTGTTCTACGTTCCCTGGATGTGGTTGTTGAAATTCTTTACTGGTCTTAGGATACAGCTTACCAACCACAGCCTATTTCGATGGAACAAATCGCAGGGTACAAAAGGTATATGCGAGGGTGTATCGTCGTACGGCGTACCAAAAAATATTTTCTCCTTTCCTTGCAAGAAAGGACGCTTTGTAAGAGAAGGATAATAAAGACGATTGATAATTCAGCGAGACTTATTGACGGTAGATTGTTGAACGACGAACATTAAACGTTTGCACACAAGCCAGAGGAGTTAGCGGGGGTCTAAAACTGTCTTTAGTGGCGCTCGTTGGTTTGTTCGCTCGCATGGAAAAGAAATCCAATTACATAACCAGCCCTTAGTGCTTTGATCGGTGTGCAGACAGTACTCGGAGATTGTTATGGCGGTATGAGGATGAAATGAGACTCGAAGAGCGGCATGACAAGGGAAAAGGCTGAGTGCAAGGGGGGGGGGCCTTGTGTATTCGTTGGTGTTTGTATTGCTGTCTGTGTGCTGGTTGTATGGTTGAGTTCGGGAGCGTGCCTAGACCTTGAAAGTTAGAAGAAAAAAAGAGAGAGAGAGACAAGAAGAGAAATAGAAAGGGCTCTCATGCTGTCTATTCGCTTGTTTCTTTCCGGTGAACAGCCCATCCAACATCTTTTGTTGAACAAATCCATTTCGCAAAAAATTGTGAGATTGGTAGCATTGAGAGAGCAAAGTTGGTAATTATGTTTCCTTTTGATTGTTTTTGTGGTTGTTGTTGTTTGTTTGTTCTTGTTGTTTACACGTGTGTGTGAGTATGGGCAACTTGTCTGTTTCATCAAGAAAGTCGTTATTGATTGTGTGTTGTGCAATTCAATGGAAATGATGTCGACCAGTGGTGATTGATAGAAAGAGGGGAGAGAATTAAAGACAATTAGAGTTTTTGATCAAAAGAAATGATCGATCTCAGGTAGACAACCAACCATCAGTGGAGAGGGGCAGAGATAAAGAGAGAGAGAGGGGTTCATACATTTTTTTATCCAATTAGCACGACTGAAGGCGCGACTAATAATAAGACCAAGGGATAAATAACGCAAAGATATAGGGGGCGGTTGATGTATAAAACTTGAATCAAGACATTGGCCTGCTCTGCAGATCACTCTCTGTGCTTACATACATGAACAAAAGGCGCGCGGTATCAAACTTTGTAGATCAGTGTTCACAGTATACAACATTTTTTTTTTTGACCTTCGTCAAATTAAGACATATTTCGTTTCGCGGTTCATTACGTTTCCCAGATATAAAAGATGAAAATGACCTGGCGAACACCACCATAAATGTAGAACGAACCAATGCTACATACTCTTGTGAAGCGGTTCGCGAGACATTTCGCGAAATGAGGCGTTCCTGCAAAATCTTGTGAAGTCGTCTGCTTTTGATGGATAATGTTATTAAAGAAAATTTGGGTTGTTGGAGAACGGTGATATCGGGAAACCAGAGAAAAGCATAGTATTTAACCGAGACAAGAAGGATCTCTCAGGGTACTTAACTGAAAGAGTGGCTACTTGGTGGCTCATTGTGGCTGCTTCTGGCGTAACCTTGAGAGTTGAGCGTGATTTTGGTGGTTTTTTTGGTGACGGCCGGCCGCTTTTGCACTTTTTGGACTTTTTTTTTTTTTTTTTGGTGATGGTCGGCCCTGCACTCTACCACTCTGCATTCTCGCTGCTGTCACATTCTGTGAGAACCGGACCTCCCTTTTCGCTGCTCTGACGATTGGGGCACATGGACATAGTATCTTTGCTGATCGACACAAAGAATGCAATCAGCACCAGATTCTCTTATTATTAGTGTAAGTTTTCCGACACTAATTTGGTGGGGGGTAAATATTAATGGCGGTGGAGAGGGAGGGAGGCAGCCTTTTGTTTTAGACCGCCTGACTGAGCATGCACAACCCTAAGGCTGCCTCCTCGGCCTTGCGACGGAGACGGGACTTGCGAGCCCAAAGACATTTGCTCTTGCGAGTGCGCTCCTTGCGGTCCTTGTCGTCCTTGATGCGGCCGCCAGGTATCGAGTCCCATTTGCACTTGCGGGGGTGCATCGTTGGCGACATGTTGTGGACGTTCTTGAGATGACGGCGCAAGTTAGAGTTCTGGTTCTTACTTGGTTTAAAGGCTCAACTGCAGACAGGGCAGAGCAACAGCTGCGTCGTTGTAGGAACTGGCGTCATCGATGCCGACACAACACAAGGCTGTTCTGTGGGGCCTGCGAGAGGGACATGTTTGGATGGGATGTTATGGAGGGTAGATGAAGTGAGCAAGAGTGATGGAGAGAGAGAGAGGGGGGGAGAACTGGGAGAGAGAGAGGAGGGAGAACTAGCGTCAACTAGATTAAACAAGAGTGTAAAAGAGTGTAATAAGAGTGTGAGAATGAAGAAAAGGAACCAAAAAAATGATTCCGCTGACAACGGTCGAAACAAAGCACCTGGAGTGTAATAAGAGTGTGAGTATGAGTATGAGAATTGGCGTCAAATAGATTAAATAAGAAAGAGGTATTAATAACGGATTGCATTATCATGATCTCCTCGCTGGCCACTATGAAAACGCGGGTAGTATCATATTTTTATTGGATCAGGTTGTCTACATACACACATCCCAACTAACGTTGGTCGAGCAATAGATCGCAGCGGCCTAGTTGGTGGCGGTCTTGTTGAGCTTCGCATGCTGGTTTTTATCCCACATTGGGCCTTTCTGAACTGACGTGAGATTCTTATCGCCGTCATATGTGAGGGTGTAGCTGTAGTTTTCCTTGGCAAAAGCTTTTTGTTCATGTGCTGTCAGCAGCTTTCTGAAAGTTAAAGCTTCCAGAGTATCTGATGGAATGAGGTAACGTGTTCCTGTCTCCCCATCATGATATCCGACCGCGTTTGACAGCTCATCAACCCCCAACACTTCTTTCAACAACTTCCTAGTTTTCTCCATCTCAATATTTAAAAAGAATGAGGTAACTGACAAGCGGGTTGATGGACCAGGTAAAAAGGGTAATGAAATAGGCAAGAAGGGTAATGTAACAGGCAAGGAGGGTAATGTAAGGGTGATGGAACAGGCAAGAAGAGTGATGGAACAGGGTTTTTTATCACAATGAAACGTTACCGAAGACTACAAATGTTTGGTTTGCAGGAAATACTACACCTTCCATTTACTGTGGCTTTGCAATTGTGGCTTTTGGGGCCAATTGAAATAAAACTAGCGACATTTCGCGTCCGAGGGATTGGTTGTGTGAGATCTATGGGTGGGAATGTGACCACAACAAGAGTTACGCCCTAAAAGTGAAGTTGGACAGCATAGTCAAGCAAAGTTCCTTTGTGGACAAAAGATGAGCTCACTTTTTTTTATAAACATGCAGCGTTTTCTTTGTTCTCTCGCCATGCATGACCCGGTATGAGTTTAAAATTAGGAGATTCATAGCCTCCCTTTATCCATAGCCTCAGAAAGAAGTCTCCTCACGTTTATTTGCCGTTGTAGTTGAATGGGCGCATTCTTTAGTTTTCCCGACGCCTCTTAACAGTGCTTCTTATCGGATGATCCGTGCCATATGTTAATTTTTCGAATGGTGCAAAAACATATGGCACGGACCATCCGATAAGAAACCCTACCTATTAAGCCTAGGAAAGTAACAGAATGAGCTTGTAGTTAGGGGTTGGTTACTAATACGTTTGCTCTCAAATGAGATGTCTTTTACCCGGCTTCAATTCTTAAGAGAACTTTTTATCCCTGTATGTGAAATCTGGTCCTATCGAGGCAGCTTGTAATGTCTATATCAACCTAACATGTACACTGTAGCATTATCGAGCGACGCATCTTGAGAGCCCGCTAATCCAGTTTATATCTGCTCAAGGTCTCAAGCTTACAAATAGATCACAGGACAACTCTCTCGGATGAAGAGAGGTTGGTGATGTGAGGATGTATCCAATGCTGCTCGGCTGTAACAGCAACGGAGATACAGGTGTCAGAGAGGGTTCAATGGGACAAGAGGAAGGGTGCAAAAGAGATGATGTTTATTGTAGGAGAGGTCAGGGCAAGCAGAGGTAGGGTTTGAGGTAGAGACGAGAGACAATATGATGTTATGAAGGGCAACAAGGCAGTTGTAGGTAGGGGAGAAGTGTAGGGTACAACGCGTTGACTAATCTATAAGCAGATAATGATTGCACAAAAAAAATTAAAGGGAACTGAGTGATGCGCCTTCCAACCGGTCATCAAATCATGACAACTATTCATCAAGTCATTGTCCCATCTCCTCTTATCTTGTTGCAACGATTACTATTACCTTCGAGTGTTCTTTGTAGACAGCGCCTCAAGTTTCCTTGAGATTTTATTTGTGAGACCATAATATGTTATGTTGGTGTGTAATTGTCGGCTTTACAGAAAGTGATCTTTGCGTAGAACACGAAGTAATGGTAAAGCAAAGGCGCAAATACACAATTCTCTTGAAATTTTGTTTGTGACCACAGGGGACTGGAGAAAGAAGCCAAGACTAATTGATTACAACTCTCACATTTTCAGCTCACCTCCACTCTTATCTGCTCCGCGTCCATCCAAGACCTCTATATAAACCCCCTTACAAGAATAAATTCTCCAAAACCACCTTCTCCAAGCTCATATCTAATCCCACCAAGAAACAATGAAGCTGGTTATACCCATCCTGACGTTACTACTTACGCGTGCCGCGGGCACATATACTGAAGTCTACCTTGACAGCGCCCTCTGTTCTAGAATCCACACACGGTGTGCCACTAGGTAGTGCTGCACATACTCGCAACCCGGAGGTCCAGCCCAATGGTTAACTGGTGCCTGGGCCTCAGTGGGCGATGTAGTTATTTACAAATACGTAAATTGTGACCAAGTCGTCTCAACATCTGTGTACTGTATAAGCAGCGTAAGTCAGTTCGCAAGTGCGAGTTCCTACCAGGACAAAGACCCTGACTGCGGACGACGTCCATATATCTGCTTCCAAAGGTCAATTGAGATGGCGAAGACTAGGAAGTTGCCGAAAGAAGTGTTGGGGGTTGATGAACTGTCAAACGCGGTCGGATATCATGATGGGGAGACAGGAACACGTTACCTCATTCCATCAGATACTCTGGAAGCTTTAACTTTCAGAAAGCTGCTGACAGCACATGAAAAAGAAGCCTTTGCCAGGGAAAACTACAGCTACACTCTCACATATGATGGCGATAAGAACCTCAAGTCAGTTCAGAAAGGCTCTATGTGAGGTAAGAACCGGTATCCGACTCTTAACAAGACCGCCACCAGCACATCCGCCACCGCCACCAGCACATCCGCCATCGCCACCAGCACACCCACTACCGTCACCAGCTCACCCATCACCACCACCAACTAGGCCGCTGCTGCCACGTTTTCGGCCCGGTTCCCTTGTGCTATCTCATCCTGTTCCTGATTCTGTTCCCCTGCTTTATCCCCCTCTCTCTTTCTTCCTTTCTATCTTCAATAATAAAACCCACATAAAATCCACACACATCCTCTCGAGTCCTGCCTGTTCATCGCAGCTGCTGTGTATAAATACAACATTAGGCCCCAACTGAAACAGGACCCATGGCCATGGGTATGATGCAGGGAAATAAGATGCACTATTTCCGAGCAGACGAGCCATGTCTGTACCCTCCCTTTAGTTTAGTTTTCTTTCTTTTCTTTCTTTTCCTTCGTGCTCGATCTGAGAGATAGTGTGCAAAGATCGATGCATGTTTCTATTTATTTTCCTTTTTAGTTTAGTTTCTCAAGTGCAACCAATAGAAGATTGATTACACAGACTTGGCTGCTTCGCGAAACAAAGCGAGCATAGACCATCAACCAACATGGGCCAAACGGGATCAGAGTATAGCGCAGAAACAGCAGAACATATGTCATTTACAGCAACTCCTTTTTGTTTTCTTCTTCTTGGACGCTGACCATGGCATACAACATAATTAATGATAGCCATTGATAGGATGACAAATATGAATAAGCTCTTTAAAAAGCGCTGCGACTTTCCAGCGTTTTTTTTTGTGGGGGCTTCTTTTTTTGTTTGATAGTAACTTCTCTTTCATGCAAAGAAAAGAGGCCTCTTGCATTCAAAGGCTTCAAAAACACGATTTTACACCTTCAGTACCAGTAAAAAAAAATACAGAGAGAATAATGTTAACCAGCAATAAAAAAACTATTCCTACTTTATTAAACAGAAAAGCAAAAGTCTTCACAAAAATCCGCGCTGACCTCTTTCCTAAGAGGTTATTCACAGTTATCATCGTATCAATGGCTATCATTAATTGTTATATGTCTTGATCAGCGTCCATAAAGAAAACAAAAACAAGAAGGAGTTGCTGTGGCTGGCATATGTTCTGCTCATATTGGTTGCTGGGCTATGCTCGAACCGTTTCGTTAGATTATGTAGGAACGCTTCATTCCGCGAAACATCCTACGAAACGTCTCGCGAACCACTTCGTAAGATTATGTAGGATTGTTTCGTTTTCCATTTATGGTTGTGTTTCGCCATGCCTGGACGACGGGCGAGGTCCAATGGCGCTGCTCAAGAATGGACATTTGATTCGAGAGTTGAGGACTAAGATGTGTAGTGTACTGGATCTTGTTCTGGAGACAGATGAGGAGAGGTGATGTATTTCTCAGATTCGGTGTTTGGTTGGTCGGGTTTGGATGTTGATCATACTCGGTCAGAGTTCTTGATGAGTTTCGGGTTGTGTCCTTGGCTTTTTTTTGGACAGGACGACGAGGAGGAAAAATGTTCAGGACCGCCACGGACACCACTAGTAAGGTCGGCTCTCGTTGAACTCCTTCGACAGAACTGTAATCTCAAGAGACTCACACTTTTCGGAACAGTGAAGCTCCTCCAGTACGAAAGAGCAGGCCAGGAGCAATACATTATCGATGCCTCGATTGTGGCTAGCTGACTGGAGGCCCTGCTGGAGAGTCTGGAGACACTGTCAATGGACACACCTGGTCGCTTTCCAGCACATTGGGATCCTAAGCTTAGAATTCCACGTGGACAAGTTGTC
>JADMIO011135832.1_pt1 | contig 23592 bp, 25 predicted proteins | sample 8958161 | NCBI WGS metagenome assembly JADMIO01 (sample SAMN16585339, study PRJNA669376) | soil metagenome | isolation source: Crop rotation soil | place: USA: Cullars Rotation, Alabama | collected 2011
CCGCCCGCCGGCGCTCGACCCGCGCGTTCCAGCGCACGACGGCGAAGACGGCGCCGATCAGCGGGAAGCCGATGATGATCCCCAGCGCCGTCATCGCCACCGTCACGCCGCTCACCACCACCGTGAAGGCGAGGATCGAGGCGGGCAGGGCGAGGACCTGGTAGGCCAGGTCCCGCCCGAAGGTGCCCAGAATCGTCCTCATGCGCTCCATTCTCGGAAGCGCGGGCGGCTCCGGCGATCCAGCAGCCTGGTGTCCGGGCGCTGAGGCCACCCTCACTCTTGCGGCTAGCGCCGGCGCGCCTCGGGTTGCAGCGCGGGGTTCTGCCAGCCCGCGTCGCCCGGGTTGACGTTGGTCCCGGGCGGCACGATCGCGTCGATCCGGTCCAGCACGTCGTCGGAGAGCTGCACGTCGGCGGCCGGCAGCTGGGACTCGAGCTGCTCCATCGTGCGCGGGCCGATGATCGCCGACGTCACGGCCGGGTGGCGGATGACGAACGCGAGCGCGAGCTCGATCAGCGTGTGGCCGGAGTCGTCGGCGAGCTTCGCGAGCTCCTCGACGGCGTCGAGCTTGCGCTGGTTCTCCGGCTTGGAGAGGTCGTAGCGCTCGGGCAGGCGCTGCGCGCGCGTGGACTCCGGCGCGTCCTGGCCCTTGCGCCAGCGCCCGGACAGCCAGCCGCCGGCCAGCGGGCTCCACGGGATGACGCCCATGCCGTAGCGCTTGCAGGTCGGCAGCACGTCGTTCTCGATCCCGCGCACGAGCAGCGAATACGGCGGCTGCTCGCACATGAACCGCTCGCGGCCGCGCCGCTCGGCGACCCACTGCGCCTCCACGATCGCCGACGCGGGGTAGGTCGAGGAGCCGATGTTGCGGACCTTGCCGGCGCGGACCAGGGCGGTGAGCGCGCCGAGCGTCTCGTCGATGTCCGTGTCCGGCTCGGGGCGGTGGATCTGGTAGAGGTCGATCCAGTCGGTCTGCAGCCGCTTAAGGCTCGCGTCGACCTCCTTGACGATCCAGCGGCGCGAGTTGCCGAACTGGTTCGGGTCGTCGCCCATCGTGCCGTGGACCTTCGTGGCGAGGATGACGTTGTCGCGGCGGCCGCCGGCCAGCGCCTTGCCGACGATCTCCTCCGACTCGCCGCGCGAGTACACGTCGGCCGTGTCGATGAAGTTGATCCCCGCGTCGAGCGCGGCGTGGATGATCCGGACCGACTCGTCGTGGTCGGGGTTGCCCCAGGCGCCGAACATCATCGCGCCGAGGCACAGCGGGCTGACCTGCATGCCCGTGGCTCCGAGGTTGCGGTGCTCCATGCCGCCGAGGCTACTCCGCCCGGCCGCGCCGCCGGCGCCGCGATTCAACGCGCGACCGCGCACGCGGCCCGCGACGCGCGCTCAGCGCAGAGCGCGGCTCAGCGCGCGGCCACGAACCGCGTGCCGGGGAAGCGCTCGGCGACCGGGGCCACCGCGACGCGCTCGTCGACGCCGTCCACGATCACGGTGTCGTAGCCCTTGGCGGCGAGCAGGTGGGTGACGGAGAGCGCTTCGGTGGGGGTGCGGGTGATGCGGAACTGGCCCTGCGTGCCGGTCGCCCGCTCGCGGGCGCGGACCGCGGCGGCGGCCTCGGCGGGGGTCGTGCCGGAGGCGGCGTCGGCCACGATCGCGAACCGCGAGGAGCTCGGGGAGGACGTCGGCTGGAACGCGGCGCCGGCGATCAGCAGCGCCAGGGCGAGCAGTCCGGGGAGCGCGACCCAGCGCTTGGGGAAGGTGGGGAGAAGTCGGGTCATACGAATGAACGTAATACGTATGACTTCAAGTGTCAAGGCGCACTTGGCTCGATGCCTCCCGATGGCAGGCGCCGGTGGCGTGGGCGGGTGGTGCGGGGCGCCGTGACGGCAAGGCTTGTGCGGGAGGGGGGTTGCTCGCGGGGCCCCGGCCTGGGCGGTGGGCTGTTTGACCCTCGCCTGGCGACGGTGATCCAGCCCAGCGGGCGGGCTGGGCCTGATCGTGTCCGTTATGCGGACACAATCAGGCCCAGCGGCGGGCTGGGCCCTTCGGGGGTCGTCTGACGACCCCTATCGAGCCCAGCGGTGGGGATCCGGCCCAGGCCACCCGGACAACCCCCCTCCCGCACGTGCCCCTGCCGTTACGGCGCCGATCCCACCGAAACGTCACCCGGCGCCTGCAACGGCGAGCTAAGGAACAGGCCCCGTCGACCCCCGAACGACCAACGACACAGGCAACACCTGCCCCGCCTCGGCGGGCTCCCCCGCGATCGCCGCCGCGAGCGTCTCGAAGGCCACCGCGCCGAGCCGCTCGGCCTCCGCGCGCACGGTCGTCAGCGGCGGCCAGAGCACGCGCGCGAAGTCGAGGTCGTCGAAGCCCACCACGGAGAGGTCCTCCGGGATCCGCAGCCCGCGCGAGCGCGCGGCCAGGTACACGCCGCCGGCGAGCAGGTCGTCGTCGCAGATGATCGCCGTGGGCGAATCGCCGGCGTCGAGCAGCAGGCCCGCCGCGCGCGCGGCGTCGTCGAAGGAGAACCCCGAGCCCGCGAACCGCGGCGGCTCGCCGATCCGCTCCAGCGCCGCGCGGTAGCGGGCGTCGCGGAGCTGGAAGGTCGGGTACTGGACCTGCGAGCCGACGCGGCCGATCCGCCGGTGGCCGAGCTCGATCAGGTGGTCCATCATCGCGTCGGTGCCGGCCTCGACGTCGAGCCGCACCCACGGCACGCCCTCGGGATCGGCCTCGATGACCACGACCGACTCGCCGCCCGGCCGCGACGCCGGCGGCTCGACCGAGAAGTACAGGAAGCCGTCGGCCGGCCCGGCGCGCAGCGCCTCGAGCGGCGCGTCGAGCGGGCGGTCGAGCGGGACGTCGACGAGCGCGATCGAGTAGCCCGCCGACCATGCGGCCTCCTGGGCGCCGCGCATCGTCTTGCCGAAGAACGGGTGGGTCACGTCCGGCACCACGAAGCCCACGGTGCGCGCCGCGCCGGTGCGCAGCGCCCGCGCGGCCGCGTTGGGCCGGTAGCCGAGCTCCTCGGCGGCGCGCCGGACGGTCTCCTCGGTGCGCGCGGAGATGCGCCCCTGCCCCTTGCCCGAGAGCACGAGCGAGACCGTCGACTGAGAGACCCCCGCGGCGCGGGCGACGTCGACGCTGGTGACCCGTGGCTCCCCCCTGGCGATGCGGGCCAGTCTGCCAGCCTGCACCGACGTGAGCGACGACCTGGTCCTGGAGACGATCATGCTCGGCGAGCGCGACCTCGAGGTGCTGCGCCCGCGCGACAGCGAGGCGCTGCTCGACGAGGAGGCCTTCGAGCACGAGGAGTTCCTCCCCTACTGGGCCGAGCTGTGGCCGAGCGGCGTGGCGCTGGCCAAGGACGTCGCCGGCCGCGCGCTGCACGGCGCGCGCACGCTGGAGCTCGGCTGCGGGCTGGCGCTGCCGAGCATGGCGGCCGTGCTGGCCGGCGCGCGGGTGCTGGCCACGGACTGGTCGCCCGCCGCGGTCGAGCTGGCCCGCGAGAACGCCGCCCGCAACGACATCGCGCTCGACGTGCTGCGCTGCTCCTGGGACGAGCCGGGAGAGCTGCTCGAGCGCGGCCCGTGGGACCTGGTGCTCGGCGCCGACCTGCTCTACGAGCACCGCAACGCCGACGGCCTGCTGAAGCTCCTGCCGCGGCTCGGCGCCCGCGACGTGTGGATCGCCGACCCCGGCCGCCCGCCGGCGCGCGGCTTCTTCGAGCGGGCGGGCGAGCACTACGAGGTGCAGGCCCGCCCCGCCGACGGGCTCCCGCACGGCGCCATCCACAGGCTTAGGCTTCGGTCATGAGCCGAGAGAAGGCCGAAGAGCTGCGCCGCCTGCACGAAGCGCCGGGACTGCTGGTGCTGCCCAACGTCTGGGACGCGGTGAGCGCGCGCACCGTGGCCGCGCTGCCGGACAGCCGCGCGCTGGCCACCGCCAGCTGGTCGATCGCCGCCGCCCACGGCGAGCGCGACGGGGAGCGCCTGCCACGCGCGGCGATGCTGGCCGCCGTGGCGGTGATCGCCGGCGCCGTCGACGTCCCGGTCACCGCCGACCTCGAGTCGGGCTACGGCGCCGACGCCTCCGAGGTGGGCGCCACGATCACCGGCGCGATCGCGGCCGGCGCCGTCGGCTGCAACCTCGAGGACGCCATGCGGCCCACCGCGGAGCACGCCGAGCGCGTCGCCGCGGCGCGCGAGGCGGGCGAGCAGGCCGGTGTCCCGCTCGTCATCAACGCCCGCACGGACGTCTTCCTGCGCGGCTCCAAGGACCCGGAGGAGGCGCTGGAGCGCGGCCGCGCCTACCGCGAGGCGGGCGCGGACTGCATCTTCGTCCCCGGCCTCGCCGACGCCGCCACGATCGAGCGCCTGGTCGGCGAGATGGGCGCGCCGATCAGCCTCCTGGCCTCCCCGAACAGCCCGCCGCTGACCGAGCTGGAGCGGCTCGGCGTCGCGCGCGTGACGTTCGGCCCCGGCACGCTCGGCGTCGCGATGGCGGCGCTGCAGCGCGCGACCGAGGGCCTGCTGGCCAAGGGCGAGCTGCCGGGCGACCTCGGCTGGCGCGGCTAGCCCGGCGGCAGCGGCATGGCCACGCGCAGCGCGCGCGTGGCGACGCCGCCCGTGCGCCGCAGGCGGTGGGGGATCCCACCGTCGAACATCAGCGCGTCGCCCTCGTCGAGCGCGTGGACGTCGCCCTTGAGGTCGATCTCGAGGGCCCCGCGGGCGACGTAGAGCAGCACCTCGCCCGGCATCACCTCGGGCTCCTCGGGCCAGCGGCGGCTCCCTCCGGTCCATTCGCAGACCACAAGCGGTTGGCCGCGACCCGCGAGCGTGCGCAACCAGCCCGGCGCGCCCGGGTCGAAGTGGTGCGCGCGGTCGCCCGCGTCGCGCCGGATGACCGCCGCGTCGGTGCGCCGTGCGGAGCTCGTCCAGAGCATCCCGACGGGCACGCCGAGCCCGCGGGCGATGCGCTGCATGGAATCCACGCTGGGCCGCGCCAGACCGCGCTCCAGCTGGCTCAGGAACGGGTGCGAGAGGTCCGCCCGGCGGCCGAGCTCCTTCAACGTCAGGCCCTGCTCGCGCCGCATCGAGCGCACACGTGCCCCGAGTGCGGCGGCGGCCTCATGAGTGCTCACCTGGTCCAACACCGCCTTCCAGAGTATCGGGACCGGTGGCGGTCTTTCAGCGCGAGTACCTGGCCACCCTGCCAGGATGGCGGCGATGTCGACCGAGGATGCGGCGCTGGCGGCGCTGGACCCCGAAGCGCTGGCCCGGGACGCCGCCGAGGCGGTGCGTCTACCGAGCGTCACCGGAGACGAGAAGGGCGTGCTGGAGGCGCTCGCCGGCACCGCCGTGCGGCTCGGCCTCGAGCCCGATCTGCACCGCCACGACCTCGCCGCCCTGCGCGCCCATCCCGGCCACCCGGGCGAGGAGGCGGAGCGCTCCGAGCTGTGGGGCCTGACCGCCACGCTGCCCGGCGAAGGCCCCCGGATCTGCCTCAACGGCCACATCGACGTCGTCGGCGAGGGCACCGTGCCGTGGCGCCTCGGGCCCTGGTCGGGCGCCCTGGAGGACGGCTTCCTGCACGGGCGCGGCTCCGTCGACATGAAGGGCGCCGTCGTGGCGGCGCTGCACGCGGCCGCCGCGCTGCGCGGCGTCCCCGGCGCGCCGGCCGTCGTCGTGCAGTGCGTGAGCTCCGAGGAGGACGGCGGGCTGGGGACGTTCGCCGAGCTGGAGCGCGACGCGGCCTTCGACGCCGCGCTGATCCCGGAGCCGACCGGCTTCGCGGTGGTCTGCGCCGAGGCGGGCGCGCTGACCTTCGGCGGCGTCATCCCCGGGCGGGCGACCCACGCGGCCACGCGCCTCGAGGGCTGCTCGGCGATCGACCGCTACGTGCGCGTGCACGCCGCCCTGGCCGACCTCGAGCGCCGCATCAACAGCGCCGTCGCGCACCCGCTGATGCGCGAGCTGGAGCTGCCCTACCCGCTGCTCGTCGGCCGGGTCGCGGGCGGCACGTGGTCGAGCGCGGTGCCCGACCGCGTCGAGTTCGAGGGGCGGCTCGGCGTGCCGGTCGGCACCGAAGTGGCCGACGCCCGCGCCGAGCTGGAGGCGGTCGTCGCCGCGGCGCTCGACGACGGCGAGGCGCCCGCGACGATCACGTGGGCGGGCGGCTCGTTCGCCCCCGCCGAGACGCCGCCCGACCACCCCTGGGTCGAGCTCGTCAGCGCGGCCATGGAGGCGGAGACCGGCCGCCCCGTGCCGCGCGTGGGCGTCCCCTACGGCGCCGACATGCGCCACTTCACGGCGCGCGGCATCCCGTGCACGATGGCCGGCACGAACGGGCTCGAGCTGGCCCACGGGGTCGACGAGCGGGTCGCGGTGGACGAGCTCGTCGCGGTGGCGCGCACGATGGTCCGCGTGCTGGCGCGGGCGGGCGACGCGCTGTCGTGAGGACTGCCGCGCTGCTGCTGACCGTCGCGCTGCTGGCCGGCTGCGGCGGCGGGAGCGGCTCCCAGAGCACCGCCACGGCGCCGCGCGTGGCCTGGGTCGATCCCGACGGCGACCCGCCGTACATCGGCTCGCTGAGCGCCAACCCCAAGGACGGCTCGCTGCTGATGGGCACCAACACCGGCCTGTGGCGGATCCCCGCGAAGGGCGGCAAGCCGGTGAAGGTGACCGGCGACCTGATCACCGCGGCCGGCGCGGGCAAGGTCTCCGAGGCGCTGGTGGCCCGCTTCGTCGGGCCGGACAAGGTGATCGCCTCGGGCCATCCCAGCGGCAGCTCGACGCTCCCGCCCGCGCTGGGGCTGATCGAGTCCGACGACGCCGGGCGCACCTGGGTGTCGATCTCCGAGCTGGGCAATGCGGACTTCCACGCGCTCGCCACGTCCGGCGAGGTGCTGGCCGCGCCGCTGTTCGGCACCGCCGAGATCAAGCTCTCGCGCGACGGCGGGCGGGACTTCGAGCCGCGCGTCGCGCCGATGGCGCTCGTCGACCTCGACATCGACCCCGGCGACCCGAAGCGCTGGGTGGCCACCTCCGACCAGGGCATCTACGTCTCGGAGGACGAGGGGAGAACGTGGCGGCAGCGGGACCCGACGCCCAACGTGCGGCTCGCCTGGAGCACCCCCGAGGAGCTCTACCGCATCGATCCGGGCGGCCCCGTGAAGGTCAGCGCGGACGGCGGCGAGACCTGGTCGGACCGCGGGAGCACGGGCGGCGAGCCGCAGGCGCTGACCGCCGGCGAGAACGGCACGCTGTTCGCCGCGTCGCTGGACGGCAAGGTGCAGCGCTCGCAGGACGGCGGCCGCACCTGGTCGGCGCTCGTCACGCCGTGAGCGTGCGCCGGCGCAGCGCGCCGGCCAGCGCCGCCGCGGCGCACGCCGCAGCGGCCGCCGCGAACGCCGCTCCGGCCCCCTGCGCCTCGGCCAGCGCGCCGCTCGCGGCGGCGCCCAGCGCGAGCCCGGCGGCGATGCCGGTCGACAGCCACGTGTAGGCCTCGGTCACCGTCCCGGGCGGGGCGAGCCCCTCGACCATCGCGAACGCGACCGCCATCGCGGGGGAGAGGGCGAGGCCCGCGAGGAAGAGCAGCGCGGCCAGCGCGAGCAGGCCGGTGGTGAGCGTCAGCAGCAGGTGCCCGGCGGCCAGCGCGGCGAGCAGCACGGTGAGGCGCCGCACCGGGTCGGCGGCCGCCCCCGCCCGCGCCGACGCGAGCCCGCCGAGCAGCGACCCGAAGCCCCAGACGCCGAGCAACAGCCCGGCCGAGCCCGCGTGGCCGGCCGCCTCGGCGGCCACCGGAGCGGCGACCTCGACCGAGCCGAACGTCGCGCCGAGGAGCAGGAAGACGAGCATCAGCGTGCGCACGCCGGGGGCGCGCAGCGGCCCCGCGGCGCCGCCGCCGGCGGAGGGCGCGCCGCGCCAGGCGCGCGAGAGCGGGTGCGCGCAGAACGCGGCCATTCCGATGACGAGCAGCGCCACGCACACGAGCAGCGCCGCGAACGTGCTGCGCGCGCCGATCGCCCCCGCGATCAGCACCGGGCCGACGATGTAGGTGGCCTCCACGGCCGCGCCCTCGAGCGAGAACGCGGCGTGCATGCGCTCCGGATCGTCGCCGAGCATCTGCGGCCACAGCGTCCGCAGGCAGGCCCCGACGGGCGGGAACGACGCGCCCACCGCCGCGGCCAATGCGAGCGCGGGCGCCAGCGCGACGCCGGCGGGGAGCAGCGCGAAGGCCACGAGCGCGGCGGCCGACGCGAACGCCGCGGGGAGCATGACCCGCGCCTGGCCGCGGCGGTCGATCAGCCGGCCCAGCGCCGGCGCGGTGATGCCGTTGGCCAGAGCGTAGGCGCCCGCCACCGCTCCCCCGGCCGCGAACGAGCCGGTCAACTCGCGGGTGCGAAGGATGAACAGCAGCCCGAGCGCGGTCAGCGGCAGCCGCGCGGCCAGCGAAGCCGCGAACAGCGGCGTGAACGCGGGCACCCGGAGCAGCCGGGAGATCGGGACGCGGGCGGCGGTCGCGGTGGCCATCAAGGCGAGCCTGGCGAGGCGCCGTCGCCCGCGCCAACGATTCGGGCCGGTCCGAATCGCCGTAGCATCCCGGGCGCCGTGATCTCCTACCGGTTCGGCCCAGAGGACCTCGGGCGCGTGCGCTTCGCGATCTCGCCGCTGTTCGAGATCGCGGCCAGCCTCGACGTCCTGCGCGACCCCTCGCGCCACGCCATGCACGCGCCGTGGGTGGCGATGGCGCGCGAGCGGCTCGCCGGCCTGGACCTGTCGCTGCTCGAAGCCGTGGTGCCGCCCGACGGCCACTACCGGCCGGACTTCGTGCACCCGCCGCCCGAGCGGCCGCGGGCCGGCTTCGCCTCCGAGCTCGCCCGCGTCCGCGCGACGCCGCGCGAGCAGGTGGCGCGCGACCTGCGGTGGGCCTACGACGACCGGCCGCCGCCCGCGGCGCGGGCGCTGCTGGCCGACTTCGAGCGCGGCATCGAGGCGCTGACCGGGCTGATGGCCGCCTACTGGCGCCGCGCCATCGAGCCGTTCTGGCCGGCCGTCCGCGGCGCCCTGGAGGCCGACATCGCCTACCGCGCCGGGCGCCTGGCCGCCGGCGGGCCGCTCGCCGCCTTCGCCGACCTCCACGAGGAGGCGAGCTGGCGGGACGGCGCCCTGTGGGTGGACCGCGCCGTCGACGCGGAGGTCGACCTCGACGGCCGCGGGCTCCTCCTCGTGCCGGCGGCGTTCGCCTGGCCGCAGCTGTGGGCGATGATCGACCCGCCGTGGCAGCCGGCCGTCGTCTACGCCCCGCGCGGCGTGGCGACGCTGTGGGCGCCGGAGGAAGGCCCGGACGACGCGCTGGCCGATCTGCTGGGCCGCCGCCGCGCCGGCATCCTGGCCGGGTTGACCGGCCCCGCCACCACGCAGGAGCTCGCGCGCCGGCTGGCCGCCAGCCCGGCGGGCGTCTCCGAGCACCTGGCCGTGCTGCGCCGCGCCGGCCTCGTCACGGGCCGGCGCGAGGGCCGCGAGGTGCGCTACGCCCGCACGGCGGCGGGCGACGCGCTCCTCGAAGCGGCGCGCTAGCCCCGCCCCGCCTCGCGCGCCGCGGCCTCGGCGGCCTCCAGCTGCCCCTCGACGAGCGCCAGCCCGAGGTCCCAGAACCCCGGGTCGGCGAGGTCGACGCCGACGATCTGCCCGAGCTCCTCGGGGCTGCGCGAGCCGCCCGCGGAGAGCAGCTCGAGGTAGGAGGGCACGAACGAGTCGCCCACCTCGCGGTAGCGGCCGTACACCGCCAGCGCGAGCAGCTGCCCGTAGGCGTACGCGTAGACGTAGCCGGGCGAGCCGATGAAGTGGGGGACGTAGGACCACCACGAGTCGTAGCCGGGCGACAGCTCGACCGCGTCGCCGAGCAGCTCGCTCTGCGACTCGCGCCACAGCTCGCCGAAGCGGTCCACCGACAGCTCGCCGGCCTCGCGGCGCTCCGTGTGCACCAGGTGCTCGAAGCGGTTCATGGCCACCTGGCGGAACACGGTGGCGACCGCGCCGTCGACGTGCTCGGCCAGCAGCGCCAGCTTGGAGTCCGGCGTGTCGGACTCCTCGAGCAGCCGGCCGAAGACGATCTGCTCGCCGAACACGCTGGCGGTCTCGGCCAGCGTCAGCGGCGTGCTCATGTGGAAGACGCCCTGCTGCGCCCCCAGCGCCGCGTGCACGCCGTGGCCGAGCTCGTGGGCGAGCGTCAGCACGTCGCGGCGCCGGTACGTGTAGTTGAGCATCACGTACGGGTGCGCGGAGGGCACCGTGTAGGCGCAGAACGCGCCGCCGCGCTTGTTCGGGCGCACCGGCGCGTCGATCCAGCGATCGTCGAAGAAGCGCCGCGCGAGTTCGCCCAGCTCGCCGGAGAACGACCCGTAGGAGTCGAGCACGAGGTCCTTGGCCTCGTTCCAGCCCACCTGCTCGTCCTCGCTGGTCACGGACGCCAGCCGGTCGTAGTCGGCCAGCTGGTCGATGCCGAGCAGCCGCGCCTTCAGGCGGTACCAGCGGCGCGGCAGCTCGTAGCGGTTGCGCACGGCCGTGATCAGCGCCTGAACCGACTCGTCCGAGGCCTCGTTGGAGAGGTTGCGGGCGGCCAGCCAGTGCGGGAACTTGCGCAGCCGGTCCTCGACCATCTTGTCGGCCAGCAGCGTGTTGAAGGCGTACGCGCGCGTGCGCAGGCCGGGCTTGAGCGCCTCGGTGACGCGCTCGGCGGTGTCGCGCCGGACCTCGCGGTCGGGGTTGTAGAGCCGCGCCATCGCGACTTCGAGCGACACGGGCTCGGTGGCGTCGGGCAGCTCGACGGTGATCGAGGAGGCCTGCTCCTCGAACAGCCGCGTCCACGCCGTGCGCCCGGTCAGCGAGCGCTCGGTCATGATCCGCTCCTCCGGCTCCGTGAGCAGGTGGGGGCGGTAGCGGCGGGCGTTGCGCAGGTGATGGCGGGCGAAGTCCAGCCCGTCGGCGGCCAGCAGCTCCTCGGCGCGCGCGTCGTCGAGCGCGGCCCACTCGAGCTCGAAGAACAGCAGCGCGGTCTCGATCGCGGTGCCCTTCTCCTGCATGCGCTGCAGCAGCGCGCCGCGGGCGGGGTCGGCGGTGTTGATCGAGAAGTTCAGCGCCGCGTAGGAGCCGGCCCGCCCCGCGATCTCCTGGATCTCGCCGAGCTCGCGCATGAACGCCACGAGCCCCGGCCCGTCGAGCTGGTCGACCTTGCCGGCGTGGTCGGCGGCCAGCTTCTCGGCGCGTTCTTGGGCGGTGGCGAGCATCGAGTCCACGGCCGCGCCGGGATCGCCGCCGCCGTCTTCGAGCAGCGGGTCGAGGTCCCAGGCGACGGCTTCGAGCTCGGGATCGGTGGTGGCTTCGGGCATGGCCCGAAGGTTAGGGAAGCCCTACCTCGGCAGGGTGTCGCCCGTATTGCGGGCGCGCAGACCGTCGAGCACGATCATCAGATGCCGTCGCCACGCCTCCGCGCACACGTGCGGCTTCTTGGTCGCGCTCCCGATGCCGCACATGATCATCGGGACGTCGTCGACGAGCATGTCCTCGCGGATCACGCCGGCCCGCTGGCCGCGGTCGATCACGCGCCCCACGGCGTCGCGCAGCTCGTCGAGCGTCGGCATGCGCTGCTCGACCGAGCCGGTGCTGGCCGCGAACACCTCGCTGAGCGCGCGGTCGCCGGCCATGATCTCGGCCGCCCGCAGCATCAGCGTGGCGAACGCCTCCCAGGGATCCTCGATGCTCAGCGAGCGCTCCGCCTCGTCGGTGATCTGGACGAACGACTCGACGATCAGCGCCTCGAGCAGCGCCTCCTTGGTGGGGAAGTGCCGGTAGACGGTGCCCACGCCGACCCCGGCGGCGCCCGCCACGTCGTCCATCTGCGCGTCGCGCCCGCGGTCGGCGAAGACCGCCCGCGCCGCCTGCAGGACCTTCTCCCGGTTGCGGCGCGCGTCGGCGCGCAGCGGCTTGACCTCGGGAGAGGCGGCGACTTGTGACATGCGAGTGAATGTAGACCTTGACAAGCGGAACGTCAATTCCGTATCGTCTTCACCTATGCGGAACATGAACTCCACTTCCAAATGGAGCGCGCTCGCTCTCCTCGCCGCGGCGCAGTTCGTCGTCGTCCTCGACGCCTCGATCGTCAACGTCGCCCTGCCCTCGATCGGGCGGGACCTCAACTTCGCGCAGGAGAACCTGTCCTGGGTCATCAACGCCTACACGCTGACCTTCGGCGGGTTCCTGCTCCTCGGCGGCCGCATGGCCGACCTGCTCGGCCGCCGCCGCCTGTTCGTCAGCGGCCTGATCCTCTTCGCGCTCGCCTCGCTGGCGGGCGGCCTCGCCCAGAGCGAGGGCCAGCTGATCGCCGCTCGTGCCGTGCAGGGCCTCGGCGGCGCGCTGCTCTCGCCTGCCGCCCTGTCGCTCGTGACCGTGATCTTCGCCGAGGGCGCCGACCGCAACAAGGCGCTCGGCATCTGGGGCGCGGTGGCCGGCTCCGGCGGCGCCGTCGGCGTGCTGCTCGGCGGCATGCTCACCGAGTGGGCGGGCTGGGAGTGGGTGCTGTTCGTGAACGTCCCGATCGGCCTCGCCGCCGCCGCGCTCGCCACGCGCATGCTGCCCGAGAGCCGCAACGAGGGCGCCCGCCACTTCGACATCGCCGGCGCGGTCTCGATCACCGCCGGCCTGTCGATCCTCGTCTACGCGCTGGTCGACGCCAACGACGCGGGCTGGGGTTCGACCCAGACGATCGGCCTGCTCGCCATCGCGGCCGCGCTGATCGCGGGCTTCGTGGCGATCGAACGCTCGACGCGGGCGCCGCTCGTCCCGTTCCCGGGCATCTTCCGGATCCGGACGATCACCGGCATCAACCTCACCGCGCTGTTCATCGCCGCAGCGCTGTTCTCGATGTTCTTCTTCATCTCGCTGTACATGCAGCAGGTGCTCGGCTACAGCGCGCTGAAGTCCGGGCTCTCCTACCTGCCGCTGGCCGTCGGGATCATCGTGTCGGCGGGCCTCGCCTCCGGCCTCGTGACCCGCTTCGGCTTCAAGCCGGTGCTGATCACCGGCCTGCTGCTGACCGCCGGCGCCTTGGTGTGGTTCTCGCAGGTGTCGACCGACGGCGGCTACGTGAGCGACATCCTGTTCCCGTCGATCCTCGCCGCGGTCGGGCTCGGCTTCTCGTTCGTCCCGATGATGATCGCGTCGGTCTCGGGCGTCGAGGGGCACGAGGCGGGGCTCGCCTCCGGGCTCATCAACACCTCGCAGCAGATCGGCGGCGCGCTCGGCCTGGCCATCCTGGCCACGGTCGCCAACAGCGCCACCACGGACGCCGTCGCGACCGGCAGCCCGATGCCGGCGGCGCTCACCGACGGCTTCCAGAGCGCCTTCACCGTCGGCGCGATCCTCGCGGTGGTCGGCGCCCTCGCCGCGACGTTCCTGATCTCGAGCCGGGTCTCCCGCGAGCACGCCGAGGCGGCGCAGCGCGGCGAGCTCGAGCCCGTCCCCGTGGCCGCCTAGGCGGGCCCGCGCCGCGGCGGTCCACCCCACCGCCGCGGCAAGTCTTCGTCGGCGCGCGCACCTCCCCAGGCGCGCGCCGGCGAACCCCTCTTCAGCTCCAGGCCGCGCGCACGGCGAGCGGCTTGCGGAACACCAGCCCGCGGACGTCGGCGGGCTCGGTGAGCCTGAGCTGCGGCAGTCGCAGGACCTCGGCGAGCGCGACGTGCGCCTCGAGCCGCGCCAGGTGCATCCCCACGCACACGTGCGGCCCGCCCGCGAACGCGAGGTGGCGGCGGGCGTTCGGCCGCGCGGGGTCGAAGCGGTCCGGGTCCGGGAAGGTCGCCGGATCGCGGTTGGCGGCGGTGATCGAGATCCGCACCAGCTCGCCGGAGGCGATGCCGGCGCCGCCCAGCTCGGCGTCGCGGGTGGCGTAGCGGTCGATCACCGCGGCGGCGGGCTCCAGCCGCAGCGACTCCTCGAGCGCGTCCTCGAGCTCGTAGTCGCGCGGGTGGGCGAGGACGTGGACGATCGCGTTGGCGATCATCCCCTCCGTCGTCTCGATGCCGCCGAACAGCATCACGGCGGCGTTGGAGACGACCTCGCCGTCGGAGAGCCCGGCCGCGGCGGCGCTCAGCAGCGAGTCGCCGCCGAGCGTGGGGAGGACGGCCTCGCCCAGCTCGCGCACCGCCGCCTGCGCCTCCGGCGCGGCGGGCCGCCCGGCGCTGAGGTCGGTGACGGCGGCGACGATCGCGTCGTACCAGCCGAGCACGGTGGCGGTCTCGGCGTGGCCGAGGCCGAGCGTCCGGGTGACGACGGCCGCCGCCAGCGGCCCGGCGAACTCGCGGCGCAGCTCGCCCTCGCCGCGCGGCGCCAGGCGGCCGAGCAGCAGCGCGACCTCCTCGCGCACCGCGGCCGCGAGCCGCTCGCGCACCTCGCCGAGCCGGAACGGCGGCACGAACGGCGCGCGGTGGCGGGCGTGCGCCTCGCCGTCGAGCGAGAGCATGCTGGGGCCGACGACCTGCGCGGTGGTGAAGCGCGGGTCCTCGACGGTGAACGTCTCCGCGTCGCGCATGGCGAGCAGCGCGAGGTCGCGGCGGGTGACCAGCCAGCCGCCGAGCGCGGGCAGCCACGACACGGGCTCGCGCTCGCGCAGCTCGGCGAGCAGCGCGTAGGGATCCGTCTCGAGCTCGTCGATCGTCGCGGCCGCCCCGAGCGGGAACAGGGCGCGACGGTCCGCGCTATCCAGGGCCGTAGGGGCCGCCGACGTCACGCCACATCGGCGGGCGGGGATCGTCGGCCTGCGGCGGCTTCGGCCGCGCCTCCTGCGTCCCGACCGTCGGCCCGCGGCTCGGGATGCCGAGGCGCACGACGCCCCAGTCGCCGGGCGAGGTCTCGCGCGCGAGCCAGGAGTGGGTCGCGCGGTCCGGGTGCTCGCGCCCCAGCCGGGCCGCCTCGGCGGTCGCCTCGTCGCGGGTCATGGACTGAGCCTACGCCTCGCGCACCGCGACGCGCCAGATCCAGTAGATGATCCCGGCCTGCAGCGGCAGTCGCGCCCACAGCAGCGGCTCGGGGATCTGCTTGAAGCGCTCCGCGTCGACGGCCATGTTCACGTTGGCGGGGAAGACGCCGAGCATCACGGCGATCAGCCACCAGCCCGCGAGCGGCGAGGTGCGCTCGAACAGCACGCCGGCGCCGCCGGCCATCTCGCACACCCCGCTCACGTAGACCAGCTCACGGTGGGCGGGCAGCGCCTTGGGCATGATCGCCTCGTACGGACGCGGCTTGAGGAAGTGCAGGAGACCGGCGCCGATGAACGTCGCGCCGAGGAGGAGTCGGGACATCAGGGAACGTATAGCCGGGCGTTGCGATCCTCGCGCCGGCCGGCGTAGTCCTGCGGGCGGCCGCCCTGGGCGTCGAGGTAGGCGAGCTCGCGGGCGGTCCCGGCCGTCCCGTGGCCGTCGTGGTCGACCATCCACGTCTCCAGCACGACGCCGCCCCCGGTCGCCTCGGAGAGCTTGAACATCCGTGACTGCTGCGGGAAGTCGGCCAGCGAGGCGGTGGAGACGAGCCAGAAGCCGCCCGGCCGGTAGGGCTCGATCGCGTTGCGGTGGCGGTGCCCGGAGATGGCGGCCACCACGTGCCCCGAGGCGGCCATGGCGGCGAGCGCGTCGTCGCCGCCGGCCGTGCCGTCGAGCGGGTTGTGGGAGAAGACGAGCACGTGGCGGCCGCCCGCGCGCGCGAGCTGGTCGCGCAGCCAGGCGACCTGCTCCGGCTCGAGGACCCCGGCCGCGCCGCCCGTGCGGCTCAGCGTGTCGAGCACGATCCCGCGCACGCGCGGGCCGAGGTCGAACGTGTAGTCCAGCCGCCCGGCCGTGATGGCTGCGCGGCCGCCCGCCGCATCGCGCAGCTTGCGGGCCGCCTCCTGCGGGCTCATGACGCGGCGCCCCGGATCGGCAGGCACGCGCATCGTGTCGCCGGGCAGCCCGCCGCCCTCGAGCAGCGAGGCGACGGTCGCGGGGGCGCTGGCCTCGTCGGTCGGCGGGCGCAGCCGCGGGTCCAGCTCCGTGACCATCTCGCCGCCGGTGGCGACCCGCTCGAGCGCCGGGGTGGCGGGGACCTCGCCCTGCAGCAGCCCGTCGTGGTTGCCGATCACCGGGAACCACGGGGCCTTCAGGCCCTTGGCGGTGAACGGGCGCTGGGCGGCGTCGGCCAGCCCGGGGTGGCGCGGGGCGTCGTTGTCGGGGCGGTAGTAGTACGGATCCGGGTTGCCGGCGTCCTGCACGCCGTCGTAGCCCGGCGCGCCCGTGTCGGGGTCGACGCGGCCGCCGCGCAGCACGGCGAGCGACGTGGCGAGCTCGTTCTCCTGCGCGTTGTCGATCAGGTCGCCGGTCAGCACGACGGCCTGCGGGCACTGGGCGTCGAGCGCGCGCACCGCCGCGTCGAGCACCTGGGCGGATTCGGCCTCGTGCGGCCGGAACGCGGGGTCGAAGGGCGGCCCGAGGCGGTCGAGGAACGGCACCCGCGCCGGCGACTCCTCGTCGCGCACGTGCGCGTCGGTGATCTGCCCGAAGCGGGCGATCGGCTTCCCGACGCCGTCTCCGCCGCCGAGGTCGCGGCGGTCGGTCAGCGGCAGCGCGGGGCCGCGCTCGAGGAAGCCGTCGCCGTCCGGGTCGACCAGGGTTGCCTTCAGCGTCGAGCCCGCGGGCGCGGCGGTGCGCGGCGCGTCGCCGCACCCGGCGAAGGCCAGCAGCGCGAGCAGGAGCGGCGCGCGCCTCATTCTTCCCTCAGCCCGGCGACGACGGGCTCGCGCAGCACGCGGCGCGCGACGAGCGCGGTGGCGGCGGCGGTCAGGGCCGCGATCCCGAGCAGGACCACGGCGACGTGGCCCGGCGCCGGGGAGAGCGGCAGCGAGGCGAAGCCCGCCGCCAGGCGGGCGACGAGCGGCCCGAACACGGCCCACTCGAGCACGATCCCCGCCAGCGCCGCGGGCACGGCGACCGCGGCGGCGGCGCCGCCGAGCACGGCCCCCACGGTCCGCGCGTCACCACCGCAGGCGCGCAGCAACGCGACCGCGCCGCGGCGCTCGCGCGCGGTCATGGTCAGCGCCTGCACGAGCGCGTACAGGCAGACGAGGCCGACCGCGAGCCCGACGCCGCGCAGCACGGCGGCCAGCACGGCGAGGAACTGGCCGTTGCGGGTCGTGGCGGCGCCCGCCACCTGCGGCGGGACGCCCGCCTCGCGCAGCCGCCGCGCAACCGCGGCGCGGTCCGCGCCCGGGTCGAGCCGCACGACGATCCCCGGCTCCAGGCCGGGCGAGCTCGCGAGCAGCTGCTTCGGTTGCACCCACGCGATCCGCCCGCTGTTCTCGAGCGCCCGCACCACACCCGAGACGCGGAAGCGGACTTCGGCGCCGCTCGGCAGCTGGGCGGCGAGCGTCGAGCCCGGCCGCAGCCCGAGCGCGTCGGCCAGGCCGACGCCCACCTCGACCTCGCCCGGGCCGCGCACGCGGCGGCCCTGGTCCAGCGGCGGCGCCTCGAACTCCGTGTGGTCGCCCGGGTAGGCGACGAGCTTCAGCGATTCGCCGAGGCGGAACGAATCGGCCGCGTCGAGCGCGTAGCGCTCGCCCACCGCCGCCACGCCGGGGACGTCGCGGATCGTGGGGAGCATGTACTCGGGAGCGGCGACCGTCAGCTGGTAGCGCTTGCCGATCGTGCCCGGGTCGTCGCGCAGGCGCTCGAGTAGCGAGGCGAGCGCCAGCATCAGCGTCACCACGCCCGCGCACACCGCGATCGTCGCCACGGCGGCCAGCCAGCGCCCGCGCGCCGCCGTCCCGAACCGCGCGCCGAGGCCGACCAGCCCGCCGCGGGCGGTCGTGCCGGGCGAGGCGCCGGCGAGGTCGCCGCCGCGCAGGATCGTCGCCGGCGGCCGGCGCGCGGCCCGCCACGCCGGCCAAGTCGCGGCGGCCACCACGATCGCCACGGTGACGGCGAGCGCAGCGGCCAGCGGCGGCACGAGGTCCCAGCCCGGCGGCAGCTCGTTGAGCGCCGCCAGCAGCTCTCCCGACGGTTTGGCGACGGCGAGCGCGCCGATCGCCAGGCCGAGCACCGCCGCCGGGACCGCGACGATCGCCGCCTCGAGCGCCTGCACCGCCGCGATCCGGCCGGGCGAGAACCCCAGCGCACGCTGGACGCCAAACGCGCTCAAGCGCCGCTGCACCTCAGCGCTCGCGCCGGCCGCGAGCATCGTCCCGGCCGCCACGAGCGCCACCAGCGAGAACGCGATCAGCAGCGAGATCACGATGCCCGCGGCCTGCGAGAGCAGCGTGCGCACGCCGTCGCGGGTGATGAACTCGAGCTTGCCCAGCCCGAACGCGACCGACCGCGCCTGGGTGAGCGTGACGTCGGCCTTGCCCGGATCGTTGAGCCACAGGTAGGCGAGGTTGGCGTCGTCGGGCACGAAGCCGAACCGCTGCTGGATGGTGTCGGCGCCGATGTATACGCGGGCGGTGGTGGCGAGGGGATAGGCGACGTTGTCGGGCGACACGCCCACGCCGACGATCCGCAGCGCGTCGATGCGGCGGCCGATGTCGAGCAGGTCGCCGGGCTCCAGCCCCCACTCCGTGGCCAGCCCGCGCTCGACGACCACCTCGCCCGGCGCGCGCATGTCGCGCCCTTCCACGACCTCGTAGCCGCGGCGGCCGCCGTAGAGCACCTGCAGCGCGCCGTGGTCGGTCTCGTGTCCGTTGGCCCGCAGGTGCGCGCGCGTGCGCTCGTAGCGGTAGGAGGCGCCGGCCAGGTTCGGCAGCGCGCGGACGCGCTCGTCCACCTTGGCGGTCTTCTCGTCGTCGAAGCGCGCGATCACGTCCGGGAGGTCCGAGCGCTCCGCGGAGCGGTCGAAGCCCGTCGCGAGCCCATAGCCGACCGTGACGCCGGTCCCGACGACCAGCGTGGCGGCGACGATCCCCAGCGCCGAGAGCAGCGTCCGCGCGCCGCGGGCCCGCAGTCCCGCGAGCGCGAAGCTCAGCACTCGACCAGCTTCCCCTCTTCCAGCCGCAGCACCCGGTCGGCCATCGCGGTGGCCCCCGCCTCGTGGGTGACCATGACCACGGCGCGGCCCTCGTCGGCGCCTTGGCGCAACAGCCGCAGGACCTCCGCGCCGGCCTCGGCGTCGAGGTTGCCGGTCGGCTCGTCGGCGAGCAGGACCTTCGGGTCGTTGACCAGCGCGCGAGCGATCGCGAAGCGCTGCTGCTCGCCGCCCGAGAGCTGGTGCGGGAGCGAGGCGGCGACGGGGCGCAGCCCGAGCCGGTCGACGAGCTGCGTGCCGCGCTCGGCGGCCTGCGGGTGGGCGCCGCGCACGCGCCCGGCGAGCTGCACGTTGGCCTCCCCGGACAGCTCGGGCAGCAGGTGGAAGAACTGGAACACGAAGCCGACGTGCCGTCGCCGCAGCGCGCTCAGCTCGCGCTCGGAGGCTCGGGTCACGTCCTCGCCGGCGATCTCGATCGTGCCGGCCTCGGCGCGATCCAGCCCGCCGAGCAGGTGCAGCAGCGTCGACTTGCCGGTCCCGGAGCGCCCGAGCACGGCCACGACTTCACCGGGCGCGACGTCCAGATCGGCCCCGTCGAGCACCCGCCGCGCGGCGCGGCCCTCACCGAAGGTCTTGACGAGCCCGCGGGCGCGCACCACCGCCATACCGGACACGGTACGGGGGCGGTTCAAGCCGTGGTAAGGGTGGCGCGCCAACCGCTTGTGTCGCAGGCGCCGGGAAGGTGACCGCAGCGCCGATGGATCGAACGGCCGGGGCTGGGTGGGGGAGGGGGTCGTGTGCGGGGCCCCGGCCCGGGCTGGGCCGGAAAAGGTGCCGCTATGCGGACACGATCCGGCCCAGGCCACCCGAGACAACCCCCCTCCCGCACAAGCCATGCCGTTACGGCGCCAGTCCCGCCACCAACCTCACCAGCGCCTGCAACACCCAACGGTCAGCGCTGCTGAAACTCCAGCGAGCAGGAGTTGATGCACCACCGCTGCCCGCCGGCGTCACGCGGGCCGTCGTCGAAGACGTGGCCCAGGTGCCCGCCGCAGGCCTTGCAGACCACCTCGTTGCGGCGCATGCCCCACGAGCGGTCCTCCTGCACCTCGATCGCGTCCGCGACCTTGGGCTCGGTGAAGCTCGGCCAGCCCGTCCCGGAGTCGAACTTGGTGTTCGAGTCGAACAGCTCGGCGCCGCACCCGGCGCACCGGTACACGCCGTCGTCGTGCTTGTCCCAGTACTGCCCGGTGAAGGCACGCTCCGTGCCGCCCTTGCGCAGCACCTCGTACTGCTCCGGGGTCAGCTCCTGGCGCCACTGATCGTCAGACTTCTGCACGTTCGTCGCCATCTCGTCCCTTTCTCATTCGTCTCCATAAGAGGGTAGGACTCATACGCGGCGAAGAGGGGGAGCGGATGTCCCGCGCACGGATGGCTGTCGCGGCGTGGATCGCCCTCGGAGCGGCGCTCGCCCTGTGGCTCGCCGGCGACCTGCTGTGGTCGCTCGAGCCGAACGCCCGCGGGCCGTTCCCCGGTCGCGCGGACCTGCTCTGGCTGGCCGGCTATCCCGCGGCCTTCACCGGCTTCGCGCTGCTGCTGCGCGCGCGCCTGCGCGGGACGCTCGCCGCGACGATGTGGCTGGACGGCGTGATCGCCGCCGTGGCGATGGCGTCCGTGGTGGCGATCGCGGCGCCCGGGCGCGGGGAGGGTGCGATCGCCTACCCGCTCGGCGACGTCACGCTGCTCGTCCTCGCCGCCGGCGCCACCGCGCTGCTGGGCCGCCGCGCCGGGCGCGTGTTCGTCGTCGTGGCGCTCGGCCTCGCCGCCTGCGCGGTGTTCGACGCCGCCCGCCTGCTGGGCGGCATCGAGCTGCGCGCGCCGGTCGTGGCGCTGATGGTGGCCGCCGTCGCCGCGCTGCCCCGTCGCCGCGCCCGCCCACCGGCGGCCGGCACCCACGTGGCGCTGCCCGCGGTGTTCACGCTCGTGGCGCTGGGCGTATTGATCTGGGACCAGGCCGACGCGCTGCCCGACGCCGCGGTCGCGCTGGCGCTCGCCGTGCCGTTCCTGCTCGTCGTCCGGCTCGCGCTCAGCCTGCGCGAGAACTCCCGCCTGCTGGCCCGCTCGCGCGACGAGGCGATGACCGACGCGCTGACCGGCCTCGGCAACCGCCGCGCGCTGATGGGCGCGCTTCGCGAGGCGCTCGAGGAGGGCGAGTGGCGGCTCGCGCTGTTCGACCTCGACGGCTTCAAGGCCTACAACGACACCTTCGGCCACGTGGCCGGCGACGTCCTCATCGAGCACCTCGGCGGCCGCCTGTCCGCGGCCGTCAAGGGCGTCGGCCGCGCCTTCCGCATGGGCGGCGACGAGTTCTGCGTGCTCGTGCCGGCCGACCTGGCGATCGCGGCGCTGGTCCGCGCCGGCGACGCGCTGCGCGAGGAGGGCGACGGCTTCAAGATCGGCGCCTCGGTCGGCGTCGTCGAGCTGCCGGGCGACGCCGGCGACGCCGAGGAGGCGCTGCAGATCGCCGACCGCCGCATGTACGGGCAGAAGGAGGGGCGCCCCCACTCGCCCGCCCGCCAGACCGGCGACGTGCTCGTGCGCGTGCTGGCCGAGCGCCGCCCCGAGCTGATCGAGCACGCCCGCGCGGTGGCCGTCCTGACCCGCGCGCTGGCCACCACCCTCGGCGTCGAGGACGAGGAGCGCGACGCGTTCACGCGCGCGGCCGAGCTGCACGACATCGGCAAGGTCGCCATCCCCGACGCGATCCTCGAGAAGCCCGGCCCGCTGGGCGGCGACGAGGAGGCGTTCATGCGCCGCCACGTCGACATCGGCGAGGCGATCATCGCCGAGGCGCCCTCGCTGCGGAAGGTGGCCGAGCTGGTCCGCGCGAGCCACGAGCGCTGGGACGGCGCGGGCTACCCGGACGGGCTGGCCGGCGAGGACATCCCGCTCGGCGCGCGGATCGTCGCGATCTGCGACGCGTTCAGCGCCATGCGCCAGGACCGGCCCTACGGCGAGGTGCTCGGCGAGACGGAGGCGCTCGACGAGCTGCGCGCCGCCGCCGGCAGCCAGTTCGACCCCGGGCTGGTGGCGGCCTTCTGCGTCATGCGCGCCTCGTCGGGCCCGGAGCCGTTCGCCTCGCTCGCCGCGCCCGGCGAGCGCTTCATCCGCGCGGCGCGGCTGAAGCCCGCCGAGCCCTCACAGCCCGGCGTTGAGCTCCTCGAGGAGCTCCCGTAGGCGGCGCATCTTCGCCTCGCCCAGCATCGCCGTCCACTCGCCCTCCAGCTCCACCACGAACTCGCGCGCGATCGCGAACACCTCGCCGCCGCGCGCGGTCGCCCGCACCAGCTTGGCCCGCCCGTCGGCGGGATCCGGCACGCGCTCGACGTAGCCGTGGCGCTCCAGATGCGCGACGAGCTCGGCCATCGACTGCTTGGTGATCTGCGCCCGCTCGGCGAGCACGCTCACGCGCGTTCCGTCGTCGTCGAGGTACTGGAAGACGTCGCCGTGCGGCGCGCGCACGTCCGGGTGCCCGCGCTCGCCGAACCGGCGCACCAGCCGCTCCGTGGACGCGCGGAACGGCTCGCGCAGCAGGATCGCGATGTTCTCGGGCGCGCGCCGCGCGGTCGTGTCGGGAAGCCGGCTTGCCATTAGACAGGGTGCCTGTCTATATTAGCCACATGGAAACCATCACCGTCGGGACCGAGGAGATCGTCCTCCACGTGACCAGCGACGACAGCGGCGGCGCGCTGCTCGTCTTCGACGTCCGGATGCCGCCGGGCGGCGGCCCGCCCGCGCTGCATCGCCACGACCCCTTCGAGCTCTACCGCGTCGACCACGGCGAGCTCGCCTTCTACGTCGAGGACGACGGCGGCGACGTCCGCCGCGACGTCGCCGGCCCCGGCACGGTCGTGGCGATCCCGGGCGGCCGCGAGCACACCATCCGCAACGAGTCCGGAGACGAGGCGCGGACGATGGTCGTCTTCACCCCCGGCGAGGCGATGGAGGGCTTCGCGCGCGGCGCGGGGGCGCTGTCCACGCCCGGCGAGCTGATGACCCTCGCCGCCGCCCACGGGATCGAGATCACCCGCCCGCTCGCCGCGGTCAGCTGACCGCGGCCTCGCGAACGCCGGCGGCGCGGTCGGCGAAGGCGCCGATCGTGGCCGCGACCAGCTCGGGGTCGTCCCACATCGGCGTGTGGCCGAGCCCCTCCAGCACGACGAACTCCGCGCCCGGGATCTCCTCGCGCAGGCGGGGTGCGTGGGTGCGCAGAGGCAGGATCCGGTCCTTGTCGCCCCAGGCGAGCAGCACGGGGCACGCGACCCGGTCGAGGTCGGTCACGCGCGCGGAGCCGTTGCGGATCGTCTCGAAGACGTCCTCGACCACCGTGCAGCGCGTCGACGAGCGCGCCATGGCCAGCGCCTCGGCGGGCGGCATGTTGTCCGCGCGGCTCATGACGTCGCGGAACGCGAGCCGACGCAGCCGCGGGCGGGCCTTTCCAGCACAGTGGGATCCGAAGCTTGGAATTCACGTGACTTGAAGTCGCGGC
>JADMIO010800020.1_pt1 | contig 23582 bp, 19 predicted proteins | sample 8958161 | NCBI WGS metagenome assembly JADMIO01 (sample SAMN16585339, study PRJNA669376) | soil metagenome | isolation source: Crop rotation soil | place: USA: Cullars Rotation, Alabama | collected 2011
CTTTCCCGCCCGTGCTGACGCGCGCGCCGAGCAGTCGCCGCGCATCCACGGCCGCGACGACGGGCCGGCCCGCCGGCAGATGCGCGAAGGCGCTCTCGATGCGCGCCCGGTGCACGTGGGCGAGGGCGGTCCATCGCAACGCGGGGTGCAGCGCAACGGCCAGCAGCATGGCGGCGACGAGCACCAGCAGCGCCGCGACGAGGAGGGGGAGCAGCCGCCGGCGCGATCGGGGCGGCCGTTCGATGGGCTCGTTCGTCACCTGCTGGCTCGCTCGCTCGAAGGGGCCGTCGCGCGGCCGTCGAAGTACTGCTCGAGCCCGTCGACGACGCTCTCGGCGAAGCGCTGCCGGAACGCGGGATCGCGCAGGCTCTTCCGATCGTCCTGGTTGTTGAGATTGCAGGTCTCTATCAGCACCGCCGCGGGCACGCGATTGTACTTGAGCACCGCCGGCACCCAGGCTCCCGCCCTTATGATGCTGCCGCGCACCGGCGAGAAGCCGTGCACGGCCAGCTTGTCCTCGCGCAGCGACGAGATCACGGCCTCGCCCAGCGCGCGCGAGAGACCCTCCGAGCGCAGGAGCTGACGCTTGCTCATGGAGAAGTCGTTGCACGCGGCGACTTCGGAGAGTGCCGTCAGCGACGTGTCGCGCGGCACGCCGCACTCGGTCGGCCGCAGCGCCGCGCTCGCGTAGTAGACCATCGCTCCCGTCGCCGACTCGTGCAGCGAGTCGGCGTGGAACGACAGGAAGATCACGCGATCGTCGTCCACGCGTTCGTCCGAGAGCCTGCGGAACTTCTCGTTCGACAGCACCCAGCGCAGGTTGACCGCCGAGCGCGAGGGATGCTCGTCGAGACGGTAGACCGGCTTCGAGAGCAGCACCTCGTCGCGATCGCGGCGGATGCGCGCCTGCGGCTGATGGCCGCTGCTCTCGTCGCGCACGAGCGGATGGACCGTCGCTCGCGTGCGGGTCTCGAGCACCTGCTTCACGCGGCATGCGACGTCGTAGACGTAGTCGTCCTCCCAGACCTCGTCGTCGCCCGCGCCGGGATCGGCGCCGCCATGGCCCGCATCGAGGACGACGTGCACGCCGTCCAGCTGCTCGCGTCGCTCGCGCCGCGCGAGGCGCGTGGACTGCGCCTGCTCCTGCTCCTGCGCGAGGCGCCGCGGATGTCCGAGCGGGAGATACTGCGGCAGGAGATCGCCGAGAGGGATGCGCACGCGCGTGCCGACCGCCATCTGCGTGACGTTCCTGATGTTGGATCGCCGCGCGAAGCGCTGCGCGGCATCGTTGACGTCCTTGCCGGAGAGGAGGCCGGTGAAGCGCAGCACGACGTCGCTGTAGAGCGTCTCGCCCTTCTGAAGGCGATAGACGGCGTGCGACCCTTCCTTGTCGAGCGCGAAGGTGAGCGCACCATCCTGCGAGCGCTCTCCCGGCGTGACCGCGAAGTCGTCGCGCGTCGGGACGGCGGGCGCCGAGGCGGCGGGCGCGAGCTCGGGATCGTCTGCAGGCTCGACGGCCGGCGCGGGTGCAGCGGGCGCGGCGCTCTCCGTCGCGGCGGGCAGCGCCTCGTCGGGCGCGTCGCGAGCGGGACGATCCTCGCCCTGGACGACTTCCTCCTCGAGCGGTTCCGCCTCGCGTGGGGGATCGGGCAGGCGCAGCGTGAGCGTGCCCGAGCCTTCGCTCGCGAGGCCGCCGCTGCCCTCGATGATGGGCTGCGCCGGCGCGGGCGTCGGCTTCGGTGCGGGCGCAACGACGGGAGTCGCCTGCGCGACCTTCGCCGGTAGAGGCTGCGCTGCGGCGTGCTGCGGTGGCACGCTCGGCTCGGACACTGCGGCGTCGGCGGAGGCGACCTGCGCAGTTGATGACTTGGCGGGCTTCTCGACCGCTCCCTCGGGCCGCCAGCAGGGGAGCAGCAACTCGCCGGGAACGTTCATGACGTCGCCGGGACGCAGGCCCCGCATGCGCAGCTCGGGGTTCATGACGAAGCGTTCGTGAAGGTGCCCGTCGCCCATGAAGAGCTGCGCGAGACTCCACGGCGACTCCGCGAATCCGAGCTGGTCTCCGCTCGTCACGACGTGCCGCCAGCCCTCGGGCGTGGGCGCATCCCGCGGGAACAGCGCGAGCAGCACGCGCTCGCCGAGTCCCTGTCGCCAGAGCGCTCGAGGGATCACGACGCGAGCGCCTTCGCGCGGCTCGCTGCCGGCATTCGCGCCGGCGAGCTGCTGCCAGCGTGCGCCGTCGCCGAGCACGCGTCGCGTGAGCGACTGCCAGCCTTCGCCCTTGCGCGCGAGCGTCCAAGCCTCGATGCGTCCCTCGCGCACGCCGCAACGCAAGCCGTCGCCGAGATCCATCTCCTTGCCGTTGCGTGGCGCGGGAGCCGACGCCGTCTTCGGAGCCGGAGCCGCCGTCTTGCGCGGAGCGGCAGCCGGTGCGCTGCCGACGACTTGCGTCTTCGGCGTGGGCGGCGGCGCCAGCGTCGTCGTCGCCGCGACAGGCGAGGCGAGGATCAGGAGCAGCACGGCGAGCTCAGTGCTTTGGCGCATGCTTCGTCCTGAACCCGATCTCGTGCTCGATCCTCGTCGCGATGTCGAGCAGGTCCCTCTCGCCGAAGCGGCGGCCGACGAGCTGGATGCCGACCGGCATCAAGTCGTCGCCGAGCCCGCAAGGCAGCGAGATGCCAGGGAGCCCCGCGAGATTTGCCGGGACGGTGAACACGTCCGAGAGGTACATCGCCAGCGGATCGGACGTCTTCTCGCCGAGTCGGAATGCCGTCGTCGGCGTCGTCGGCGTGACGACGACGTCGCAGGACGCGAAGGCCGCGTCGAAGTCGCCCGTGATGAGCGAGCGCACGCGGTTCGCGCGGCGATAGTAGGCGTCGTGATAGCCGGCAGACAGGACGTAGGTGCCGAGCAGGATGCGCCGCTTCACCTCGGCGCCGAAGCCCTCGGCGCGCGTGCGCATCATCATGTCCTGCACCGAGGCGGGATCCTTCGCGCGATGTCCGAAGCGCACGCCGTCGTAGCGCGCGAGGTTGCTCGACGCCTCCGCGGTCGCGACGACGTAGTACGTCGCGACCGCGGCTTCCGCGTGAGGGAGCGACACCTCGACACGCTCGCCGCCCGCGCGCTCGAGAGCGACCAGCGCGGCCTCCACCTCGCGACGCACGTCCGGCGCGACGCCTTCGCCGAGAGAGCCCTCGACGACGCCGAAGCGGAACCTGCGCGCGTCGGCGCCGAGCTTCGAGAGATCGGGCACGGGCTCCTGCGAGCACGTGCTGTCGAGCGGATCCGGTCCCGCGATGACGGCGAGCAGCTCCGCGATGTCGCCGACGCTGCGCGCGAACGGGCTGACGTGATCGAGCGACGAGGCGAACGCGATCAGCCCGAAGCGCGACACGCGACCGTAGGTGGGCTTCATCCCGACGATGCCGCACAACGCGGCGGGCTGTCTGACGGAGCCGCCCGTGTCCGAGCCGAGTGCGAGCGGCGCGGCGCGGGAGGCGACTGCCGCCGCCGAGCCGCCGGAGGATCCGCCCGGCACGCGCTGCGGATCCCAGGGATTGCGCGTCTGCCCGAACGCCGAGTGCTCGGTGGACGAGCCCATCGCGAACTCGTCGCAGTTCGTCTTGCCGAAGGGCAGGGCGCCGGCCCGACGAAGGCGCGCGACGGCGGTCGCGTCGTAGGGCGGGCGCCATCCCGCGAGGATGCGCGAGCCCGCGGTGGTCGGCTGATCCTTCGTGACGAGGTTGTCCTTGATTCCCACCGGAACGCCCGCGAGCGGCGAGAGGTCTTCGCCCGCGGCGATGCGCGCGTCGATGCCGCGCGCTTCTTCGAGGAGGCGCGCATCCGGCAGGTCGAGGAACGAGTGCAGGCTCTCTTCGACCGCGTGCGCCCGCGCGAGATGCGCGCGGCAGATCTCCTCGGCAGAGACTTCTCGCGCGCGCACGAGGCGCCCGAGCTGGAGGGCCGAGAGGGTGGTCGGATCGCTCACGGCGCGAGCTCGTCGGCGGCATCGTCGTCCGAGGCGCCCGGCGCGGAGGCCGCACCTCGACTCGCGATCACGCGCGGCACCTCGAAGAGGCCGGCCTCGGCGGCGGGCGCGCCGGCGGTCATCGCGGCGCGCGGGTAGCCGGGACGCGAGACGTCCTCGCGGAGGGGGAGCCCGGCATCGCCGACGTGGGTGGTCTCGGGCGCGCCGGCGACGTCGATGCGCTGGAGCAGCTCGACGTAGCCGAGCAGGCGCGTCAAGTGCCCCGTCATCGAGGCCACCTCGGCGTCGGACAGATCGAGGCACGCCAGCCTAGCCAGGCCGCGCACCTCCTCCTCACTGACCGCCAAGAATCCTCCGGCCTCGAACTGCCCCGTCGCCGGGATTCTACATCGCGACAGCGGCCGGAACCTACATCGCGAGCACCAGCCGCAGTCCGGCGTCAACCTGCGCCATGGTCCGTTCGGCGAGGCTTCCGACGCGCTCGGTCAGAAGCGCCTTGTCGAGCGTGACGACCTGCGAGACGTTCACCACGGAGTCCTTCGGGAGCTTCGACTCCTTGCGGGGGAGCCTGACGTTTCCGGGCGCGTTCGCACGGTCGAGCTTCGTCGTGATGGCGGCGGCGAGCAGCGTGCGGATGCGGCTGTCGTTGAAGGCATTCGCCTGCACGACGAGCACCGGCCTCCGATAGCCGGGCTCCGAGCCGTCGGGCTCGCCGAGCGAGGCCCACCAGATCTCGCCCCGGCGCACTACCAGTCCTCCACGTCGAGGGATGCCTGCTGGAGGCCGGCGAGCACCGGATCGAGGGTCCCCTCGACCTCCGCGTACACGGCATCGAGCCGCGCCGTCAGGTCGGTCTTCCGCTCGCGCTCCACGAGCTCGCGGATCGCACGCGAATAGAGCTCGCTGCGCGAGACGCCCATTCGGCGGGCCAACTCGTCCGCGGCGTCGAAAATCGCGTCGGGAATCGAGATGGCGGTCTTCATCGAATCGTAGTATAACCGTGGTATTACCAGCCGTCAAGATTCTGTCCCGCGGTTCATGCGGTCATCATGGGCGAATGACCCTCCAGAAACTCGGGCCGCCAGGATGTGTCTCCTGGGTAGCGGCCAACTGTGACCGAGTTGATGGATGAGAACGGGCTAGACTCTGCGCGCTCCCCGCGCGCCGTCCTGCTTCGAGGGGGCAGGAAAGATCCGAGTGCCCGCCATCCCGCGCCTCCTCATGATGGTTGCCCTCGCGATGCCGGCCCTGGCAGTCGCGCAGGAGCCCATGGTGCTGACCGTCGATGACGCCATCGACAAGGCGATGGTGGACAACTTCGGGCTGCGCGTCGCGCGGCACGACGTGGCTTCGGCGCAGTCGAGCGTGCGCGGCGCGCGCAACGAGTTCGACTTCAAGCTCGAGACGGCGCTTTCGGATGATCACGCCTACTTCCACCGCAAGCCGCTCAACCCGTTCGATCCGCCGCCGCTGCTCCGCGAGTCCTACCTGAACGACGGCCAGACGCTCGATCTGAGCCTCGTCCGCAACCTCGAGATCGGCGGCTCCGTCGCGCTCACCACGCGCCTCGATCGCACCGCGACGCATGCGTCGGAGATCGATCCGCTCCACGTGGCGCGCACCGTCGCGACGTGGCGCGTCCCGCTGGTGCAGGGGCGGGGGAAGCGCGTGACGACGGCGGGCGTCGTGGCGGCCGAGACGGGCCTTCGGCAGCAATCGCGAGGGCTGGTCGAGCGCGAGATGCGCATGGTCGCCGACGTCGCCCGAGCCTTCTACCAGGTGCAGCGGTCCGAAAAGGTGCTGGCGATCGATCGCGCCGCGGTCGCGCGGGCCGAGGACGACTGGCGCACCTACCAGCTCCGACTCGAGGAGGGCCTCGTCACGCCCATCGACGTCTCGCGCGCGGAACGCGAGCTGAAGGATCGCCAGAACTCCGTCGTCACCGACGAGGAGTCGCTGCGCGCGGCGGGCGACCGCCTGATGTTCGTGCTCGGCCTCCCCATCGAGACGCCGTTCGAGGTGGCGGGGGAGCCGGCCTACGCCGTGGCCGAGATCGAGCTCGAGTCGGCCATCGACGAGGCCCGCTCCCAGCGCGCGGATCTCCGCACGCAGCGCGAGAACGTCGAGCTCGCGGATCTCGGTGCTTACGTCGCCAAGGACGGCACGCGCCCGCGCATCGACATCGCCCTCTCGGCCGGCATCTCGTCGCCCCTCGGGGACGAGGCGTCGAAGTGGGCGGAGATCGACAACGACGACTGGGCCGGAGGCCTCGCGTTCGCCTACACCTTCGGCGAGAAGAGCGACAACGAGGCGTACCTCCGCGCGCGCATCGATCAGGACGAGGCGCAGATAGGCCTCGACGAGCTCGAGCGACGCGTGGTCCTCGACGTGCGCGACGCCGTCCGGGCGGTGCGCTCGCTCGAGCGGCAGGTCGTCCTGCTCGAGGACAACGTCGAGCTCTCGCGCGAGTCGCTGCGGCTCGCCAAGCTCCAGCTCGAGGAGAACCTCATCCGCACGACGGACCTGCTCCAGATCCAGGACGAGCTGGTGCGCGCAGAGACGGATCAGGTGAACGCCCTCTACGATCACGCCGTGGCCCGCATCGAGCTCGACCTCGCCCTCGGCCGGTACCGCGTCGGTCCCGAGCGCATCGCGTCGCCCTACCTGAAGCCCGAGCCCGAGGTCGTGCCGGACGTGCAGGTGCTTCCGCGCGAGCGGCTCAGCTCCGCGCCGGAGGCCGCGCCATGAGCGGGCGCGTGCGTGTCGTCGCTGCGTGGCTCGCCCTCGCCGTGTTGCTCGCGTCATGCCGCGAGGGCGCCGAGACAGCCCTCTCGTCGAAGGTCCGGCGCGGCGATTTCGAGAAGGTCATCACGGGCACGGGACTCCTCCAGGCCGAGAAGACGCTGACGCTCCAGGCGCCCACGCAGGGGAAGATTGCCTTCATGATCAGCGAGGGTACCGAGGTGAAGGCGGGCGATCCCGTCTTCGGCCTCGAGACGAAGCAGATGGAGGATCAGCTCGACAGCGCCATGCTCGATCTCGCGGTCGCGGAGGCGAGCCTCGGCAAGACGGACGAGGATCTGCGCACCGAGCGCACGAAGAACGACCTCTCGCTGCGCGAGCGCCAGGCCGAGCTCGACCACGCGCAAATCGGCTTGAAGCAGGCCGAAGAGGCGCTGGAGAAGAAGCGCCGGCAGGTCGCGAACAAGATCGCCCCGGCCGCCGAGATTCCGCAGACGGAGCTCGAGCTCGAGCAGGCGCGGCTCGCGCTCGAGAATGCGCAAATCGCGCTGGAGCGCTTGCAGCAGGAAATCATCTCGCGGGCCGAGACGCTGAAGTTCGATCGGCAGGCCGCCCAGGCGCGCGTGGACAAGTCGCATGCGCAGGTCGAGGACGCGCGCGACTATCTCGCGAAGGCGTCCGTCAAGGCCGAGCGCGACGGCATCGTCGTTCACGCGCGCAACTGGCGCAACCAGACGTTCAAGGTCGGCGACGACGTCTGGCAGGGTCTCGCCATCGTCGAGCTGCCCGATCTCTCGGTGATGGAGGTGCAGCTTCCCGTCAACGAGGCCGACATCTCGCTGGTCAAGGTCGGCACGCCGGCGCGGATCCATCTCGAGGCCTGGCCCGATCTCGTGCTCACCGGCAAGGTCTCGGAGATCGGCGGCGTCGCGAAGGAGGTGAAGGACTCGGAGGGCGAGGGCACCGGCGTGCGCGTGTTCGACGCGTCGGTCGCGCTCGATGCGCAGGATCCGCGGCTGCGCCCGGGCATGACGGCGCGCATCGAGCTGATCGTGGACAGGCGTCCGGCGGTGCTGCTGGTTCCCGTCGCGGCGATCGAGCGCGAGGGGACGGCGAGCTTCGTGCGGCGATCGGGGAAGCGCATGCCCGTCGAGGTGGCCGCCGCGAGCACGGACTGGGCCGTCGTCACGTCGGGAATCGACGAGGGCGACGTCGTGGACTTGAAGCCGCGTGCCGCGACGCCGTCGTCGGAGGGGGCCACGGGAGCGAGCGCATCGACGCCGAGCGCGCCGGGCGTTGCGCCCGCCGCCAGCCGGGTGCCGTCGGGGGGATGATGCGCGCCGCGCTGTCACTGCTCGGCCTGCTGACGCTGGGTACGTGCGCGTGCACGTTCGGCGGCGCGCCGAGGTCGGAGAAGGTCGCGGAGGTGCCGAAGGGCCGCGTCGAGCGGGGCGAGTTTCGCGTCACCGTCGAGGAGGTCGGCATCCTGCGTTCGGTGGACGCGCAGGTCGTGAAGGCGCAGGACTGGGGCCAGGTCGCGAAGCTCGTCGATGCGGGGACGCACGTCGAGAAGGGCGATCCCGTCATCTGGCTCGACACGACGGAGGCCGAGCAGTACGCGGTGCAGCTCGACGCGGAGATCGCCGAGGCGCGAAGCCAGGCGCAGAAGCAGCTCGAGCGCGCGGCCTTCCAGGAGAGGAGTCAGACGCTCGACCTGCGCGTTTCGCAGGCGCAGCTCGACTTCGCGCGCCGCAAGCTCGAGACCGCGCGCAAGGCCGACGCCGACGCCGCGCGGCAGCTCGAGCACGGGCTCATCTCGCAGGAGGCGCGCGAGCGCGCGGAGCACGCGCTCGAGAACGCCGACTTCGAGGCCCAGAAGCAGGACCTTCAGCATCAGCGGAAGATCGAGGAGATCCGCTCGGAGAGCCAGCAGCTCCAGGTCGAGCGCCGGCAGGCGGAGCAGACGACCGACGAGCACGAGCGCAACCGCGCGGAGATCCAGCGTCGCATCGACGGCTCGACGCTGCGGGCGCCCGCCGCGGGCGAGGTGTTCTTCACGAAGCAGCGCTTCCGCGGCGCGCGCGAGGAGCGCGAGCTGCGCGCGGGGGACGAGGTCGGGCCGTGGGTCGGCGCGCTGGCGGAGATCCCCGATCGCACGCGGATGGAGGTGCGCTCGCAGGTGCACGAGGCGCTCGCCGCGCGCGTGACGGCGGGCGTGCCCGTCGAGATCACCGTGAAGGCGCTCGACGACCTGAAGCTCGCCGGCAAGGTGCAGGGCCAGGACGTGCTCGCCATCCCGCGCTCGCGCTCGGAGGGCGCGGGCTTCTCGGGGCAGACGAAGAAGGCGCTCGTCGCGGAGGACGTCGTGTTCCCGCTGACCATCTCGCTCGATCACGTCGATGAGCGACTGCAGCCGGGGATGACCGTCGGCGTGAGCTTCGTGCTCGACACGCTGCCCGATGCGCTCTCCGTGCCGCAGCAGGCGGTGTTGTCGAATGGCGCGCACGCCATCGTGCTGGTCGCGGGCACCGGTGGCCCCGTCGAGCGCGAGGTGCGTCTCGGTCCCGAGAGCAACGGTCGCGTCGTGGTGCTCGAGGGGCTCGAGGCGGGGGAGGAGATCTACCTGGGCGATCCTCGCGAGAGCGCGCCGCGACGCGAGAGCAAGCCGGAGCAGGGAGCGTGATCCGCCTCGAGACGGTGCGCGTGGCCGTGCGCGAGCTGGCGGGCAACAAGATGCGCACCGCATTGACGACGCTCGGCGTCGTCTTCGGCGTCGCCGCCGTCATCGCGATGGTGTCGATCGCTGAGGGCGCGCGGCACGAGGCGCTCGAGCAGGTGCTCGCGATGGGTGCCGACACGCTGCACGTCCAATCGAAGGAGATGGCGGGGCAGGATCTCGCGCGCGCGCGGCAGCTCGGCATTCGAGGTCTGAGCCTCGACGACGCGGACGTTCTCGCGCAGCTTCCGGGCGTCGCGGGTGTCGCGCCGATGACGATCGTGGAGGCGCCCGTGCGGGCAGGCGAGCGGACCGCCGACGTGCGGGTCGTCGGGACGACGCCGTCGCATGCGACGATCGTTTCGCAGCGCGTGGCGAGCGGGCGCTACCTCGCGGATCAGGACATGACGGATCGCGCTTCCGTGGCGGTTCTCGGCGCGCGCGCGGCGCGCGAGCTGCTGCCGATGACGGATCCCGTGGGCGCCGAGATCCGCATCGGGGATCAGGCCTTTCGCGTCGTCGGCGTGCTCGAGGACAGGCGGCAGGCGACGACGCACTCGTCGAGTCTCGGTGTCGCCGACACCTCCGCGGACGTGCACGTCCCGCTGACGACCGCGCGCGTGCGGTTCCCCTCGGATCCGCTGGCAGCGCCCCTGAAGGAGGTGGTTCTCGAGGTGACGGACGGCTCGACCATCCGCGCCGTCGCCGCGCTCGTCACGGACGCGCTGCTGCGACGCCATGGCGGGGTGTCCGCCGTCGAGGTCGTGGTGCCCGAGGAGCTGCTGCGCCAGGGCCAGCGCAGCCAGCGCATCTTCAACGTCGTGATGGGTGCCATCGCGTCGATCTCTCTCGTGGTGGGCGGCATCGGCATCATGAACGTGATGCTCGTGACGGTGACGCAGCGCACGCGCGAAATCGGCATCCGCCGCGCGTGCGGCGCGACGCGTCGCGACGTGCGGGATCAGTTCCTCGTCGAGTCGCTGCTCATCGCCTGTCTCGGCGGCGTCGCCGGCATCGCGCTGGGCGCCACGCTCGCGCTCGGCATCGCCACGTATGCCGGCTGGCTCACCATCGTCTCGCCCCTCTCCGTCGCCGTCGCCTTCTGCGTCGCGGGCGCCACGGGCGTCGCCTTCGGCCTCTTTCCCGCCGTCAAGGCCTCCCGCGTGGACCCCATCGAGTGCCTCCGCCACGAGTGAAAACGGGGTCAGGCACAATTGCAGAAAACTCATGGAGGGCCCTTGGCGGCGCCGAAAATGGTGCCTGACCCCATTTCAGAAAAGTCGCGCGGGGTCGACAGGGTTTGGGGGGCGCTGTTATGGTCGTGGACTCATCCACGTCCACCCCCTGGGGCATTCCATGCGTCGTCCAGTCTCGCGTTGTCTCCTCGTCCTCGCCCTCGCGGCGACCTGCTGCAAGACAGAGCAGCCGCCCTCGATCGGCACGGCGCCCGCGGCTGAGACGGCCAAGGTGGACGAGAAGCCGGGGAAGGACACGCTGGTCATCGCCGTGCAGGCCGATGCAGAGAGCTTCGTCAGCGTCGTCGCGCAGTCAGCGAACGACAACGCGATCTACAGCAACCTGTTCCTCGCGCTGACCGACTCGGAGTTCGACTGCCGCCTCACGCAGCCGCCGGGCCTCGCGGAGCGCTACGAGCGGGCCGAGGACGGGATGTCCATCACGTACTGGCTGCGCAAGGACATCAAGTGGTCCGATGGGCAGCCGGTGACGGCAGCCGACGTGGCCTTCACGTACGACCTCGTCGCCGATCCGAAGGTCGCGTCGCCTCGCCTCGAGCACGTCGAGTTCATGAAGCCCGACGCGCGCCCACGCGTGCTCGACGACTACACGGTGCGCTTCGAGTTCACGCGGGCCTACGACAGCATCACGCAGTTCTCGCACTGCGGGCTCGAGATCATGCCGAAGCACATCCTCGAGAAGTACGACCGCGGCAGCCTGCGGGCCACCGAGTTCGACGCGAACCCCGTCGTGTCGGGTCCCTGGCGCGTCGGCACGTGGAAGAAGGGCGAGAGTCTCGAGCTCGTGCCCAACGAGAACTACACCGGACCGAACCCCGCGAAGCTCGGGCGCGTCATCTTCAAGGTGATCCCGGAGTACGCCGCGCGTCTCATCGAGCTCGAGAACGGCTCAGCCGACATGATCGAGAACTTCCAGAACCTCGACGACATCGGCCGCATGGAGAAGGAGCATCCCGAGATCAAGATGTACCGGCGCGGCTGGCGGTTCATGGATTACCTCGGATGGAACCTCCGCGATCCGCTGTTCAAGGACGCGACGGTGAGGCGCGCGCTGACCTCGGCCGTCAACCGCGACAAGATCATCGCGGACCTGCTCACCCTCCCGAGCGGCGAGAAGCTCGGAACGCCCGCCGTCTCGACGATCACGCCGGCGCTCTGCGACTACACGACCGAGGGCGTGATCACGCCGATCCCGTTCGATCCAGCGAAGGCCAAGGAGATGCTGGCGAGCGCCGGCTGGACCGACACGAACGGCGACGGGATCCTCGACAAGGGTGGCAAGCCCTTCCGGTTCACGCTGCTCCGGAATACGGGCAATGCGCGTCGCGAGAAGGCCGCCATCATCGTGCAGGCCAACCTCAAGGACATCGGGATCGACGCGCAGATCGAGCAGGTCGAGAGCAACCAGTTCTTCGAGCGTCTCAGGAAGAAGGACTTCCAGGCCGCCCTCGCCGGATGGTCCGCCGGACTGTTCGTCGATCCGTCCACCATCTGGCACTCGGACACGCCGGGCAAGAAGTACGAGTTCAACCACGTCTCGTACAGCAATCCGAAGGCCGACGAGCTCATGGACCGCGGGTTGTCGCTGCCGAACCTGCAGGACCAGATACCGGTGTGGCAGGAGCTGCAGAAGATCATCTACGAGGATCAGCCTTACACCTTCCTCTACTGGAGGGACGAGGTGGTCGGCGTGCACGGCCGCTTCCACGACGTGGACTGCAGCATCCTCTCGTACATCAAGGACCTGAACGAGTGGTGGGTCCCCGAGAGCCAGGTGAAGTACAAGTACTAGGCGGGCGTCGTGCTCACCTATCTGACGCGCCGGATCCTGCTGGCGATCCCGCTGCTGCTGGCCGTCGTCACGCTGCTCTTCATCCTCGTCGAGTTGTCGCCCGGTAACGCGGCCGACAAGTACTTCACGCCCGAGACGCCGCCGCAGGTGCGCGAGCTGATCGAGAAGAAGTGGGGGCTCGACAGGCCCGCCGGCGAACGCTACGTCCTCATGATGCGCAACCTGCTGGTCGGCGACTTCGGTCGCTCGATCACGCAGGAGCGGCCCGTCATGGACATCATCGCGCAGGCCCTGCCGAACACGATCGTCCTCGGCGCCGTGACGTTGTTCATGGTCTTCGTCGTCGGCGTCCTCGTCGGCACGCTGCAGGCGGTGAAGCGCCACTCGTGGATCGACAACTCTCTCGCGGGAGTGACGCTGTTCCTCTACTCGATGCCCGAGTTCTGGCTCGCGCTCATGCTCATGCTGGTGTTCACGCTGAAGGTGCGCTGGCTGCCGTCCTCCGGAATGGTCGATGCGGTCATGCACGATCGCATGCCGCCGCTCGCGCAGTTCAAGGACCACGTGGCCCACGTGATCCTGCCGGGCGTCGCGCTGGGCGTGGCCTATGCCGGCAGCGTCGCCCGATACATGCGCTCGAGCCTGCTGGAGGTGATCGGCCAGGACTACGTGCGCACCGCACGGGCGAAGGGCCTGCCCGAGCGGATCGTCGTGTTCCGGCATGCGCTGCGCAACGCGCTGATCCCGATCGTGACCCTCATGGGCCTCAGTCTCCCCGGCCTCTTCTCGGGCGCGGTCGTCGTCGAGACGATCTTCGCGTGGCCCGGCATGGGACGTCAGATCATCGGCGCGATCTTCACGCAGGATCTGCCGATGATGACGGCCTGCTTCTTCTTCTTCGCGATCCTCGTCGTCGTCGGCAACCTCGTCGCCGACATCCTCTATGCGACGGTCGATCCGAGAATCCGCTTCTCGTGAGCACCGCGCGCGTCGATCGGAGGGGAGGTGCCGCATGGGCCGGGCTCGTGCTGCCGGGGCTCGGACACGTGCTCACGGGGCGGGTGATCGTCGGCGTCTCGCTGATGGGCCTCACGGGCCTGCTCCTCCTGTCCGCGGTCCTCGCGGCGCCGCGCATCGGCAGCCTGCTGTTACCGGCGCGCGCGACGGGCGCCGAGATCCTGCATCCGTGGATCGCGATGGTGAGCTTCGTGATCACGGCGGTGCTGCTCTGGCGGCTCGCGTGGCGACATGCGACGGAGGCACGACGCGCCAAGCCGGCTCCATCCTGGTGGCGCGTCACGTGGCGGCAGTTCATCAAGAATCGCGTGGGCGTGCTCGGCCTCTTCGGCGTGCTGTTCCTCGTCCTCCTCACGCTGCTGACGCCCTTCATCGCGCCCTACGATCCGGATCGCATCGACGTCGGCCCGCATGCGGCGCCGCCGTCCCACGAGCATCTCTGCGGCACCGACGACTTCGGGCGCGACGTGCTCTCGCGGCTCCTCTATGGCGCGCGCATCTCGCTCTCGATCGGCTTCCTCGCGGTCGCCATCTCGGCGACGGTCGGCGCGCTGTGGGGCGCCGTCTCCGGCTACCTCGGCGGTCGCGTCGATGCCGGCATGTCGTGGTGCGTGGACCTGCTGCTCTCGCTGCCTCGCCTCGTGCTCGTCTTGACGCTCGTCGGCCTCTTCCGGCCTTCGGGCGTGAAGGGGCTCTATCTCGTCGTCGCCATCCTCGGGTTCACGGGCTGGATGGGCGTCTCGCGCATCGTGCGCGGGATGGTGCTGTCATTGAAGGAGCAGGAGTTCATCCAGGCGAGTCGCGCGATAGGCCAGACGACCGCGAGCATCATCACCATGCACCTGCTGCCGAACGCGCTCGCGCCGGTCATCGTGCATGCGACGCTCGGGATCGGGAACACCATCCTGACGGAGGCCGCGCTCTCGTTCCTCGGACTCGGCGTGCCGCCGCCGATCTCGACGTGGGGCTCGATCATCTCGGACGGTCGCGAGTACCTGCGCTCGGCGTGGTGGATCGCGACGATCCCCGGCTTCCTGATCGTCTTCGCCGTGATGAGCTTCAACCTCCTCGGCGACGGCCTGCGCGACGCGCTGGATCCGAAGCTGCGCAATCGGGGCTAGCCCGGCCCATTCATGATCTTCCTGCTGCGACCTGAATCTGCAGTCTGCGCAGGGCTTACTCGCCCTTCGCTCCTCCACCGTAGGGCTAACTACGCCTCCGTCGCTCAGGGCTCCGTGAGCCCTGCTCGACAGGCAGATTCCGGTCTCGCCACGAAACCTCATGAATAATCCGGGCTAGAACCCGAGCGCGCAGCCGTCCTTGCGCGATTCGGTGGCGCCGAGCAGGCAGCCCGTCTCCAAGTCACGCGCGACAGCCTGGTAGCCGCCGTAGGCGAAGGGCTTGTCTCCGATGGAGTGACCGCGCCGGCGCAGCTCCTCGACGACGTGCGCCGGTACCTCGGGCTCGAGATGCAGCTCGCCGCCGCCGCGCATGACGCGGCCCGTCGGCTCGCTCGATCCGCCGTGATGGAAGCGCGGCGCATCTCCCGCCTCCTGCAGGTTCATGCCGGCGAGCAGGTTGAGGAGTACTTGCACGTGGCCCTGCGGCTGCATGTCGCCGCCCATCACGCCGAAGGCGAGCCAGGGGCGGCCTTCGCGCGCGGCCATCGCGGGGATGATGGTGTGGAACGGACGCTTGCCCGGAGCGAGCGCATTCGGATGCGACGCGTCGAGCGAGAACAGGGCGCCGCGGTTCTGCAGCGAGAACCCGACCTCCGGCACGGCATGGCCCGAGCCGAAGCCCGTGTAGTTGCTCTGGATCACCGATGCCATGAGCCCCGACTCATCGGCTGCGGCGATGTACGTGGTGTCGCAGCGATCGACACCGGGATGGCCGGCGGGCACTTCCTGCGCGGCGCGCGCGCGGTCGATCTCGCGCGCCCGCGCGAGCGCGTAGTCCTTCCACAGCAGTCGCTCGACGGGCGCCCGCGAGAACGCGGGATCCGCGTAGAAGCGCGCACGATCCGCGAACGCGAGCTTCTTCGCCTCGACGAGCAGGTGCCACCAGTCCGCGTCGTCCCGTGATGGCCGGCCCGGCTCGACGCCGAGGGCAGAGAGGATGTCGAGCATCTGGAGCGCGGCGAGCCCCTGGCCGGGCGGAGGAAGCTCGAAGAGCTGCACGCCCGCGAAGCGGGTGCTGAGCGGCACGATCCACGTCGGCTCGTTGCGCGTGAAGTCCGCAGCCGCGAGCCAGCCGCCATGGCGGCGCGAGAAGTCCTCCACCTTCGTCGCGACGGAGCCCCCATAGAAGGCGTCGCGTCCCTCGTCGCGCAGGAGCTCGAGCGTGCGCGCGAGGCTCGCGTTCGAAAAGACCTCGCCCTCGCGTGGCGCGCGACCGCGCGGCAGGAAGATCTCCGCGAAGCCCGGCGTCGCGCCATGCGCCTCCTCGGCTCGCGCCCATGCGGAGGCGATCACCTCGCTGACGGGGAAGCCTTCGTCCGCGATGCGGGCGGCGTCCTTGAGCACCTCCCGCATCTCGAGGCGACCGAAGCGCGCGTGAAGCGCGAACCAGCCGTCCACTGCGCCGGGCACCGTCCAGGAGTGGGGAGAGTGGAGGGGGATGGTGCCGTCCTCCGCGCGCGCGGCGTCCGAGATCGAGGCGGCGAGAGGAGCGCGACCCGACGCGTCGAGACCGACGGGATGGGCGCCGCCCGGTTCCCAGATCATCGCGAAGAGATCGCCGCCGAGACCGCACGAGCAGGGCTCGACGACGGCGAGCACGGCGTTGCAGGCGATCGCGGCGTCAACCGCCGAGCCGCCGGCACGCAGGATGCGGATGCCCGCCTCGACGGCGAGGGGTTGCGCCGCCGCCACGACGCCGTGGCGCGCGCGGACGACGGCTCGGCTGGCTCGCGGGCGATCGGCGCGTGTCATGCGCGCATCCTCGCCCCTCTGGGGACATGCTGCCAAGTCTCGCCGTGCGATGCGAGCGCTCGCCGAGCCCGCGCCCTCGTGTAGCCTCGCGCCATGGAGCTCGTGCGACCCTACCTCCTCGCCTTCGTGCCGCTCTTCGTCGCCATCGACGGCATCGCCGTCGTGCCCTCGTTCCTCGCGCTCACGGAGGACGAGGAGGCTGCGCAGCGGGCGCGCACGCTCCGCCTCTCCGTGGTGACCGGCCTGCTCGCCGGCTTGGCCTTCCTCGTGCTGGGCCGCGGCGTCTTCCGTCTTCTCGGCGTCACCATCGCCGACTTCCAGGTCGCGGGCGGCGCCGTGCTGTTCGTCATCTCCGTCGCGGACCTCATCGCGCCGCGCGATCCCCGGCTCATGCCTGGAGCCTCGGCGGGCGTCGTGCCGCTGGGCGTGCCCATCCTCGTCGGGCCCGCCGTCCTCACGACGCTGCTCAGCTCGCTGAACAGCCACGGCATCCTCGTGACGCTCGTGGCGTTCGTCGTGAACATGCTGCTGGCCTGGGCGATCCTGTCGCGAGCGACGTTGGTCACGCGCGTGCTGGGAGTGCAAGGCACGCGCGGCTTCGCCAAGGTGATGGGCCTGCTCATGGCCGCCATCGGCGTCACGATGATGCGCCGCGGCATCGAAGCTCTGCTCGCCGCGTCCGCGCTGCCCTGAGGTCGCGAGGCGCCTTCCGCGCGTCCGGCACGCGGCGTGCTTGGGTGCTGGCATCCCCGGAGGGGAACATGAGCCAGGCACTCACATCGACAGTCCCGGATCCCAGGAGCCGGCGCCGCGGATGGATCGCTCTCGAGGACCCGCTCGCCGCATGCAGGCCCGATCTCGCGCCCGCGCTGCGCTCCGCCGGGATCACGACCGCGCCCTGCGATGCCGTCCGCGAGCTGCCCGCTCCCGGGCTGCTCGTGTTCGGAAGCGGTCAGCCGGGCGATGCCGACGGCGCGCTCGAGCGCGCGGAGAACCAGCGCCGCCTCGGCATGCGATGGGGAATCGTGCTCGTCGTCGACGTCCTCACCGAGGCGCAGGCCCGATGGGCGAGCAGGCTCACGCCGTTCGTCTATCCGGCGGACCTGTCAGCCGGCGCGCTGGCCGGCTTTCTCTGCGCCGCACTCGAGCGGGCGCATGCGCCGCGCCGCGCGACGGATCGAGCGCGCAGCGTCGTCGTCCGTCTCGGCGAGGAGGTGAGCATCGACGGCGTGCCCTGCGGCCTGGGCGTCGCCGAGCGCAACTTCCTCTTCATGCTCGCATGGACGGGCGACGTGCGCATCGCGAAGGACGCTGAGGTGCCCGTCGGCAACAGCGCGCCTATCGGTGCGCGCGAGTGCCGCCGCAGGCTCGGGCGTCGGCTCGGCCCGGAGCTGGCGTCGCTGCTCGTCCCGGACGACAGGGGCGATCCCTACCGCCTGCGCTCGCCCGCCGAGATCGAGCGGACGTGCAGTCTCCGCCCCGACCTTCATCCCATGACCCATCTCGTCATCAAGGGACGGTCGACGCCTCGCGGGCAGCAGGTCCACGACATCGACCGCTTCGCGACCTGACCGCTCCCTGCGGGCGGGGTGTCTCGCATGCCGACCACCCGGATTGGACGCGCGCCCCCTCGCGGCCCGACACTCATCCCGGCCCGGCTGGTGCTGCTTAGGCAGGGAGCTGAGGCGGACGGGGAGGGTGCGCCCGCGTCCGCACGAGTTCGGGGTCACGGGCGCCGCGACGGGGGGCGCGGCGCCCGCGACACTTTCCGTCAGGTGAGGCGTCCGCGATAGGCTGCGCTCGCTCGCGGAGGGCGAGGCAGGGCCGGCAACGCGTGACCCGACGCAAGACTTCGTCCCCGGACGAGGCCGACAGACAACTCGCCGCGCGTCTCCGCGAAGCGCGGAAGCGCCTCGGCCTGTCCGCCCGGGGGCTCAGCCGCCTGGCGAAAATCCCCCTCGCGACGATTGCGGCCATCGAGCAGGGCCGCGAGCCGCGCTGGTCCACGCTCATGCGGTACCTCGAGACGGTGCCTGGCCTGCGCGCGGGACATCTCGTCGAGGGCAGCAAGCCCCGGCCGCCGACGCTGGGCGAGTCGACGTGGAAGTTCACGCAGCGTGCCCATGGCTTGTGGGCGGAACGCGTCGCCCTGAGGGTGCGCGAGCGCGACAACGGTGCTCGCGAGCACATCCTGGCCGTCGAGGGCCTCACGACGAGCGACGCGGATCGCGGCGACCTCACGCTCCGCATGCTGATGCAGGTCGCCTGCGTGGCGGCCCCCGCCGTCATCCGGCAGCTCGCACCGCCCGCGCGGGGCCGCAGGCTGATCCTCGAGGCGGATGGCGCGCGCCACGAGTTCCGGTGGAGCGCCGGCATGCCGCGGGTGCTCGCCTACACGCGCACGGAGACGCTGCCTCGGGGCGAGCCGGAGCATCTCACCCACCGCGCCGCCATTCCCATCCGCGAGCTGTCGCTCGCCGTCGAGCTACAGAAGGGATCCACGGCCAGGCCCCGCGCCTGCGCGTGGCCGTCGTCGCGGGATCTCGAGGGCGAGGCGAGCAGCGTCGCGGCCTACGTGCATGCGCCACCGTGTTCGCCCGTCCTGCGTCGCGCCGGGCGCACGACGCGGCTGGTCGTCCGCGACGTCATCCCCGGCCTCACGCACGCGCTGGCGTGGGGGCCGGTGGGCGTCTCTCCGCCGGTCGAGCCTCCGACGGTGAGTGCCCGCCCCGCTGGCTTCGCCCCAATCGCGCGCGATCTGCGCGCACGGGCAGGACTCTCGGTGAGAGAGATGGCACGCGCCCTGTCGGTGGCGCATGGAACGCTTCTGGAGGCCGAGAAAGGCAGCGATCCTCGCGCCTCCACGCTGCGACAGTACCTGCGCGCGTTTCCGGAGCTCGCACCGCAGTGGCTCCTCCCGGCCTCCGAGGCCGCGGGCGATCTCACGCTCGACGAAGCCTGGGAGTACTACCGCGACCTCATTGGCCTCGAGGCGGAGGCTTTCGAGCGCCACATCGTCATCGACGCGAACGGGAACACCGAGGGACGCGAGGTCATCCGACGCCTGGTGAGCGTGGATCCTCGTCCGCGCGACATCTCGCTGGTCCTGATGCGCGGCCGGTGGATCTACACGCGGGCGACGCGGGTCGTCAAGGAAGTGGACAGCGACCTTCCCGAGGAGGATGCGGCGCGCCTTCGCACGCGCGTCATCGAGAAGCAGCATGGACATCAGCATCAGCAGGTCATGATTCCTGCCTCCGCATCGCGGCGCGGGATGGATCTCAAGAACGCATTCACCGCGAGAACGGCCTACAGCAGGCGCGCCGACCTGAGGGCACGCCACGGCAAGGAGCTCATCGTTCGCGGGCACGCAGCTCCGATCGCGTTGCCGTGCCAGGAGGTGCGCATCTTGATCGAGTGGGACGAGAGCCACGCGCCCGACGAGATCTGGCCGGTAGCTTTCTCGCCATCGCGTCCGCCGAGCGAGGAGAAGCTCGGCAAGCTGGAGATCCTGCACGCTGGACGCTACGAATTCCGCGCGGCGCCTGGGATGCGCCGCGCGGAGTTGCGCCTCGAAAGGCCCCTCGTGGGGCTGTCCTATGGATGCGTGTCAGCGTGGGATCTCACGGACTGATCGGGAGGCTCGGCACTTTTCCTGGGGGCGGCGTCCCAGTCGTCGATGATCACGGCGATCGTATCGGACGTCACGTCGATGCCTGCGATGAGCGAATCGAGCAGCGTGCAGCCGCAGGGCTCGATGGCCTGACGATCCTCGTGCAGGTCGGCGCGCGCGACCTCGAGCGCGTTGAACCTGACGAGGAGAGCCGTGTGACCGGACGTGCCGGCATGCTGCACGTCGTAGAGCAGGGTGTCGTAGCTCGCGTCGAGGTTGTTCGCGACGAGCACGAGCGACTGCTCGGTCTGGGCGATGGCGGGGGCGGCAATCAGCGCGACGAGGAGGGCGAGGATGCGTGGTCGGGGGGACATGTTCGGCTCCGTGGGAACCGCCTGGCCGACATGGCCTGCGGTTACCCACGCAGCGCGGGAGCTCGCGCATCACCGGTGCATGAGCGGTGCTCGCGGAGGGACCTTCCGACACGCCGAGGCGGTCGAGGCGACACGCATGCACCGCACCGCTCGCGCTCCCTGCGGGTACGCCACGACGAGGGCGCCGGGGATCAGGAAGGGAGGTGCTCGAGTGCGACGCCGAGCGCTGCCACGAGGGTGCTCGTGGCGAGGGGCTGCTAGGCCAGGGGTGCCGCTGACCGGCACCAGCCTCGCGGCGATGCGGGCTCCGGCGCTGCGCTGCGCAGCGCATCGGCTGCGGCTACCGCGGCGCTTCGCGCGGGCGCCTCGATGGCGACGTGGCGCCACGCATCCTCCACCCACATGCCCGCCCGAAGCATCACGCCCTCGCGTGAAGGCGTCGCGAGCGCGCCGAGCGCGGCATGGCAGCCGGCCTCGAGCAGCCGCAGAAGGTGGCGCTCGGCCTCGACGCAGGCGCGTGTCGTTTCATCGTCGAGCACCGAGGCCGCGGCGAGGGCTCGCGTGTCGTTCGCGCGGATCTGCACCGCGAGCGCGCCCTGCGCGGGAGCGGGGATGAACAGCTTCTCATCGAGGTCGAACGCCAGCAGCGGCTCGAGATCGAGGCCGAGTCGCGAGAGCCCGGCGCGTGCGAGCACGATGGCGTCCACCTCGCCGAGGCGGCACTTCTCGACGCGCGTCGGCACGTTGCCACGGAACGAGCCCGTCGCCAGATCCGGTCGCACGTGGCGCAACAGGGCGATCCTCCGCGGCGCCCCCGTCCCCACGATGGCTCGCGCGCGCACCGGCAGGAACGGCCCGTCGTCGTCGATGGCGTCAGGCCGCACGAGCAGGATGTCGCCCGCATCGGCGCGCGGCGGGATCGCCGCTATCACGAGGCCGTCCGGCAGGCTCGTCGGGAGATCCTTCAGCGAGTGGACGGCGATGTCGATGCGCTCGTCGAGCAGGGCTCGCTCGATCTCGCGCGTGAAGAGGCCGGCGCCTCCGGCTGCGGCGAGATCGACGCCGAAGGCGCGATCCCCCTCCGTGCGCAGCGTCCGGATCTCGATGTCGGCGCCGCTCGCGCGCAGCCGATCCGCCACCCACGTCGCCTGCGCGAGCGCGAGCGCGCTGCCGCGGGTTCCGATCCTCAGCGCGCTCATGGCGTCTCGCTGCGCGCGGCGGCAGCCGGCTCGCGGGGGGCGGGTGCCGCGCGCTCGATGGCACCGAGCAGAACGCGATGCTGCTCCGTCAGCAGCGCACGCAACGCGCCTTCGAGCCGGCGACGACGGGTAGGCGCCAGATCGGCCAGGTGCTCCTCCAGGATCTGGGGCAGTCGCACGTCCCGCACCGAGTCGCGCATGCGCGATGCGGTCCGGACGACGTCGAGCGCCGCCCGCCGCGCACAGGCCAGGAGGAACTCGTTGACGCCCGCCTCGGCGAGCTGCGCGGCGAGCTCGGCATCACGTCGCGCGCCGGAGTCTTCATGCGGCGCGAGATCGTCGAGACCGAGCAGCTCGACGTCGGCGTCGCGATCGACGCTCACCTGCGCGGGCAGGCCGAGATCGACGACGAGGAGGGGTCTCGCACGTGCGGCCATCCCGCCGACGTGCACGCACGCGCGTCGCGCGCCCGTCGCGACGATCAGCGCGTCGAGCCCCGCGAGGGCTGCATCGAGCTCGCCGAGGGGGCGTGCCGGCGATCCGGAGCGCGGCGAGCGATTGAAGACGACGAGCTTCACGCGCGGGGACTCGAGCGTGGCGGCGAGCTTGCGGCCGAGGACGCCGAGCCCGACGATGCCGATGACAGGCTGCCGGATGCTCGCCGCATCGAGTCGGCCGAGCACGAGCTCCGTCGCGATGGCGTGGACGCCGCGCGTCGCGTCCCGGAAGTGGCCGAGCCTCTCGACGCGCCGCACCGTGCGACCTGCGCACTTGGAGAGCTCATCCAGGAGGGGAGACGCGAGCCCTTGCGTGCGCGCGACGAGCAGCGCTCGCGAGCACTGGCCGGCAATCTCGCGCTCGCCCGCGGCGAACGACTCGAGCCCCACGGCGACGCGCAGGTAGTGGCGCACGGCCGGCGCACCCACGTGGACGTAGGGCGTCGGCGGCTCCTCGCCGCGCTCGCCGAAGCGCTTCATCATCCACGCGCGGAGCAGGTCTGCGGCCCATGCGGGATGAGGAGACTCGACGATCCACTCCGTGCGGTTGCACGTATCGAGCACGGCGAAGCCGCTCATGTCCGCGGCGCTTCTCAACCGCTCCGCGAGGTCCGCCCGCTCTTCGGGCGAGAGCACGAGCGCGCCGCGCCAGGCCGCGGAGGCGACGCGGAAGTCGCAGCCCACGAGCGCGAGGCGGATGTCGTCGTGCCGCGTCGCCGTCGTCATGCGGCCTCGCGCAGGCCCGCCGTCGCGGCGCCGACGCCGGATGCTGCCGCCGCCTCGAGCCCGACGCCGTCGAGCCAGGCGCCGGCGAGCAACGGTCCCTTCTCGCGCAGCAACTCGCTTCGAAGTCGCGCGATGCGGCGCGCGTGACCTGCCTCGAGCTGCGGGATGGCCTGTCGATGCCGCAGCACGCGGCGCATGCCGCCGTCGGGATCGAAGTCGAGCATGCGGCGCATGGCGTCCCTCACGACGGCGACGAGATCCTCGTCGCTGCGATCGAGCAGCTCCGGCCGGCGCGTGCCCCCCAGGTAGGCGCTCACGAGGAAGCGGCCGGCGGGCACGAGCTGCGGGAACAGCGCGGAAGTGAAGACGATGCCGAGCACGTCGATCTCGGCGCGCGCATCGACCAGCACGCCGAAGCCTCCGAACGACGGCGGCGGAACGACGTCGCCGCCGACGTGCACGACGGCCACGGGTGCCACCGCCACGCCGGCGCAGAGCCGCGAGGCCTCAGGCCATCCGTCGGCTAGCGCTCGAGCGCAGGCCGATGACGGCAGCGCGAGGATCACGCTGCGTGCGGAAATCCTGCCTGAGGGCACGTCGAGATCGAAGCCCGCGGCGGAGCGGCGCAGTCCCGTCACCGGCTCGCCCAGGCGCATGCGATGCGCGAGCTCGGCCGACGCCGCGCGCGCGACGTCGCCGATGCCCCCGCGCAGCGTCATGGGGCCG
>JADMIO011246912.1_pt1 | contig 23572 bp, 11 predicted proteins | sample 8958161 | NCBI WGS metagenome assembly JADMIO01 (sample SAMN16585339, study PRJNA669376) | soil metagenome | isolation source: Crop rotation soil | place: USA: Cullars Rotation, Alabama | collected 2011
CAAAGGCTATCAACCGCCAGTCAATCCCCAGGTCGAGATTAATCGCCTGCCCCGAAGTGCTGATGAAGCCAACCAGAAATCTGCTGAGCGCCTGGGCCAGTAGTGCCCCGATGACGGTGCCGATGAACGCAAGCAATAAACTCTCAGCCAACAATTGCCTGACTACGCGTGCTCGCGAAGCGCCGACGGCCTGGCGCACAGCCATTTCGCGCTCCCGCATGCTGCCGCGCGCCAGCAGCAGGTTCGCCAGGTTTGCGCAGGCAATCAGCAGCACCACGCCGGCGATTGAGAGCAGAAACCACAGGGGACGCTCGTACTCCTGGCGCAGCAGGGAATATCCGGCAGCGGCCGGGGTCGCCTGCAGCTTCTCGTTTAAATAATCCTTGACGCTTACCTCGGGGTAGTTGGACGGCAGCGTCGATCCGAACAGCTCAGGCGACATCGATTGCAACTGCGCGTTAGCCTGCGCGATCGGTTGACCCGGCTTGAGGCGTCCGGTGACCATCAACCACCAGTTGGTTCCTGAATCGAGCCGATTGTTCTTGCCGCGCAGTACCGCATCAGCGCAGATTGGCAGCGCGAAGTCGAACGACTTACCTACTTCAACACCGAAGAACTCTGGCGATGTGACGCCGACGATTGGGAATGAATGTCTCTGTACGGTCAGTTTGCGCTGAAGCACGTCGGGTGCGCCGCCAAATTCCTTTTGCCAAAAACCGTGACTGATGACGACGCTTGGCGCGGTACAGCCGCGCACATCGTCAGCCGGATTCAGCGTCCGGCCCATGATCGGCTTTACACCGAGCACGTTGAAGAACTCGCCGCTCACCCAGAGCGCTCTGCCCTCACGGACCTCACCCCCTTCGGCTAAGTTGATCGTGCTGGGACTCCAGGCGAAGATTCCGGCGAATGCCTGCTGCCGATCTCGCAGTTGTTCCCAAAGCGGATTGGTAAGCGCGTTGTATCTTTCGCTGTAGCTGCCGCGCCTGTTGTTCGGATTAACCAGACCTAACTGGGCCAGTTGCTGCGGCTCTCTCACCGGCAGCGATTTCAGGCGCACCGCGTCAAGCAACTGAAAGATCGCCGTGTTCGCGCCAATGCCCAGCGCGAGTGAGATAACGGCGGCCAGGGTGAACCCGGGCGTCTTGCGCAACATGCGCGCCGCGAAACGAAAATCCTGAATTACCCCTGTCATGTTCTCTTAAATCCCCCTGGTTCACTCATAACGCAGTGCCACCATCGGATCGACCTTGGTTGCTCGGCGCGCGGGAATCAGGCAAGCAATGAAGGCGACCGCCGCGAGCAAAATCGCTACCGCCAAAAAGGTCGCCGGATCCCGCGTGCCGACATTGAATAGCAACGAACCGATAATTCGGGTTAGTCCAAAAGCTCCCAGCAACCCGATCCCGACACCGATGACTACCAGCCCCATGCCCTGCCGCAACACGAGTCCGAGGACATTTCCCCGGCGCGCCCCCAGGGCCATGCGCACCCCAATCTCGCGGGTACGTTGGTTCACTGAATAAGCCATCACGCCGTAGATGCCCACGGCAGATAACGCCAGCGCGAGTCCTGCGAATAACACAAACAACCCGGTCCGATAGCGCGGAGCCGCCACCGCGCGCCCCAGCCATTCATTCATCGTTCTCACTCTGGCGATCGGCTGATTGGGATCGATCATGTTTAGCTCGCGACGCACGGCAGCAGCTATAGCTCCGCTGTCGCCCTGCCCTCGAATCACCACGTTCTCACCGGTCGAGAGCACCGGCATGTACATCGTCGGCAGACCGGGCGCTGCAAGGGAACCGTGGCGAATGTCGCCGACGACGCCGACGATTTCGAACGCCGTATTTCCGAAGGTCATGATGAGCCGCTTGCCGAGCGGCTCTTCGTTGGGAAACGTCTGTTGCACCAGCGATTCGCTGACCACCATGACCTTCGCGCCCTCGCGAACTTCCTGCGGCGTAAAATTCCGGCCACGGAGAAACGGAATGTGCATCGCGCGAAAGTAGTCCTGGTTAATGCGGCGAAAGTCGTTATCGAAGCCCTGGTTGGGAGCGCCGGCGGCCCGGCCTTCGACGGTATAAGGCATATCATTCGGCTGTCCGCTCAGAGGGAGTTCGGTCACCAGCCCGACTGCTTCGACACCCGGCAGCGCCCCCACGCGACTTTGAAATTGCTCCCAGAACCGCGATTTAGATTCCGGCGTCTCGTACTTCTTTTGCGGCAAGTCGATCCGCATGGTAACGACGTGGTTCGAGTCGAAGCCCGGATTGGTGCCTTGCAATCTGACGAGGCTGCGAATCAACAAGCCGGCGCCCACGAGCAGCATCACGGCCACCGCGGTTTCGAAAACCACCAGCAAGCTGCGCGTGCGGTTACGCGAACCAGTCTCGCCGGTGCGTCCACCCTCTTTGAGGGTTTCGCTGAGATTCATCCGCAGCGTGTGGAGCGTGGGAGCCACACCGAACAAAACGCCCGTCACAATTGAAGTCAGGAGCGTGAATCCGAGCACGGTGAAATCGATTTGCACCTGGGCCGTGGACGGAATGTTGTCGCCGCTCAAAGCGACCAGCCCTTGCACACCCCAGACCGCAAGCAACGCGCCGAGCGCGCCTCCAAACAACGCGAGCATCACGCTCTCGGTCATCATTTGCCGGACGATCCGCAGGCGCCCGGCGCCCAGCGCAGTTCGCAGAGCAATCTCTCGGCGGCGCGACGCGGCATGCGCCATTAGCAGGTTGGCCACGTTCGCACAGGCAATCAACAAAACCAGACCGACGGCGCCTAACAGGATGTACAAAGTCGATCTGACATTTCCGACAATCTGTTCGCGCAGCGGGACGAGGCGGAGGTTCCAACCTAAGTCAGTGTCGGGGTAAGTCGCCTCCAAACGGCGCGCCACGATATCGGTGTCGGCTTGCGCCTGAGCGAGCGTTACGCCCGCTTTCAATCTGCCAATCGGACGAAGAAAGTGAGCTTGCCGCTGTCTTAAGCCAGGCTGCGAATCAAAGTTCAGCGGCACCCAGAGTTGGGTCCCGGTCGGAAACTCAAAATCGCGCGGCATTATTCCGATGACATCAAAGCTCTTGTCATCGAGCGTGATCTTTTTGTTGACGATTCCCGGATCGCCACCGAAGCGCTGTTGCCATAGCGCGTTACTCAGCACCACGACTTGATCAGTTCCAGCTTTTTCGTTTTCAAATTGGAACGTCCGTCCCATGGCCGGCTGCACGCCGATTGCCTGAAAGAAATTGGCGGTGACACCCGCGCCCGCCAAACGTTCAGGTTCGCCGCTGCCGGTGAGATTGGCGGAGATCGACATCATCGCCGCGAAGTGTTCAAAGGTCTGGTTTTCGTGACGGTAATCAAGATAATCGAGTGGCGAGACACTGGCGCGGTTGCCGCCATTTCGGATATTGCCCCAAGTCCAAACCAGACGATCCGGCTCAGGAAAAGGCAGCGGCTGAATCAGCACAGCATTAATCAAACTGAAGATTGCCGTGTTAGCGCCGATGCCCAGCGCCAGAGTGAGCAAAGCCACGACCGTGAATCCCGGCCGCTTGAGCAGACCCCTCAGGCCATAGCGAATGTCCTTTATTAATGTCTCCATAAAATCTCTCTGCCGCGCAGTGCTCTTTCTTTCAGCTGGACTCTCATGACCGGTCGCTAACGGGCCCGCAGCACCACTACTCGTAACGCAGCGCCACCATCGGATCGACCTTGGTGGCGCGCCGCGCGGGAACGAAACATGCAATCAGCGCCACGATGGTGAGCAACGCCGCCATTACGCCAAAGGTCAATGGATCTCTCGGCTCTACCTGAAAGAGCATGCTGTTTAGTGTTCCCATGTATCTGGTCAGCACGTAGGCGCCGGTGAGGCCCAGTGCCACTCCGATCAGTGTCAGCGTCATTCCCTGCCTTAAGATCATCGCCAGCATTCGTCCCCGGTTGGCGCCGAGGGCCATGCGAATGCCTATCTCATGAGTTCGCCGCGATACCGAATACGCCAGCACCCCGTAAAGGCCGATCGACGCGAGCTGTTGCGCTACGATGCCAAACAACGTCATGAGCTTTGCGAAGAGCCGCTCCATCGATAGCGTGTCATCGCTTTGTTCAATCTGGGTCTTGATGTTGCTCAGCGGCAGGTTAGGTTCAACTTCGCGCACTGCCTGGCGAATGGCGCCGACGTAAGCTTTAGGATCGCCCACGGTGCGCACTTCGAACGACATCTGATTGATTGCTCCCGGCGTCTGCAACCATGAGCGATACATCGTCGCCGGGATCGGATCGCGCTGGCTGGTATACTTGGCGTCCTTGACCAGACCAATAATTTCGATCGGATCGGGGTGAGCAATGTCCATGCTGAAGCTTTGACCAATCGGATTGACGCCCGGAAATAGCTTGTCCGCAAAGACCTGATTGACCACCGCGACCTTGGGAGCTTTCAGGTCATCCCTGGCAGTGAAAGTGCGGCCCAGCAAAAGAGGGATGCCCATCGCCTCGAAAAAATTCTCCCTGACGTTGTGAAAGTAGACATCGGCAGTCTGGGGAATGCTGCCGTCAGGGTTTCGCTTGGCATTTGGCACATCAAAGGTTCCGCTCGACGCGCTGCGCGAGAGCAGCGGCACGCGCGAAAAAGTTACGGCGGTCACGCCAGGCACGGCTTCGAGGCGCGTGAACAATTGTTGATAGATGGCCCGCAGCCGATCGTCTTTGTAGCCAAGCAGACTCGGATCAGCATAAAAAAGCAGCAGGTTCTCCTGATTAAATCCGGCTTCGACTCGCTGCAGATTGATGAGCGTCCGGATCAGCAAACCGGCCCCGATCAACAGCAAGAGTGAGAGTGAGACCTGGGCCACGACCAGGGCGCGACTCAAAAGCGAGCGCGTCGCGGCGCTCGATCCGCGACCGGTGTCTTTTAGTGCGGGCGTCAGATCGAGGCGCGTGGCACGCAGGGCCGGAGCGATGCCGAAGATGATTCCAGTTAACAGCGACAGCCCAAACGTAAACGCCAGCACCCGTAAATCCAGACGCGGACTAATTGTATTTTCGCGTCCCGCCCAATCGCCGACGCCGATAAGACTGTCCTTAATCCACAGCGCGAAGACGACCCCGGCGCCGCCACCGAGCGTCGCCAGCAGCACACTCTCAGTCAGCAGTTGCCGGATGAGCCGCCAGCGACTTGCGCCCATAGCCAGCCGCACCGCTATCTCTTTCTGTCGCGAAGACGCGCGCACCAGCAGCAGGTTGGCGATATTGGCGCACGCGATAAGCAGGACCAGCGCCACCACGCCGAGCAACAGCCGCAGTGGCTTTACAAAATAATTACGGCTGTTCATTTCGCCGCGACTGCCGGAGAAAGCGCCGAGATGCGGATAGTCCTTCGGATCGAGCTGCGCGATTGGTTGTTGCCCACGCGCGCGTCGCTGCGCCTGACGCGCTTCGCGATGGTCCAGTGCTGATTGCTGAAACGCGAGTTCCAGGGAAGCGCGGGCCTGTTCGACGGTAGCGCCAGGTTTCAGCCGGCCAATGATTCTCAGCCACCAGTCACCTGCGCCCATGAATTCAGAACGGTCGGCATTGACCTGCGTCTCCCAACCCATGGGAATCGCCACATCAATAAAGCTGCCCAGGTCCATGGCGCCTTCAAAATCCGGAGGCGTGACTCCCACCACCGTGAACGCGATGTTATTGAGATTGATTTGCTTGCCGATAATGTCGGACCTGCCCCCGAAACGTTTTTGCCAGTACCGGTAACTCACCACCGCAACCGGGCTCGAGGCCGAGTTGTCATCTGTGTAAGTGATCGTGCGGCCCAGCAAAGCCGGCACCCCGAGCACGTCGTAATAGTTTCCGGTCACGGCCTGGGCGTTGGCGACGTCCGCCAAACCGTCCGCATTCACGTTCAAACCAATCGCCCCAAACGCGGCGATATCTGAGCAGGCGCCGCGTTGTTCACGCATCCGTACGAAGGTCTGATAAGGAAACGATGAGCGCGTGGTGAGCCCGGTAGAGGGATCAGTTCGATTAGTGCCGTTATGACTGCCAGGGGTGAACTGCTTGTTCGAAACGGAATTGAAAAACACCAGACCGTCAGGATCTTTGACCGGCAGCTTCTTCAACAAGACGGTGTCGAGGACGCTGAACAAGGCAGTGTTGGCCCCAATGCCGAGCGCCAGCGTCAGGACGGCGATTACCGTGAAGCCTGGGTTCTTCCAAAGGATCTGCAACCCATATCGCAAGTCGTACCAGAAGGTCTGCATTTTCCTTTCCTCCGTTCACTCGTATCTCAGCGCCACCAGCGGATCGACTTTGGTCGCGCGCCGCGCCGGGATGTAGCTGGCGAGCAGAGCCACCGCGAGCAGGATTACGGCGACCGACGCCAGAGTTGCGGGATCACTTGAGCCGACGCCATAAAGTTGGGACGCGACCAGCCGCGAAAGCCAGTAGCACCCGATAAAACCGAACGCGCTTCCCCAGATCACCAACATCAATCCCTTGGCCAGAATAAGTTTCTGCACATCTCGCTTGCGCGCGCCGAGGGCCATGCGAATTCCGACTTCGCGCGTTCGCTGCGCGACCGAATAGGCCACCAGCCCGTAAATACCAATCGCGGTCAGCATCAGCGCCAGCGACCCGAAGAAAACCAGGAGCAGACTCTCCATTTTTTCGACGTACAGCGATTCCTCCACGTGTTCAAACAGAGTGTGGACGTTGAAAACAGCCAGCGTCGGTGCGATTGAATGCAGCCGCGTTTGAATCGCCGGGCCCATCCCCGCGGGGTCATTCGCGGTGCGTACCAACAAGTTCATGCTGGTTCGATAGGACTGTGAGAGCGGCTGATACATCGCCAGGCGCGAGGCTTCGCGCAGGTTGCGATATTTCGTATCGCCGGCCACGCCGATCACTTCATAAGTCGTGTCGCCATCGTTGAAGCTGCGTCCGACCGGATCTGTTCCCGGCCAAAACGTCTTGGCCATGCTCTCGTTTATGATCGTAACCTTGGCGGACTTCTCGGTATCGAGCAGGCGAAAATCGCGACCGCGCAGCAGTGACAACCCGGTCGTCTCAAAGAAACGCGGGCTGACGCTGATCAGGTCAATCGAGACGTTCTGACCGACGGCGGGCGTGGTGCCATTCGCCGGCCGCTCAATCCGGCTGCCACCAGCCGAGACCGGCAGGGCGCTAGCCAGAGTTACTGACTGAACTCCCGGGAGAGCGGCGACGTTCTGCAAGGCATCTGCATAAAAGTTCTTGCCGCGGCTTTGGTCATACCCCTGCAAATCCATGTTCACCGACATGGCGATGACCTTGTCGCCGGTGAAGCCTTTTTCAATCGCCTGAAGCTTCCAAAGACTGCGCACAAACAAGCCGGCGCCAGTCAATAGAACTAATGACAGCGCTACTTGAGTCATCACCAAAAGGCTGTGCAAGGATGGGCCACGATGAAAGACCGGCGTGCTGAGATCACCTTTGAGGACCGGCACTAACTTTAGTCGCGAGGTACGCAGCGCCGGTATCACGCCAAACAAAAGCACCGTCAGGATCGACACGACCAGTGTGAAAAGTAGGATTCGCGTATTCGGCGTCACATCGAGATCGAGTGCGCCACCCGCTCGCGTGCGCAAACCTGAAGCCAGCCCCGAAGTCCACAGGGCCAGGAGAAATCCGAGCGCGCCACCGGCCAGGGCCAGTAAGAGACTTTCAGTAAGAAGTTGGCGCACTATGCGGCTGCGCGTGGCGCCGAGTGCGAGCCGGATGCCGATCTCTTTTCCTCGAGACTTCGCCCGCGCCAACAACAGGCTGGCCACGTTTGCGCAGGCAATCGCCAGAATGATTAAGACGGCGATGAAGAGTAATTTCACCGGCCGCGTCAGTTCGGCCACGTAGACTTGATTGCCGCCCGGCGCCGTAGTCAGCGCCGCCTGCCACTTGCCGCTCTGGCGGGCGTCTTCGGATACTCCCGGGAGCAGCGCCGTTAGTCGCGCCTGAGCCTGTTCGATCGTGACGCCCGGCTTTAATCGTCCAGCCAAACTCAACCAGCTCACCTGATCGCTGGTCATCAGTCTCGGATCAGTTTCAAAATCAACGCGATGCGGTAAGGTGAGCCACACATCCGTCTCAGCACCGCGCAAGAGACCTGAATAATTCTGCGGCGCCACACCTACGATGGAGAAAGTTCGCCCGTTGAGCGCGATCGTTTTCTGCAGGGCCGCCGCGTCACCACCCAAACGCCGCTTCCATAATGCATAGCTGATCACTGCGACCCGGGGAGCGCCCGACCGCTCATCATCCACCCCGAACGCAGATCCGAATGCCGGTTGAATGCCCAGCACCGAGAAGTAATTCGCGCTTACAAATTCGGCATTGATGCGTTCAGTTTGATCGCCGGCAGCCAGACCGAGCGTGACATCGATGTAAGCAATCGTCCCGGAAAGCACATCGTTGTGATCGCGCAAACCTACGTATAAGGGATATGAAAAGTCTGTGTGCGGCGCGCCGCCAGCTTCGCGCGTGGCAATATTCACAATCTGTTCCGGATGCTGGACCGGCAACGAACGAAGCAGGACGGCGTCGAGCAGACTGAACATCGTTGTGTTAACGCCGATGCCCAGGGCCAGCGAGACCACAGCAATAATCGTAAAACCCGGATTCTTGGCCAACGTATGTAGGCCGTACCGCACATCCTGCCAAAAGCCGTTCATTTCAGGTCCTCCTCGTCGTGGAGATCCGCCGGGGTTTAGAAATCGGCGCGGTCGAATCGCTTCTGCACGCGTCCGCGTTCGTACTCGGAACTGATCGTGCGGGCTGTTTCCGCAAACGCGGCGCGCACCTGCGGTTCATTGCGATAATGATTCATCGCTTCAATCAGGAACGTCGCCTTTTCGTAGTCCGATTTGATTTGCGCGGCGGACCGCACCAGATCAGCCAGGGCGTCGGCACTAATCTGGTCAGGCTTGAGAGCGCCTCTCAAAGCGCGATGGAATTCGTAATCGGCTTTGATGGTGCGCGCCGCTTGCAACCATTCGGTCCGCAAGGTCACCTGGCCCTGGTAACGCTCGGCCGCTTTACTTAACAGCGTCGATTTTTCGTAATCCGAGTTGATACCGGCGGCCGCGCGGGCTAAGCCGGCAAGCGCGTCCTTGCTCAAGTCATCGCGCGTCAGCGCCGCCGAGAGTGCCCGGCCGCGTTCGTAAGCGCCGGGAATCTGCGCTGCGGCGGCAAAATAATCCGGAGCCAAATCGTTATTGGCTAAAAAGACATTGGCGACCTGAGTCAGCAGCTGCGCGCGTTCGTAGTCACTCTTCATGGTGGTCGAGGCGTTGCGCAACGCGCTCTTCAGATCCTGATTACTCACGCCGGGCGATTGCAGCAGCGCCTCAAAATAAATGCGCCGCGGATAGTCACCCTGTAGCAAAGCAATCTCTTCGATCAGACCGCGAGTGCCGCGTTGACGCAGGATGCGTGCGACGCGGTTTTTTGCGTCGAGTCCCTGACGCACGGCTTCCAGCAGCACCGCGCGCAGCCAGGTTCGCGCTTGCGCGTCGAAGGCCTGTGCCTGTCCGTCAACCCAGTAATCGCGCCGCAACTCGCCATTCGGCGCGGCGGTGATCACCAGGCGTATCGTGCGCGACCCGCGGCTGTCATGGATCCGCAGCGCGCCGTCGTAAGGGATCGAGGCGACGTCGGAATAGTCCTCGTTGAACTCGACTTTATTTTCGACGGCGACTTCGATCTTGGTTGGGCCGTCCGAGTTATTCCAGGCCCAGGTGCTGTGAGAAGACTTCTCCTGCGCCATTGCCGGAACCAGGAAGATGCCGACAACGGCGACCAGCGAAAGGCGCATGGCCGTGCGCATAAACTTTCCACTCATATCAATTCCACTCTCCAGTTTCATAAAGTTGCCGGGTTCATTCGTATCTCAGCGCCACTAACGGATCGACTTTCGTTGCGCGCCGCGCCGGCAGGTAACAAGCCAGAGCGGCCACCAATCCGAGCAAAACAAAAACTCCCACGAAGGTGACGGGGTCAGTTGGATTGACGCCAAACAGGAGTTTCACAATCAGGCGGGCCACGCCGAAGCCCATCAGCAGGCCCGCGGCCAAGCCGATGAGCGCCAGCGACATTCCCTGTTTCATGATGAGCAGCAACACATCAGACCGCGCCGCGCCGAGCGCCACTCGCACACCAACTTCGCGCGTCCGGCCGGCCACCACGTAGGACATCACGCCGTAAATTCCGATCGCGGCCAACACCACCGCCAGAACACCAAAGCTACCGAGGACGACCGCCGCCATGCGATAAGGGAACAACGGCGCGTCCATGTGCTCGGTCAAAGTGCGTACGTCATAGGTGGGCAACGTCGAATCGAGCGCCTGTAGCTCTCCGCGCAGCCCGGCAATCGTGGCTTTCGGATCTGCCGTGGTCCGCGCCACCAGTGCGGCGCTGCTGGGGTAGTCGCGCAGCAAGGGCCGGTAAAATGCGGCCTGCGGCGCTTCACCGAGCGAGTTGTATTTGCCGTCTCCGGCCACTCCGACGACCTGCCAGAACGGTTTGTCAGGCCCACTGAGGTTAAAGCGTCCACCGATCGCGTCGCGTCCGGGAAAGAAACGTCGCGCAAAAGTCTCGTTCACGATCGCTACGCGTGATTCTGTCTGGTCCTCTCGCTCCGTAAAGTCCCGGCCGCGCAAAGGAATCTCCATGGCGCGAAAGTAATCGGGGCTAATCTCGTACGGCACCGCCGAAGGAAGATCCGCAGTACCGGTGACCGGCTGGCCTTCCACGTAAATCGTCGTGTAGCTGTAGTCGAGTGACAGAGGCAGCGGCGAAACCAGCGCCACTGAATGCAGCCCCGGCAGTGACTGCGCTCTCCTTAGAAGATCTTTCTGAAAGGCCCGGCCCTTTTCTTCCGTATAGCCTTGCAGCCCGAGATCGAACGAGAGCGTTACTGCATTTTCCGGATTGAATCCCGGCCGCGTTTTCTGCGCGGCCTGAAGACTTCGCACCACCAGGCCCGCACAAATCAGCAGCACCAGCGACAGCGCCACCTGCACCACCACGAGAGCATTCCGCAAACGCGAGCGCCGAAAACCCGCCATCGACTTTTCATTTTTCAAAGCGGGGATCAGATCGGGACGCGATGCCTGCAGCGCGGGCAGCAAGCCGAACGCAATCCCGGTAGCCAGGGAAATGCCGAAAGCGAACGCCATCACGCGCCAGTCGACCCGCAGATCGATCACCAAAGGCAGATCGCCGGGAAACTTCATCGATGAAACCAGACCGGTGATCCAGGTGGCAGCGACCAGGCCAGCCAAACCTCCGGCGAGCGAAAGCATTACCGCTTCGGTGACTAGCTGTCGCACAATCCGGGCGCGGCCGGCGCCGATGGCTAAGCGAATTGCCAGTTCCTTCCGTCGCTCAGTGGCGCGCGCCAGCAGCAGATTCGCCAGGTTCACACAGGCCAACAGCAAGACCAGCGCAACTACTCCCATCAGCACGCCACTGAAACTGACAACTGAGTTGCGAATGTCCGGCAGGAATAAACCAGGCGTCAGCAGCCGCACGCCGCGCCCTTCATTTTCAGCGGGGTGCTCTTTGCCGAGCTGCTGTGTGATGGTGGTCAGCGCGCTTTCCGCTTGCGCGACGCTCACGCCCGGCTTTAGCCGGCCGAGGACGAAGAGGTTGTCATCGTTACGCCCGTCGAGCCAGGTACTGCCGGGCTCAATCTGTTGCGCCATCATAGTCGGCACAAAAACTTCCGGCAGGTAAGCCACTTCGGTGCCGCTAAAGCCCTGCGCCGCGACTCCTACGATGGTAAAAGGCACGCCGTTGATGCGCAGAGACTGACCAATCACGTTTTGTGAGGCGAACCGTTTTTGCCAACACGCATAAGTGATCACGGCGACCGGATGCGAACCGGGCGTCTGATCTTCTTCGGAAAGAAAGTAACGGCCGAGATGCGGACGGATTCCCAGCATGTCGAAGTAATTACCCGAGACCTCGAAACCCCACACCCGTTCATTCCGGCCGTCATGACTGACGCTCATCGGCGCAAACCGGTAAGTGCTCAGCCCCGAAAAAACGTTGTTGCGCTCGCGGTAGTCCTTGTAATTCAAATAGGACTGAAGCGTGTAATCCGCGCCCTGGTGCCGGGTGCCGTAAACTTCCACGATCTGTTCCGGATGCGATACGGGTAACGGTCGCAGCAGCACGGTGCTAATCAAGCTGAAGATCGCCGTGTTCGCGCCAATGCCCAGCGCCAGCGTGATGATGGCGATCAGGGTAAAGCCCGGCCGCTTAATCAGATTACGGAAACCGTAGCGGATGTCTTTGATTACCGATTCCATTTCATTCGTACCTCAGCGCTACCAGCGGATCGACCTTCGTCGCGCGCCGCGCCGGCAGGTAGCAAGCGAACAGGGCCACCAGCATCAATCCGCCTGTGACTAATGCGAAGGTCACAACATCAGTGGGTGAAACTCCGAAGAGGAGACTCGACATGAAACGGGTAATCGCGAAAGCTCCTGCTAAACCGATCACCGCTCCGATCGCAGCCAGGAACATGCCGTTGCGCAGCACCAGCTTGAGAACATCGAGCGCGCGCGCACCGAGAGCCATGCGGATGCCGATCTCCTGCGTTCGCTGGCTAACCGCGAAGGCCATCACACCGTAAATGCCGACCGCCGCGAGCAGCAGCGCCACAATCGCGAAGATAGTCATGCTCACCGACCCAATCGAATAAATTGAGATCGAAACGGCGCGCACCTCCCGCATGGTCTTGAAGTCAAAGACGGGTTGGTCTTTGTCAATCGCGAGCACCTGTTCTCTGATGGGCGCCGCCATCGAACCGGGATCGACACTGGTTCGCGCGACAAGGACCATTGCATTCCAACTATCCTGGGCGTGCGGCAGGTAATACTCCGGAGTCACCGGCAGGTTCAGCTCATGCTTAATGTCCTGCACGATCCCGACAATCTGCATCCACGGTGCTTTATCCAAAGGACCGTAAAACCGGATGCGCTTGCCGAGGGCATCGCCCGCCGGCCAATACTTACGGGCGAGGCTCTCATTGACGATGGCCACCGGCAACGATCCCGCTTTGTCCTGATCGGTAAATCCTCGCCCTTGCCGCAGGGAAATCCCCATCGTTTGAAAATAGTCGGGAGTGCAGACGCGATAACGTCCGATGTTCTCTTTTCCGGCCGGCGGCTCAGGAGCGCCTTCAATCAGAAACCCGTCGGAACTGTTCGACCCTCCGAGGGGGATGTAATTGACCGCCGCAGCAGACTGGACTCCGGGCAGGGTCTTTACGCGTTGCACGAGATCGGCGTAAAACTGAGCACGCATCGGTTCGTCTTTATATTTGGCGACTGGAAGATTGAGATTAGCCGTTAACACGCCTTCGGGATTGAAGCCGGGATCGGATTTCAGCAGCGCGGCGAAACTGCGAATGAACAAACCGGCGCCGATCAGCAACATCAAAGAAAGCGCAATCTCAGAGACCACGAGCAGTCCGCGGAGGCGATGCGAAACAGCGCCGATTTGCCGGCCGCCTTCTTTCAAAGCGTCGTTGACATTCGGCTTTGACACCTGCCACGCGGGCGCGAGACCGAACACCAGGCCGCTCAACAACGACAGCCCAAAGGTGAACGCCAGAACTTGATAGTTGAGACCGAAATTCTTCCAGCCGTCGGCATACTTGGCAGCTTCACCCGGATTTGCGGCGCGCAATAAATCGATTCCCCACAACGCCACGACAATTCCGGCGGTGCCACCGAGCAGGGCAATGATCATGCATTCCACCAGCAACTGCCGGACGATACGCCAGCGGCTGGCGCCGAGCGCGGCGCGCAAGGCGATCTCTTTCTGTCTTCCGCCCGCGCGCGCCAGCATCAGATTGGCAACATTGGCGCAGGCGATGAGCAGCACAAATGCCACCGCCGCCATCATGATCCACATAGCGGTTGAATAAACGCGCGTGGTGTCAGCGACAATTGAATAAACCGTCGCGCCCAGTCCCACGTTCGTATCGGGATACTGGGCCGCCAGCCTGGCGGTGATCGTATCGATATCAGCTTGCGCGTTTTGCAGGGTGAGACCGTCTTTCAACCGCCCAATCACGTAATAGGCATGGTTGCGTCGACTCTTTATTAACTCGGGAGTCATGGCGATCGGCGAATAGATTTCAGCGCCCTTCGGATAATTGAAACCCTCCGGCAAGACCCCGATGACGGTGCGCGCAATGCCATTCGTCATGATCGTCTTGTTAATGATTGCCGGGTCCGAACCGAACCGCCGCTGCCACAGGCTGTGAGCAATGATCGCGACGCGATCCTTGCCAGGCTCGTTCTCGCCTTCAAGGAAGTTGCGACCTTGGGCGGGCTTGATGCCGATGACGTCAAAGAAATTACTCGTCACCAGCCAGCCCTGAATCCTTTCGGGGGTGTCGCCGCCGGTGAGATTCGTACTCCACCAGCGCTCCAGAGCCAGTTGATCGAATGAATGGTTCTGGGCGCGCCAGTCGACATAATTCGCGAACGCAACTTCATTGTGATCGAGGCCCCGGCCAGGTTCCTTATCCCAAATCGCCACCACCCGATCCTGTCTGGGGATCGGCAAAGGCTTGAGTAAGAGCGCATTGATGGCGCTGAAGATGGCGCTATTTGCGCCGATGCCCAGCGCGAGCGTAATGACCGCAACCGCTGTGAAGCCCGGACGTTTGAGCAGGTTTCTAACCGCGTAACGAATGTCGCTGAATAATGAATCCATCGGGAACTCCTTTACTCGTAACGCAACGCCGTTAGGGGACTGACCCGGGAAGCTTTTCTCGCCGGCAGAAAACCCGCGATTGAGGCGACGCCGACCAGCATCAACGCGGAAACAATCAGGGAAAATGGATCGGCCGGGCCCAATCCGAATAGCTGCGTCGAAATCAGCCGCGCGGCGCCCAGAGCCACCGGCACACCGATCGCGATCCCGGCGAGGACCAATACGATCGTCTCGCGCATTACCATCCAGACAATCCCGCGGCGTTCAGCGCCGAGCGCCATGCGAATGCCAATCTCTCTCGTGCGTCGCACGACGCCGTGCGCCATGACGCCGTATAGACCGATCGACGCCAGCAACAGCGCGAGTAGTCCGAAAAAGCTGACCAACTCAGCCACCAAAGTCTCCTGCTGTAAACGGCCGCTCAGCTGTTCGCGCAAAGTAGTGACGTCATAGACCGGGAGCTTCGGATCGATCTGCTTCAGCACCCCGCGCGCCGTGGGTGTCAGGCTGGCAGCATCGCCGGCGGTGCGAATCTCGACGTTGCTGTTGAAGGCGTCAGAATCCTGGACCTGAAGAATCGGCCGGTAGGCGGTGCGCCCGGGTTGCTCTTTGGCGCTTTCATAGCGAACGTCGCCTACGACGCCAACAATCTCGAGTTCTTCGCCGCGTTCCGGATCGTCTTCATCGCCAAAGTAGAATCGGCGGCCAATCGGGTTCTGGCCGGGAAAGAAGGACTTGGCGAAAGATTGATTGATGATGGCGACTTTTTGACTCGACGGTGTATCGCGCACGTCAAATTCGCGACCCAGCAACACCGGCACCTGAAGCGTCTTTGCATAATCGGGCGCCACCAAAAAGTCGTTGACTTCCCGGTCTTCGTCCGGCCGAAACGTATATCCGAGCACGGTGACGGTGCTGCTTCTACCATGACCACTGATCGGCGCGTAGGTAGCGATGGTCGCCGACTGAACGCCGGGGAGATCTTTCACCCGCTCCAGAATTTGTCGATAAAGCGCGCTCAACTGGGTGGCCTTGTATCCAGCCAAACGAGTATCGAGACTGAGCAACAACACGTTGTCGCGATTAAATCCGACCTGGGCCTCCTGCAAGTTCATCAGGCTGCGCGCAAACAGGCCCGCACCGGCCAGCAGCACCATCGACAAACCGACCTGAGCGACCACCAATGCCGACGCCAGACCCAATCGCCAGCGGCGGCGTCCGGTGCGCGCAGATTTTTCTTTAATCGCCGTCGTAAGGTCGGTCTTGCTGGCGCTGAGGGCGGGTACCAAACCAAAAGCGACGCCGGCGAACATCGAAACCCCTACGGTGAAGATCAGGACTGGCACATCGGGCTGGACATCAAGCGGCGATTGTCTCGCGACGAGCGTCACCAAAACTTTGACACCCCATTGGGCCAGCAGAATTCCGACCACGCCGCCAAAAGCCGCCAGCAAAAAACTCTCAGTCAGAAGTTGGCGAATTATGCGATAACGGCTGGCGCCAAGCGCGAGCCGCAGAGATATCTCGGCTTTTCGCGCGGCTGCCCGTGAAAGCTGCAGGTTACCCACGTTGGCGCAGGCGATCAGCAGCACCAGGCCCACGATCACCATTAACATCCCCAAGGCTTTCGAATAGCTTTTTCGAAAACCCGATATGCCGCGGGCCCCTGGCGCCATCTTGACGTAGGAGTTATTGATTGACGCGCGGTAATCAGCGGTTGGTTGTGAGCCGGCTGAATCCAACAGAAATTGATGGAGCAAAACATTGGCGCTCGCCTGCGCCTGCTCAAATTGCACGCCGGGCTTAAGTCGTCCCACCATGTTCAGCCAGAAAACGCGCGGATTCTCAAAGTACGATTCGCGCATTTCAATCTGCGGCTGAAACGTCAAAGGCACCCAGAGGTCAGGAGCGCGGCGAACGCGAACACCGAAAAATTCAGGCGGGGCGATCCCCACAATCGTGAACGACTTTCCGTTGATGAGCACTTCTCGATTAATAATTCGCGGGTCCGAGTTCCATTCCTTTTCCCAGTAGCCATAACTAATGACAGCGGCGGGCGGGGCTCCCGGCTTATCGTCGTCAGGGGTGAGCACGCGTCCGCGGAAGGCGTTAACGCCGAGCACACTGAAGTAATTACCGGAAACGAGATGACTCGATACGCGCTGTGATTCAGCCGTCTTGTTCGCGGCGTCCGTCACACTCACGCGCGATTCGCCACTGCGAAATGCGCTGAGCCCCTGATAACTCTGATCGTGCGCCAGAAAATATTTGTAAGAGTCGTAAGAGAACCGGCGCCACTCTCCCACGTAAGGATCGCCATCCGAGGTTCCTTCATCGCTGGAGCCCTGAAACAAAACTAGTTCGTCCGGCCGGTTAACCGGCAACTGCTTGAAGGTCACCGCATTGAGCAGCGTGAAGATCGCGGTGTTGGCCCCGATACCGAGCGCGAGCGTAATGACAGCCACAGCCGTGAAACCCGGGCGCTTTATCAGGTTTCGAATGCCGTAACGAATATCGTTGAAAAGAAAGTTCATCAGGTTTCCTTCCGTGTCATTCGCTTGCGTGAATTGCGCACGCTCACTCGTATCTCAACGCGATTAGCGGATCGACTTTCATTGCGCGCCGCGCCGGTAGATAGCAGGCCAGCAGCGCCACCAGTAAGAGCCCAACGCTGACCAGCGCAAACGTGATTACGTCGGTCGGCGAAACGCCGAACAGCAGACCCGCCATTAGCCGGGTGATCGCAAAGGCGCCGGCCAAACCGACGACCACGCCAATTGCCGCGAGAGACATTCCCGACGCAACGATCAATCTCAGGACATCGATCGCGCGAGCGCCCAGCGCCATACGTATTCCGATCTCTTGCGTGCGTTGCGTAACCGCGTAAGCCATCACGCCATAGATACCGACCGCAGACAGCACGAGCGCTACGACCCCGAATAGCAGCATCAGGGTGAGCGTGAACCGGCGTTGGCCGAGTGATTTCGCGACCAGTTGATCCAACGTCTGCATGTCGTAGATCGGTTGATTCGGATCAACTTCAGCGATAGCGCCGCGCACCGGGCCGGTGAGCGCCAGCGGGTCACCCTGCGTGCGTACGACAATGGCCAACGCCGGCGTGGCGCGAATCTGCGCCACCGGCCAGTACATCGTCGGCAGCGGCGGCTCATCGAGCGCGAAACCGCGCACATCGCCTACGACCCCGACGATCGTTGTCCAGGGAAATTCTTCCGTAAGTTTGCCGAGACGGATGCGTTTACCAATCGCGTCGCTATTAGGGAAAAACTGTTTTGCGAATTCCTGGCTGACTACAACAACGCGCTGCGAACCTTTTTCGTCACTCGGTTCAAGCAGACGGCCGCGCAGCAGCGGAATACCCATCGCCGCGAACCAACCCGGGGTAACCTGGCGGTTCTGCGCGTCAGGCTTGTCAGCTGCATCGCGTGGGACATAGCCTTCGATATCGATCAGACGATCGGTGCCATTGCCGTCGAGCGGAATCATGTTTGTCGCGCCCGCCGCGGTCACCCCCGGCAGCTCCCGAATTCGCGCCAACGTCCGATCGAAAAAGCTCACAAAGCGATCCCCATCGGCGGCGGTGATTTGGCTGTCGGGAACCGGCAGTGAAACACGCAGGATGAGCGCGTGATCAGTGCGAAAGCCCGGATTGACGTTCCGCAATTGCGCGAAGCTGCGCAGCATCAGACCCGCGCCAATCAACAGCATCAGCGAAAGCGCCACCTCAGCGACTACCAGCGTCTTCCGTAGACGGCCGTGGGCGGCGGTAGTTCCGCGGGTACCTTCCTTGAGCGAGTTAACGAGATCGGCACGCGACGCCCAGATTGCTGGGACCAAACCGAAGACAATGCCGGTGGTGAGCGCGATGGCGGCGGTGAAGACCAGGACGCGCCAGTCAAAGCCAATTTCATTTGCGCGCGGAAGCGAATCAGGACTGAGCGCAACCAGCGCGGCAGTTCCCCAGACCGCCAGCGCCACGCCGAGACCACCTGCGACCGCCGCCAGCACCAGACTCTCAGCCAGGAGCTGGCGCAGAAGGTGAATGCCGCGCGCGCCCAGCGCCGTGCGAATGGCGATCTCGCGCTGCCGCGGGGCTGCCTTCGCCAGCAGCAGATTGGCGACGTTGCCGCAGGCGATTAGCAGAACGAAGCCGACAGCTCCGAAAAGAATATAGAGAGGTAGTCGCACGTCGCCGACGACGTCTTCGAGATACGGGCGCGCCCGAAATCCGAAACCGGCGCTGGGCGGAAACATGTCAGAGAAGTTTTCGCTCTCGTATTTCCCCACGGCGTCGAGATCCGCGGCGGCGCTGGCCGCAGTTGCGCCGGGACGCAACCGGGCGATCACCCTGAGAAAATGAGAATTGCGCACCTTCAAGCCAGGATCGGTGGTGTCGAGCGGCGCCCACAGATCAACCGGCGCTTCGAACCGGAAGTCGCGCGGCAGGATGCCGACAATTTGATAATCAACATTGTCGAGCCGAACCGATTTACCGAGGGCGTCTTCACCGCCGCCGAACTGCCTTTGCCAGAGACCGTAACTGACAAGCACGACACGCGCCTTATTGGTCTCCTCCGGAACAAAATTGCGGCCGCGTGCGGGCTGCACGCCCAGCGTCGGCAGCAGCGAGGGCATCACCCACCACATCGTTACGCGCTCAGGTCTCGCACCGCCGGTGAGGTTGGCATCGCCATCGACCCAGGCGCCGATGCTTTGAAAGCTGTGCGTTTGGGCCACGACGTCCTGGTACTCCGGATAAGAAAAGGGCCCATCAAAGCGTCGATTGAATTTGGTCGCGCCGGTATGCACCGCGTAAAGCGATTGCGCATCCGGTAAAGGCAGCGAACGCAGGAGGACGCTATCGACAACGCTGAAGATCGCGCTATTCGCACCGATTCCCAGCGCCAGAGTGATGACGGCAATCGCCGTAAAGCCTGGACGCTTAAGCAGATTTCTTATCGCGTAACGAAAATCATTTAGCACTGACCCCATGTCTTCTTCCGTCCTCTTACTGGAAAGCTCCGATCGTTTCTTCTACTCGACTGCGACAATCATCAGCGCCGCATCGTCATCAAACCGATCCGCACAAAACTCGCTCACTTGACTCATGATTGCGGTCTGCACGTCCGCCGCATTGGGCTGGGCTGCGCGCGCGAACAGATTGCAAAGCGCGGTGTCTCCGAGTTCTTCACCCGCCAGGTTCCGCGATTCGATAATCCCGTCAGTGAAAAGCAGTAGCCGATCACCTGAAGTCAATTGAATTTCTTTTTGCGTGTAGATCGATTCAGCAAACGCCCCCAGCACCCGGCCGCCATTCTCCAGGCGCGCCAGTTCACCACTGCGGCGGCGAACGATCGGGGCGTTATGTCCGGCGTTGGTGAACAACAGGGAATTTCGATTGATGTCCAGCACTCCGTAGAAGCAGCTGATAAACTTGTTGGCGGGCAGATTGCTCCAAAGCAGCCGATTGAGCTGAACGCACACCTCGCGGGGCTCGGTCGCTGGCGAGGCTATTGATTTCAGCGCCGCCTGCAGATTCGACATCATCAGCGCCGCGGGTAAGCCTTTCCCCGCCACATCGGCTGCGCACAACGCTACAAGTCGATCGCTAATCGGAAAGGCCGCCAGATAATCCCCGCCGATCACATGTGCTGAGCGCCAGGCGCTGGCAATTTCGAGATTGCTGAAGCGCAGGCCGGCCGGCGGCATCAGTCCTTTCTGAATTTCGCGGGCTTCGCGAAGTTCGGCGTGGAGGTCCCGATTCTTCTGCCGCCGCCGCGACCTTCGTTGTTTGTGAGCTCGCAGCGTTCTTCCGTGTTCGACCTGGGTGCCCAGGATTTGCAACAGCCGCGAATTTTCCCAGGGTTTTTCCACGAAATCTCTGACGCCGCGGCGCATCGTCTCAACCGCCAGATCAATCGTGCCCCACGCCGTCATCACGACGATGGGCAGCGAACTGTCTACGGCGCGAATGCGGGAGATTAGGTCGAGCCCTTCTTTGCCCGAGGTGGTGTCGCGGGCGTAGTTCAAATCCATGAGCACCACATCAAAGTCGCCTTCCTGGATCGCATCGAGGACGGCTTTCGGCGAATCGGCTGCCGCGGTTTGATAGCCGGCGCCCTTGAGCAGAAGCCGCAGCGCCACCAGCACGTCCGGCTGATCGTCCGCAATTAAAGTTCTGGGCATGTGGGTTGCCAAGGTACTCACGCCTTCTTCCTCATTGGGTATGTTCGCTGGGTGTGGTTCACCGTCGCCCATTTCTGAGACGCGACGAACTCAACCACGCAATCGATCAGAACGGCTCGCGCCAACTGGGGATGGCGCAACAGTGACGGACGTTTCGGAAAATCAGTTACTGGCGATCCAACCGTCTTCCAGCCGCACAATCCGATTGCCGTAGGCGGCATTCGTTTCGGAGTGCGTTACCTGGATGATGGTCGTGCCTTCGTCATTCAAGCGCTTGAAGAGCTCCATAATCTCTTTGCCTTGCGCTGAATGAAGATTGCCGGTTGGTTCGTCTGCCAGAATCAATCTCGGGTTCGCGACTACTGCGCGCGCGATCCCGACCAGTTGTTGCTGGCCGCCGGAAAGCTGCGAGGGATACAGATCCTTCTTACCGACAATCTGAAATTTATCGAGCGTGTCACACACGATCGATTGGCGATCTTTGCGACTCACATCACGATACGACAGCGGCAGCTCGAGATTCTCAAAGACAGTTTGATCGTCGAGCAGGTGGTAGCTTTGAAAGACAAACCCGATGTTGCGATTACGCAAGTCGGCCCGTTGTTTTGGCTTCAATGAATGCACGGCAACTTCGTCGAAATGATATTCACCGTTCCAGGACTGATCGTGCATGCCGAGGATGTGCAGCAAGGTCGACTTCCCTGCACCGGACGGGCCCATGATCGAGACGAACTCGCCCGGCTGGATGTCGAGATCGATGCGCCGCAGGACATAGTTCTTGTTCATGCCCTGCGCGAAAACCTTTTCGACGTTGCGAAGGCTAATCATTTGACCTCAACGAACCCGCTTTCTCTTAATTCCTGCTTGGCTTCTTCAATTTGCCGGCGGTTCGCCCCGGACTCTTCTTCGACAATCAGACCGTCGAATAAGTGAACGATGCGATCGGCGTGCTGCGCATAGCGGGGATCGTGCGTCACCATGCAGATGGTCGCGCCGCCGCGATGCAATTCCCGCAAAAGCTCCATGACCGACTCGCCGTTGGTCGAGTCGAGGTTTCCGGTGGGCTCGTCAGCCAGCAGGATGCTGGGCTGGCCACCGACGGCGCGCGCTACGGCGACACGCTGCTGCTGACCGCCAGAGAGTTGACTGGGGAGGTGCTTGGCGCGATGTCCCATCCCGACTCGTTCCAGGGCCTCAACCACTCGCTTCTTGCGCTCGCTCGATGCCATGCCACGATAAGTCAGCGGCAACTCCACGTTTTCATAGACAGTGAGATCGCCGATCAAATTAAAGCTCTGGAAGATGAATCCAACTTCGCGATTGCGAATCCGGGCGCGCTCTGACAAAGAGAGGTTCTCGACCGGATGCTGGTTCAGGACGTACTCACCATCGCTCGGGGTATCGAGCAGGCCCAGAATCGACAACAACGTCGACTTGCCACAGCCGGAAGGGCCGGCGATCGAGAGATACTCACCCTTCTTGATGTCCAGGTGGATTCCCGACAAAGCATGCGTCTCGACTTCGTCGGTATAGAAAACCTTCTTCACATCAGAAAGGTGAATTAGGGGGTCAGTTGAGCTCATCGTCTTCTCCTTCGATTTTGTCGCACGCCACAGCGTGCTTGAATATGTGTCACGCCAGAGGCGCGCCTACCGCTAACGAACGCGAATATGGTTGTAGCTATCCATGCTGGTGGTGTCCGAAATGATGACCTGCTCGCCCTCGCGCAAACCGTCGATAACTTCCACCGTGCTGACTGAGGTGCGACCCAGCTGCACCTGCGTGCGCGTCGCCTCTTGCCCGTCAGGCGTCAATTTGAACATTCCAATTTTCTGCTGCGCTTGACCAAAGGCCGGGCGATCGACGTAGAGCACGTTTCTCAGTCGTTCCAATTCGATGGTGCCGTCCACGCTCAAGTCCGGTCGCGCGCTTTGCGGCAGTGCTTCAGTGAACGTCACATCGACGGTGAACGTGCCTTCGCGCGCTGCCGGATCGATGCGCGATACGCGACCCTGGATTAAACCGTTGCGCGTGTCCACCACGGCAGTCTGGCCTTCTTTGACGTCGTTGATTTGTGTTTCCGCGACCTTCAGTTCGGCTTTGAGCGAGGCCGGATCGGCGATGCGCGCGATGTTGACTCCCGGAGTTAACTGCTGGCCCTCCTGCACGATTACCTGTTGCAGCACGCCGTTGGTTCCCGCGCGAACCTTTAACGCATCGACCTGGTCCTGCTTCAATTTCGCCAGCGCGCGCAATTGATCCACGCGCGACTGCTGTGCATTTAACTGCGCTTTCGTGGATTTGCCGCTGATGGCCAGGCGCTCTTGTTCGACGCGCAGCCGGTTCGCAAGGTCCTCAACTTTGACCCGCGAGATTTTCAAATTTAGTTCAGCTACCAGGCCCTTTTTCGCCAACGCCTCGTCGGTATCGAGTTGTAACTTTGCCTGGCTGTATTCGGCCTTGATGCTGGCAATCTGCGACTGCTGAGTCATCGAGTCGCTTTCGAGCTTCACTTTTAGGTTCTCAGCATCCGCCTCGGCGGTTTTGACCTGCAGCGACGCATCGACGGCCTGTTGTTGCATCTCGGAATTGGACA